>Ga0335075_10009100_pt1 | contig 15178 bp, 14 predicted proteins | sample Lox_Sample_24_FD_206723 | JGI IMG/M metagenome (GOLD analysis project Ga0335075, IMG submission 206723) | Soil microbial communities from Loxahatchee National Wildlife Refuge, Florida, United States - Lox_Sample_2.4 | ecosystem: Environmental > Terrestrial > Soil > Wetlands | place: USA... | reverse complement strand
CGCCGGCGGCGATGCCCGACGGCGCGCGGAGGAGGAGGGGCCGCCTCATCCACGCACCTGCGGGTCGAGCAGCCAGTAGCCGACATCGCTCAGAAGCTGCGTGCCGATGGCGACCACGAGGGCGATCAGCGTGGCCGCCTCGATGAGCGAGATATCGCCGAAGAGCGAGGCCTCCAGCAGCATGCGGCCGAAGCCCGGATAGGCGAAGACGGTCTCCGTCACCACCACGCCGCCGATCAGCCAGTTGATCTGCAGGAGGATCACGGTGAAGGGCGCGATCATGGCATTGCGGAGCGCATGGCGCAAAATGACGCGCCGCCGCGGCAGGCCCTTGAGAACCGCGGTGCGCACGAACGGTCGGTTCAGGACATCGATCATCGAGGCGCGGACCATCCGCGCAACATAGCCCGAATCGTAGAGCACGAGCACGGCGACCGGCAGGGCGTACTGGCTCGAGAGCGACCAGCCGGTGCCGGCGGCGAGCGGCGAGGTTCCGGGCAGCGCCTTGAGCCATACCGCGAAGAGCGCGGCGAGGATGACGCCGATCGCGTATTCCGGCATCGAGGTCATGCTGATCGCGGTGACGGAGAGGGCCCGGTCCATCGGGCTGCCCGGCCGCATGCCGGCGAGGATGCCGAGCAGCATCGAGAGCGGCACGATGATCGCGAAGGCTATTCCGGCGAGGATCGCCGTGTTGCCGAGCCGGTTCCAGATGATGCTGCCCACCGGCACGCGGAAGAGGGTGGAATAGCCGAAATTGCCGAAGAACTTTCCGCCGTGCGGCTCGGTGATGTTGAGGCCGAGGGCGGGGTTGTCGAGCGGGTCCTTGCGCAAGCCGAGCAGCACGCCCGCCCAGCGCACGTAGCGGACGACGAGCGGGTCTCCGAGCTGGAGCTTCTCGTAGAGGAGATGCACCTGCTCGGGCAGGGCGTAGGCGCCGAGCGTCTCGCGGGCGACGTTACTCGGCGAGAACTGGGTGACCGCGAAGACGAGGAACGAAGCGGCCACCAGCGTCAGCACCAGGGCGAGCAGGCGACGGATCAGGAAGCCCAGCATGGCTTTCCCCTCGCCGCCCGCCCCGGTGCTGGGTCGTGCCTCAAGCGGCGAGCGCCAACTGGTTGCCGAAGACGTAGTTGGTCGGATGCATATCGAAGCCCATGACGTTCTTGTCCATGAAGGTGAACGCCTCCGCGAACGCGGGCTGGGCCATCGGCCCGTCGGTCTGGAGAATCCCCTCGAGCTTCGCCATCACCATGGCGCGCTTGTCGGCCTCCAGGATTCCGCCCGCCTGGTTCAGGAGCTGGTCGAACTCGGGGTTCGAGTAGCCGCTCTCGTTCCACGGAACGCCGGTGCGATAGGCGAGGTTGAGCAGCATCACCCCGAGCGGGCGATGGTACCAGATGGTGCAGCCGAAGGGCACCTTCGTCCACACGTTCCAATACTCCGCGCCCGGCATCACGTTGAGCTTCACCCGCGCACCGATCGCCTTCCATTGCTCGACCGCGGCCTGGCACTGGGCGACGATCCAGCCGGTGTCGGAGGGGACGGCGAGCTCGGTGTCGAAACCCTCCGGATATCCGGCCTCGCTCAGGAGCTGCTTCGCCTTGGCGATGCTGAGATCGATGTCCGGGACCTTGCCGTAGTCCGGCAGCACGGGTGCCACGTGGCAATCCTGGCCGAGCGTGCCGAGGCCGCGCAGCGCGAGCTCGATGAAGCTCGCATTGTTGAGCCCGAGCCGCATCGCCATCCGCACCTTGGGATCCGTCCATGGCTTGAGATCGACGTGGAAGCGGAGAACCGCGCACTGCGCGCTCGCGACCGTGTAGAGCTTGAGGAACGGCATCGCCTTCAACGCCGGCGCCTGGCTCGGATCCGTAACCACCAGCCCGCCCACCTGGTGCGAGGCCATGGCGGATATTCCGGTGGCCATATTGTCACCGAGGTCGATGAACTGGATCTCGTCGAGGTAGGGCCCGCCGGCCCAGGGAGCCGCGACCGTCTGCCCCCAATAGTTCTTGACCGCGCGAACCGAGGCGACCTTGCCGATCTGGTACTCGCTCATCGTGAAGGCGCCTGTCCCCTGGGAGCCGACGCCGAACACGCCCTTCTCACCCGGGTAGAGCATCAGCGCGGGGTAGTGGAACAGGTATTCGGGGATCGCCACCTGCGGCGTCCGGCCGTTCAGGCGGATGGTGTGGGAATCGACTTTCTCGATCGCATTGGCGTCCCACCAGACGAGCTTGGTCTGCGGCTTGCCGGACTTGTCCGTGCCGTTCGGCACGCTCTTGAGCAGGAAGTCCTGGATCAGGCCGATGAAGGAGGAGCCCACCGCAGGGTCGGTCAGGCGCTTGAGGTTCCAAAGCACGTCATCGGCGGTGAAGTCCTCGCCGTTGTGCCATTTGATGTTGTCGCGGATGGTCAGCGTCCAGGTCTTGAGGTCCGGGCTCGCTTCCCACTTCTCCAGAAGATAGGGGTGGGTGACGTTGTTGCGGTCCGTCAGAGTCAGGTACTCGCAGACTTGGCGAGTGACGTTCGAATCGTATCCGCCCCAGGAATAGGTTGCCGGGTCGGTGAGCGACTTCACGCGGGTGCCGAGCCGGAGCGTGCCGCCCGAGGGCATCGCCGCTTGGGCCCGCCTGGCCAGCGAGCCCTCGAGCGGCAGGCCCGCGAAGGCATAGGCGGCGGGGACGGCCATGCCGAGCAAGGTTGCGAAGCGCAGGAATTCGCGCCGGTCGATCTTCCCGTCCGCAAGCTCCCTTTTGAGAAGCCGGATATTCGGATTCTCCTGAGTGGATGACATCGAAGCCTCCTTGTTTCTTCTCGATGGATGATCAGCCGGCAACCGCGCGAGGCGGTTCCTTCCTCCCGATGCGCTCTTGGCTCGTAGCCGCGATTGCCGCAATTTGCACGTGAACTCGATGGCCGCGCCGCCCGCTCATGACGCACGCAATCCCGCCGCGCCGTCCCGCTCGCTCCGTGGGGCATGGCCGAAACGCTGGCGGTAGGCGGCGCTGAAGTGTGAAGGGGACTGGAAGCCGCAGGCAAGCCCGACTTCGGTCACCGGCGTCGCGGTGAGCCGGAGCAGCGCACGCGCCCGCTCGAGCCGCACCGTCGAGGCGTAACCCCCGGGCGTGGTGCCGAGGTGGCGGCGGAAGAGCCGCTCGAGCTGGCGGACCGAAATGCCCGCGCGGCGGGCGAGCGCGCCCACCTTCATCGGCGCTTCCAGGGTCTCCTCGATCGCCTGCACGGCGCGCTCCAGGACCGGATGCCCGCGGACGGCGCGGGGGCCGAGCGGCTCGTACTGCCGTTCGGCGCCGGAGCGGATCCGCTCGAGGATGAACTCGGCGGAGACCGCGGCCGCCTTTTCCGCGCCGAGCCGCGCATAGATCAGCGCCAGCATCATGTCGAGCGGTGCGATCCCGCCCGAGCAGGTGAGCCGGTCGCGGTCGATCACGAAGAGGTCCTCGACGAAATCGACGTTCGGGAACTCGGTGCGCGCCGCCTCGATATTCTCCCAATGGATCACAGAGCGGTAACCCGCGAGCACGCCGGCCTCGGCCAGCGCGTAGGTGCCGGTGCAGAGCGCGCCCAGTGCAATTCCGTTCTTGGCGAGCCGGCGGAGTGCGGCGCCGAGGCGCCGGCTCATCGCGTGGCGGATATCGACGCCGCCGCACGCGAAGACGACATCGAACGGTCCGGCCTCCTCGAGTGCCAGCGTCGGCTCGATGAGGAGCCCGTTGCTCGCGCGCGCGGGCTTGCCGTCGAGCGTCACCACCTGCCAGCGATATCCGGCGCGCGGATCGACATAGTTCGCGCCGCGGCAGGCCTCCACGGCGTTGGCGAAGGCGATCATCGAATAGTTGGGAAGAGTGAGGAAGCCGAAGCGGTGGATCGCCGCAAGATCGAACGGACTCCCCTGCCCTTCCCCGCGCATCTCCATCCCTAGCGATCGATCACGAGATCGCTCGTCGGGCGGGAGCAGCAGAGCAGGATCATCCCCTGGTCGACCTCCCGCCGCCGGATGCCGCCCTGATGCTGCATGTCAACCGAGCCCGAGACCATCCGGCTCTTGCACGTCCCGCAAATGCCCTGGCTGCAAGAGAACGGCAGCCGCATCCCGGCCGCAAGGGCCGATTCGAGGATGCTCGTGCCGGGCGCGCAGAGGACGCTGCGCTCGCTCTGCCGGAACTGCACGCGAAACCCCGCCCCAGCCGCTTCGGCCATGGCGGGCGGCGTCTCGGGGCTCGGGGCAAGGTCCGCGAAGCAAAAACTCTCCTCGTGGTAGCGCGCCATGTCGAAGCCCGCCGCGCCCAGCATCGCCCGGACGGCCGCCATGTAGCCTGCCGGCCCGCAGGTGAAGACCTCGCGCTCGGCGAGATCGGGCGCGATCAGGGCGAGCATGGGCGCATCGAGGCGGCCACGCATGCCGTGCCAGGCCTCGGTGGGCGAATCAGCCTCGCAGATCGGGACGAACCGGAAGCCCGCGTGGTGGCGGGCGAGCGCCGCAAGCTCGCTCCGGAAGATGATGTCAGGCGGGCTGCGCGCATTGTGCACGAAGGCGATGTCGGCGTCCCCCGCAAGGTCCTCGTGGGTGCGCGCCATCGCCATCAGCGGCGTGATCCCGCTGCCGCCCGAGAGGAAGAGGTATTTTCCCCCGGGGCGCGGCGTGCCGATGAAGCTTCCGGCGGGGCCGAGCGCGCGGACCGCGACGCCGGGACGGAGATTTTCATGCAGCCAGGGCGAGACCTCGCCGCCGAGCACACGTTTGACGGTGATCGAGATCATGTGCGGACGGGCCGCGGAGGAGGCGATCGTGTAGCAGCGATTGACGCGCCGCCCGCCAATCTCGAACTCCCAGGTCATGAACTGGCCCGGCTGGAAGTCGAAGCGGCGCGGTTCGGCAGCCGAGAAGACGAAGGTCTTGACGTCCGGGGTCTCGTTCCAGACCCGGCGGCAGATGAGGACGACATCGGATTCGGGATCCCAGGGCCGCGCGCCGCGAAGGCGGGAGAGATCGGGACTGCCGTGATCCAGCGCCGCGAGCGGCGAGGAAACCCCGTCAAGCATCGTGCGCGCCGTCCCCCTTTGGCCTGCATCCATCAAGCGTTGCGCGGCCTCTTATTCGGATATTCGGCCGCACGGCAAGGGCGCACTTGTCGAAATACGCCATTTCCTTACAAAAGAGCGCCAAATTCGCCTCCCGCACCAGGAAGGCCAGAGGGCGGCTTGTCCCCTGGCCTCCTGGGGGTCAGGCCTCACGGCCGGCGATATCGCGCAGCGCGCTTTCGAGCCCTGCGAGCGATTGTACCGTCTTCTCCTGCTCCTCGATTTCCGGCTCGCTCGTCTCGGCGTGCTGCCGGCGGCGTTCGAGCGCTGCCTGCATGGCTCCGCGCGTCGCGGCGTGGACGGCGGCGAGATAGGCGTCGATATCGGCGGCGAGGCGGCCGAGCGCGTCCTCGACCGCCTGGCGGGTCGCCCAGCGCAGGTTCTCGACGTTGCGTTTGACGATGTTCGTGATCTCGGCCTCCATGCGGCGGCGCAGTTGCCTCCGCCGCAGCCCGAGGGCGAACGCATCGCGATACTGGCACTGCTCGCGCTGCTCGCGATCGGGGCGGCGCTCGCGGCCTGGCTGCTGAGCGAAATGGTGCGGCACGGCTCGTCCGTTGCAATGGACGGCATGCATTCGGGGTTCGCGGTAAGCCGGCGCGCGCCGTTGCCGGCGGAGCCCCAGCGCACCGGCCTGACGGCGGCGAACCTCGTGCTCGACCTCGTTCTAGCGGCCGTTGCGTTCGGAGCGTTCGCCTTCGCGTTCGTGATGTTCGCGGACACGAGATGGGATTTTCTGGGCTTCGGACGGCGCCGCCGCCGACCGAGGCTGGCGGGCGCGCTCGCCGAGGCCCTCAATGCAGGGGCTGCCGATCTCGCGGACGATTGCGATCCGCGGCGCGCCGTGATCGCCTGCTATCGGCGCTCCGAGAGCGCGATCGCGACGGTCGAGCATCGCCGCTATCCGTGGCAGACGCCGCGGGAATATGTCCAGGCCGCGCTCGGCGCGCTCAGCTTGCCGGCGGCCGCGGTCGCCTCGCTCCTCGAGATTTTCGAGCGGGCGCGCTTCAGCGAGCTTCCCATCATGGCACGGCACCGTGACGCGGCGCTGGCCGCGCTTGGCGCGATTCGCGCCGCACTCGAGGAAACGAGCACGCATGGAACCCGGCGCTGAACCCGTCACGCTCGGCACGCTCATCGGATGGGGCGTGCTGCTCGTCCTCATCGCCGGGATCGCAACGCCGCTCGTGCTCTGGGTCGGGGAGGCGAACGCGCCGGTGGTGGTGCGGCTGGCCGGCGCTCTTTTCGCGGCCGCCGTGCTGTTCCGGCTGATCGCCGCGGTGCGCGCGCTGCCGGACGGGACCGCGCTCGGCCGAAAGCAAGCGGCGGGCGGACCCGATCCGCGGCTCGCGCGCCTCGCCGGCGAGGTTCGCCTCAGCCTGAGGCAGCGCGGTTATTTCGCACGAGTCCTGTGGCCCGATCTCGAAAAGATTGCGCTGCGGCGCCACGCCCAATTGCCGCGCGATATGCCGCCGCGACACGGCAGACCGGTGAGCAGAGACGATCTCGAGCGGATCCTGGCGGCAATCGAGGCGGCGGAATGACGCTGGCCGAGCTTGCGGCGCGCGCCGATGCCGTCCTCGATGCGATTGCGGAGGTCATCGTCGGCAAGGAGGACGTACTGCGCCTTCTGCTTGGCGCGCTGCTGGCGAACGGGCACGTGCTGATCGAGGACGTTCCCGGGGTTGCCAAGACCACCATCGCCAACGCGCTCGCCGCGGCGCTCGGGCTTTCGTTCCGGCGCGTGCAGTTCACCCCCGACCTCTTGCCCGCGGACCTCACCGGCAGCTTCATCTTCGACCAAAGGCGGCGCGAGTTCACGTTCCGGCGCGGGCCGATCTTCACCCACCTTCTGCTCGCCGACGAGATCAACCGCGCCGCGCCGAAGACGCAATCGGCGCTGCTCGAGGCGATGCAGGAGTGCCAGGTGACGGTGGAGGGCGAGAGCTTTGCGCTGAAGCCACCTTTTCTCGTGATCGCAACGTAAAACCCGATCGAGCTGGAAGGCACGTACCCTCTGCCGTAGGCCGAACTCGACCGCTTCCTGATACGGATCGCGGTCGGCTACCCATCGGCCGAGCAAGAAGTGCGAATTCTGCGGCTGAGAAGGGAGAGGCGCGGCGACCAGCCGCAGACGGAACCCGTGCTCGCGCGCGACGTGTTCCTGGAGATGCAGGCGGTGCTCGAGGATATCTTCGTCGATCCTTCGATCGAGGGTTACATCGTCGATCTGGTTCGCGCGACGCGCGGAGATACGCGGCTTGCGCTCGGCGCTTCGCCGCAGGCGAGCCTCGCGCTGATGAAGATGGCGCGTGCGGTCTCCGGCCTCATGGGCCGCGGCTTCGTGATTCCCGACGACGTGAAGCGGGTCGCGGCCGCGGTGCTGGCGCACCGGCTCGTGCTCCGGCCGGAGAACTGGGGCGGGCGGATCAACGCGGCGCAGGTGGTTGACAGCCTCCTGAGCCAGATCACGGCGCCGGCGGCGGAGGTACGACGATCTTTCGTCCGACGCCGCTCGCGCAGGCGCTGCTGCTCGTCACGGCGGTCGCCCTGATCCTCGGCATCGCGCTCGGCCGGCCGGAGCTCTTCGTCCTCGCGCTGCCACTTCTGATTGCGCTGCTGCCGGGCGCGATTCGCGGCCGCGTCGAGACCCCGCGGATTGCGCTCACGGGAAGCGCTGAGACTCTGTTCGAGGGCGACGAGCTGACGATCGCGTGCAGCGCAGAGGTTGGGGGCGCACGCGGCATCGTGCAGCTCGTCCCCATCCTGCCGCCGGTTCTGGGACCGATCGAGGTCCCCCACTCGCCGCATCTCCTGCTCGGCGACGGCGAGCCCATCACCTGGCGCTGCCGCGCGCGCTGCGCGGCGCCCAGCGTCCTGCATTTCGACGCCGCCGCGCTGCGCCTCTTCGATCGCTCGGGGCTGTGGGCGGGCGCATGGCAGGAGCGGCAGTGCCTCGCGGTCACGGTGTTGCCGCGGGCGCTCGCGGTGACCCGGCTGCCGGCGCCGCGCCATACCGGCGCGCTCTTCGGCGCGCACGCCGCGCCAGCTTCCGGATCGGGCGTCGCATTCGCCGAGGTGCGGCTGTTCGTACCCGGCGATCGGCTGCGCGAGATCAATTGGCCGGTCTCGCTGCGCCGGCGTGCGCTGCACACCAACCGCTTCCATGCCGACCGGCAGGCGGAGATCGTTCTCCTGATCGACAGTTTTTCCGTGATCGGCGAGCGCCCGAACGCCAGCCTCGATCACGTGCTGCGCGCCGCCGCGGGCATCGCGGCCGCCTATCTGCGGCGGCGTGATCGCGTCGGGCTGCTCGAATACGGTGGCATCGCACGCTCGGTTGGCGCGGGGACCGGCGAGGGACAGTATGTTCGCATCCTGCACGTGCTTGCGCGATCGGTGCCGATGCAGACCGAATTCGCGCAAGACCTCGCGGCTTTGCCCGAGCAAATGCTCTCGCGGCGGGTGCTCGTGCTCGCGCTGACGCCGCTCGCCGACGAGCGGTTCGACCGCGCAGTGATCCGCCTGGCCCAACGCGGTCAGGACGTGGCCGTGCTCGCGCTGATGACGGACGAGCTGTCCGTGGGACCCCTCCGGCCGCGCGATCTCGACCCGCTGGTGCGGCTTCTGTGGCGGGTGGAGCGGGCGGAACGGCTGCGGGCGCTGCGCCGTGTTGGCATTCGGGCGACCAACTGGTCGGTTGCGGCGCCGCTCGATGCGGCGATGGGCGGACTCGGCACCGCATCCCGCGCGCTCGCAAGGAGAGCGGCATGACGCGAGTCCTCGGCCTCGCCGCGGCCGCGGCACTCGGGCTCCTGCCGCTCAGCGTCTGGCCAGACTGGCGCTTCGCGATCGCCGGCGGCGTGGCGGCGGCTGCGTGCGCGGGCGGCGTCCTGCTGCCCGCGCTCGGGCTGGCGAAGGCCGGCAGCGTGCTCGCGATTCTCGTGTTCGCGGCCGCGACGATGACCGCACCCGCGGGCAGCGCCCTTCCCGCTTCGCTTCTGATGGGCGCCGCGTTGCTGATCGTGCTCGACCTCGCCGCGCTCCGGCAGCGCTCGCAGCTTGGCGGCCTCGGGCCGGGCGTCCTCGGCACACACCTCCTGCGGCTCGGAACGTGCGTCGTCGTTAGCGCCGCGCTGCTGCCGGCGCTCGCCGTTCCCGCCGCCTTTCTGCCGACGCCGAGCGGGACCTTCCGGCCGCTGCTCGCGCTTGCGGGCGGGCTGATCGCGTTCGCCGGCGTGGCAAGAATGTTCCTGGTTTCGCACGCGACGCGCGGCGGCAGCAGCCGAGCGTAAGGCCAGGGGCTCCGCCCCTGGACCCCGGCAAAGGCGGAGCCTTTGCAATCCATTACTTATCTAAACGTATGCGGGTCTGGGGCCTCAAGGCCCCAGCGGGGGCGTCGGGGGCAGAGCCCGCGACCAGGGTCCAGGGGCGGAGCCCCTGGCGAGCATTTGCCAGAGATAAGTCGCGAAGGATCGCGCCACCTCGATCCGGAACCGAGTGGTGTCTTCGCGCCAGAGGACGATGCCGGCTTTGGCGAAGACGGTACGGGTGCAGTGATCGATCGGGAAGGAGGAAAGATCGAGGTCGAGCGGGCAGCCTGCGTTGACGATGACGGCGCTGTCGGTGCCCGCGACGGCGATGCCGATGTCGCGGTGCGCGATATCGACGAGCGCGTGGGGCCTATCGCCGAGCGAGCGGGCGATCGCGGCGGCAATTTCGGGGCCCTCGTTCGGGGGTGCGAGGAGGGTCCATTCGTCGGGGCCGAGCCAGAGCGCCGCGCGAGCGCCGTGCTTGGCGGCGCGGCAGGGTGTTTCGGACAGTAGCACGCCGAACGCATCGCCGGCGACGCGGGCGGCGCTTGGATCGCCGCGGAAGGAAAAGCGGGCGACGGAGGGCAGGACCGCGAGGGTGGCGCCGAGCGGACCGTGGCGCGCGAGCGCGAAGTCAGCCATGGAGCCGGGCTCCTTCGGGGTCGTAGAAGACCGGCGCAACGATGGTGACGGCGATGTCTCGGCCGGGCATCGGCACCACGAGGCGCTCGCCTGTGCGCGCGCGGCCTCCCTTCACCATCGCGAGCGCGATCGAGCGCCCGAGTGTCGCGCTGAAATAGGCGGAACTCACGTGGCCGAGGATGGATTTGCTTTTGGAGTCGGCGACGATTCCCGCGCCCTCCTCCAGCACCAGGGCGAGATCTTTGGTGACGAGGCCGACAAGCTGGGGGCGGTCGGGCCGCGTCATCGCGGCGCGCGAGAGCGAGCGCTTGCCGACGAAGTCCCGCTTGCCCTTGCCGATCGCCCAGCCGAGGCCGAGATCATCCGGCGTCGCCGTGCCGTCCGCCTCCTGGCCTACGACGATGTAGCCCTTCTCCGCCCGCAGCACGTGCATGCTCTCGGTCCCGTAGGGCGTGATGCCGTGTGGCCGGCCCGCCTCGCACACCGCCTCCCAGACCGCGATCGCGTAATCGGCCGGCACGTTGATCTCGAAGCCGAGCTCGCCGGTGAAGCTCACGCGGAAGAGGCGGGCGGGAAGGCCCAGGATGCGCGTCTCGGCGACGCTCATATGCGGGAAGGCAGCGGGCGAAAGATCGAGCCCTTCGACCAGCGGCGCCACGACTTCGCGCGCGCGCGGGCCCTGCACCGCGATCACCGCCCACTGCTCGGTGATCGAGGTGAGCCAGACCGTGAGATCCGTCCATTCCGTCTGGCGATAATCCTCCATGATCGCGAGCACGCCGGCGGCATTACCGGTGGTGGTGGTGACGTGGAAGCGATTCGCATCGAGCCGGCCGATGACGCCGTCGTCGAAGACGAAGCCGTCCTCGCGCAGCATCACGCCGTAGCGGCAGCGGCCGGGCGCGAGGCGGCTCCAGGAATTCACGTACAGGCGGTTGAGGAACTCGGCGGCATCCGGCCCCGCGACTTCGATCTTGCCGAGCGTCGAGCCGTCGAAGATACCGCAGGCGCTGCGCACCGCGCGGCACTCGCGCGCCACGGCTTCCGCCATGTCCTCGGAGCCTTGGGGGAAGAACCGCGCCCGCTTCCACTGGTCCACGTCCTCGAACTCTGCGCCGTGCGATCGGGCCCAGTCGTGGATCGGCGTCGTGCGGACGGGATCGAAGAGCGCGCCGCGAGCCGGGCCGGCGAGCGTGCCGAAGGTGACCGGCGTGTAGGGCATGCGGAAGGTGGTGAGGCCGATGTCCGGGATCGGCTTATCCAGCAGGGAGGCGATGATGCCGAGCGCATTGACGTTCGAGGTCTTGCCCTGATCGGTCGCCATACCGGTCGTCGTGTAGCGCTTGACGTGCTCGATCGAGCGGAAGCCCTCGCGCGCGGCAAGCGCGAGGTCGGCTTCGGTCACGTCGTTCTGGAAATCGACGAAGGATTTGCCGCGCGCAGGGACGTGCGATGAGGGGTGGGCGGGTGCGGCGCCGGTGCCGGGATCGCGGCCGACGCCCGCCGGACGCGCGGCAGCGACGCGGGTTCCTCGCGCGGCTTCCTCGCCCGCTGTTGTGCCGTCGGCGAGCGCGGGGCGGAGGCCGAAGACGCCGCGGCAGGCGCCGGCCGCGCGGATGTGCTCGGCCGCAGAGTCGGGAACGAAGGCGCCAAGCGAATCCTCGAACCGCAGCGTTCCGCGCGCCTGCGAGAACAGATGCACGCTCGGCGTGAAGCCGCCGCACATCAGGAGAAGATCGCAAGGCATGGTCTCGGTCGATGCCGTACCGGTGGCGAGCGGGGCGATCTCGGCCGCGGTGATGCGGAGGTGCCCGCGCGTGCCGACGATCCCGCTCGCGGTCCGAACCGGGAGGCCGGCGTGGCGCGCGGTCTCGGGCAGCGCGCCGGTTGCCTCGGCGCGCGCATCGACGATCGCGGCGATGGCGACGCCTGCCTCGTGGAGCGCGAGGGCGGCCGCGTAGGCAGAATCATGCGCGGTCGCGACGATCGCCCTCGTGCCCGGCTTCGCCGCATAGCGCACCAAGTAGGTGCGCGCGGCGTCGGCGAGCATCACGCCCGGGCGGTCGTTGCCGGGAAAGATGAGCGGCCGCTCGATCGCGCCGGTGGCCAGCACCAGCTCCTTCGCCCGCACCTGCCAGAGGATCTCGCGCGGCAGGCTTGGATCGGGCTCGGCCAGATGGTCGGTGGCGCGCTCGGCCAAAGCCACCATGTTGTCAAGGAAATAGCCGAATGCGGTGGTGCACGGGAGCAGGATCACGTGCGGACTGCGCGCGAGTGCCGCAAGCGTTGCGGAGAGCCAAACCGCGGCCGGTTGGGACTCGATGCGCCCTTGGGTGTCGGCGAGCAGCGAGCCGCCGAGCTCCGCCTGCTCGTCGCAGAGGATGACGCGCGCACCGGCTTCGGAGGCGGCGAGCGCGGCGGCGAGGCCGGCGGGGCCGGCGCCCACCACGAGAACGTCGCAATGGGCGAAGCGGTTGAGATAGCCGTCCGGATCGGGCGCGTCGGGCGCGCAGCCGAGCCCGGCCCTGGCGCGGATCGCCGGCTCGTAGAGGCGCCGCCAGGCGAAGCGCGGCCACATGAAGGTCTTGTAGTAGAAGCCGGCGGGCAGCAGCGGCGCCGCGAGCCCGCCGAGCGCACCGAGATCGAAGCGAAGCGAGGGAAACCGATTCTGGCTTACGGCGGAGAGGCCCTCGTAGAGCTCGATCCCGGTCGCGCGGAGATTGGGCGTGCGGCGGGTGCGGTCGCGCGAGACGGTGACGAGCGCGTTCGGCTCGTCCGTGCCAGCGGCCATGATGCCGCGCGGACGGTGGTATTTGAACGAGCGGCCGACGAGATGCATGCCATTCGCGATCAGCGCGGAGGCAAGCGTGTCGCCAGCGAGGCCCTGATAGCTACGGCCGTCGAAGCGGAATTGCAGGGGCCGCGCGCGATCGACGCGTCCGCCGGCGACGAGGCGGAATTTTTCGGTCATTGGCTCGCGTCGGGGCGCGGCGCGCCGATCTTGTAGCTCGCCAGGAAGCGATCGCTCACCGTGTCGCGTATCGCGTTGAAGAAACGCCCGCAGCCGTGCACATGACACCACCGCTCCGCATGCGCGCCCTTCGGATTGGTGCGGAAGTAGAGGAAGTCCGCCCAGGCCTCGTCCGATACCGCGGCAGGATCGGCCGGCCTCGCGATATGCGCCTCGCCGCCGTAGCGGAACTCGATCTCCGGCCGTTCGCCGCAATAGGGGCAGGGAATGAGCAGCACGCTGATACCCCTTCAGTGCGCGACGCCGGCGGCGGCGGCCTCGTCGATTGGGCTGCCGTCGCGAAAGCGATCGAGGCTGAACGGCGCGTTGATGGGGTGCGGCGCGTCCTTGGCGATCGTCCAGGCGAAAAGATGCGCCGCCCCCGGCGTCGCCTTGAAGCCGCCGGTGCCCCAGCCGCAATTCACATAGAGGCCGGGCACCGGCGTCTTGCCGAGGATCGGCGAGCGGTCGCGCGTCACGTCGACGATCCCGCCCCAGGCGCGCAGCATGCGCAGGCGGCGGAAGGCGGGAAAGAGCTCGCCGATGGCGGCGAGCGCCTCGCTCGTCACGTGCAGCGCGCCGCGCTGGCTGTAGGAGACATAGGCGTCGGTGCCGGCGCCGATGACGAGCTCGCCCTTGTCGGACTGGCTGATATAGGCGTGGATCGTGTTCGACATGACGACGCAGGGAAAGACCGGCTTCACCGGCTCGGACACCAGCGCCTGTAACGGATAGCTCTCGATCGGCATGCGCACTCCGGCCATCGCCATGACGACGCTGGTGTGGCCGGCGGCCGAGACGCCGAGCTTCTCGGTGCGGATGGTGCCGCGATTGGTCTCCACCGCCTCGATGGCACCCGCCGGGCCGCGGCGGATCGCGGTCACCTCGCAGTTCTGGATGATGTCCACGCCGAGCGCGTCGGCCGCGCGGGCATAGCCCCAGGCGACCGCATCGTGGCGGGCGACGCCGCCGCGCCGCTGGAGCGCCGCGCCGAGCACAGGATAGCGCAGCCCGGCGTCGATCCGGAGCGGCGGGCAGAAGGATTTGGCCTCCTCGGGGCTCAGCCACTCATTGTCGATCCCGTTCAAACGGTTCGCGAAGACATGCCGCTTGCCGACCGCGACCTCGTGGACGCTGTGGGCGAGCATCATCACCCCGCGCTGCGAGAACATCACGTTGTAGTTCAGCGTGCGCGAGAGGCCCTCCCAGAGCTTGAGCGCGTGCTCGTAGATCGCGGCGCTCTCGTCGCGGAGATAGTTCGAGCGGATGATCGTCGTGTTGCGCCCGGTGTTGCCGCCGCCGAGCCAGCCGCGCTCAAGGACGGCGATATTGCGCATTCCGTGCTCGGCGGCAAGGTAGTAGGCGGCGCCGAGCCCGTGCCCGCCGCCGCCGATGATCACCGCGTCATAGGCGGGCTTCGGCTCCGGCGCGCGCCATTGCGCGTGCCAGTCACGATGGCCGCCGATGGCGTGGCGGATAAGAGCGAGGGCGGAGAATCGCTGCATCGGGCGGCGAGGATGCGCTCCCCTCCCCGCCCTGGCGAGAGGGAAAGGCGCCGGAGCCCTTGGACGAAAGCGACACGCCTACCCGGCCATTGCCCCGAGCGCGGCGAGGCGGGCGCGCAGCGCATCGATCTCGCGCCGCAAAAGATCGGTCTCCACCCTCACATAGGCCTCCGCGGCACGGCTTGCGATCTCTTGCAGCGCCTCGCTTTCATCGGCGCTGATATCGGTGCCGGTCACGTGCGCCCCGAAGAGCGCGACCGCGACCGCGCGGTCCGCGTAGCAGGCGACCGGCACGGCGAGACAGGGGGCGGCCTCATCGGCCGGCAGGCCGGGCCGCTCCCATGCTCCGCGCGAGAGGCGGAGAGGGCGGCCGGCGGCCAGGCTCCGGAGCGGCGGGCCGTCCCGTTCGGGAGAGAGCTCGCGCGGCGCGGCGCCTCCCCAGCCCACGGCGTGCGCGGTCCGCACCAGCACCAAGGCTCCCGCGTCGCCTCCATGGCGGCGGAACAGAGCGGCCGAGGCGAGCCGCAGCGCACTTGCGCATTCCTCGACGAGCATGCGGTCGATCTCGGGCGGGCTTGCCGCGCCCAGCATTGCCTTCGCCG
>Ga0335075_10009099_pt1 | contig 15179 bp, 17 predicted proteins | sample Lox_Sample_24_FD_206723 | JGI IMG/M metagenome (GOLD analysis project Ga0335075, IMG submission 206723) | Soil microbial communities from Loxahatchee National Wildlife Refuge, Florida, United States - Lox_Sample_2.4 | ecosystem: Environmental > Terrestrial > Soil > Wetlands | place: USA... | reverse complement strand
GCGCCGGAGGCGGGTACGACCCCTACGTGCCGGTTGCTATCGTACCGGTGGGGCAGAAGTGGAGCTATATACTCACCCTGACCGGACCGGCTTCTGCGGCGACGATTAGTTTGCAGATCATTTCGGGCGCCGGTGCACTGGGCAACACCACAAACTCGTGGCCGATGCCGTCTTGGTGCGCCAACGAGGGGATGTATTTCAAAGCGGGCGACTATGACCAGGCGGACACGTCGACGAATCCGCCGGTGACCGCGATCGTCGAATACTACGGCCTGACGTTCGCGCACTCCGAAAACCTCGCTCCAACGACGCCTGGTCCGTCGGCCGAGCCCTAAGCGTACGCGCAGTTGAATCCACCAACTTGGATTTTGCGAGGACGCTGACGGGCTCTTGGCCGGTGACGGACCATTAGGCTTCAGCCATGCTACTCGAAGCGGAGCGCTTCGATTGGATTGAGCTGCGAGGCCTTACGGGCGGGATAGAAGCCGAAGAATATCCCAACGAGCGCCGAGAAGGCGACCGAGATGACGACCGATGATGCGGGGATGACCGTCGGCCAGTGGCTGAAGAGCGAGATTGCGGCGGAAGCGCCGACGCCGCAGACGACGCCGATGAAGCCGCCGATCGTCGAGAGGACGAAGGCTTCGACTAAGAATTGCAACAGAATCGCTCCCGAGCGTGCACCGACCGCCATGCGCAAGCCGATCTCGCGCGTGCGCTCGGTAACCGAGACGAGCATGATGTTCATGATCCCGATACCGCCGACCAAGAGCGAGACCGCGGCGACGCCGGCGAGCAAGAATTCCATGACGCTCGCCGTCGATGAAGCGGCGGCGGCGATGTCTTGGAGGTTGCGAACGTTGAAGTCGTTCTGCTGCGGCGGTACGATGCGATGCCGCTGTTCGAGCAGCGAGGTGATCTCCGACTGCACGGGATTCACTTGCGAAGCGTCGGTCGCGGAGACCATGAGCGAACTCACCGTGGTCTGCCCGGTGAGGCGTTCCATCGCCGAGGTGTACGGAACCAAGACGGTATCGTCTTGATCTTGTCCGATGCCGCTTTGACCCTTTGCCGAAAGCACGCCGACGACCGTGAACGGCACGTTGTTGATGAAGACGGTCGTCCCCAGCGGCGAATTCCCGTTGGGATAGAGGTTGGTGACGACGGTCTGGCCGAGTACGCAGACCTTCGCTGCGCTATCGACGTCGCTTTGTGAGAAGAACGTTCCCGATTGCATCGGCCAGCTGCGGATGTAGGTGTACGACGGCGAGACGCCGCTCACGGTCGTCTGCCAGTTGTTCCCCGAGCTGACCACCTGCGTGCGAACGCTGACTTGCGGCGAGACGGCGGCGACGCCGGGGAGTTTGGCGATGGCGATGCCGTCGTCAGGCGTGAGGGTCGAGGCGCCGCCGGTTCCGGTGCGCGCCCCGCTGGTCGTAACGGAGCCGGGCAAGACGACGATCATGTTGCTGCCGAGGTTGTTGATTTGCGCGGCGACGGCGACCCGCGCCCCCGAACCAATGGCGATCGTGGTGATCACGGCGCCGACGCCGATGATCACGCCGAGCATCGTGAGGAGCGAACGCGAGCGGTTGCGCATCAGCGCCGAGAAAGCGAGGCGCAAAGTCCAAAGGAAGTTCATGAGACCACCACCTGTTTTGCCGCCTCGTCGGAGGCGATCCGTCCATCGCGAAAGGTTACGATGCGCTTGGCGCGTGCGGCGACGTCGGGCTCGTGCGTGACGAGCATGATCGTGATGCCGCGCTCGTCGTTGAGGCGCTGCAGCAGGCGCATCACGTCGTCGGACGATTTCGTGTCGAGGGCGCCCGTCGGTTCGTCGGCGAGTAAGAGACTCGGGTTGTTCACCAGTGCGCGTGCGATGGCGATGCGCTGCTGCTGACCACCCGAGAGTTGATTGGGGCGATGGTCGCGCAGGTGCGCGACGCCGACGGCGTCCATCGCGGCGAGTGCCGCTGCCTCGCGCTGTGCCGGTGGAACACCGGCGTAGATCATCGGCAACTCGACGTTTTCGATCGCCGTCGTCCGCGGGAGCAAGTTGTAGGCTTGGAAGACGAAGCCGAGATGAAGTCCGCGGATGTCGGCAAGCTCGTCGGCGTTGTATCCGGCGACGTCCTCGCCTTCGAAGAGGTACGTTCCGGCTGTGGGGCGATCGAGGCAGCCGACGATGTGCATGAAGGTGGATTTGCCGGAGCCCGACGGTCCCATCACCGCGACGAATTCACTTTGCGCGATCTGGAGGTCGACGCCGACCAAGGCGATGACCTCTTGATCTTCGAGCGGATAGACTTTGCGAAGTCCGCGCACTTCGACGACGGGCGTCTGCAAGGCCGTGGTCAGCGTGGTGCCCATTAGTGGAATCCCCGCCCGAGGCCGCCCGTGCCGCCCAGTGGCGATGCCGCGACGGTGTGCGTCGCCGCGGTTGCGCCACCCTGAGCGAGGATGACTTGATCGCCGGCTTGGAGGGCACCGTTTTTGATGGGCGTGACTGCAGCTTGCGTCCCTTGGACGAGGCCGATCTGCACGCGAACCGGTTTCGGATGCCCCGCTTGGTCGACGAAGATCACGCCGTCGCCGCCGGCAACGAGTGCGCCGCTCGAGCCACCGAGGGTTGCACCCCACGGCGAAGCCGTTGACGCGCCGCTGGTTGTGTTTGCAACCGTTGCGCCCGCCGCCAAGGGAGTCGCACCGGTGCGGGTGCCTGTGTGGTGCGTGTGCCCGGCGAAGCCGCTGGGCCGATACTGGAGGGCTTGGAGCGGAACGATCAGCGCGTTTTGCACCTTGGCGACATTGACGGTGGCATTGGCCGTCATGCCGGGAAGGAGTGAGTTGTCTTTGTTGGCGACGTCGGTGACGACGGTATAGGTCACGACGTTGTTCACGGTCGTCGGGTTCTCACGAACTTGGGTGACGGTCCCCGTGTAGGTGCGGTTCGGATACGCGAGCACGCTGAAGCTGATGAAGTCTCCGGCATGGATGTTCCCGATGTCCGGCTCGCCGACGGAGAGATCGACTTCCATCTTGCTCAGGTCTTGGGCGATCGAGAAGAGTGTCGGCGTCTGCAAGCTCGACGCGACCGTCTCACCAACCGAGACATCCCGTGCGATCACGATGCCGTTGACGGGCGAGGTGATGACCGTGTGTTGGAGATTCAGTTCGGCGGTCTGCAATGAGGCCTCCACCGATTGCACGTTGGCTTGCGCGCCGGCGGCCGTCGATTCCGCGCTCTTGACCTGTTCGTTCGAGCTCTGTGCGGTCTCGATTGCACCGCTCACTGCCGCCTGCGCGGCAACTTGCGCGGAGAGATCGGTGTCGAGTTGGCTCTGCGCGATGTACCCATGCGCGATCAGCGCTTTGTCGCGTGCGACGGTCTGGTTCGCGAGCGTGAGCGCGCTTTGGGCCTTTGCCACCTGCGCGGCATTGCTTTGATAGGTCGCTTGCTGCGCGTCGATTGTTGCCTCATCGGCTTCGTACTGGCCTTGCGCCTGCGCGAGTTGTGCCTGCGCTTGATCGACGGCCGCTTGAAACGTGCTCGGGTCGATCTTGGCGAGTACCTCGCCGACCTGAACGCGCGAATTGTAATCGACGTCGACTTCGGAGAGCGTTCCGGAGACTTGACTGCCGACGCTGACGGTGTTCTGTGGATTTACCGTTCCCGAGGCGGTGACGGTTTGAACCAGTGTGCCTTGCACGACGGGTTGTGTCTGAAGGCTCGGGGCTGCGTTCAAGCGAGTACGGACGATGAAAAATGCGGCGGCGCCGCAGATGATGACGGAGACGAGGATCAACGCGAGCCAGAGGGTGCGCGGGCGGCGCGACGTGCGGCGCAGCCGCGGCGGCGGCGATGGCGGTGCGTGCGTTGTAACGCCGTTCTCAGAAGGACGTATCTGTGTGGTATCCATAGTGTTGCCTCAAAGGTTCTGTATTGCGGTAACGTCTTAACCTCGAAGCGAGTGCTGGGGTCCGGCTGAGAGGTCGCTCCCGGTCACAAAACGAGCGTGGCAGCGGTACAGCGAGCGTCTGCCGGTCTCTAGAGTCTCCGTCGTGAATACCGCGGGGTGAGCGACTACGATGCCCTGGTTGCCGAATGGAAGGCCCTCCGCGGGCGCTTCGGAGGATTAAGTATCCGTGAGGTCGCGTGCGTGCATGCGCCGCGGACGCTGCTCATCGCGGAAATCGCCGCTGTCGGAGAGCCGGTCGTCTCGCTAGCCGCAGGCGTGCACGGCGATGAACCGGCAGCGCCATGGGCGCTCCTCTCGATCGTACGAGACGGGCTGCTGGATGCGCGCTTCGGCTACCGCATCTGGCCCTGCACCAATCCCAGTGGATATCGAGCGGGCACCCGCGAGAATGGCGACGGCAACGATATCAACCGCAGCTTCTCGCGTGGCGGGACGACGCCTGAGGCGCGTGCCATCATCACCGCCAACCGGGACCGCACGTTCGCGCTCTCACTCGATCTTCATGAAGACTACGAATCGAGCGGGTTCTACTGTTATGAACCAAAGAGCCAGATCGGCGATGGCCTCGGCGTAGCGGTCCTGGACGCCGTGCGGGAGGCCGGCTTCCCCTTACAAGAGATGCAAGATGGTTACGACCTCGGCTATCCTCCGCAGGCGCACGCAACCCCGGTGCTCGAGCCCGGACGCGTCGTATACGACCCCGCCGATTCCGCGCAGCACCTACCGGGCCTTCCGTATAGTGCGTACATGCTCAAGCACTCCGCGCGACGTGCCATGACCTTTGAATCGCCACGCATGTACCCGTGGAACGATCGTATCGCCATTCACCGCACGGCGGTGGTCAACGCGATCGAACGTCTACACGAGCTGGACTAAGAGAGACGTGGACTAGCGGCAGCGCGCGCAGAGGCCGTAAAACTCGAGGGAGTGATCGGCTAAGGCGAACGATTGTTTTTCGAGCAGGGCGGCGGCGAACGCGTCCATCGCGTCGCAGTCGACTTCATCCACGTGGCCGCAGTTGCGGCAGATGGCGTGATGGTGATGTTCGTCGCCACAGAAAATGTAGCTGGCCTCGCCGCTGGAGTCGGTGCGGCTCGTCACCGTGCCGGTCTCCCGGAGCGCCTCGAGGGTACGGTAGATCGTCGAGAGCGCGAGTTTAGGGGCCTTCGGCTTGAGCAGCCGGTGGATCGCAGCCGCGGTAAGGTAGCGCCGCTCGCTCTTGAGGAGTTCGAGCGTGTAACGGCGCGCCGCGGTTTGATACATCTCTCCCGTTGCCGGCGGCCGCCGGTTAGTCAGCGAGGCGCGCGTCATGCCGAGGCTCGCGCCGCTGCGGTAACGCTTTGCAGGTAGTGATCCGGTTGCGCCGGATCGAGACGGCGGTGCGGTTGCAGATAGAAGCGCACGTAGTCTTGCACCGCCCCTGCCAGCGGGGGAACATTGCAGGCGTAGCCGGCACCTGCGAGGCGTCCAAGCGTCGCTTGCGTTCGGTACTGATAGGCGTGCCGCAAATCCTCGGGCATGTCGACGAACGAGATCTTCGGCGGCAATCCCAGCGCGGCGAAGACCGGTTCGATCAGCTCGAGCCACGTCGACGCGCGCCCCGAGCCGACGTTGTAGATGCCGTGCGCGAGCGGAGCTTGGGCCAATGCCAGCGTCATGGCCACGGCGTCTTTGACGTAGATGAAATCGCGCTGCTGGCCACCGTCGGTGAATTCGGGACGATGGCTGCGAAAGAGATTGACCGTCCCACCGCACGCGATTTGTTCGAAGGCTTTGCAGACGACGCTGCGCATCTCGCCCTTGTGCCACTCGTTGGGGCCGAAGACGTTGAAGTACTTCAACCCGACGAGCCGGTCGAGCCAACCTTCGCGTGCCGCATAACAGTCGAACATCTGCTTCGAGTACGCATACATGTTCAGCGGCCGCAAGCGTTCGAGCGGCTCTTCGTCGGAGCAGAGTTCCAGAAGACCGTACGTTGCCGCCGACGACGCATACACCGTGCGCACCCCGCGATCGAGTGCCCAGCGAACGATGCGTTTGGTGTACTCGTAGTTGTTGCGCAACAGGTACTGGGAGTCGCGCTCGGTCGTCGAGGAGCAGGCGCCGAGGTGGAAAAGGAAGCGCACGTCGCCCAGCGCTTGCGCATCGCACTCCACCAGATCGATGAGGTCGTCGGCGTCGATGTAGTCCGCAAAACGCAAGGGAGCGAGATTTTTCCACTTCTCCGACTCGTCGAGACGGTCGCAGACGATGATGTCCTCGACGCCTTGGCGGTTCAAGGCCCACACGAGGGCACTCCCGATAAAGCCGGCGGCGCCGGTCACGACGATTCGACCCTCGAGTAAATGCGCGATCACCGCCGAAAAATTGTCGGTAAAGGCGTCAGGTGCCTTCACGCTTGGCGGCAAAGAGAGAAGGATGGCAGAACGCGATCGCCTCGATGTCGATGTCCTCATCGTCGGAGGCGGCCCCGCCGGGCTTGCCGCCGCTATCCGACTACGCCAGCTAGCTGCCGAACACGGGCGCGAGCTCGCCGTCATGCTGATCGAGAAAGCCGGCGAGATCGGAAATCACGGTATTTCGGGCGCCGTCGTCGACCCGCGCGGGCTCGACGAGTTGCTGCCGAACTGGAAGGAGAGCGCTCCGGTCGAGGCGCCGGTTGCTAGCGACGCGCTGTGGTACTTGACGGCCGGCGGGAAGATCGCATCGCCTCTGGTCCCGCCGGTCCTCGACAATCGTGGGAAGTACGTCGCCTCGCTGCAGAAGCTCACGAAGTGGCTGGGCTCGGTGGCGGAGGGTCTGGGCGCCGACGTCTTTGCATCGTTCCCTGGTCAGGAGTTGCTGTGGGAAGAGGAGCGCGTCGTCGGCGTGCGCGTCGGAGACAAAGGCCTCGACCGGAACGGAGAACCGAAGGCAAATTACGAGCCGGGCCCGGATCTCTTTGCACACGTCGTCATCCTCGCCGAAGGGCCGCGCGGGACGCTCACAAAGCAGGCGATCGAACGACTGAAACTCGGCGACGGCCGCGATCCGCAAGTCTACGCGCTCGGCGTCAAAGAGATCTGGCAATGCGCGCCGGCAACGGTGCCCCCCGGGAGCGTGATTCACACGCTGGGACATCCGCTGTCGCCACAGACCTTCGGCGGCGGATTCATCTACGGTATGGCAGGCGATCTGCTCGACATCGGCTTCGTCACGGGGCTCGACTACCACGATCCGACAACCGATCCGCACGACATCTTTCAGCGTTTCAAATTGCATCCCGCGATCAAGCCGATGCTGGCGGGAGCCAAGCTCGTACGCTACGGAGCGAAAGCCATTCCCGAAGGTGGCCTTTTCGCGATGCCGCGTCTCTACGCCGACGGGCTGTTGCTCGCCGGCGACAGCGGGGGATTCCTCAACGGCATGCGTCTCAAGGGCATTCATCTCGCGATCAAATCCGGGATGCTGGCAGCACAGACGGCCTTCGACGCGATCGTCGCGCAGACGTCCGACGCAGCGACGCTGGCCGCGATCGAGCGTGCGTTTAACGGCTCGTGGGCATATGAGGAGTTGCACGCGGCGCGTAATTTTCACGCCGGCTTCAAGGGGGGATTGCTGGCGGGGATGCTCAACGCCGGGCTCGGCATGTTCGGTGGAGGCCGCGGATTCGGCGTGCGTGACCACCTCGAGAACGAACCAGGCTACGCGCAGATGCGCACCTTGGCGCAGCGGCCGCCGCACGAGAAGAACAAGCGCATCCTCGCCGACAACGTGCTCACGTTCGACAAGCTGACCGACGTGTTCAACAGTGGGACGCGGCACGACGAGAATCAGCCGTGCCATCTGCACGTCGCCGATACGGACCTCTGCGCGCAGCGCTGCACGGTGGAGTACGGTAATCCTTGTCAGTATTTCTGTCCGGCGAACGTCTACGAACCGCTCTTCGAAGAACGCGACGGTCACGTCGAAGGGCGGCTCCAGCTCAACTTCACGAACTGCGTCCACTGCAAGACGTGTGACATCATGGACCCCTATCAGATCATTACCTGGGTGCCGCCGCAGGGCGGCGAGGGCCCCGTCTACACGAACATGTAGGCCGGCCGTCGCGGGTTGCCTGCGTCCCGACGTTACCGGTCGCGGTTTTTCCGGCTCGATGCTCGGCGGGGGCGCCGGCGATGCGCGGCACGAATACGGCGGCGTGGATGTTCTCATCGTCGGCGCGGGGTTGATTGGCCTCGCCAGCGCCTTCGAGCTTGCGCAGCGCGGGGCGAGCGTGCGCGTCTTCGACTCGCACGAGCCGGCGATGGCGGCCTCGTGGGCCGGTGCGGGAATGCTGGCACCGTTTACCGAGGCTCCGCCGTCGCCGGAACTGGCGGCCTTCTGTGCGGATTCGCTGGCTCGGTATCCCGGTTTCGTGTGCGATCTGCGCGGCTGGAATGCCGGCGATCCCGAGTTACACCTCGACGGTCTGTTGGAAGTCGCGTACGGGGCGGCCGAAAGCGAACGGTTGCGTGCACGTGTCGATGCACTTCGGGCGCGCGGCGTGCGTGCGCACTGGCTCGACGGTCAGCAGGCGCGCGCGCTCGAGCCTGCGCTCGGGCCGCAGGTCGTCGGCGCCTCACTGGTTGAGGATGAGGGTCATGTCGACAACCGGCGCCTGGGCCGGGCGCTTCGTGCGGCTTGCGTCGCACGAGGCGTGCGGGTTACGACCGATGTCGGCGCGACGGCAATTGAGGCGGACGGCCGCCGTGTGCGTGGACTGCGCACGGCCCAAGGGTTTGCGACGGCGCCGGTCATCGTGAATACGGCAGGCGCTTGGGCCGGGACGATCGAGGGCGTGCCGTCGCACGCCGCTGCCGCGGTTCGCCCGGTCAAAGGACAGATGTTTGCACTCGCGATGCCGCCGGGGTTCGTCCGCCGCGTCGTCTGGTTTCCCGGAGGCTATGCGGTTCCGCGCACCGATGGACGATTGCTCATCGGCGCGACGGTTGAAGAAGCCGGCTTCGACACGCGCGTGACGGCGGAGGCTATGCGTTCGTTGTTGGATGCCGCATTGCGCGCGATGCCGTCGATTGGGGCGTTTGCGCTCGTCGAGACGTGGGCTGGGTTGCGCCCGGGGTCTGCGGATGGGCTGCCCTTCATTGGCGCGACCTCGCTCGACGGCTACTTCGTCGCTGCAGGGCACTATCGCAACGGGATCTTGCTGACGCCGTCGACGGCGACGATGGTTGCCGACGCGGTGGAAGGCCGTGCACTCCCAGCGTATGCTGCGGCCTTTTCGCCGAAGCGGAGGACGGCGATCGCTTGCGGTGCGGCGCGGTGAGGGCGACGATCAACGGGACGCCTCGTGAACTTGCCGACGGCGTGACGCTGGGCGAACTCCTCGCTGAACTCGGCGTTCCGCGCGTTGGGGTTGCGGTGGCTGTCAATGAGACGGTGGTGCGCGGAGGCAGCTTCGACGGGGTTCGGCTGAGCGATGGCGATTCGGTTGAGATTATTCGTGCGGTTGCGGGCGGGTGATCTCAGAATTATAAGGACGAGTGGGTTGGAATGATGGATTCAGTACTCAAGATTGGGACGTATGAATTTCGCTCTCGGTTGATCGTCGGGACGGGGAAGTATCCTTCGACCGATGTTATGCGCGATGCGCATGAGGCGAGCGGGGCGGAGATGGTGACGGTCGCGATTCGGCGGATTCATCTCGATGATCCGTCGGGGAAGACGTTGCTCGACTACATCGATACGGCTCGCTATAAGATCTTGCCGAACACCGCGGGGTGTTTGACGGCGAAGGACGCGATCCTCACGGCGCAATTGGCGCGTGAGGCGACGGGGAGTGACCTCATCAAAGTCGAGGTGATCGGCGATACGCAGACCCTCTACCCGGATACGCAGGGAACGATTGAGGCATCGCGTGAGCTGGTGAAACAAGGCTTCACCGTCCTGCCATATATCGGCGACGATCCCATTGCGTGCGCGAAGTTGGAGGAAGTGGGTTGTGCCGCCGTGATGCCGCTTGCCGCGCCGATCGGCAGCGGGCTTGGCGTCTGCAATCCCTATTCGATTGCAATCATCAAACAGCGCGCTTCGATTCCCGTGATCGTCGATGCCGGCGTCGGGACGGCTTCAGACGCTGCGATTGCGATGGAGATCGGCGTCGATGCGCTCTTGATGAATACCGGTATCGCTGCGGCCAACGATCCGGTCGCGATGGCACGTGCGATGAAATTGGCGACGGAGGCCGGACGGCTTGCCTTTTTAGCGGGCCGGATGGAGAAGCGGCTGTATGCGAATGCGTCGAGTCCGATGACGGGACTGATTTCGACACGCCGTTGATGCCCGCGCTCCGCTCTCGTGGAGCTAGCGCGGCGGTTCGAGGACCGAGAAAAGTTTGGCGATCGAGTAGCTGAAGCCGGGGAGCGCCGGATGCTCGATGGCCTCCGGCTCCGTTCGTCTCTCGGCGGTGTACGGGTCGTGGAGTTCTACGGCTTTTTGCAAGGCATCGACGAGAACGACCAGCGAGCTCCCGGCGTGGAGGTAGATAGTAACTTTGTGATCGATATCGATACGTTCGTCGGCCGCGCAGAGGATTTCCACGACGACATCGGGAGCGAGCCGCGGCAGTTGGAGATCGCGGCCCGTCAAACCGCGCAGACGTGCAGCGCTCACGTAAGCGATATCGGGAACCAGTGGACGCGTGACTTGCCCCGGCGGAGTGATGCGGAAACGCCACTCGGTTCCTACTTCACCACGTCCGCGCGCCCAGGCGTCGAGGGCGGCGGCCAGCACCAGCTGCAGTCGCGCGTGATCTCGCAGCGGGCTCATCTTTCGCAACGGACGGCCCCGTACCCATTCGGTCTCAGGCTTGGTGTCCGGTAACGTGATTTCGTGCAATTCCATCTCACGCAACCATATCACGCGGCTGGGCGTAAGTGGCAAGCGCTACGGCCTCGTGACGCTAGAACTCCGAGGCTTTGAGGTGGGCGAACCAGTGGACGATATCGGTTTGGTTTGCGTCGTGCGCCCAGCGGCCGACGAGTGCGCCCGCCGCCGTCTCTTCCAACGAGATGACGTCGAAGGCGCGAAGCAACGTACGCAACTCGCTCTCTTCGAAATAGGTGTGCGGGACGCCGGCTTCGGACCCGTGCGCTGCAGCCCAGGCGTGTGGGCCCGCGGGGGTGCCGTGCCCAAAACGCGGGTCGCGCGTTGAACCGAACGTCAGGAAGAGATCGGCGTCGGGGGCCACGATCTCGGCGAGAGCGCAAAGAACGGCACGCAATTGTTCGGCGCTTCCATGCAAGAGCGCGTGCGTGGAGAGCACCGCCGCATACGCTCGGTGATACCTGCCGAGATTGGTGTATACGTCGCGCATCACGCTCAGGTGCGGCTCGCCGGCAAATCGCGTCCCGACTGCTTTCGCGCGCGCGGCGTCCTCCTCGATGAGATCGACGTGAACGCCGGCCCGCAGGAGCGGGGCGATATTCCGCCCGCTGCCCGCCCCGAGCACGAGTACGAAACGTGGTGTGGCCGAAGGCGTGCGGTGTAGGAGTTCGCCCAGCGTTTGAGCCAGCGGGTGCGGCGCTTCGTCCGAGGTCCCGCCCATCACCACTCCTGCGCGCGGCAGATGCACTCGGCGAAGGTTTGCGCATCGACGTTGCCGCCGCTGATGATGACGCCGACGCGTTTGCCCGCGACGTCGAGTGCGCCGCCGAGGACGGCGGCTGCAGCAAGCGCGCCCGTCGGCTCGACGACGATCTTCATCCGTTCGGCGAAAAAGCGCATCTGTGCGCGCAACTGGTCGTCGCTTACGGTAACGATGTCGCGCACATATGCGCGAAGGATCGGAAAGGTGAGGTCGCCGAGGCGCTGGGCTCGCGCACCGTCGGCGATCGTCTGCGGTACGGGAATCGTGATGATCTCCCCACTGCGCAACGAACGCTGCGCATCGTTGCCGGCTTCCGGCTCGACCCCGACGAGTACACACTGGGGTGCGAGCCGGGCTGCGGCGATCGCCGATCCGCTCAGCAGTCCACCGCCGCCGATGCCGACGACCAGATAGTCGAGCGTACCGGTCTCTTCGAAGAGCTCCTTCGCTGCGGTGCCTTGGCCGGCGATGATGTCGCGATGATCGTAGGGCGGGATGAGCGTGAGCCCGCGCCTGCGCACGAGGTCAGCGGCGATCGCCTCACGATCCTCCTGGAGGCGATCGTAGAGAATCACCTCCGCGCCGTACCCACGGGTCGCCGCGAGCTTGGTGGCCGGCGCGTCGGAAGGCATGACGACCGTCGCAGGCACCCCGCACAATCTTGCGGCGAGCGCAATGGCTTGGGCGTGATTGCCGCTGGAGAAGGCGACTACGCCGTGGCGTCGCTGCACTTCGTCGAGGCGGCTGATCGCGTAATAGGCGCCGCGGAATTTGAAGGCGCCGACGCGTTGGAGGTTCTCGCACTTGAAGAATATCTCGGCGTGGGCACGTTCGTTCGCCTGACGCGACGTCAGGACCGGGGTGCGGTGCGCCACTCCGGCGAGAACCTGCGCCGCATCCGCAAGACGAGCGTAGTCCACGGCGAGGGTCGGCGTCAGCGGGGGCGGCGTCTCGTGCATCGTATGTAGCGGTGCTCATACGTTTCGCGGAGGAATACCTTTCGATGCTCAAGGCCGGCGATATCATGCCGGCGGTCGCCGTCGTCGATGAGACGGGGGCAGCCGTCACGACGAAGGACCTACTCGGAAAGCCGCTCGTCGTCTACTTCTATCCCAAAGCCGACACGCCGGGCTGCACGAACGAATCGATGCAGTTCCGCGACCTCTACGAGCAGATCCACAAAGCCGGCGCCGACGTGGTCGGCGTCAGCCGCGATACGCCGGCGGCGCAACTGAAATTCAAAGAGAAATACGGTCTGCCGTTTCGGCTGCTCGCCGATACGGAGTCGAAGGTCTGCGACGCCTTCGGCGTGATCGTCGACAAGAACATGTACGGGAAGAAGAGCCGGGGCATCCAACGCTCGACCTTTCTCTTCGATCCGAAAGGGAAAGTCGTGCACGTCTGGCCGCGGGTCACCGTCGAAGGCCATGCGCAGGACGTGCTCAGCCGCCTTCCCTGATGCACTTCACGGTATTGGGATCGAGTTGCTCGGCACCGCGACCTGGGCGCGCGTGCAGCGGCTACCTCGTCGAAGCGGGCGCAAGCGCGGTCGTGCTCGATTTTGGCAGCGGGGTGCTGGCGAACCTCGTGCTCGAGCGGCCGGCCGACACGATCGACGCGATCGTGATCACGCATATGCACAGCGATCACTTTCTCGACCTCATCACCCTGCGCTACGCACTCAAATACGGGTCACGCAGCAACGATCGGAAGATCGCGCTTCTGCTGCCTCCGGGCGGCGAAGCGATTCTGCGCGGGATGGTCGAGCCGCTGAGCGATGAACCGGCCGGCGACTTCTTTGCGGCGGTCTGCCACGTATCGACGTACGACCCGCTGCGCTCGCTGCGCATCGGCGATCTTCAACTGCGCTTTGCGCCGACCGTGCACTCGACACCGACGTATGCAATCCGCTGCGAGGCCGCGTCGTCACTCACCTATTCGGCCGATACGGGGTTGTGTGCGCCGGTAGAGGAACTCGCGCGCGGGACCGACCTCTTCCTCTGCGAGGCGACGCTCGTGCTCACGCACAGCGGCGCCTACGATCATTGCCGCCCGGAAGACGCGGGAGCGATGGCGGAACGCGCCGCCGCGCGGCGCCTCCTGCTCACCCATTACTCGTCGGAAATTTCGGAGACGGAACTGCAACAGCGCGCACGTTCCGCATACTCGGGCGACCTTGCCGTCGCCGACGATCACTTGCAATTGGAGGTTGCGTGATGCCCTGGCTCTTTCGCCGTCAGCGGAAACGACGCAAACTCGATTGTCTTCCCTGGGTGAACGGCCGAGAGCGCGGGCTCAATGCGTTCGAGAAGTGCTATTTCTCACAAAATGGGGAAGACGGCATCATCGCGGAGATCTTTGCGCGCATCGGAACGACGAACCGGTTCTCCGCCGAGATCGGCGTCGAAGATGGGCGCGAGTGCAACACGGCGCTGCTCTTGCGCGATGAAGGGTGGAGCGGCGTCCTCGTCGAGGGCGACCCGGAACGGTACGCGCGGTTGCGCAAGCGCTTCCGCCGGTATCGCAACGTGCGCCCCCTTCAAGCCTACGTCGACGTCGAGAACGTCGTTGGGGTCCTGGCCGAAGGCGGCGTCCCCGAGCGCTTCGATCTGCTCTCGGTCGACATCGACGGAAACGACTGGTGGATTCTGCGGACCCTGCTGGGCCGGTACCGCCCGCGCGTGGTGATCGCCGAGATCAACCCATTCTATCCGCCGCCGGCGCGCTGGGTGATGCCGTACGATCCAGCCCATCGTTGGGACGACACCACCTATTTCGGCGCGAGCCTCTGCTCGATGGTCGATCTCCACCGCGAACATGGCTATGCATTCGCAGCGGCCGATTGCAATATCGTCAACGCCTTCTTTGTCGATCGCGAAGAGTTTCCCAAACTCGGTCTACCCGAAGCCGTTCCCGAAGAGGTCTACCACTTCACGCCGTCGTTTCCGGGTCGCGCCTACGGCTACGCCGGCCGCAAACCTTAATTTTCCGTCTTTGCGTCGCCGCGCGGGAGCGAGAATTGGACCAGTGCCTTGATCGGCGCGAGGCCGCGATTGATCACGGCACAGATATCGACGTGGAGGTTGAGTTCTTCGAGCCGCGCCTTGGAAGCGAGGACCTCGCGGCCGCTGGTGACGATGTCTTCCAAGAGCAGCACGCGCTGGCCCGGCATGAAGCCGCCCTCGACGTACTCGTCGGCGAAGGCACCGTAGCCTTTGGGGGATTTCCGAACGATGATCATCGGGATGCCGGTCATCTGCGAAAGCGTCGTCGCTAGGATCACCCCGCCGAGTTCGGTGCCGGCGATGAGATCCGGTTGCAGCTGGGTGACGATCGGCGTGAAGAGCCGCGTGATTCGCCGCAAAACCGACGGGTCGGAGAACAGACGGAACTTGTCGATGTAGAAGTCGCTGCGGATACCGCCCGAGAGAATGTAATCGCCGCGGGTGAGCGCGCGCTCCAAGATGATGTTCACCAGCCACTTGATCTCGGGGATCTGCGCGAGCGGGGTGAGCGTCGTCTCCCAGCTCGGCGGCTGCGGCTCTAGATGTCCCATTGATAGGCGTTCCATG
>Ga0335075_10009098_pt1 | contig 15180 bp, 8 predicted proteins | sample Lox_Sample_24_FD_206723 | JGI IMG/M metagenome (GOLD analysis project Ga0335075, IMG submission 206723) | Soil microbial communities from Loxahatchee National Wildlife Refuge, Florida, United States - Lox_Sample_2.4 | ecosystem: Environmental > Terrestrial > Soil > Wetlands | place: USA: Florida... | reverse complement strand
AACGTCGTCTTGCCCAGGTCGATGCCTACCGAACGAATCTGCATGTCCATGATCCTCCTCTGAAACCGCTGCTTACATCCTCCGCCTCAGCGGAGGGTTACAGCGGCGGACCATCTCATTAGACGACAATATCGGTAGTAATCGTTCCTCGATAAGTGCATTGGCGATTTCGCATCACCTGAGCGTGGTGCCCCACCGTCGGTAATTCCCGGATAGAGGGCAACTTCTATTTACAAGGCAATAAATGCACCTTGGTGAAGAAACAAGGCTTCGTCTCATTCCTCGCCGTGACCTTGTCGGCTGTCGTGCTCCTTTCGTGTAATCAACAGTTTCCTGAATGGCAGAACACACCCGCAGATACGGAGTCCTCCGCTATAACTCAGTCGCTGACGGCGGACGAACTCAACCGCAGGACAATCGAGCGGCGCGGCGTCGAGGCCGTCATCTGAGGCATGCCGGTCGTCAACTTCGACAGAATGTTTCAGGCGATGAGCGCGGCTCACGGTACATGGAACCAGGTCATGTATTGGTCGCATCCCGCCACCTGGAAGAACCAGCTGCTTACACCAAATCCAGACGCCATCTACGCGCTGCCCTTCAACACCAGGGACGCGGGCCCTATGGTGCTCGAGATTCCGCCTGCCGAGGGCGGCTCCATTGTCGGCAGCATCATGGACGGCTGGCAGGTCGCGCTCGAGGACGTTGGTCCGGCAGGCGTGGACAAGGGCAACGGCGGCAAATACCTCATCCTTCCTCCCGGCTACAAGAACAAGCCGGCCGCCGGATACATAGTACTTTCCTCCGGCAACTATGAGGGCTTCGCTCTTCTCCGCTCCAGCCTCAAGAGCAACAGCGACGCCGACATTGCTGCGGCCGCGGCGTACATGAAGCGCGTCCGTCTCTACCCGCTTTCTGCCGCCGCCCATCCTCCCGAAACAACTTTCGTTGACGTGACCGACGTGCTGGTGGATGGCACAATTCCCTATAATCAAAGCTTCTTCGAATCGCTCAACCGCGTCGTCCAGTACGAGCCGTGGCTCGACCGCGACCGCGCCATGATTGACCAGTTGAAGTCCATCGGTATTCAGCAGGGCAAGCCCTTCGCCCCTGACGCCGCAACCTCCGCGCAACTTAAGGAAGCCATCGACGAGGCGCACGCCTGGCTTGTCAACAGGTACGAGACCGGCTTTGAGCCCTTCTACCCAGGGCAGCACTGGTTCTCTCCCGCTACTCCGGAGATGTTGAAGTCCGTTCCGAACGGTTTTACGGTTCCGGACAGCTATCCGATCGACGACCGTGGCATCGCCTATTACTGGGCCTTCTCGAGCGTTCGCCATTTCGGGACGGACCAGTTCTACCTGCTCGATGTAGTCGACCGCTCCGGACAGCCACTGGACGGTGGCAGCAACTACGTCCTGCACATCCCCGCCAAGGCTCCCATCCGCCTGTATTGGTCGGTCACAGCCTACAACTTCGCAACCCACACCCTCATCCGGGATGTTTCGCGGGCGAGCCGGTCGTCGCTTGTGCAGGGCCTCCAGCAGAATCCCGACGGCACCACCGACATCTACTTCGGCCCCCAAGCCCCGCAAGGCAAGGACTCCAACTGGCTCCCCACCAAACCCGGTGAGCGCTTCGAGGCTCTCTTCCGTTTCTACGGGCCGGAGAAGCCTGTCTTCGACAAATCCTGGACGCTGCCTGACATCGAGAAAGAGAGATAACATGCAAATCCAAAGACCGCTCTCCATCTTCATCCTCGGGTTATTCTTCTCAAGTTTCGCCCTCCAGGAGACACCGATGCAGGCCCAGGAAACCACTTCGCCCGCAGCAAAGATGTCCGCAGACCAGGCCCGTGAAGAGAACGCCTACACCCTCGGTGTGCAGGCCTACCAGTGGGGCATGCCGCTGGTGATGGATGGTGTCACCCTCGCCGCAGGTCTCAAGGCCGACGCCGTTTACATCAACGACTTTCGGAAGTTCGACACACTCAAGACGGCGAAAGAACGCTTCGTAGTCACGCCGAACAACGTCACCATCGATGCCTATGGCGCTGCGGACGTCAGTCGCGAGCCACAGGTCATCTTCGTTCCCAAACTGAGCGCACCTCGCTGGTACATCGTTCAGGTGGGAGACTATTACGACGAGGTCATCCACAACATCGGCGGCACGAAGGGCGAGCAGCCGGGCGCGTATGTTCTCACCGGGCCTGACTTCAAGGGCCAGCTTCCCGGCGAGATGACCCAGATCAAATCGCGAACGCAGTTTGTTGTCGTGGCTGCGCGCATCTTCGTCGACGGAAGCGCCGACCTGCCGAAGGCGGTCGAAGAACAGAAAGGCTTCCGCCTGATGCCGCTCTCTGCCTATCTGCGCTACGGCCTTGCCTACAAGCCGGAGACAAAGAAGCGGTCGAGATGTACAAGAGCGCCGCGCCGAAGGAGTTACAGTACTTCGATACTCTCGGCCATTGGATGAAGCTGTTTTTGTCTGTCTCCGCCGATAACGACCCGCAGGTTGCGGCTTTCCACCAGATCGGCCTCAGCGTCGCCAGCGGATTCCAATGGCAGACTCTCGATGAGGCCACAAAGCGAGGATTGGCTCGCGCAGCGGCCATCGATCCCCAGATCGTAGCGGCCCGATGGGAGACCGTTGGCGAGACCACCAACGGCTGGAAATACACCTTCGCGGGAGGACGAGCAGGCTACGACCTCGGCCTTCGCGCCGCTCTGGCTCGCTATGTCACCGGCGCGCAGGTCTCCGATCAGGTGATCTATCCCAACACGAGCGTGGACGACAAGGGCGAACAACTACACGGTTCGCATAAATATGTGCTGCACTTTGACGCAGGCAAGCTGCCACCCGTCTCCGTGTTCTGGAACATGGCGATGTATGGCTCCGACATGTTTTTTGTCGAGAATGACTTTGGGCGCTACAGCTTCGGCAGCACAACCGAGGGCCTGAAGAAGGCAGCCGACGGTTCGTTCACTATCGTCATCCAGCATGACAAACCCGGCGACACCTCTAACTGGCTGCCGGCGCCGGCAGGAGATTTCAACTTGACGATGCGCTTCTATGGTCCGGAAACACCAGTCTTGGACGGCTCCGATAGGCTCCCGGCTGTGAAGCGAGTGCAATAAGATGTAGTTCAATTCGTGATCGGGAAGTTCCTTTGAACCGATCAGATGTTCGAGTACTGAAGAAACTACTCGGCGTCAATTGACGACATCAGGGCAATGCACTCATCGAAGGTGCTTGTGCCGCTTTTGGATTTTCAGTCCCTTGAAACGCGCTTGTCGTCATTAGCGCGAGAGGTCGTCAAATCGGAAAAGCGCTTTCTCGATTCCTGGCAAGCCTGACCGCCACCTGATTTTTCGCGTATTTGACATTGCCCGCAATACCTGTTTAGTCTAGGCCTGTTGAGATAAGGCCTTATGACAAATAGTAAACAGGAACCGCGCGATCTCTTTCCCGGCGCACTCGAGATGATGATTCTCGAGTCGCTGCGGCGGCAACCGGCGCATGGATACGCGCTGGTGCAGCACATTCAACAGCGATCGAACAACCTGTTGCAGGTAGAAGAGGGCTCGCTGTACCCCGCATTGCAGCGCCTGCTTCGCGACAAGCTGGTGAAGGCGGAGTGGGGCATCTCGGCGACGAATCGCCGGGTGCGGATTTACCAGATCACCGCTGCAGGCATGAAGCATCTGGAGCGCGAGAAATCGAGCTTCGAGCGGATGTTCGAAGGCATAGCTTTGGTGTTGAATCCGGGCAAGGCGATTTCCTGAGGACAGGCGATGAGCGGCCTTGCGCACATTTTCGGTCGGATTTTCCGGCGGAGACGCGATCTCTACAGAGATCTTGCCGAAGAGATGCGCGAACACATCGAAGAGAAGACCGAGCAGTTTGTTCGCGAGGGCATGAGCCGTGAAGAGGCGGGGCATGCGGCGCGGCGGGCTTTCGGCAATGCGACGGTTATGGAAGAGCGCGGCCGGGAGGTATGGCAGTGGCCGCGGCTGGAGTCGATCTGGGGCGATGTGAAGTATGCACTGCGGCAATTGCGCAAGTCGCCGGGATTTGCTGTGACGGCTGTGTTGACTCTGGCGCTGGGGATCGGGGCGAACACAGCGGTCTTCAGCGTTGTCGACGCAGTACTTCTGCGACCGCTGCCTTACAAGAACCCGGACCGGCTGGTTGTGGTTTGGCAGACAGACGCAGCTCATCGCGGTACGGGCGCCTGGTTCGATACCTATCGAGAGTTTGAAGAGTGGCAACGGACCAGCAGGAGTTTTGAGGAGATTGCCGCGTTGAGCTGGGCGACGGGAGGAAAGACGCTGCTGCTTCACGGCAAGCCAATGGACATGCTTGCGATTCCAGCCAGTGCTAATTTCTTTTCGATGCTGGGCGTTAGAGCGGAGATCGGCAGGACGTTCGAACCAGGTGATCTCGGCAATCAGTGCACGCTGGTCTTGTCACATAAGTTCTGGCAGACCAGGCTCGGAGCGTCCCGCGACATCGCCGGCCAGGCGCTGTCCATCGATCAGTCGCCGTGCGTAGTCGCTGGGGTAATGCCGAGCGCATTCTCGTTCTATCCGACGCAGACCGACGCGTGGATACTGATCACGCCGCAGAGCCAATTTGCCAAAAAGCCGTGGGAAACAATGACTGGGGTGTTTGGGCGCCTTCGGCCGGGAGTGTCGAGAGAGGCCGCCCAAGCAGAGTTGAATGCGATTGAGAAACGAATTCTACCCGAGTCGCCTGATCTGGGAGCGCTTGGCGCAGCGGAAGCCGATGTGCTCGAGATGCAGTCGGAGTTCACCTGGCTTGCCGGGCGCAATTTGCGCATAGCGCTCTGGAGTCTACTGGGCGCTATTACGCTGGTTCTATTGATTGCCTGCGTGAATGTTGCCAATCTGCTGCTGGGCCGTTCCCTGGAGCGAACGAAAGAGATGGCGATTCGCGCTGCACTCGGCTCGGGACGCAGTCGACTGGTGCGGACAATGTTCACCGAAGCGCTGCTGCTGGCAATTGCTGGAACAGGTGCGGGAGTGGCACTGGCGTTGGGGCTGATGCAATGGTTTCAGGCGACGCATCCGGTGGAGTTGCCGCCCAGCAATGCCATGACTCTGAACTGGCGGGTTCTCATATTCACGACAGCGCTCGGTATCGGATCGGCGATGTTCTTTGGATTGTTGCCGGCGTTTCGCGGCTCGTGCGTGGATCTGAACAGGATGCTCACGAGCAGCGACCGCCGCGTTGGTACAACAGCTTCGGCGCAGCGCATTTCGAGAATGCTGGTAGCGGCTCAGGTTGCGCTCTCTTTGATGCTGCTGGCAGGTGCGGGATTACTGATTGAGAGCCTATGGCGCCTTGCGGGGACGCCCGTGGGCTATCGCACCGACAATCTGCTCACGGCGTCGATCAATCTTTCCAGCGATCGCTATCAGCCGCTCGATGCAAAGAATGAGTTCTACGAGCGATTCGCGGAAAAGATTTCCGCACTGCCCGGAGTGCAGGCGGTGATGGGCGGATCGAGCTATTTCCCAAGCAGCGAGAACCTGTTTTCGGTCGAGGGCAAGGCTGCGCCTCCCGGCCCGCAGCCCAGCGTCCAGGAGCAGGCGATCAGCGTGAATTTTTTGCCTGCGATGCAGATTCCTCTTCTGCGCGGCAGAAATTTTGCGGCGAGCGACCGCGCGAGCACACAGCCGGTCGCGATCGTCAATGAGGTCCTGGCGGAGAAATACTTTCCGCACGAGGACCCAATCGGGCACGCAATCAAGCTGGGCCGCGCCGATGACCCAACACACAAATGGATCACGATTGTCGGCGTGGCAGCGAACGTGAAGACCACCACGGTCTTTCAGGAGATGGGATACGTTGTCGCTCCGGCCGTCTATCGTCCGCTAACACAAGATGCTCCGCCTTCACTGGCGGTAATTATTGCCACGGAAAGCGACCCACTGCGCATAGCTGGCGCGGTGCAACAGCAGCTTCAAGACATTGATCCCAAGCTGGTGCTGGCAAGCGTGGACACGATGACGCACAAGCAGTCTGCGGTGTTGTCGCAGCCGCGCTTTCGCTCCATGCTGTTTGGCGGGTTCGCGTTGCTTGCTTTGGCGCTGGCTGCGATCGGCATTTACGGATTGCTGGCGCAGGCAGTGATTCGGCAAAGGCGCGAAATCGGAATTCGCATGGCACTCGGCGCAAGCCGCGCGCGCGTAGTGAGGGAAGCGCTCGAGGAGGCGCTTCTCGCTGTGGCGGTGGGACTCGTGGTTGGCATAGCGGGAGCGGTGCTGGCGGTGCGAGCCCTGACAAGCATGCTTTACGGGGTACGTCCGGAAAGCGCCGCTGTGTTCTCTCTGTCCGCGGGCCTTTTGCTTCTGACTGCGATTTTTGCCGGCTGGCTTCCAGCCATTCGTGCGGCGTCTGTTGATCCGATGAAGACACTGCGGACGGAGTAGATCCATATGAGCTGGCTCAAACGCATCTTTCGGCGTCGCGATCTTTACGGGGATCTTGCCGCGGAGATGCGCGAGCACATCGAAGAGAAGACGGAGCAGTTTGTTCGTGAAGGCATGAGCCGCGAGGAGGCGAAGCACGCGGCGCGGCAGGCCTTCGGCAATACGACGCTGATCGAGCAGCGGGGGCGCGAGGTGTGGCAGTGGCCGCGGCTGGAGTCGATCTGGGCGGATGTGAGATATGGGCTGCGACAGCTGCGCAAGTCGCCGGGGTTTGCGATCACGGCTGTCCTGACTCTGGCGTTGGGGATCGGGGCGAACACAGCGGTCTTCAGTGTAATGAATGCGGTGCTGCTGCGCTTTCTGGCGGTGGCCGATCCGCAGCAGCTGGTGTACCTGCACTACAGCGACCAGCCGTGGGGAACGTCGCAAAGTGGATACGGTGATACTTCACTTCCTCTGCCGGTTTATGAGCAGCTTCGCGGGCAACACAAGGTTTTCTCAGACCTGATGGCCTTTGCACCGCTCTCGGGGCAGAAGATCGCGGTGCGCATTGGCGAAGAGCCGGAGGAAGCGCTGGGAGAGATGGTGAGCGGCAACTTCTTTACCGGGCTGGGTGTGAAGCCTTACATGGGTCGCGGTATTACGGAGGCTGACGAGAAGGATCACACACCGGTTGCGGTGCTGAATTATTCGTGGTGGACGAGCCGCTTCGCCAGCGATCCATCGGTCGTGGGAAAGACGCTGTATGTGAAAGGGGTGCCGCTCACGATTGTCGGGATTGCGGAGAAGGGATTTCAGGGCGCTGATCCGGAACGGGCGATGAACTTCTGGATCCCGCTGCAGAATCGGCCGGAGCTGACTCCGTGGGGAAATTCTGCGACCGAGCATACGCTGTACGGCTCGCCAGAATGGTATTGCCTGTTACTGCTGGCGCGGTTGCAGCCCGGGGTTACGTGGCAGCAGGCAGTCGCTCAACTTGAGCCGACGTATCTGCGCGCGGCCTATGCAGGGGTGAAAGTTCCCGATCCAAAAGAGAAACAGCCGCATCTCTATTTTTCTGCCGCACGAGGGATTGAAGACTTCCGCGAAGATTACGCGCAGCCGCTCCACCTGCTGATGGGGATGGTGGTGCTGGTGCTGGTGATTGCGTGCTCCAATGTGGCCATGCTGCTGCTGGCGCGCAACTCGGCGCGGCAGCGCGAATTCGGCGTGCGCATGGCGCTCGGTGCGGGCCGGGCTACGCTGTTTCGGCAACTGCTCACCGAAGGACTGCTGCTGGTGGGGATGGGCGCGGCGCTGGGCTGGGTATTTGCTGTGCTTGCGGCACGATCCCTGGTGGCCTGGTCGGGCATTCTGTTCCCGGTTGCGCTCGATCGCAACGTGCTGCTTTTTACGCTCGCCATCAGCACGCTGGCCGCGCTGGTTTTCGGACTTGCTCCTCTGCGCAGCGCAACGGGTGTTCCGGTGGCAATGACCATGAAGACGGCAGCGGCAACGGCAAACACCGACCGCAGCCGTTTTACCGGCCGCCGGTTGTTGCTCATGTGCCAGGTGTCAATCTGCCTGATCCTTCTGGTTGCCGCGGGGCTGTTGTTCCAGACGCTGCGCAATCTGCAGGCGAGCAACCTGGGAATGCGCGCGGATGGGCTGCTGGTATTCGGCATAGAGCCGCAAAAAGATGTACAGACGGACGCGGAAGCGGTTCGCTTCCACACTGCGCTGCTGGCCCGCCTGCGTGCGCTGCCGGGTGTTGAAAGCGCGACGGCGATGTCGAACCGGCTGGGCAGCGGATGGAGCAGCAACACCGCGGTTACCGTGGACGGAAAGAATCCGTCACCAACGCAGCAATTCGCGCCGGTGCGCTGGAATGCGGTGGCTCCGGATTACCTGCGTGTGCTGGGTATTCCGCTGCTGAGGGGCCGGGATATTACGGACGGTGATACTTCCGCATCGCGAAGAGTGGCTGTAGTCAACCAGACATTCGTGGACCAATATCTGCCGCATACGAGTCCGATGGGCCATCAGATCGAGCTGGACGGGGAAGCCAGTTCCACGGGTGAAAAGCGTTTCACCATCGTGGGAGTGGCCAGGAACAGCAGCTTCCGCAGGATTCGAGAGAAGGCGTGGCCGGTAGTGTACGTGCCGTTTAGCCAAACTTCGGGAAATCTGCAAATGGAATACGCGTTGCGCACACATGGCGATCCGATGGCCCTGCTGCCCGAGGTTCGCGGGGTGATGAGGGATGTCGATCCCAACCTGCCGCTGGAACGGCCGGAGACGCAGCGGGCGCAGTTTGAAGAATCAATTTCTACGGAACGGCTGGTGGCCAACCTGTCGATCTTCTTTGGGTTGCTGGCGGCATTGCTGGTAGCTGTCGGGCTTTATGGAACGCTCTCGTACCGGATCAGCCGGCGCACGGCCGAAATCGGGATCCGGATGGCGCTGGGCGCGAATCGAAGCCAGATCCTCTGGATGGTGGTTCGCGAGAGCATGGTTGTCGGCATTGCCGGACTTGGGCTGGGATTGCCGTTCGCGTTTCTGCTGGCTCACGCGCTGCGCAGCCTTCTTTACGGTCTCAGCGCGACTGATCCGTTAACTTTTGTGCTGGCGCTGATGTGCATCGGCGTGGTTACGCTCGCAGCCAGCGTCATTCCGGCACATCGCGCCGCGGATGTCGATCCGCAGCGCGCCTTGAGGAGTGAGTGATGAGCTGGCTCAGCGAATTGTTTTCGCGGCAACGACGGTATCGGGATCTTGCCGAGGAGATGGGCACGCATCTCGAAGAGAAGACGGAACAGCTCATACGCGAAGGCATGAGCCGCGAAGAGGCGGAGCACGCTGCGCGGCGGGCCTTCGGGAATGCGACGCTGATGGAAGAGCGCGGGCGCGAGGCGTGGCAGTGGCGGCGGGTGGAGAATTTATGGGCCGATATGAAGTATGCGATGCGGCAGATGGCGAAGTCTCCGGGGTTTGCGGTGACGGCGGTGCTGACGCTCGCGCTGGGGATCGGAGCAAACACGGGAATCTTCACGCTGATGCATGCTCTCCTGCTCAAGAGCCTGCCGATTCCGGAGCCTGACCGGCTGGTGCGCATCGCTCTCGACATCGACACGCCTAACGGCATGGTCAGCGATCAGCCATTGAACGCCTTCCTTCTGCAATCCATCCAGAGACATACCCAGACCCTATCCGGCTTGTTTGGATGGGCTCCCTACGACTTCGTTCTGAAGGAAGACACCGGGTCGCGCATCTACTCGGGAGCCGTGGTCAGCGGCAACACATTTCAGGTGCTGGGAATCACCCCGGCTGCCGGCCGTTTGCTCACTCCCGCAGATGATCAGCGCGGCGGAGGACCCGACGGATGGGCGGCGGTGATCAGCCATCGTTTCTGGCAGCAGCAGTATCACGCCGATCCATCGATCATCGGGAAGCACGTGACGCTGACCGATCACAGCGTGACGATTGTCGGTGTTGCTCCGGAGGGCTTTGAAGGCGTTTTCGTTGCGATGCATCCGGATTTTTACCTGCCGCTTGAATATGAGCCGGTGATGCGCGGCGCAAGGTCGCTGCTGCGTCAGCCGGGAGGTCTGTGGCTCATGGTATGGGCGCGGCTGAAGCCCGGTATGAGCCTGAATATGGCGTCGGCCGAAATGCGGGCCCTTTATCCGATTGCGATCTCTGAGGTCCTGCCGGCGGCAGTCCGTCACCTCGCAGTGATCGAACGCTCACGTTTTGCGGTACGTCCGGGCGGCAAGGGCTGGAGTCTTTTGCGTCCGCAGTATGAGCGGCCGTTGCTTCTGTTGCAGATTCTCGTTGGGGTGGTGCTGCTGGTCTGCTGCGTGAATCTCGCCGGGCTTTGCCTGGCGCGAGCCTCGACGCGAGAGCACGAATTCGCGATCCGTGGCGCATTGGGCGCAGCGCGCGCGCGGATCATGCAGCAGCTTCTCGTCGAGTCGCTTCTGTTAGCGCTCTGCGGAGGCGCGCTGGCCATTCTCTTTGCATGGGCAACCGATCGCTATCTTCTGCGGTTTCTCGCCGACAGCCAGGCCGCGGCATCTTTGCCTGTGCGGCCGGATCTTTTCACTCTGCTCATCACCGGTGGCTGCGCAGTGTTGTGCGCTCTGCTCTTTGGACTGGCTCCGGGATGGCTGGCCAGCCATATTTCGATCGAGCCTGTGCTCCGTCGTTCGGGGAATAGCATTACGGCGGGAAAGACCGCCATCGTTCAGCGAATCTTTCTCCCCGTCCAGGTTGCGTTGACTCTCGCGCTGGTTGTCGTCGCCGCCATGCTGAGCACCACGGTCAGCCATCTGCGCTCAACTCATCTCGGCTTTCGCATCGACAACGTTCTGCTGGCTCATGCCGATTTCGAGAGGTTGCCGCAGAAAGGTCTCGATCTCGTTCACCTCTACGAGCGCATCATTTTGCGCACGCGGCAGATGCCCGGCGTCGACAGCGCAAGCGTGGCGGAGAGCACGCCCCTCCACGGTGTGGGGAACACCGGCGTCTTCACCGCTGCCTCGTCATCGAAGCCGGCACTTGATTTTTCCAATCGCTATTGGGTGAACGACGTGGGCGCGGGCTATTTCGCGACGCTGGGGACAAAGATGCTCGCGGGGCGTGATTTCTCCGGCGAAGAGAGCGATGCGGGGAGCTGTATCCTCAACCGCTCGGCGGAGAACAGGCTTTTTCCCGGATCGACCGCAATCGGGCAGAGCCTTCGCCAGACCAGCCGCAACATGAACGTTGGACAGACCACGACCCGGGACTGCGAGGTGATCGGTGTGGTTGAGGATGCCAAGTACACCAGTTTGCGCGAGCCTGCTCCGCCTACGGTGTATCTGCCGTTTGGAGTAAATACGGAGCGCCTCGCCTCGATGCACTTCGTGATTCACGCCGCAACGCTCGCCGAGGCCAGCAACGCGCTCGAGAAAGCGCAGCATGAGCTTGCGCCGGGCAGCCCGGAGATGGAGCCGATTTCCTTTGCGGTCCAGTTCGACGACTCGATCGCGCGCGAGCGCCTGCTGGCGGTGCTGTCTGAGTTCTTTGCCGCGCTGGCGCTGCTGTTGAGCGGTATCGGGATCTACGGACTGATGGCGTCGTATGTGACGCGGCGGACGACGGAGATCGGCGTACGCATGGCGCTGGGCGCAACGCGGGCGAGGATCTTCGTTCAGGTCATGCGGCAGGTTGCGGTGCTGCTTGTGGTGGGAGGTGTGGCTGGCGGCTGTCTCTCGATCTTTGCGGCGCACTCCGTCAGGGCTTTCCTCTTCGATGTGAATCCGGGGAATCCAGTCATCTTTGCCGCTGCTGCTTTGATCTTGATTGTCGCCGGTTTTGCCGCGGCGATGCTGCCGGCGCGACGCGCTGTATCCATTGAACCGATGCAGGCGCTTCGGTCGGAATAGGGGATTCTGTGGGAGTGTTTACTCGCATTTTTCGCCGCCGCAAGCTTTACGGCAATCTCGCTGACGAGATGCGCGCGCATATTGAGGAGAAGACCGAGCAGTTCATGCGCGAGGGCATGAGGTGCGAAGAGGCCGCGCAGGCCGCACGTTGCGCCTTCGGCAACCTGGCGCTGATCGAAGAGCGTGGACGCGAAGCGTGGCAGTGGCCGCGAGCCGAAAATCTGATCCGCGATCTGAGTTTCTCAGCGCGACTGCTGCGGAGATCACCGGGATTTGCGCTGGTTGCGATTTTGACTCTGACTCTGGGAGTGGGTGCGAACACGGCGATGTTCAGCCTGCTGAATGGACTGCTGCTGCGCCCGCTGCCGGTGCCGGAGGCACAGCGGCTTGTGCTGCTGCGGTTGAACCTGACCACGATCAGCTACAGTTTCTGTGCTCCGCTCTTTCGCGCTCTCGAAGCGAATCACGATATTTTCAGCCAGGTCTTCGCGTTTGACAGTATGACTCTGCAGGTGCGCGACAGCAACGGTCACTCTCCCGTACCCGGAAGCCTGGTAAGCGGCGAGTATTTCCAGGCTCTCGGAGTTGCGCCGGAGCTTGGCCGCGCGCTCACCGCGAAAGACGACAGCAAGAGCGGCACCGATACCGGCTACGCCACGGTGATCAGCGATGGCTTCTGGGCGGAGCACTTCCATCGCGATCCCGCTGTGCTGGGCCGTACACTCGTTGCCAACAATGTCAACTTCACCATCGTCGGCGTTATGCCGAAATCCTTTATCGGCGCCGATGCCAACTTCCGTCCGCAGATTTATATTCCGCTGGTCGCAGAACCTCAGGTAGACGCGCCGTACAACAACACAGCCGGCGGCTACCACACCTGGTGGCTGCGCGTGGGGGCGCGCCTCAAGCCGGGGTCCAGCCTGGCGCAGGCCAATGCGGCACTAAGCGCCATTGCTCCGGCGCTCTTCCGTGAAGTCATTTCCGATCCGAAGTGGACCTTTGACCATGAGAACCGCGATAAGCTCGGTATTGTCGCCGAGTCCGGCTCCGCGGGCTATTCCGCGCTGCGCACCGGATACAAAAATCCGCTGCTGGTCACCTTCGCCCTGTGCGTCATCGTGTTGCTGCTGGCCTGCATCAACCTTGCCAGCCTGCTGCTGGCGCGGGCGGCGCGGCGTCAGCGTGAGATTGCCACGCGGCTGGCCATCGGCGCTACGCGCGCGCGACTGGTTCAGCAGTTGCTCATCGACAGTCTCCTGCTCGCCGTGCTGGGTACCGGCGCCGGGCTTGCCATCGCTCCGCTGGTGAGCCGTGCGCTGGCCGCGATGCTGATCCGCGGCAACAGCGGAATGTATCTCGACGCCGGCATCGACTGGCGCGTCTTTCTCTTTGCATTCGTCGCGGCGCTGGTTTCGACCGTGCTCGTCGGGCTGTTGCCTGCACTGCAGGCAACAGCGGGCGAACTGAACGAGCACATGAAGGACGGCTCGCATGCAACCCACTCCAGCCGTCAGCGCAGGCTGCCGAAGATCCTTCTCGGAATCGAAGTCGCGCTCGCCATGGTGCTTGTCAGCGGAGCCGGGCTGCTGGGCACGAGTCTGATGCGCCTCTACCAATCGGGCTTCGGCTTCGAGCCGCATGGCCTGCTGATGGTCGACATCAATGCGGCGAAGCAGCCTTTGCAGAACGAGCAGCTGCAACGTCTCTATCGAGACTTCTATGAGAGCCTTTCGCATCTGCCGGGGGTAAGCGCTGCTGCTTACACCGCAGTCACTCCGCTCTCCAACAGCATCTGGATGGGCAGCATGCATACTGCCGGAGGGGGCGATCACGATGTCTACATCACCAACGTCAGCCCCGGATACTTCGGCGTGATGCACATACCGATGTTTACCGGACGCGATTTCGTCTGGCAGGACACTCCCGGGTCCGGCCGCAAAATCATCATCAATCAGGCTGCGGCAAAGATGTTCTTCCCAGCGCAGCAGGCCGTGGGCCGGCAGCTTCGCGAAATGGAGGATGGCGATCCGGCAACCGGCAAAAAGGCGCAGGAGGTGGCGGACGAGGTGGTCGCTGTCGTCGGCGATACCAAATATTCTTCCCTGCGCGAGACGGCCCCGCCGATGGTCTATTACCCGATGACGCAGGTTACGGATTTTCCCAAGCCGTCTTACACCGTGGTGATTCGCGCCGATCGATCCCCGGATTCACTGGTCGCGCCGGTGCGCCAGCTCGCCGTGCGCATGATGCCGGATTTCCCCGCGCCGTTTCTCAGCACCATGGAGCGGAAGGTCAATGAATCGGTTGCCGCTGAGCGCGTTATGGCCATGCTTGCCGGGTTCTTCGCGGCAAGCGCTCTGTTGGTGACCGGGATCGGACTCTATGGCGTGCTGTCGTACTCGACGGCGCGGCGGACGAGCGAGATCGGCATCCGCATGGCTCTGGGGGCGGAGCGAGGCCAGGTGGTGTCGATGGTCTTTCGCGAGAATGCATGGGTCGCTCTCACCGGATGTGCGATCGGACTGGTGGCCGCACTGCTGGGGGCTCGCGCGCTGAAGACGTTTCTTTATGGCACATCGCCGCGCGATCCGTGGGTGCTGACGCTTTCCCTGGGTGTGCTTTGCCTGATCGCCGCTATTGCTTCACTGATTCCCGCTATCCGCGCCGCATCTGTCGATCCGATGAAGGCGCTGCGAACGGAGTGATACCTATGACCTGGTTTCATCGCATCTTCAGACGCCACAATCTCTACAGCGATCTTGCCGCAGAGGTGCGCGCTCATATCGACGAGAAGACGGAGCAGTTCATGCGCGAGGGCATGAGCCGCGAAGAGGCTGTGCAGGCAGCGCGGCGGGCTTTCGGCAACGCGACGCTGATCGAACAGCACGGACGCGAAGCGTGGCAATGGCCGAGGCTGGAGTCATTCCTCGCGGATGCGAAATTTGCGCTGCGGCAGATGCGCCGCTCGCCGGGTTTTGCCGTGACGGCGGTGCTGACGCTGGCGCTGGGCATCGGAGCGAATACGGCGATCTTCACGCTGATCGACTCGATCATGCTGCAGCCCCTGCCGTATCCCGAGCAGGACCGCCTGATGAATATCTCGGGATATTTTCCGAAGGGGTGGATGCGAGCCTGGCAGGAGCAGTCGCAGTCGTTCGAATCGATCTCGGGCCATTCACCGGACGCGGAGTCGAATGTGACCGGCAATGATGGGTCGGAGCGGGTGTTTGGCTCGGCGGTAACCGTCAACATGTTCGACACGCTGGGTATTCATCCCGCGCTGGGCAGTTTCTTCTCTCCGGAAAATGCGGTGGGCG
>Ga0335075_10009097_pt1 | contig 15181 bp, 16 predicted proteins | sample Lox_Sample_24_FD_206723 | JGI IMG/M metagenome (GOLD analysis project Ga0335075, IMG submission 206723) | Soil microbial communities from Loxahatchee National Wildlife Refuge, Florida, United States - Lox_Sample_2.4 | ecosystem: Environmental > Terrestrial > Soil > Wetlands | place: USA... | reverse complement strand
CTTCGAGGGCGGCCCCGACTTTCACACCTCGCATACCGAAGGGGTCATTGCGACGGTGCTCTCGGGACTGCTCGGCACCGGCATTGCCTACGGACTGTGGTTCTCGATTATCCAGCGCCTGCCGGCGACGACGGCATCGCTGGGCATACTCGGCAGTCCGGTGATCGGCGTCATCACTTCGGTGCTGATCCTGGGCGAGCGGCCCACCGCAACCGATATCGTCGGCTTCGTGATGATTCTCGCTGCCTCGGCTTGCGTGCTGTTCTCGCCGCAAGCGTCCGCTCCGCGCTCCACGGCGGACAAGGAACGAGTTACGGTTTGACGGCGAGCGCAAGCTCGGCGACGCGTGCCGTCATCGGGTTTTGCGGATCGGCGAGCTCCGCGACGATGGAGAAATGATTCTTGCCGGCAATTTCTTTAAAGCGCGTCTGCGCTCCGGCTTTCTGCCAGGCATCGGCAACAGCACGGCTCTGCCGCCTAAACTCGCTCGATTCGAGCGCGCCAACCACGACGTCAAGGGTGCGCTCTTGCGGGAGCGGCCAGAGCAGCGGCGAGACGCGCCGCGCCCGTTCGGCGTCGAGCGCCAGATCCTGGTTCATGCTGGTCTTGATGAGCGGAGCCAACTCGTAAAGTCCGGAGACCGCATACCCCGAAGACACCAGATCGGCCGGCGCCTTGGGATAGAGCGACGGCCAATCGGTGGCGACCATGCTGGCCGTGAGATGTCCGCCGGCCGACCAGCCGTAGACCAGCATGCGCCGGCCGAGCCGCTGCCATAGGAACACGCAAGCGCGGCGGATTTGCTCGATAATGTCGGCGATGGTGACAATTGGACACAGGTCGTAACCGGTGACCGCGACCGCGATGCCATGCGCATTCAGTCCGCCCGCCAGGTGACTGAACAAGGACTGATCGAGCGAACGCCAGTAGCCGCCATGAACAAACAAAGCGAGCGGCGCGCTGCTGCCTGCCTGCGGAAAAAACAGGTCCAGACTCTGCCGTGGCGTATCGCCATAGGCAAGGCTGAGCTCGGCGCGGCCCGCCTTGAGCGCGTCGGCCCGGTAGTTTTCCGAATCGCGCGCCCAGCGTAGAAAAATCTCCGCGTGCTCGGGCACGCGGGCGCGATTGTTGTACTCGGCCTCATAATCCATATCGGGCATTGACGCCTCCTGAGCTCTTATACAAGCTCTTGGCTCAAGATTGCGGCAAGGCCGCTCCCCGGGCAAGCCACCGCGGCTCCGCCATATTCGCTGTCGACAGGCGGCGGAAGTCTGCCAGTGGAGCGGATTTGACATTCGTTTCCCACCTGGCCGAGAACCGTTGCGGCGAATGTCAAATCCAAAAGCTCCACTAGGATTTATAGTTGCTATTGGTCCTTTGATTCTAACATTCGCATGAGAGACGCCCGAACCCGGATGCGAATGTTAGAATCTGACCACTAGGTGAGCCTTCATGAAGGTCGATGGCAAAGCGATGCGAACGATCTGGGTCGAACCCGACGGCTGGTCCATCGGGGTGATCGATCAGACCGCGCTGCCGCACCGATTTGCAACTACGCGCCTCACGACGCTCGACGAGGCGGCGCAGGCGATCCGCAGCATGGTTATTCGCGGCGCACCGCTCATTGGCGCCACCGCCGCCTACGCCATCTGTCTTGCGCTGCGCGCCGATGCTTCCGATGAGGCGCTCGAGCGTGCTTATGCGAAGCTTATCTCAACGCGGCCCACCGCGATCAATCTCAAATGGGCGCTCGACGAGATGATGGCCGCCGTGCGCAACCAGCCGCGCGCCGAGCGAAGCGCCGCCGCCTACCGGCGCGCCGCTGAAATTTGCGATGAGGATGTCGCCATCAATACGGCAATTGGCCGCAGCGGTCTGCCGCTCATCGAGGCCATCGCCGCGCGCAAGAAGGCGGGCGAGCGCGTCAATGTCCTCACCCATTGCAACGCCGGCTGGCTGGCGGCGGTCGACGTGGGCACGGCCACGGCGCCGATCTATCTCGCGCACGACAAGGGATTGCCGGTTCACGTGTTTGCCGATGAGACGCGGCCGCGCAATCAGGGCGCCTCGCTCACGGCCTGGGAACTGGGCCGCCACGGCGTGCCGCACACGGTGATCGCTGACAATACCGGCGGCCATCTGATGCAGCACGGCCTCGTCGACATCGTCATCGTCGGCACCGACCGCGTCACCCGCAATGGCGATGTCTGCAACAAGATCGGAACTTACCTGAAGGCGCTCGCCGCGCGCGACAACGACGTGCCGTTCTATGTCGCACTGCCCTCGCCGACGATCGATTTTGCCGTCGCCGACGGTATCGCCGAAATTCCCATCGAACAGCGCAGCGCCGACGAAGTGGCGGCGATGACCGGCCGCACCGCCGATGGACGTATCGAGACGGTGCGCATCCTGCCCGACGGTTCGGCGGTGGCGAACTACGGCTTCGACGTGACCCCGGCGCGGCTCGTCACCGGCCTCATTACCGAGCGCGGCGTTATCGCCGCATCGCGTGCGGGTTTGACCGAGGCATTTCCCGAGCGCGCCGGCGCACCGCCGGCCGAGCCCAGATGACAAGACACGGATAAGTTGCAATGATCGGTTCCCTACCGCCTGTCATCCGTCGTCTGGTCTTCCCCTCGGAGTCCTTGTCGTGCGTAAGCTCTCGGGCCGATCCTTGGCCAACCTGCCGCTTCCGGGAATTCTGGCCATGAGCGTCAACTCGCTCGCCGCAGCGCTGCCGGTCGACGGCCGGCAATCGCCGAACGCGCTGGCCATCGCCCGCGGCACCGCGCGCTACCTGCATGCACTCGGCTATTGCGTGGTGAGCGAACTGCCGCTGCCGTCGGGACGGCGCGCCGACCTGGTTGCGCTCGGTGGCGACGGCGAAATCCTCATCGTCGAGATCAAATCGTCGGTGGCCGATTTTCGCGCGGATCAAAAGTGGACCGACTATCGGCTGCACTGCGACCGGCTGTTCTTTGCCACGCTGCTCGAAGTTCCGCGCGAGATTTTTCCGACCGATGCCGGCCTGATCGTCGCCGACGCATTCGGCGCGTCTATCATCGGCGAGGCGCCCGAACATCGGCTCCCGCCGGCGACGCGCAAAGCGATGATGCTGCGCTTCGCCCACGCGGCGGCGCTGCGTCTGCAGACCTTGGCTGATCCGCAGGGGCCCTATGCGGGAGAAATCTGATCGGACGGCAGCACGGCGAGCGCGGCTTCATCGCGCGTCGCCTTAAGCCGTTCGAGGCAATCGCGCAGTTCGGCAAGATTGACCGGCTTCGCGATCGATTCCCAGACGTTGAGTTTGAGCGACTCGGCCACCTTCTCGGCATCGCCGCAGACCGTGTCATCGCAGCCGCTGATGATGATGATCGGCACCTTGCAGCCGATGACCCAGAGGCGGCGGAGGATCTCGACGCCGGCATGTTCACCGAGCGACAGATCGAGCGTGATGCAGTCGAACGTTCTGTTCTGCACCAACTCCGCGGCCTCGTCGTAGCTTGCCGCACCCGCCGGAAGATAGCCGGCCTTGGCGGCAACCCGGCTGATGATCATGCGATGGAGGTTGTCGTCATCAATGACGAGGAGGCGCAGCGGCGCAGCGGGTGCAAGACCTGCCTGAGCCAGGCTTTCCTGGCCAGTCTCGGCAAATTCAGACTGTTCGAACATCCGGTCCCCCACCAACTATCGCAATGATAGTTGGCGTGAAGAATACGCCGCCGATGCGAAATTTGGCTTAATGACTTCCGTGCAATTCGAACTTCCGCCACCGCGGCCCAATGCAGTTAGTCGGCGGTAAACAATGGGCCGCAACCGCAACCTTTCGATTATTTGGGCGCGCGCTTTGCAAGAATCCGCTGCAGCGTGCGACGGTGCATATTGAGCCGGCGCGCGGTTTCCGAAACGTTGCGGCCGCACAGTTCGTAAATACGCTGGATGTGCTCCCAGCGTACGCGGTCCGCCGACATCGGGTTTTCCGGCGGCTCGATCTTCTTGTTGTCGAGCGCGAGCAGCGCCGCGGCGACATCGTCGGCGTCGACGGGCTTCGCCAGATAATCGACCGCGCCGAGTTTCACTGCGTTGACCGCAGTCGCGATGTTGCCGTAGCCGGTCAGAATGATGGCGCGTGCCTCCGGCCGCCGCTTCTTCATCGCCGAAATGACGTCGAGCCCGTTGCCGTCACCGAGCCGCATGTCCACGACCGCGAAGGCAGGCGCGGCCCTTTCGACCTGCAACAGCCCGTCGGCGACCGATTCGGCCGTGGAAACGGTAAAGCCGCGGCCCTCCATCGCCCGCGCGAGGCGCTGCAGAAACGATTTGTCGTCTTCGACGATCAGAAGCGAGCGCTCCGAGGGAACCGGGCCGGCGGCAGCATTGGTCATGGCAATTCTCCGTCAATGCGAGGACGAGGCCTTCCACACCATGCGCGCGCCGCCCGAGGCCTGCCAACAGTTATAGTATCGCCGCGATCGGCGCCGGCCGCAATTGGACTATGCCGCATTGGCCGGCGGAGACCAGTCAGAGAACGATCGACGATCAGGCCGATCGCTTTTTAAGATTTAAGGCGCTGAGACCGCAGGCTCAAGTGGGGCCGAGGGTGGCGAGACCAGCGGACGCTCAAAATCGGCGCGATTCCAGGTCACCTTGATGGTGGCGCCGTGCAACGGCGGAGCTTGATTGATCAACGCCAGCCTGGCGCCCGAGCGCTCCAAGAGGGTCTTGGCGATGAAAAAGCCGAGACCCAAACCGAACACTGTATCGTCATCGCCGTCGACACCGCGCGGCTCAGGATGGCGCTGGGTGACGTAAGGCTCGCCCAGGCGGTCGAGCACTTCGGGCGCGAACCCCGGACCATCATCGCTGATGGTGACGCTGACCTCTTCGGCACTCCATTGCGCTAAAATCTCCACACGACCGCGGGCGAAATCGACGGCATTTTCGATGAAGTTGCCGAGGCCATAGCGGATCGCCGGATTGCGCGCGCCGAACGGCTCTCCCGCCCGGTTCGGCGGATAGGTGACGGTGACCGAGATGCCGAAATTGCGGTGCGGCGCGACGGCCTCTTCGAGCAGCGCGGACAACGGCAACCGGTCGAAGGGCTCAGCCGTCGGCAGTTCCGTGATCTTCGCCATGATCTCGCGGCAGCGCTGCGCCGCCTCGCGCAACAGCTTCACATCATCCGCATAGGGCGAGTTCGGCTCCAGCGCGCGCTCGATTTCGCGCACCACGAGCGTGATGGTCGCCAGCGGCGTGCCCAGTTCGTGGGCCGCGGCTGCCGCCAGACCGTCGAGCTGTGACAGATGTTGCTCGCGGGCCAGCACTAATTCGGTCGCGGCCAGCGCGTCCGAGAGTTGGCGCGCTTCTTCAGCGACTTGCCACGTGTAGACGCCGATGTATCCGATCGCCAGCAGGATCGAGAACCAAACCCCGACCATGTAGATTTCGGGCAGTTCGAGCCCGTGCGGGGTCGCCCAGGGCAGGTCGTAGTGGAAAAAGACGAGCACCGTCGCACACAGCATGGCGAAGGTGCCGATCAGTAGCGTCATCCGCGGCGGCAGCGCCGTTGCCGAGATCAGCACCGGACCGAGGAGCAGAAACGAAAACGGATTTTCCAGACCGCCGGTGAGGTAGAGGAGCGCCGCAAGCTCGGCAATGTCGAAACCGAGGAGCCAAGCGGCACGGTCGGGCTCAAGCCACTGTGTCTTCGGAAACCCGAGCCGCAGCGCCGCGTTGAGCAATGCTGCAACCGCTATCACGGCGAGGCAGGACCAGATCGGAACCACGACGTAGTCGAGGCCGAAATGGACCACGAAAAGCGCCGCCAATTGACCGCAAACGGCGAGCCAGCGCAGGCGCACCAGCGTATCGAGCCGTACGTTCCGTGGGCGGTCGTAACTTCGGGGCAAGCCGAGCATAATGGTCAATGTAGCTTTTGCCGGTGCCCAATCCAAATGGGGTAAGGTGACGCTGGCGCCGGCGCCGCCGATGCGGCAAAATTGGATGAGATCAGCATGGCGCCCCGCTGCGATAGAACGAAAGCAGCGTTGGGCGATCCAATGGAGGACCGCAATGGCTTACCAGCTCGATCAGTTCATTTCCGACTGTCGTTCCACCCTCAAGCGTGACCCGGGGCCAAACGGCCGCGAGCAAGTGCGCGTGAAGCTCGAAACGCTGCTGCAGAATCCGGATTTCATCCGGGAGCATTGCAGCGAGCAGACGCCGCGCGGCCTGCACGTGCTCTACGAAGATCCGGAACTCGGCTTTCAAATCCTCGCTCACATCAACGACAAGGCGCGGGTGTCCCCGCCGCATGACCATGGCGCCTCCTGGGCGATCTACGGCCAGGCGACCCATTACACCGAAATGACCGAATGGGAGCGTGAGGATGAGGACGGCGATCCAAGCCACGCCAAGCTCAAGCCGGTGAAGAAATACCGTCTCACCCCGGGCCACGCCGGCATTTACCAGGACGGCAAGATCCATTCGATCGACTACCCCGATTACGCCCGCTTCGTGCGCGTGACTGGAACCAATCTCGACAACATCAATCGCGTACGCTTCGACCTCAAAACCGGCGAAGTGCATCAGATGACGCCGCAGCAGGCGACGTGACGCCGACCGCCATCGATCAGAACGCAGACGCCGTGCCGGTAGCAGAGTCAGGATCGTCATCGATCAGCGCGCGGCAGCTCCGCAGCATGATTGCCGACGGCAACGAACTCGCGCTCGTCGACGTGCGCGAGGAGCTGATTTTTTCGCAAAGCCATTTATTGCTGGCGCGATCGGTGCCCCTGAGCCGTTTCGAGCTGAAATTCGCCCAGCTTGTCCCCCGCCGCGGCACGCGCATCGTGCTTTGCGACGACGGCGACGGCCTGGCCTCACGTGCCGCGGCGATCCTGACCCGCAACGGCTATGCCAACGCCAGCGTCCTTGCGGGCGGCGTTGCCGGCTGGGACGCTGCAGGCTTCGAGCTGTTTTCGGGCGTCAATGTGCCGAGCAAGGCGTTTGGCGAGTACGTCGAGCACACCGCCGGAACGCCGAACATCGGGGCCGACGAGCTTGCGCATTTGCTGCGCGAGGGCTCCAACATGGTCGTGCTCGATAGCCGGCCGCTCGACGAATACACGCGGGTGTCGATCCCAACCGCGACCAACGTACCGGGCGCCGAACTTGTGCTGCGCACCCGCGAAATTGCGCCGTCGTCGGCCACCATGGTCGTCGTCAATTGCGCCGGACGCACGCGCAGCATCATTGGCGCGCAGTCGCTGATCAACGCCGGCCTGCCGAACAAGGTCGTGGCGCTGCGCAATGGCACGATGGGATTTAGCCTCGCCGGATTTTCCTGCGAGAGCGGCAAAAACCGCCGCGCGCCTGACGTCTCTGCGAAGACGCTCGACTGGGCGCGGGACGCCGCGGCCGACGTGGCGCGAAAGTGCGGCGTCAAAACGATCGACCGGCGGATGCTGGATGAGCTTCGCGCCGACACGGAGCGGACGCTTTATCTGTTCGATGTGCGCGATCCCACCGAGTACGAGGCGGGCCACGTGGACGGTGCGATTTCGGCCCCAGGCGGCCAGTTGGTGCAGGCCACCGACCAATACGTCGGCACGCTCGGCGCGCGCATCGTACTCGTCGACGATCGCGAGGTACGGGCGCTGATGACAGGGTCCTGGCTGCGGCAGATGGGCTGGCCGGACGTTTACGTGCTGGCAGAATCGGGAACCGAGACCGGCTGGCCGAGCGCACCGGTTCTGCTAGCCGCGCCGGCAACGGGCGCCGCCATCGACTGCGGCGTGCTCAATGATTTGCTGGCCGGCGGCCAAGCGACCGTCGTCGATCTTTCGCCGAGCCGCGACTATCTGAAAGCACACATTCCCGGCGCATGGTTTGCCATTCGAACCCGGCTGGACCGCGCGCTGAGTAAAATTCCGCTGCGCGGCACGCTGGTGTTCACCTCCGAGGACGGCGTCCTTGCTCGCCTCGCAATGGCCGAAGCCGAAGCGCTCATCGACATTCCGGTGCGTTACCTTGCCGGCGGCAATGCCGCCTGGCAGGCGGCCGGCTACAGGCTCGCGGCCGAGCCGAGCAACATGGCTGACGAGGCGGTCGATCAGTGGCGCAAGCCCTACGAACGATCAGGCGACACCAGGGCGGCCATGAGCGAATATTTGGCTTGGGAAACCGACCTCTTGCCGCGCATCGCACGCGACGGGTCTCTGCACTTTTTCTGCGTCGGCGCCTCAGCGCACTGACGCCGCGGAAATCTCAAGGGTGCCAGGCCGCCGGCACCGGCTTTCGTTCGGCGCCGATGTCGCGCGCATCCTCGATCATTTTGAGCACTGCACGCAATACGTCCTTCACGCCGTCACCGCTGACGGCGGAGATGACGAGCGGCGTTTTCCCGGCCGCGCGCTTGAGCCGGCCGACTTGTTGTTTGATCGCGGCCGGACTCATGGCGTCGGCCTTGTTGAGGACGACGATCTCCGGCTTTTCGGCAAGCCCCTGGCCGTAGGCCGAAAGCTCGGCGCGCACAGTCTTGTAGGCCTCGGCCGCATCGCCGAGCGCGCCGTCGACCAGGTGCAGGAGCGCCCGGCAGCGTTCGACGTGGCCAAGAAAGCGGTCGCCGAGACCCGTACCCTCGTGTGCGCCCTCGATCAGACCCGGAATGTCGGCAAGCACGAATTCGCGGCCGTCGACATCGACCACGCCGAGCTGTGGCGTGAGCGTGGTGAACGGATAATCGGCGATCTTCGGCTTGGCGGCGCTGACGGCGGCGAGAAATGTCGATTTTCCGGCGTTTGGCAACCCGACAATGCCGGCATCCGCAATCAGTTTGAGCCGGAGCCGGATAGTGTGCTCCTCGCCCGGCTGGCCCGGATTGGCGTGGCGCGGTGCCCGATTGGTCGAGCTCTTGAAATGGGCGTTGCCGAAACCGCCGTTACCGCCGCGCAGCAAGACCATGCGCTCGCCGGGCTCTGTCAGGTCGGCTATGAGCGTCTCGCCATCTTCTTCGTAGATCTGCGTGCCGACCGGCACTTTGAGGATGATATCGGATCCGTTGGCGCCATGGCGGTCCTTGCCCATGCCGGCCTGGCCATTCTTGGCGAAGAAGTGTTGCTGGTAGCGGTAGTCGATGAGCGTGTTGAGGCCCTCGACAGTCTCCGCGATGACATCGCCGCCTTTGCCGCCGTCGCCACCGTTCGGCCCGCCATATTCAATGAACTTCTCGCGCCGGAACGAGACGCAGCCGTTTCCGCCAGCGCCGGAACGGACATAAATCTTGGCTTCGTCGAGGAATTTCATCTGCACTCCGTAGCGCGCGCGGGCCAGCCCGCAGTTGCCGGCTGACAGACGATCGGCGCCGCTCACCTGATCGGCGCACCTGATATAACCTGATATAGTATAAAAATTAGAAGGCGCGGCACTGAACGCCGGAACGTTCAGAGGGGGCAGTTGCACATGCGACCAGTACTTGGGATCGCATTGCAGGCGGAGTTGGCAAGGGTGCTGCGAGCATTACTAGTGGGCCGCGGCGCGCTGCTTCAGGGCACCCTTGTTCAGAGCACTCTCGTTCTGGGCGCTCGTATCCTGGGCATTCTTACGTTGGGCAGCCTTATTCTGGGCAGTCTTGCCGCTTCGGCCGGCGAGCCGAAGCCGCAGCCGCAGGTTCTCGATTTCGGTCAAATCACACAGTCGCAGCCCAAGCTTCTCAAGGCCGAAGTTGGCAAACTGACGCCGCACCGCAAAGGCGAAACCGACGTCTATGCTGTCGGCATTGCCGGTTGGCCGATGGACGTCTTCGTCAAAGAGGTCAACGGCGGGCTGGCCGTGATCGGCACCATGCTGCCGATCAAAAACCGAACGCTTCGCCTCATCAATCATCCGGCAACGGTCGCGACCGTGCCGCTCGCCACCGAGGAGAATTTCGCCGCCGCAATACATGCTGTCGGCAGCGTCATGGACAAGATGAACGACGTTCTCGTCCTCCTGATGACCTCGCACGGCGATCGTAAAGGCTTCGGGCTCCAACCGCCGCTGACGACGCTCGAGCTGACGCCCGCGAAGGTCGCCACGACCCTCGACCACGAAGGCATCAAATACCGTGTCGTGATCATTTCGGCCTGCTTTTCCGGGAATTTTGTGCCGCCGCTGCAGAACGACAGCACCATCGTCATGACCGCCGCGGACGCCAATCACACCTCGTTCGGCTGCGCTCCCGAAAACGACTGGACCTATTTCGGCGACGCGTTCTTCAGACAATCCCTTCAGCCCGGAACGGATTTCCAGAGCGCCTTCGATCATGCACGTATCCTGATCGAAGGCTGGGAAATGATGGATCGCGCGCCGCCGTCAAATCCGCAAGGTTCCTTCGGGCCGACCGTGGTCGCCAAACTCGCGCCGTTCTTCGCCGGCGCACGCGCGAGCCAAGGGCAGTAGCGCGCAATCACGCGATACAGTTCACCTGCCCCCATGACTTGAGCGATTCCCACAATTTCCGATCGAGGCGGAAGCGGTCGGTAGGAGCCGCCGAATTGATGGCGCGGATACGCGACAGGCGGACTCCGGTCCATTGGAAACCGCACTTCTCCAGCACCCGCCGCGAAGCCGGGTTGCTGACGCGCGCGCCGGCCTGCAGCGCCTCGTGCCGCAGCTCGCCGAAGGCATGGTCGATCACCGCGCGAGCGGCTTCGGTGGCGTAGCCCTCGCCCCAATAGGGAACGCCAAGCCAATATCCGATTTCTGGGATGTCTTCCCGCGGATCGATGCCGCAGGTGCCGATCAGAGCACCATCGAGCACAATCAGAAACACGGCCTCACCCGCGCGCCGGTTGACGGCGGCGATGAATTGCTCGGCGTCCGCGATCCCGTAGGGGTGCGGAAGGCGTGCGGTGTTCACGGCGATGCGGCGATCGCCGGCGAGCCGCGCGATCGCGTCCGCGTCATCGCCGCGCGGCGCGCGCAGCACGAGCCGTTTGGTCTTGAGGACCGGGGCGGCTCGCTGCTGCTGCAGCTGCACAAACGCTTCTTCCGCACATTCCACGCAGGTCATGGCACGGGCTCCTGCCAAAAAAGCCGAAAGGGGGAGCCGGCATCCCGGTCTCCCCCTCTCTCGGAGCCCATTAGGGCCCGCCGGTTCGACTGGATGCCGGCGGACCTCAATTTGATCCACCGTGTTACTGGGCCGTAGCCTCCGTCATCGGAAGTACCGATACGAAAACGCGGCCCTTGGTCTTGGTACGGAACTCAATCTTGCCGTCGATCAGGGCAAACAGCGTGTGATCCCGGCCGATGCCGACATTGCGGCCAGGATGCCATTTGGTTCCGCGCTGGCGCGCGATGATGTTACCGGCAACCACGTCTTCACCGCCGAATATCTTGATCCCCAGGCGCTTGCCCGCCGAATCGCGGCCGTTGCGCGAGGATCCGCCTGCTTTCTTGTGAGCCATCTCGTTCGCTCCGAACTCTTGTTAGCCGCTATCTATACCGGATTCGTGACAAAAGCATCTATGAATCCGAATATTCCTTGATTCCGATTATTCCTTGGCCTCGCCCTTCGCCGTGGACCTTTTGCGCTTGACCGCCGGCGCCTTGGCCTCTTCGGCGCCGCCCTCGGCTACCGCGGGCGCAGTCTCGGCCGCTGGCGCTGCAGCCGCCTCCTTCGGCCTAGCCGTCTTGCTCGGCTTGCTGCCGTCAGTGAGGATTTCGGTAATGCGCAGAAGGGTGAATTCCTGGCGATGGCCGCGCTTGCGCCGCGAATTCTTCCGCCGGCGCTTTTTAAAGGCGATGATTTTCGGCCCGCGCCCCTGTTCGAGCACCTCGGCTGCAACAGTAGCACCCGAGACAGTGGGCACGCCAAGCGTCACCGCCTCGCCGCCCACGACGAGAACTTCGCCGAACTCGACGATTTCGCCCGGCTCGCCCTTGATCTTGTCGACCTCGAGCACATCATCGGCGGCCACGCGATACTGCTTACCGCCCGTCTTGAAGACCGCGAACATCCTATTCTCCGTGTTCGATCCCGGCGCTCGGATTTAAGTCCGGACCGGCTTTTTCCAGTCGATGGGTTGATGGTTGCCGGCGGCGCGATCACGGGCTAGGACCACACTGGCGCGACGCCGGGCCGCCGCCCTTATGGCGGGACCCTAAGTCCCTGTCAAGAAATGCAAAGTGCCCTCGTCCGCCGATGCGGACAGCGCGGAATAAAGCGACGTTTGTTAGCGTTACCACAATTGTGGCGACGTGCCGCCGCCGAGTCGCCTCTATAATCTTCGAAGTTGTGCGGGAATATGGGCTCGTCCAGCCCGATCGCATCTGAACGGCGTCAGTGAGAAGCCGCCGGAACAGAGGAAACGGCAATGAAAGGGCTATCGCGCCGCACATTGCTCGCTGTAGCGTTGCCCGCTTTGGCAGCAAGGGCGGCGCGGGCCGAGGACCCTGACGCTTACCCAACCCATTCGGTCACGTTCGTCGTGCCGTTTGCCCCCGGCGGCGGCACCGACACGCTGGCGCGGCTACTTGGCCAAAAGCTGCAGGAACAGTTCAGTCAGCCCTTTCTGGTGCAGAATCGCTCGGGCGAGGGCACGGTCATTGCCACGAACTTCGTGGCGAAATCGCCTGCCGACGGCTACACGATCATGATGGCGGTCTCGACGCTGGCAATCGACGTGACCCTGTACAAGAAACTGCCCTACGATCCGGCCAAGGATTTGTGTTTGGTCGCTCTCGTTGCCTCGGTGCCGTTCGTGCTTGTGGTCAACCCGTCGCTGCAGGTCTACAGCGTCGACGATCTGATCGAACTCGCGAAGAAAAAGTCATTGAGTTTCGGTTCCGGCGGGATCGGAGCCTTCCATCATCTGGCTGGCGAATATTTTGCCAGTATGACCGGCATCAAGCTCAGGCATGTGCCCTATCGCGGCACTGTGCCGGCACTCAATGATGTTGTCGGCGGCTACATCCAGCTGATGTTCACCGATCTGGGCCCGGCCGAACAGCTGATCGCTTCCGGAAAACTCCGCCCACTGGCGGTGACAACGAAGACGCGGTTGGCCGCACTGCCCAACGTTCTCCCACTCAACGACGTTGGCGTTCCGGGCTTCGATCTCGCCGCCTGGCAAGGGGTGATCGCGCCGGCGGCGACGCCGAGTGAGATTATCCTCAAGCTCAACGCACAGCTCAACACGCTTGTGGGCACGCCGGAAGTGAGGGGGAGAATCAACGATCTCGGCATGAACCCGATCGGCACGGGCAATCCGGACGAGCTCGCGTCGTTCTTGCAGGCAGACATCACCCGCTGGGCCAAGATCGTCGAGACAGCCGGCATCGCCAAATCCGAGTGACGCAAGGCTGGTGCCGCCGATGTCGTCATCCGCTCCAAACGAGATCGATCGCCAACTTCCGGCCGGCAATGAGATTTTCCTCGATCACATCGCCCACTTCGTGCGCGATCCCGAAACGGCGCGGCGCGCGCTGATCCGCTGCGGCTTCGCACCGACGCCGATCTCGATCCAGACCAATCCTGCCCCTTCAGGCGGTACGCGTCCGACCGGCACCGGGAACGTCACGGCGATGTTCGAGCGCGGCTACGCCGAAGTGCTGTTCAAGACCGCCGATACGCCGCTCGCACGCGAGTTCGAAACGATGCTCCAGCAGCACGCAGGACTCCATCTCGCGGCCTTTGCCGTCGCCGACGCAGCAGCGGCTCACCGGCGGCTCTCGGCGAGCGGATTTCCCGTCCAACCGCTCGTGAGCATGTCGCGGCCGGTTGACACTGAGGCAGGCCCAGCCACGGCGGCCTTCACCATCGCGCGCGTTGAACCCGGCGTGATGCCCGAGGGGCGGATCCAGATGCTCACCCACCACACCGAACAGGCGGTGTGGCAGAAGCGATGGCTCACTCATTCGAACGGCGCGATCGGCCTGATCGACGTCGTCATCGCCGTGGCCGATGTTGAAGAGGCCGCGCAACGCTTCGCGCGCTTCACCGGCCGCAACGCAACACGGACCGCGGGCGGCGCGGTGCTAAATCTCGATCGCGGCGGGGTCTACCTCGTCAGCTACGACAGAATAACGGAACGATTGCCGGAGGTGGCCATAACCAAGCTGCCCTTCGTGGCCGGCTACGCGATACGGGTTAAATCCCTCGCGATCGCCGAAACCGTGGTCGACCGCGCCGATCTGGAATGGCACACCTTCGAAGACGGCATTGCCGCAGCCTTCCCTGTCGAGCTCGGCGAAGGTGCGTGGTTTTTCGTTGAGCACGCAGCCGGATTGCCGTGGCGGCGCTGACGGCACAATAATCTAAAAGAGTAAAACTATTCGGCTGGGACTTTCTCTGCCTCGGCCGGCACAACCTCTTTCACAGCGCCGCGCCAGCCGTTGTGCGTGAGATCGAAGATGACGCCGTTGGGGTCCTTGTATTTGACCTCGTAGAAAGCGTGCGGATTGTTCTGCGGCGCGCCGCTGAAATGGGTGGCGCCGGCGTCGATGACCTTCTTGGCGGTCTCTTCGAGATTATCGACCCACATGCCGAAATGGACGAGGCCGTGATAGCCCTTGTGGAAGCCTGGCACCTCGCCGTCGTATTTCAACAGTGCGACATTGACGGTGCCGTCGGAGACGTAGCAGCCGATGCCGGCCTTGCCGACGATCTTCATGCCGAAGGCTTCTTCAAAGAACTTGGCTGCCTTTTCGGGATCGGGAACCGAAAGCGCGATGTGACGAAGCCGTGCGGCCATGGCAGCCTCCTTTGCGGGCGGGAAAGCCCGCCGAAGATGGTTCGTTCAGCATCTGCCGCCACCTGGGCAGCGTCAAGCGCTGTTGGCGCAAGTTTGTTTCGCCCTGAAGTCTATTTCGCCTTGATGCCGGCGCTGACGATCACGTCGTGCCACTTGTTGATGTCGGCCGCGACGCGGTCGGCGAGTTGCTGCGGGGAACTCGGCTCGGCTTCAACACCGATTTTGGCCAATTGGCTCACGATCTTGGGTTCGTGGAGGAGAGCGCTGGTCTCCGCATTAAGCCGCGACAAAATTGGCGCCGGCGTTCCAGCCGGTGCATTGATGCCTTGCCAAAGGACGGCCTCGTAGCCGGAAAGGCCGGCCTCTGCGATCGTCGGCACATCCGGCATTGCCGCGCTGCGTTGCGCCCCAGTCACGGCGATTGCGCGGACCTGACCCTGCTG
>Ga0335075_10009096_pt1 | contig 15182 bp, 8 predicted proteins | sample Lox_Sample_24_FD_206723 | JGI IMG/M metagenome (GOLD analysis project Ga0335075, IMG submission 206723) | Soil microbial communities from Loxahatchee National Wildlife Refuge, Florida, United States - Lox_Sample_2.4 | ecosystem: Environmental > Terrestrial > Soil > Wetlands | place: USA: Florida... | reverse complement strand
ATCGTCCCCGATTCCCAAGACAAACGTTCGCGGCCGGCGTGCAGGCGCTGCTTTTTTCCATTGGCTGGTGTACCAGGCCGCCAGCTTCGCATTGTTAATTGCGCCGTCGGTGGCGCCGCCATCGCTGATCAACACAATATAGCCGTCGTTGCGCCCGGCCGTCTGAGCCAGCGCCATTTCAAGCGCCGCCTGGATGTTGGTGCCGCCTCGGATGCGGCTGTTCTTTACGAACGCCAGCGCCTGTTCGACATTTGGAATGGTGGCGGGCTTCGGCCCGCTCGCAAATGCCGATGTCTCGGTGTTGAACAGAATCAGATTGAACGATTGAAACGCCCGCTCCAGCTTTTCCCATTGCATCGACAGCGACGTGTCGAACAGCGCGATCACGGTGCGCGGAGGTCCGCCGCCATTGTTCGACGCCTGCATCGGAATCAGCGCCGAAGCGCCGAAGAAGCCGTCGCCGTGTTCGCGTTCCGTAATCACGCTGAGCGTGCCTGCTGTCGACGGATCGAAGCCGTAGCTGACCGTGAAGTCCTCGTTCAACGGAACCTGGTTGCCGTAGAAAGTACCTTTGATCCGATTTGGCGTGCGCTCCAGATTCGTCAGCTTATATCCGGCGCTGGGAACGACAAAATCCTTGATAGGACGCTCCGATTCCAGGTCAAACGTGATAGTCAGATGCCCCGCCGTCTGTGCCGCATACATGTCCGGCTTCAGCGGGACGACGAACTGCGTGTGATAGCGATCGAATGTGAGCGGCTGCTGATATTCCATCTCCACCCGCTTGGTGCCGTACGGTGGAATGGGCACGATCTTCGCAGTAAACACGTTGCTGCGCGCCGCTTCTTCGGGTTCGCGCTCGCCCATCTGCAGCAAGCCGGGGTCGATCGCCTGCGACTTCGCAATGTCGTAGATTTCGCCCGCGCGCCGCCGCTCCAGGATGACGCCAGGGATGCGCGTCACATCGTCCCAGACCGCGAAATCCGATATCGAGGCATCTGGCGGCAGCGCGAACTGATAAACACCCTCGTGCACCGACGGGCTGTGATTCCCGAAAATCTGACGGACCTGGACCCGCGCGACGCCATTGTCGATACGGATGTAGATGCCCATTTCGTTGAGCGAGAATATCGACGGATCCGGCTCTTTCCCGTCCCCGGGTATCAGCACGCCGGTGTCGGCCAACAGCAATCCAACCGAGAACAGCAGGGCGATGAGGGGTTTCATCGAGATCACTCCCCGGCGCGCAGCCGCACCAGTCCGTTGTCGGTGCCGACGTAAAGATATCCGCCGGCGATCGCGAGTGCCGTGACATTCAACGAGGGCAGACCTACGTTCGCCGCCGCCCAACGGCCGGAACCGCGGTCGAACACGATAAGCCCTCGCCCCAACGTCCCCGCATAGATTCGATTCGACGTCGCCACCATTGCATTCGGATTCACGATGAAACCGTCCTTTGTGTCCGTCAACGCCTGCCACCGTCCGTTGCCGCCCTGCAGCTTGAAAACGCCGGCGCCATACGTACCTGCAAACCAGTCGCCTCCGTTCGAGATGATGGCAGTAATCCAGTTGTGCTTCAAGCCCGAATTCGACGCGTCATAGTTGACACGAACCGTGTCATTCTCCACACTCGAAATGCCTCCCAGCGTGCCCGCCAGCAGCCGATTTCCCGACGCCGCCAGCGCGTACACGTGATTGTTCACCAAGCCCTGGAACGCATAGAGACTGCGCACGCCGCCGGCATCGACAAACGAGAGACCGGCGGGGGTCGCGACAATCATGCGGTTCGGCTCGAACACGACGTCGGTGACGTGGTCCGCGATCAAGCCGTCTTTTCGGCTAAGGATTTGGCGGACCTGGCGCGAGGAATCGAATAGCGCCAGTCCATTCGCGGTCGCCACGGCGGTACGGTCGCCCGACGGCGCTTCGACGATGCGATTGATGCAAAACAGGTGGTCGTCTTCAAAGTGGCTGACGTGGTCGAAATCCGCCTCCACAATGTCCAGACCACGGTCGAAATAGCCGACCCATAAACGGCCGTCTTTCTCGACGGCAAGCGCGGAAATATTGCGATTCGTCAGCGTCGCATGGCCGGGATCGACCACGCGCTTCCATCCGCTCGCGTTGTCGAGCCGGTAGACTGCGCGGTCGGTCACGGCGAATTCCTCGCTCCCTAGTAGCGCGAGCCGGTGCACCGTGCCTTCAATATTTTGCGTCTGCTGCGCACAGCCGCGAGGCTGCAGCGGCACGCCCGCGATGCCCTCGTCTTCGGTACCGACGGTGAGGCAACGCGCATCCGCCGCCAATGCCGTCGCGAAGTATCCGGCGGCGAGGGTCCGCGCGGGCCGTCCGCTGCGAAATTCGACGACGCCCAGCGGCGTTCCCACAAACGCCGACTCTCCGGAGACCGCCAGCGACAGCACCTGCGGGTCGGGCAGCGCATCCTTTAAGAGATCGACTTGCCCGGAGTGCGAGTGGAACACGCCATCGTGCAGTGTGCCGATCCAAACATCGCCTTCGCCTCCCGCCAAGGCCGTTATGTAGGCGGACCGAAGCTGCGGCGCAAAATTCGCGATCGCGCGCCCGTCGTAGACCAGCAATCCGTGCCCGGTTCCGATGAGCAGCCGGCCCGTACTCAGCGCCAACACGGCAGTCGTGTTCGCCAGAGCCGCGTCTTTGGGCCGAATTTCGCGGAAACGCTGCCCATCGAAGGCCAGAACGCCGGCCCCGTGCGTCGCGATGAACAACTCGCTCAAACCTGCCGACATGCCCGATAATTCCGCTGTCGGCAGCTCGCGCCCAACGCGATAGCGCCGCAACAGATTGCCGTCGGCGCCATACTCGGAAAGCCCCGCAGGTCCGCTGATGTACACGCGCCCGCGAAACGCTGCAATGTCTCGAAACGCCGCGGGCGTGGCGATCGGCTCCACGCCCGAGGCTTCGGCCGCCGTCACGGCCGCCATGGTGAACGGGATCGTCGAGGCAGCCGCGGTCTCCACACTCGCCGCTCTTGTGGCCCGTTCCGCGCGCCAGACCACGAAACCTGCCGCCGAAACCGACAGCGCCACCGCAGCCGCGGCCATCGTTCGCCAATTCATTTGCAAGCTCATTCTATTCGACACAATGCATGCCGGGCGCCACGCGAATGGAAAGCGAAACAATGCTCGCCTGCCGGAATCCAACCAAGCGTATGCCCGACGCGACTTCCGAACCAGCCCCCTCGGCAACCACCCGTCTAGAGACCTGCCCCTACTGCGGTCTGCCCATCGACCCCGGTCAGGCCACCGCGACCGTCAACGGCAAACTGATGCACTTCTCCTGTTATCAGGAGCAGAGCGGCGGCGCGCCCGTATCGTAACTAACGTGACTTAACGGTCTGTATTGGTCCGTCGGCGCCGCATCCAGAGTAACGGGAAGCCAGCGGCGGAGTCTGACAAACGATTGCGACGTTATCGCGACATATCCAGCAGCCCATTTGCAATCGGCTTCCGCAGTCTGGACATCTGCTTCGGTAAGTGGGGCAGGATGGCATCCTGCGGCGGATTGCCAATCCGCCTGTTCGGGCGTCGATCAGCATGCCGTGACCAGACGGCCTCTTCGGTCTGCGGCGCGAAGCCGATTGACAATCGGCCGCAGGTTCACAACCTGCCCCACCTTGGAACGACAAGGGGTCCAAAGTGCAGCGGACGACTTGCAATCGCCCTCGCGCTGACGGCCATCTGCGTCGTGCCGATCACCGCCCAAAACGCGCCGCAACCCATCGGAACCTCGTCCGCAATGCAGCTCCCGCTGTCCACTCGACAGACACAACCCGGGACCGTCTCCACCACGCAATCGACGACCAATGCCGGCGGAGGCAACAGCGTCAATCTCCTGAACAGTTCCACCAACGTCCAGGGAGCCTATGCCGGAAGCACGCCTGAAGGCACGGCGTCCGCCACCGCGCTGTCGCTCACGCTCGACGACGCGCTCTCGCGCGCGCTGCGCCATAACCTCGGCCAGCTTCTCGAAAATGAGGCGGCGCAGCAGGCCGAGGGTCAACGCCTGGTGGCCCGCAGTACTCTCATGCCGAACCTGAACGCCGTGGTTCGCGAGACGGTGGAGCAGATCAATCTCAGAACCATGGGCGTCGAAGTCGCGAGCTTTCCAGAAACGGTAGGTCCGTTCAATTACTTCGATGCCCGCGGTACCTTCCAACAGACCGTACTCGATTTCGTCCGCCTGAATAATCTGCGAAGTGCTCGAGAGAACGTGGAAGCGGCCCGGCAGGGATTTCGCAACGCGCGCGACCTGGTTGTGCTCGCGGTCGCCGGCTCGTACATGCAGATCATAGCGATTAACGCGCGGGTGGAGGCGGCGCGAGCTCAGGTGGAATCGTCGCGCGCGGTGAACAAGCAAGCCGTCGATCGCCTGCGCGTGGGATTAGATGCGCGCATCGACGTCACCCGAACGCAGGTCCAGCTTCAAACCGATCAGCAGCGTCTTCGATCGTTGGTGGCCGATCTCGACCGTCAGAAGCTTCGTCTCTCGCGCATCGTAGGCCTGCCCCTCGGGCAGCAGTTCAACATCGCGGACAATTTCCCGTATCGGCCTCTTACCGGGTTGACGATCGAGGATGCCTTAACGCGCGCCGCCCAAAATCGCGCCGATCTGAAAGCCGCGGAAGCGGGCGTCCACGCGGCGGAAGACTCCTTGAAAGCGGCGCGCTCCGAACGCCTCCCGGCGCTGCAACTCAACGCCGACTGGGGCGCCGCCGGACTTCGTCCCACCGCCGAAGCCCACAGCGTGTTCACTGTCAGCGGCAGCCTGGTCGTGCCCATCTATCAGGGCGGCCGCATCCACGGCGACATTGAACAGGCCAATGCGACGCTTCGCGCGCGACGCGCCGAGTACGGCGACATTCGCGGCCAGGTGGATGAGGATGTCCGGCAGGCCTTCATCAACCTGAACGCCGCGGCCGACCAGGTGGATGTGGCGCAAAGCAACGTGAGCCTGGCTCATGACACGCTGCGCCAGGCTGAGCACCGTTTCGAGGCCGGAGTGGCCGACACGGTTGAGGTGGTGCAGGCCGAGCAGACCGTTGTGCAGGCCGACAACGATTACATCAGCGCTGTATTCGAACACAACCTGGCCAAAGTCTCGCTGGCACGAGCCATGGGCGCCGCCGAACAGCGTCTGGGAACCTTTCTCGCCAAACAACCATGACGGAACCGGTCGGCAAAGACGCGCAATCCTCCGATCGCCTGCTGACTCTCTACGAAGAGCAGACCCGTTTGCGCGCCGAACTCGATCGTCTGCGCAGTGAGCACGAACGCCTGCTCCAGGAACATCGCGAACTGCAGAAGAACGGCGATCAGGATCACGACAAAAACGGCGGCGGTAAGGACGAGAAAAACGAAAAAGCTCCTGACAAGCAGGACGAGAAGAAGAAGGACGACAGCAAAGACGAAAAGAAAGACGACAACGAAGACGACGAGAAAGAACAGAAGCCGCCTCTTCGCCAGCGCGCCATCGGATGGGTGCGTAACCACCCGGTAGCCACGCTGGTTTCGCTCGTCGCCCTCGTAATTCTTTTGATTGCCGGATACTTCGTCTGGGAATACCTGGAAAGCTACGAATCTACCGACGACGCCTATGTCGACGGCCACATCGACCCCATCAGCAGCCGTATCTCCGGCCACGTGGTCGGCGTCTATGTCGAGAACACATGGAGCGTGGTGGAACACCAGACTCTGGTGGACCTCGACCCCCGCGATTATGAGGTCGCGCTCGCGCAGGCCCGCGCCGCTCTCGCCCAGGCGCAGGCCGGCCTGCAGGCTACATCGCCGAATGTTCCCATCGCGCGCACGACGGAAAACACCAACGTTGCCACCGCGGATCTCGCAGTGTCCAGCGCTGAAGCGGACGTGCTTGCCGCGCGGCAGCAGTATCAGGCCGCGCTCGCCGATCTGCAGCAGGCCGAAGCGAATGAAACGAATGCCGCCGCCGAGGAGGCCCGTTATCGCGCGCTCGTCGACGAGCAGGAGGTATCGCGCGAAATCTATGACGAGCGGCTGACGACGCTAAAAGGAGCCCGCGCCATTGTCGCCGCCCGCCGCGCCTCCGCCGAAGCCGCGCGCAAAACCGTGGATCAGCGTGCGGCTACTCTCGAGCAGGCTCGCACCCGCGCCGCCGAGGCCAGGGAAAACTCGCCGCGGCAGGTGGCCGTGCAGCACGCCAATGTCGAGACGCGCCGCGCCGACGTCAAGGCCGCGCAGGCTCGCGTCCATCAGGCTTTACTCAACCTCAGCTACTGCAAGATTTTCGCGCCGGTCGCCGGAATCATCGGCGACAAAACCATCGAGGTCGGCAGCGAAGTCGCGCCCGGGCAGGAGATGTTCGCCATCACGGACCTGAATCATATTTGGGTCACGGCGAATTTCAAGGAAACGCAGATTCGCAACATGCACCCCCGGCAGTCCGTGACCATTCACGTGGATGCGCTCTCGCAGGACTTCGATGGTTACCTCGAGAACATGCCCGGCGCTACCGGCTCCCAGTACAGCCTGCTGCCGCCGGAGAACGCCACCGGAAATTTTGTGAAAGTGGTGCAGCGCCTGCCCGTTCGCATTCGCTTTAAGCCCAATCAGCCGCACGCCGAACGCCTGCGTCCCGGCATGTCAGTGGAACCGAAGGTCTGGGTGAAGTGAAGGCCGTCGTGCAAGGAGAGCGCTGATGCCCGCCGCCGGCAACTGGCGTCCCAGTTGCAATCCCTGGCTCATCGCTGTCGCCGTGATGCTGGCCACGTTCATGGAAGTCATGGACACCAGCATCTCCAGCGTCGCGGTGCCCTATATCGCGGGCAGTCTTTCCTCCACCAACGACGAAGCCACCTGGGTCTTGACCACCTATCTCGTCGCCAACGCCATCTTCCTGCCCTCCAGCGCCTGGTTTTCCGAAAAGTTCGGACGCAAGCGCTACCTGATCGCCTCGGTGATCGTGTTCACCATCGCCTCCTTCGGCTGCGGCATCGCCGGCAGCATGGGATTCATTCTGCTGGCCCGCGCGATTCAGGGCGCCGGCGGAGGCGCGTTGCAGCCGCTATCGCAAGCCATCCTGATGGAGAGCTTCCCGCCGGAAAAACAGGGGCAGGCGCTGGGGATGTTCGCCATGGGCGTGGTGGTCGCGCCCATCGTCGGGCCGACGTTCGGCGGCTGGCTCACCGATCATTTCTCGTGGCGCTGGGCCTACTACATCAACATCCCGATCGGAATTATCGCCGTGCTCATGCAGAGCCGCTTCCTCGAAGACCCGCCCTATCTCAAGAACGCCAAGCCCGGCCGCCTGGATAGCATCGGACTCGGCTTGCTCGCGATCTGGACCGCATGCCTGCAGTTCATCTGCGACAAGGGCCAGGAAGACGACTGGTTCGGCAGCATGTATATCCGCGTGGCCTTCGTGTTCTTCACCCTCGCCTTGATCGCCTTCATCATGCGCGAGATGCTGCATAAGAAGCCGCTGGTGAACCTGCGCTTGCTGGGAGATCGCAATTTTCTTTTCGGCTGTGTCTTGATCTTTATCTTCGGCGTGGGCGTTTACAGTCTGACGACGATTCTGCCGCTGTTCTACCAAACGTTGATGGGCTACGACGCAACCACCGCCGGACTCGCCGTCAGCCCGCGCGGCATCGGAGCGGTGGCTGGCGCTCTTGTCGTCGGGCGTATCGTTTCTAAAATGGACCCGCGCAAGATCATCGCTTCGGGCTTTCTGGTGTTTGGCATTATGAGCCTCTGGACCAGCGGATTGAATTTGCAAATCTCGCCGTGGTCTCTGTTTTGGCCCATTACCATCGCGGGTGTGGCGCTCCCGGCGGTCTTCATACCGCTCTCCGGGGCGGCCATTGGGACGCTCGGCCAGGAAAAAATCAATGCCGCGAGCGGGCTGTTCAACTTTCTTCGCAACATCGGAGGCAGCGTCGGCATCGCGGCGGCCAATACCATCGTGATGCGTCACCAGCAGGTGCACCGCGATGAGATGTCGCACTCACTTTCCGGCTCCAGCGTAGCTCTGCAAAACGCGCTGCATCGACTTACAACGCTCATGCGAATGCATGCGGGTCCCAGGCTCGCCATGCGCCGCGCTTTCGCCCTCATCAACCACACGCTCGATTCGCAGGCGCAGCTCTGGTCCTATGTCGACGATTTCCGCTATCTGGGCCTGGTCTGCGTGGCGTGCGTTCCCCTCGCGTTCATGCTGAAGAAGACCAAACACAAACAGGCCGCGGGTTAGCGCTGCTCACTCTTCGCGCAGCAAAGCAACCGGATCCAGCGACAGGGCGCGCTGCGCGGGAATCCACGTAGCCAGTAGACCCAGCAATCCCATCGCTACAACAACGCCGGCCATTACCATCGGGTCGCGGGGCGTTGCCTGATACACGATAGACGACAGCACTCGCGTCGATAAAACTCCTAGGAACAAGCCCGCCGCCGAACCCCAACACAGCAACTTGACCGCGCGTCCCAGCGCGGCTTGCAATACTTCCTTGCGCCTGGCGCCCAGCGCCATCCGGATACCCAGCTCCCGCAGCCGCTTGCTGACCGAATACGCCGCCATTCCGAAAATTCCCGTGACCGCCAGCATCGCGCCCATGATTCCCATGATGCTCAGCGCTGCCGTCGCAACGCGCGTCGCGAAAAGCGCTCCGTCCATGCCTTGCGTCCACGTCTCCACGTAGACGGGAAGCCCTGGATCGAGGTCACGCATCGTGGTTCGAATCGCATCGGCCAGTTGCCGCGGATCGCGGCTCGAGCGAACCACCAGCCACGTCTGCACGCTTGGCGATTGCAGTATAGGAAGGAACATGGCGAGCTGTGGGTTCTCGGTCAAATTCGTTGTGTACTTGCCGTCTTCAGCAACGCCGACAACCTGCACGCGCGTTCCATCCTGCAGCTTGAAGTATCTGCCGATTGCATCGCGCGCCGAGCCGAACAGTTTCCTTGCAAACTCACGATTCACAACCGCTACTCTCGCAGCATTCTTGTCGTCATGTTGCGACGGAGTTCGACCGGTCAACAAAGTTGTGCCCGCTGCCTCAAAATACTGCGGCGATACTTTGTAATCGATGACAGTCGCAATTGCGTTCACCGGCCTCAGGTCGACGGTTCGGTCGGTAAACACGTAGGCTGCATTCCAACCTTCAACCAGCGGCGGATTATCCACCAGTCCCACCGCTTGAACTTCGGGAATTGCCGCGACCGAATCCACCATGCGCTTTTGCATTGCGGCCACGCCATCGCCGCTGTAACCGGCCATGCTCAGGTTGGCGTCCACCAGCATTGCGTTTCGCCGGTTCACTCCGAAATCGGCATGCAGGGAGCGCTCCAGCCCGCGAACCGCGACCATCGACGAAGTGACCAGCACCGCGCAGATCGAGACCTGGACCACCATCAGAACGTCGCGCATCGTGATTCGACCCGCCAGCGCGCCTGTCCATCCCGCTTTGACGATCTGGTACGGATCGGCTCGCAACACCTGGCGCACCGGCACGATTCCGAAGAGCATCCCGCTCACCAGCGCCAGTACCAGAGCAATTGCGTATACATTCGCATCGGGACTTACGGGTATATGGATGGGGAATCTGGGTAACGGCTGCCAGGCGCTCAACTGATTCAACAGGACGACGCTGCCCCACAATCCGACAGCTCCGCCCGCCAGCGAAATCAAAACGGCTTCGGTCAGTAGCTGCCGGAGAATGCGAATGCGTTTGGCCCCCAAGGCGAGCCGTAGGGCGACTTCACGGGAACGGTCTGCTGCGCGAGCCGCGAAGAGACTGCCTAGGTTGGCGCACGCCGCCAATAAAATCAGGCCCGCCAGCATCATCAGTGCAGTGACGAAAGCTTGCGCCGGCTTCGCAAAAACATCGCCGGCAAGTCCCGGGCGGCCCAACGAAAAACTCATTTTGCTGTCGTCTTTGGGATAAGTCCGTTCCAGCCAGGCGCCAAGCGAGTTGAGATCCGCCATCGCACGGATCGGAGTTACTCCTGCCTTGAGATGACCCATCACTTGGAACACCCAGCGATTCCCGCGGGCATTCAGTTTGTTCACGCCCTCTACCTGTTCCTGATTCACGATCGGCACGAAGAAGTCCGGAGAGAAAAACAATAGCGTGCCGTGGAATTCAGGGGCCGCCACGCCGAGGATCGTGAATGGGTGCTTGTTGAGTTTTACGATTCGGCCAACAACGCGGGGATCATCCTGAAAATGGACGTGCCAATAGGCATGCGTGAGGACGATATAGGGAGCGCTGTTGGGGCCATGCTCGTCGGCGGCGTGGAAAAAGCGTCCCAGATGCGGTTGGAGTCCTAATACGTCGAAGTAGTTGCCGCTGACTTCATATACCGAGACGCGGGTCGTGTCCTGCCCCGTATCCAGGCCCGCTGCCGCGATGTTGTACGCCGCGAGACCGTCGAAGCTGCGGTTGCGATCGCGTAAGTCGAGATAGTCCGGATACGATTGGTAGCCCCATCCTCCGGGACGCTGGATTTCGTACAGGCTGTCCGCCTGAGGCAGGTTCAGCGGGCGCAGCACCAGAGCGTTCAAGATACCGAAAACAACTGCGTTGGCCCCGATCGCAATGGCGAGAGTGAGGACGGCGACGGCGGTAAATCCAGGCGACTTGCGCAGGATGCGTGCGTTGAAGCGCAGGTCCTGCATCAGGCTCTCGATGAAGCTGCCGCCGAGCGCATCGCGCGCTTCCTCTTTGAATCGCTGCCGTCCGCCGAATTCAACGCGCGCCCGCCGTTCCGCCTCTCCGCGATCGAGGCCGGAACGCACCAGATCGTCAGCGCGGCATTGGATATGGGCGTGAAGCTCCTCGTCGATCTCAACGTCGATCTGAGAACGGCGGAAGAAAATTGCGGCAAGGGAGCGCAAATAAGACAGCAGTCTCATGTTTCCTCCGATTTGTTTGGCGGAGCTTACTCTTCGCGCAACAGCGTTACCGGATCCAGCCTGAGCGCGCGCTGCGCCGGAATCCAGGTGGCAAGCACTCCCAGTAACGCCATGGCGACCACCACGCCGGTCAACACAAATGGGTCGCGGGGAGTTGCCTGATAGACGATGAATGCCAGAACGCGGCTCGCAAAAATCCCAAGAACCAATCCTGCCGCCGAACCGAACGCCAGCAGTTTAATCGATCGCCCTAACGCCGCCTGCAAGATCTCGCTCCGCTGTGCGCCGAGCGCCAAACGAATTCCCAACTCGCGTAGCCGCCGGCCGACCGAGTAGGCGGCCATGCCGAAGATGCCTGTTATGGACAGCATCGCCCCCATCATGCCCAGAACACCCAGAGCGATGGTCGCCATACGCGAAGGAAACAGCGGAAGCTCCAGTTCCTGCCGCCACGATTCGACATACGATGGCAGTCCCGAGTCCAGGCTGCGCAGTACGCTCCTCATTGCGGCTGCCAGTTGCATGGGGTCGCGATGCGAGCGCACCACCACCGACGCCGCACTCGACGGCGCTTGCAGGATAGGGAAGAACATCGCCGGCTGCGGGTCTTCCGTGAGGCTCGCGTATTTTCCGTCCTGTACAACGCCCACCACTTCCACGCGCGCTCCATCCGGCATCTTGTAGTGTCTGCCGATCGCTTTGGTCACCGATCCGAAGAGTTTGCGCGCAAACTGATTGTTGATCACCGCGACCCGTGGGGCATCCTTATCGTCGTGCCACGTGAAGGCGCGGCCCGAGAGCAGAGTTGTGCGAGCCGCATCGAAATATCCCGGCGACACGCGATAGACCGCCGGCCACGCCGCGGCGTTCGACGTCCTCAAATCCGCCGTGTCCTCTCGAAAAATAGCCGAGGAGTTTGAGTGCGCGCCTTCCAACGGCAGCCAGTCGATCAATCCTGCCGACTGCACCCCGGGAATTTTCCCGACCCCGTCGAGGACGCGCTTTTGCATGGCAACCACGGCATCGCCGCGATAGCCTGCCATTTCGAGATTGGTATCCATGAGCATCGCGTTCGCCGGCTCAAAACCGAAATCGCTGTGCAGCGAGCGTAAGAGTCCGCGGACTGCGACCATCGACGACGTCACCAGCACCGCGCAGATTGCAATTTGTACCGCCAGTAACAATTCTCGAATTGGAAATCGCCGCCTGCCGGTCTCTCTCGCTCCGGACTTCACCACCTGGTAAGGATCGGTTGCCAGCACTTGTTTCGCCGGTACGATTCCGAAAAGCAGGCCGCTCAACAACGCCAACGCCAACGCGACAACGTAAACGCGGCTGTCCACGTACACCGGTATGTGGAACTGCGGGTATCTGGGCACAGGCTGCCAGGCGTTTAGGGCTTGCAACAGCGCCATGCTCCCAAAGAGTCCGGCGGCGCCTCCCATCAGCGCGATCAGGATGGCTTCTGTTAATAGCGCGCGCAGAATGCGGCTGCGGCCCGCTCCCATGGCAAGCCGGAGAGCAATCTCACGGCTGCGATCGGTCGCGCGAGCCGTAAACAGGCTGCCCAGGTTCGCGCATGCCGCCAACAGAATCAGGCCTGCGAGCAACATCAGAGCGGTGAGAAATGCCCGCACCGGCCCCCCAAAATATTCGCCGTAAAGACTGGGCCGGCCGAGTGAAAAGTCCGCTGGCGCTTGCTCCTTGGGATAATTTTGCCGGAGATATGCGCCGATGGAGTTCAGATCCGACACGGCTTGCGCCGGCGTCACTCCCGGCTTCAAGTGTCCGATGGTCATGAACACCGACTCAATGCCGCGCGAGTTCAGGTTGTTCTGACCCTCAATCTGCTCCTGGTTGACTAAGGGCGTCGCGATTTCGAAGTCGCCAAACAATAAAATCCCGTGAAACTCCGGCGGAGAGACGCCGATAATCGTAAATGGGTGCTTGTTCAATCGGACCACTCGCCCCACCACACCACGATCGCCGGCAAAATGGTTACGCCAAAACGAATACGAGAGCACCACGAAAGGAGCGCTGTTCGGGCCCCTTTCGTCGGAGGCGTGGAAGAATCGTCCCACATAGGGCTGCAGCCGCAAGGCGTCGAAAAAGTTGCCGCTTGATTCCTGGCACCACACCGACACGGCGCTTTCGCCCGTATCGAACCCTGCTTGCGCAATGCTGAACGCCGCCAGTCCATCGAAACTGCGGTTGCGGTCGCGCAAGTCGAGATAGTCGGGATAGGACGAGCCCATCCAATGACCCCGGCCGTGCTGGATTCCGTAAAGGCTCTCGCTATTAGGAATATTCGACGGGCGCAGGATAAATGAGTTGAGCAGGGCAAATACGATCGAGTTTGCCCCGATACTCAAGGCCAGGGTAAAGACAGCGATAAGCGTGAATCCAGGCGACTTGCGCAGCACGCGAATACTGAGCCGGACGTCGCGCGCCAGATTCTCCGCAAAATTCCCGCCGAGCGCTTCCCGCGCTTCTTCCTTGAACCGCTGCCGTCCCCCGAATTCGACTCGCGCGCGCCGTTCCGCTTCGGCGCGGTCGAGACCGGAACGTTCCAGATCGTCGGCCCGGCACTCGATATGCGACCCCAGCTCTTCCTCCATCTCGAGTTCCATTTGGGCGGGTTTTAAGAATTTGGCCCCGATACAACGAAGGTAGGCGACGAGTCTCATATTTCCTCCGCTTGCGCCGCCAGCGCCGAGCCCATCGCAGCGGCAAGCCGGTTCCATCCCTCGGTTTCATCTTGCAGCCGCTTGCGGCCCGCGGCCGTTAGCTCATAAAACTTGGCGCGCCGATTGTTATCCGATATGCCCCAGCTCGCTTTCAGCAGCCCTTGACGCACCACGCGAAACAACGCAGGATAGAGAGCCCCCTGTTCGATGAGCAGAGCTTGCCCGGATATTTGTCCAATGCGTAGCAGGACTCCGTAGCCGTGAAGGGGGCCGAGCGACACTGCTTTCAAAATCAGAAGATCGAGAGTTCCTGGAAGAAGCTGGGCCTCACCTGGCATTAAGAGTCTCCTAAACTAATTAGGAGTCTACGCGCACTCTCCTAAGCTGTCAAGGAGAAACTTCTGGCGCTGAAAACCCGGCCGCTGCAAGCTCAGCGCGCTGATATATTGGAAACGGTTGTCCCACTTCGAGATAGGAACAATTCTCGGCGATTATGAGGTCGTTGGCTTAATCGGCAGCGGCGGCATGGGCACGGTCTATAGTGTCCGCCACGCCATCTCCGACCGGCTGGAGGCCATGAAGGTTCTCCTCGCCAATCTGAAAAGTAATCCCGAACTCGGCGAACGCTTCCTCCGTGAGATCAAGATCCAAGCCAGCCTGGCGCACCCGAATATAGCGTCTCTTTATACCGTGCAGCGCCACGGCGACGAGTTGCTTATGTTCATGGAACTGGTGGAGGGCGAATCGCTCTACGACCGCATGCGCCGCGGCGGCATCGATCTTGCCGAGGCCCTGTCGTATGCCGGTCAAGTCCTATCGGCTCTCGGCTATGCGCATGAGCGCGGAGTCATCCATCGCGACGTAAAACCGCGCAACATACTTCTGACGCGAGACCGCGTCGTCAAACTCACGGATTTTGGGATCGCTACGTCGACGGCCGAAAAACACATCACGCGTCCCGGTACCGCTGTGGGTTCGCTGTTATATATGTCCCCGGAGCAGGTCCGGGGGATTCGCGGCGATTCTCGCTCCGACCTCTATTCGACGGGCCTTTTGGTATATGAGCTCACCACGGGCCAGCATCCCGTGCAAGGTGATTCCGATTACGCCATCATGGCGGCGCAGCTTCTGGAAACGCCTCGTCCGCCCATTGACGTGCGCCCGGATCTTCCCGCGGCGCTGTCGCAAGCTGTCATGAAAGCGCTCGAGAAAGATCCCGACAAGCGGTTTCAAACCGCGGAAGAGTTCCGTGTGGCGCTGCAAGGCGGCTCCTCCGCGGTTTCAACTCCGCTTCGGAGGCCGGACGACACTCCCACCGAAGCCCGTCCCGGCACGACCCTGACTCGTACCGCTGTATTCGGCACCGAAACGGCGATCATGGGAAAGGGCTCCTTCGAGGGCGCCCAGCTCGAAGCCATCCGCAAGGATTTCGCGGCTTTCATTGGCCCCATGGCTCGCATCCTGGTGGATCGGACCGCCAAACGCGCCCGCAACCTCGACGAGCTATACAAGCTGCTGGCCGACGAGATCCCCTCCGAAGCCGACCGCGCCAAGTTCCTCAAAACG
>Ga0335075_10009095_pt1 | contig 15185 bp, 14 predicted proteins | sample Lox_Sample_24_FD_206723 | JGI IMG/M metagenome (GOLD analysis project Ga0335075, IMG submission 206723) | Soil microbial communities from Loxahatchee National Wildlife Refuge, Florida, United States - Lox_Sample_2.4 | ecosystem: Environmental > Terrestrial > Soil > Wetlands | place: USA... | reverse complement strand
TCGGTTCCTCGACGAGCTCGAGCCCGTGGTCCGTCGCACGCCGGATTTTCTCTGGCCGGCGGCCTCGCGACTGTCGAAGGTCGCGCTCGTGCCGTCGCTCGGCGCACTCCTCGCTCCCCGGGACGGAGGGCTCCCGCTCGAGGCGCTCGTCGCGCAGGGCCGCTCGGTGCTCGTCCGGCTCCCGTTCGGGCGCATCGGACCCGAGGCCGCGGCGCTCGCGGGCACGTTCGTCCTCGCGCGGGCGTTCCTCGGCCTCGCGGGCGCGGACTCCCGACCCGGCGGGGGTCGACCGGTGCTGCTGGTGCTCGACGAAGTCCACGGATTCTCCCCGCGGCTCGTGGCAGAGGTCCTCGCCGAGAGCCGGAAATTCGGCGTCCGGGTCGCGGTCGCGACCCAGTACCCGGATCGGCTCGCGCCCGAGGTGCGCAGCGCGGCCGCGGGCGCGGCGACGCGGTTCGTCGCCTTCCGGGTCCCCCCGCCGACGGCGGGCGAGGCGGGAGCGTGGCTGGGGTTCGACCCCGACGTCGCGGCCCGGCTGCTGCCGACGCTCCCCGCGGGGCACGGCGTGGAGCTCGACACCGACGACGGGGGCTGGCGCTCGGTCGCGCCGGCCGGCGCGATGCCGCTCCCGGGCTCGGAGCGCTGGGAGCGGGTCGTTCGACGGACCCGGGAGGAGTTCGCCCCGTGCGCGGGGGTCGGGACCTCGCCGGGCCCGGAGGACCCGGCGCTCGAGCGGCTGTTGCTCGCGGTCCTCTCGGCCGACGAGCGCGGGGCCCCCCTCGCCGAGGGCGACGTGGTGCGGGCGGCGCTCGACCTACCGGGCCCCCCGTTGGACGGCGCGGTCGTCGCCGACCGATGGCGCGCGAGCCGGGACCGGGACTGGGTCGAGCGGACGAGCGAGGGCTGTCGCCTCACCCCCGCCGGCGAGCGGTGGCTCGGGCTCACGGCGCCCACGCACGCGACCCGCGAGACCGCGGAACACCGACGACTCCTGATGCGCACGTTCCGCATCTTTGCGCGCCAGGGGCATCGGCTGGAGATCCTTCGCCAGGGACGGTTCGACACGACGCTGCCCGACGCCCGGTTTCGCCAGCTCCCGGCGGGACCGCTCGCCCCGCTCGACCTGGCGGAGTCGATCGACCGCGCGCGGGGGGGCTGGGCGTGGAGGTACTTCGGCGGTCGCGACGTGCACGTCGAAGCCGAGGTCTCCGGCGCGCTGCGCCCGGAACGGGTACGCCGGGGGTGGGCGAAGGCGGCCGCCTCGGGCGCCTTCGTCCTGTTCGTCGTCGGAGACGCCGACCGCGCCCGCCGCGTCCGCGCGGCGCTGGACCGGGCGGGAGTCCCCCGCGAACGCCGGGGGGTCTGGACGCTGCCGGCCACGAACGTCGCGAAATCGTAAGAGCGCGGCGCCGCTGGTTCCCTCGTGCGCGCTTTCGTTTCCGTGGAGGGGGGCGGGCCGGTCCCGGCGGTCGATGCCCCGGCCGTACCTCCGGCCCCGACGCACCTCACCCTCGAGTTCCTCGGCGACCTCCCCGAGGCGCGGGTCCCGGCGATCGTCTCCGCTCTCCGCGCGGTCGGCCCGAGGGTCCCGCCGTTCTCGATCACGCTCGAGGGGGTGGGCGCGTTCCCCTCGCGCGCGTCGCCACGCGTCGTCTGGCTCGGCGTCACGGAGGGGCGCGTCGAGCTCTCCGCCCTGGCCCGTGAGGTCGCGGCCGCGCTCGAAGCGCTCGGCATTCCGCGGCCGCGGGAGCCGTTCGTTCCCCATCTGACGCTGTTCCGCGTCCGGTCCGCGGCGGACCGGGAGCGCGCGCGACAGTGGCTGGACGGGGCACGGGAGCCGCCGGCGCCGCGAACCGTGCCGGTCGTCGAGTTCCGGCTGAAGGAGAGCACGCTCGCCCCGAGCGGCCCGGTCCATCGCACCGTCGAGCAGTTCCCGCTCGGAGCCCTCGCGAGCGGATCCTGCTAGCCCGCCGTCGCGGCCGAGCGGTCGGCCGTCAGCTTGCGCCAGAGGTAGAGGGTCGCGTAACTTCCCCAGCCGGGGTAGCACCGTTCGGCCCACGCCCGGGCCGCGGCCTCCGGGCGGGATCGGCGGACCGCCCCGTACTTCTCGAGCGCCACGCGGACCCCGAGGTCCCCGGCGACGAAAACGTCCGTCCACCGTCCGACGCCCGGCAACCGGTCCAGCGATTCGATCGCGTCCGGTAGCGGCTGGGCCGCGAGCGCCGCGGGGCTCGGCGGCGAACTCGCGGCCCATCCCGCCAGGCTGCGGAGCGCCGAGGCCTTCGCCCGGCTGAGCCCGACGGACCGCAGCTCCTCGAGCGACAGGGCCCCGAGCCGGGACGGGGTCGGAACGCACGGCACCGCCACGCCTCCCGCGGAGAGGGACGCCCCGACGCGGTCGAACAGGCGTCGCTGGAGCGCGTTCGCCGCCCGGACGGACAGCTGCTGGCCGACGATCGCGTGGAGGAGCGCCTCGTAGACGCTGGCGTCCCGGGGCAGCCGAAGGCCACGGAAGCGCCGCTCGGTCCCGCGAAGCACCGGCTCCCGTCGGACGAGCGAGTAGAACTTCTCGAGCGGATGCTCGAGCGAGAAGAGCTCGCGAGCGGCCTGGCGGGCCGCCGCCGGTCCCGCCCCCCACGCTTCGATCTTCCATCGCGCGCCGCGGGGCTCGATGGCGACCACCCACGGGCGCTCCGGCGGGCCCCAGGCGCGCAGCAGCCGGGTTCCGTCGTTCGCGAAGGCGATGGAGCGCGAGGAGTACTCGAGCTGGGCGCGCTCGGCGGGGAGCGTCGCGGCGCTCGGGGGCGTGATCCACGTGACCGTCGCCCGCGGCACTCCCTCCGGAACGCCGGCCGCGGTAAGACGGCGCGGGTCGAGAGCATCGTTCACTCGTTCCGACGCGCTCGCTCGCCGACGGAACGATTAAGGGCGCGCGCGCCGCTCCCCGCCCGGCCGCGTCCCTACGGACGCGGGGCGGAGGCCGGGTGTCCGTCGCGCCGACCAGGGACCGCATCGGTGCGGTCCTCGCCGTCGCGCTCGCGCTGGTCGCGGTGATCCTGCTCTCGCCGGGCACCGGCGGGGCCACGGCGACCCGTGCGGACGCCGCATCGCCCACGAGCTCGCCGTGCCCGGGAAGCCTCCTCGCCCACAACTACACCGGGGTCGTGGTCCCGTACGGCGCTGCCGCCCCGCCGCCGATCTCGCTCCGTTACTCGTACAACGCGTCCGAGGTCGTGCAGGAGCTCAACGGGTCGGTCCTGTCCTCCAGCTGCCCGCTCGAACAGGCGACCGTCGTCTCCGCCCCCGGGGGGACGCTGAACCTCTCCATCGACCCGACCCCGACCGTGAACTGCTCGGTGGACCCGCCCCACGACTCGCCGTGCCTCGTCAGCGAGGGCCCGTACACGACGGTCGACGTCTCGGTCGCGTCGGGCGTGCCGGCCGGCGACTTCGCGACGGTGGACTGGAACGGCACGTCGTTCTCCGTGCGGCTCGACCCGTACCTCGCCTCGCTCCGGCTGGACCCGGGGCCGACCGCCGCGACGTTCAGTACCGGCGCGACCGACGAGATCCGCGCCGACCCGCTCACGGGGGCGGGGAACGCGACGCCCGGCAGCCCCACGTTCTCCTGGACGCTCTCCGGGAACGGCTGGTCGTTCGTGGGCGCCCCCGACGGCGGGTCCGTGAACGTGACCGCGGTGCCGGGGGCCGGTCCGGCGAACCTCAGCGTCGTCGCCCGGCTCGGGATCGACGGGGCCACCCTGGTCGCGAGCGCGAGCGAGTCGCTCCAGGAGGTTCCGACGGCCATCACGTCCGCGACGCTCGACCGCACGATCGTCGACGTCGGACAGCCGGTGACGGCCTGGGCGAACGGCACGGCCGCCGCGGGCTACTCCTACGCGATGACGGTCGAGCCCGGGTTCGGCGCGCCGGCGCAGACCGCTCCGTGCGCCACGCGCCCGGGACCGACCGGGACCGTCGTCTTCGACTGCACGACCACGCTCGCCTACGCCGCGGCGGGGACGGCGCAACCCTCGGCGCTCGTATCGAACGGCGCCTCGGCGTCGGCGTGGGCGTTCCCGGCGGTCGCGGTGCACCCGGACCCGGCGCTGGCGTTCGACCCCGAGGCGCCCGCCGGGTACGAGAACGTCTCGATCCCGATATCGGTCGGGGCCGCCGGGGGCACCGGCGCGGCCCCGTACGCCCGGGCGTGTTTCTCCTCGGGGGTCGGCGCCGTGGAATGTCGGAGTGGACCCGGACCAACCTGGGAGTTTTCGGCGACGTATCCCGCGCCCGGCAACTACTCGGTCACGGCGTGGGCGATCGACGCCGCGGGAGCGAACTCCTCCGCGGTCGCCTCCGTGCACGTCGTGCCGCCCCTCTCGGTGCTGGCGGGGGGCCTCGCCGCGAACGCCACCGTCGGCGTCCCGGTGCCGCTCGCCGCGACCCTTTCGGGAGGGGACCTGCCGGCCCGCGTCTGGTGGAACGCGAGCGGGGCGCCGGCCCCGATCGCCGTCGGGTGGGCCGACACCGACGGGGCGTTGGGGGCGACGTTCGACCCGTTCGACGCCGGGTTCGCGACCGTGTCGGTCACGGCGGTGGACGCGCTCGGAACCGTGGCGACCGCGAGCGAGACGTTCGCGGTCGGCGTCGGTGCCGCCACCCAGGCGGTCGCTTCGACCCTGCCTCCGCTCTCGGCGGTGCGGGCGGGCACGCCGTTCGGGGTCGCGTGGCAGGCGCTCGACGCGGGCGGGGACTCGGTGCACGACTTCGCCGGGGACGCGACGATCGAGCTCGTGGACGCCGCGTCCGGCTCCGCGGTCGCGGGGGCGGTCAACTCCTCGGGGGCGGGTCCGCTCGCGAGCCCGCTCCCCGGATGGTTCCGGGTGCCGCCGTCCGCCTGGCTCGACGGCCGCCTCACGGTCAACGTGAGCGCCGACGTCGCCGGGACGGTCGAGGTCCGGCTCGTGATCGCGTCCGGGCTCCCCGTCGAGGCGGTCCCGGTCTCGATCCTGCCGGACGTGGACCACCTCGTGCTCTCCGACCCGCGACCGGTCGAAGCGACCGCGCGCGCCGGGGCGACCCTCTGGAGCGTCCGGGACCGGTTCGGGAACCCGGCCGTCGGCGCGTCGCTCGTGATCGCGAGCTCGTGGGACGGGTCGACCCAGCGCACGCTCGCCCCGGTCTTCACCGGCACGAACGGCTCCACCGAGGCGTGGGTCAACTACTCGATCCCCGGCGCGTGGGCCGGGACGGTGCGCGTGACGGACCTCGCCGGTCAGCTGCTGATACCTCTCGTCTCCGTCGGCGGGCTCGCCGGCTCCCTCGCGGCGCTGCCGACCCTCCCGATTCTCCTCGCGGTCGGGGCCGGGGCGACGGTCGGGGCCGGCGCCTACGCTCGGCGCCGGTCGCGCGAGCGACCGCCCGCTCCGCCCGACGAGGAGGCCGAGCTCCAGCGGCTCGCCGAGGGCCAAGCGACGGTCGTGGCGCTCGTCGACCGCTGGGGTCCGATCGACCTCGCGGGCCTCGCGACCCTCTGGGAGCCCCCGTCCGCGCCGGCGGACCTCGCCGACTGGGTCGCGGCGCTGCTCACCGACGGGAGCCTGGACGCCGCGTTCGGGCCGGACGGGGTCGCCCGGTTCTGCCGGCCCCGGACGCTCCGCGCGAGCCCTATCGTGACGGTCGACCTCTCGGAGTTCGACCGGGGCCTCTCGCGCCGCGACGCGCTCGTCGGCGAGCGGGACCCCGACGACCGCTAGGACGGGTCGCGGCCGACGAGGTCGTAGTAGCGGTACGCCGCCTCGCCGGCGCCGAAGCAATATTTCAGGGTCGTGAACCCGCGCTTCAGCTCGGCGGCGCCCGCCGCGACCTCGGCCGGCGGCCGCCCGCGGTGGAGGAGGTCGTCGAACAGCTCCGCGATCCGGGCCATCTCCCCTTCGCGCATCCCGACCCGCGTGACCTCGGGGGTGCCGAGGCGCACGCCGCCCGGGTGCTTCGGGCTCTTGTCGCCGGGCAGGAGGTTCTTGTTCGAGATGATCCCCACGTCGGCGAGGCGTTTCGCGACCGGCTCGCCCCCTCCCTCGGCCTCGACACGCACGGCGATCGTGTGCGACCGCGTGAACCCGAGGTTGGGCGCGAGCACGTCGAAGCCCTTGTCGTGCAGGGCCTGGGCGAGGGCGCGGGCGTTCGCGACCGTCCGGTGGGCGTACTCGCGGCCGAACTCCAGGTGCTCCGCGAGGCTCACCGCGAGCGCGGCCATGGCGTTCAGGTGGTGGTTGCTCGTGACGCCGGGGAACGCCCCGGACTGCAGGCGCTTCGCGACCTCGGGCTCGAGCCCCTCGCCGAGGAGGATCCCGTGCTGCGGCCCCGGGAGCGTCTTGTGGGTCGACGCGCTGATCACGGAGCAGCCCTCCCGCAGCGGGTCCTGGAACTCGCCGCCGGCGATGAGCCCGAGCACGTGCGCGCCGTCGTACCACGCCTTCGCCCCGGTCTCCTCGAGGGTGGAGCGCAGCTCGTCGACCGGGAGCGGGAAGAGGAAGAGCGAGAGGCCGAACAGGCAGAGCTTCGGCCGGACCGCGCGCAGGATCTCGCGCGTGCGCGCGACGTCGATCGTCATCCGCTCCGGGTCCCAGGCGTAGTAGACCGGCTTCACCCCCCGCAGGCCGAACGCGCCGAAGCCGGCGCTCGAGATGTGCGCGCCGTCCGCGAGGCGGTTCGTCCCGACCAGGTCGCCCGGCTCGGCGAGCGCCTTCAGGACCGCGAGGTTCGCGACCGTCCCCGAGATCGGCCGGACGTCGGCGAACGAGCAGCGGAACAGCCGGCGCGCGAGGTCGAGGGTGAGGTTCTCGACCTCGTCGACCTGCTCGTTGCCCTCGTAGTACCGCTCGCCCGGCAGCCCTTCCGCATACCGGGAGTGGAGGTCGCTGATCAACAGCTCCTTCGCGTACGGGGAGAGGAGGTTCTCGCTCGCGATCAGCGGGATCGCGTGCTCGAAGCGGGCCGAGTGCTTCCGCACCGCCGAACGAACGCGCTCGACGGCGGCGGCCATCTCCCCGGGGGCCGGAGGCGACCCCCCCACCCCCCCATTTCCACTGGAGCGATCCGTCATCCCCACCCCGTCCTCGCGAGCCAACGGACCCCGAACGCCCCTCACTCCAGCGACCCCATATAGGGAGCGCGGCCGTGAGCGACCCGATGCCGTCGAACCCGCCCCCGGCCTCCCCGACCGGGCCCTGGCGCGTGCAACGACGGTTCTACGTACCGTACCACGACCTCGACGTGCTCAACCACCTGAACCACGCCGCGTACTTTCCCTACATGGAGACCTTGCGCTGCGACTACTACCTTCCCCTCGTCGGTCCCCTCGACCCGTCCCGCCTCGACATCATCATCGCCGAAGCGACCTGCCGCTACCTCGCCCCGGTCGGCTACGGGACCGAGCTCGTCGGCGAGGTCGCCCCGGCCCGGCCGCTCGGCACGACGAGCTTCTCCCTCCTCTACCGCTTCACGATCGCGGGAGCCTCCACGGTCGCCGCCCGGGGCCGCACGGTCGTCGTCTGCTACGACTACGCCCAGAGTCGGAAGCGACCGATCCCCGACGACCGCCGGGCCGTCATGGAACGGGACGCGGTCGACCCGGTGACCGAGGGCTGGTAGCGAACCGTTCCACAGGAAACGGGGGGGTGGGGGTCCCCGTCCTAGTAGCCGGGGTGGACCGTGTTGTGCTGGACCGCCGGCGGCGGCCAGACGACCGGCTCGACAAACCCGGGCTCGTCCGTGACGGTCTCGATGCGGTAGAAGACCCCGGTCCCGTGGAGGGCGGAGTGGACCTTCCCGAGGCGGGTGCGGAACTCCTCGACCGTGTGCCACTCGAACGCGATGTCGTGCGGGCCGATGATGAACTCGAGCCCGGACATCGAGCGGATCCGGTCCGAGATCTCGAGCGGGGAGACGCCGTCCGACGCGAAGAAAAGATCGATGTAGCTGTGCATGGGCGCGTTGAATTGAGAAACGCAGCGGTCGGCTACTTAAACCCCTCTCTGGGAATGACACGCCGTGACGCGCGGTCGGCCGCCCGGCAACGGGAGGGCGCGCGCGAGAGGGCCCTGCGGTCGGCGACGGCCGGAGGCGAGCGCCCGGGGTCCGCCCCGGGCTCGACGCTCATTACCCGGGAGCGTGGTGTACTTCGGGGGTCACGGTGCGAAATCCTCCCCACGCCCGTCGGAACGGGCCGGCTCCGCGTACGGGGGCCTACCTCGCGATCGTGGCGGTGGTCCTGCTCGGCTTCGCCCTGCTCGCCGTGTACCTCTCCTCCCACTCCCCGAACGCCAACTGCCCGTGTGCCCCTCTCGGGCCGATCGGGATCCAGTGGGGAGAGCCGGTCAACGCCACCGGGTCGACCCCCGCGGGCTGCCCCGTGGCGAGCGGACACTACTGCTACACGGTCGAGGTCACGGGGTCGGGCGGTGACGTGCTCTCCGAGCTAGAGCTGAGCTTGCGAAGCTCGGCGGGCGGCCCACTTCTCTGGCCGGCCCCGCCGGCGACCGACTCGGTATCGATCGGCTGCTCCCACGACACGGTCGTCTGCGGAGAGTACAACACCACCTCGGCGAGCTGGACCCCGGGCAGCGTCGGCTCGTTCGGTGGGGATTCCGTGGTCATCTACACTCCCGGGGTCGGCGCGGCGTACGGGCTCTCCGGGGACGAGCTCGTGGGGACGTACACGACCGCGGGGTACTCGGGGACCACCCCGTCGAACCCGTTCCCGTAGGCGCCGCGATCACGGCCGGTGGACGAGGGCGCGGACCGGGGGGGCGGCTAGAGTCCCTTCGCGAAGAAGACCCGGGCGTATCCGTCCTCCACCGAGCGCCGGGTCTCGCGGTAGCCGCGCGCCCGGTAGAACGCGAGGTTCTCGACCATGGCTTCGTTCGTGTAGAGACGCACTTCGGGGAGGCGGAGCCCGCGGGCCCGCGCTTCGGCGAAGTCGAGCAGGCGGCTCCCGATCCCCTGGCCCTGGAGGTCGGGCTGCACCGCAAGGTTCCGGACGAGCAGATGGTCCGGGGCCGCGACCAGGACGATCACGCCGCGCACCCCCGCTTCGGCGTCCACGAACGCATGTCCCGCGCGGACCGCGGCGTCGTAGTCGTCCCCGAGCGGAGCGGGGGGCCGGTCGAGGCGGTCGGCGTAGCGGGAGTACGCTTCGATCACGCAGCGACGGATCCCGGGAACGTCGTCGGGGGTGGCGGGGCGGACCGGCATGACCGCGAAAAGAGGACGCGCGAGGGGCGCGTCCGGGTGCTAGGCCAGCAGGATTGCCATTCGGACGGACGGCGTGGAGACCTCGCAGATCCCTCAGCCCCGTAGCCCCGCCAGCGTCGACGGGTCACGGTAAGGCTGCTCCCGTCAGGACCTGACCCGGTGCCCGTGATGGATAACCGCTAGGGCGCTCCTCCGAGCGCTCGTCGCGGTGCCCGCGGCCCAGCAGAACGGAGCGTCGACGAGATCACGCGAGACACGCTGCTCGTCCGAACGTCGCTCCTGCCTGTCACCCCCGCTAAGGACGGTTTCGGTGTGTAAGGGGACGCCCAACCCCCCGGTCTAGCCTAGCGGCGAGAGGACCGCGGCGGGCCTACTTAGCGCTTGGTCTCTCCCGCGGGAAGGAGCGGAACGGTGCCGGCGCGCACGGGAGCGCGGCGCCCCGGCGGGGAACGCCCGGGCCCCGTGCGCTCAGGTGCCGGTGGTCGAGTAGAACACGAAGAAGACGATCAGGACGAGCGCCGCGCCGCCGGCGAGGAAGAAGACGAGGTCCTCCTTGAGCTCGGCCGCATCCATCGTTCGCGAGGCCGCTCCGACCGGCCGGACGAGCGGCCCCGGGGTTTTTGCGGTTTTCGTTCGGGCGTCGGGGCTAGCGGATGTGGTCGAGGCTGAACGAGCCCAGGTTGAGCGAGCGCTTCGTGAACGTGTAGCCGATCCACGCGCGGGACTGGGTCTCGCCGACCCCCTTCACGGAGAGGAACGTCTTCAGCTGCTCGATCTTCAGGTTGATCGAACCGTCGACCATGTGCTCCAGGGTCTCGAGGTCGGCGTCCGAGTGCATCCCGCGGTCGAGCACGTAGTAGGCGACCGCCTGGTCGATCTTGCGCCGGCCGATGAACGGCTGCAGGAAGCGGAACGTCGTCGTCGTATCGAGGTAGGCGGTGAGGGTCGAGACCGACTCGAAGATGAGGCGGTACGTCGGGAATCGCTCCTTCAGCTCCTCCGAGACCCCGTTGACGGTCTGCGAGAGCTGGTCGAGGACGCCCTTGTCGGTCGAGGAGAGCAGCCGGACCCCGGGCGTCGACTGGCTCGACCCGACGCTCCGCGAGTACAGGTCGACGAACCGGATCATCCCGTTCTTCTCGGCGTCGTCGTACTTCGGGTAGAGGGCGACGAGGTCCTCGCGGACCTGTCCCCACGTCTTGTCCGTGACGACCCAGATGGACGGGATCCCGAGTTTCAGTCCCTCCGTCGAGAACAGCCGGGCGAGCACGTCCTTCCCCGTGTGGGCCGGCCCGTTGACGAGCAGCTGGGCGCCCGCGGGGAACCCCCCGTAGAGCAGGTCGTCCAGGCGCCGGACCCCGCTCTTCACCTTCACTTCCGCGACATCGCGGACCGCGTCGGCGTGCATCTGGTCCGCTTCGGCCTCGGCCGCCTTCCCGGCGAGCTTCTCGAGCTCGAGCATCCGTTCGCGGAGCGCCCCCTCGCGGGCGCGCAGTTCCTCTTCCTTCGCGTGGAGTTCGTGCCGCAGGTCCTCCGCGCGCCGCGCCTCCTCCGAGGCGGTCGCCGCGCCGGAGCTCCCGACCGCACGTCGCAGCTCTTCGAGGCGCCGGGACTCGATGTCGAGCGCCTGCTTGCGGGTCTGCAGCTGCTGGTCGTAGGCGGAGAGCTCCCGCTCCTTGAACTCGAGCGGGGAGCGACGGCGTTCGAGCTCCTCCGCGTTGATCCGGATCTCCTCGAACCGCTGGCGGAGTTCGTTCTCGCGGGTCACGAGGTCCTTCTCCCGCTGGTCGACGACCTGCAGTCGCGCGTCAACGTCCGCCGGGATCGCGCTCCCCCCGGAGAGGATCGCGCCGCGCTCCCGGGTCCGCTCGAGTTCGGACTGGAGGTTCCGCACCTCGCTCTCGAGCTGGACGGTCCGCCGCCGCAACTCGGTCTCCCGCTCGATGTAGGCGTGTTCGCGTTCGGAGAACTCTTCCCGGAGGCGCTGGTCGACCTCGCGGGTCGCCTTCTCCACCGCGTTCGCCACCTGCTGGGGCGACGCGGGCGTTCCGGGCGCGTCCGGCGCCGTCGCGGGCGGGGCGGCGCCCCGGGCCTCGGCGCCCTCGACGGCGAGCAGGCGGAGCCGCAGCTCGGCGATCTCGTCCTCCTTGGCCCGGACGGCGACCTCCTTCTCCTTCGCCTCGTGCGCGCGCACGTACTTGATCACGGCGATCGAGCCGCGCTTGACGTGCTCGACCTCCTCCTCGAGCTGCTTGCGTTTCGAGCGCTCGTCGTAGAGCTGTCGGTGGAGGTCCTGGCTCTCCTGGATCATCGTCGCCGGGTCGAACTGGTCGCTCTTGACCCGGTCGAGGAGCCCCATCAACCATCGGACGACCGTCTCCTCGCGCTCGACGACCGGGGCCGCGGCCTCCTCGAGCGCGGCCGGACGGCCCGCCTCCTCGACTCCTCCCGCGCCCGGCGGAGCGACCGCCGGCGCGGCGGGACGGACCGGCTCGGAGGACTGGATCCACTCCTCCATCGCGCTGTCGTCGCCTTCGACCCACTTGCGCAGGGTCTCGGTCGAGTCCTTGGTCGGCGCGGCGACGCGGGGGCGGCGGGGCCGCTCGGGGCGCCGAACGGTGCCGACCCAGCGCTGGACGATCCGGTCGTTCTCGACCGTGCGGTCCGGCGCGGCGACCTCGGGCCGCTTGCGGATCCGCTCGACGTCGCTCGTGGAGACTCCCAGGAGCTCGAGCGCGGTCTCGGAAAGCTCCCGGACCGCGGCAACGGAAGTGTAGCCGGCCTGGATCAGCGTCTCCGCGGTGTCGGCGCCGACCCCGAGGGACTTGGCGAGCTCCCCGGCCTCGGCGGACCGGGCCGCGGGGCCCGGCGCCGAACGTCCTTCCGCCGTACTGTCCGCCATCGCCGGCTCGGGGCTCGTACTAGCGCGCCCGAGGGTCTTAATATGTGGGAGCGCGCGGGCGTCGCTCGCCGGCGGAGAGACGACCGGCCCGTGATGCGATAAATACGGTGCCGCCTCCCGGAGGCATGGACCTCGAGGCGCGGGTCGAGCGGGTCGTGCGCCACACGAGCGAGGTCCTGACGCTCGCCGAGGTCCGCGCGCTCTTCGAGCGGAGCGAACGCCCGCGGGCGTACATCGGGCTCGAGCCGTCCGGCCTGCTCACGGTCGCCCACCTGATCCTCGCCCGCAAGATCGTCGACCTCACCGAGGCCGGCTGCGACCTGACGATCTTCCTCGCCGACTGGCACGCCTGGATCAACGACAAGCTCGGTGGCGACCTCGACCGGATCCGGGCCTCGGGCCGGTACATGCAGGCCGCGTTCACCGCGCTCGGCGTCGACCCGGAGACCGTCCGCTACCGCTGGGCGAACGAGCTGACCGGACGCGCGGAGTACTGGGCGCGCGTCGTTCGCGTCGCGCAGGCGACGACGCTGACGCGCACCCGGCGGGCGATGTCGATCATGGGCCGCGGCGAGGAGGAGACGAACCTCGACACGGCGAAGCTGTTCTATCCGGCGATGCAGGCCGCGGACATCTTCGAGCTCCCGGTCGAGCTTGCCTACGGCGGGATGGACCAGCGCCGGGCCCACGTGCTCGCGCGCGAGGTCGCGCACCACTACGGCTGGCCGACGCCGGCCGCGGTCCACACCCCGCTCCTCTCCTCCCTGAAGGGGGGCGGCCGGATGGACCCGGCCGAAGGGACGAACGAACGGAAGATGTCGAAGTCGGACCCCACGAGCGGGATCCCGATCCCGTCGTCCGCCGAGGAGATCGCCGCGCGGATCGGGGCGGCGTTCTGCCCGGCGAAGCAGGTCGACGGCAACCCCGTCGTCGAGGCCGTGCGGTACATCGTCTTCCCGTGGGAGGGCCGGTTCACCGTCGAGCGCGCCGAGCGCCACGGCGGCCCGATCGCCTTCGAGGACGAGGGGACGTTCCTAGCGGCGTGGACGGCCGGTAATCTCCACCCGCAGGACGTCAAGGGGGCGGTCGCCGCGGCGCTCGAGCGCCGGATGGCGCCGGCCCGCCGCTACTTTTCGGAGCACCCCGAGGTCGGTCCGGCGACCGTCGTCGGGGCGGGCGCCGCGCAGACGATTTGAGCCCCCGGCCGGTGGCCGGGCGGAGCGGGGCATGGCGGCCGAACCCGAGGTATTCGGCACGAAGGGGTCGGTCGGGGTCGTGGTCGTCCACGACATCTTCGGACGGGGCGACTACGTCCGCGGGGTCGGGCGCGACCTCGCCGCGGCGGGCTTTCCCTCGGCGGTCGTCGACCTCTTCGGCGGAGCGTCGCCGACCACGCTCGAGGAGGCGTTCGCGCTCCGCGACAAGCTCACCCCGGACGGCGTGCTGGACGCGCTCGACGCGGGCCGGGAGGCGGTCGCGCGCCGCCTCGTTCCCCATGCCCCGGTCGGCACGCTCGGCTTCTGCATGGGCGGCGGCTACGCGCTCTTCGGGGCGTGCCGTCGGCGCTTCCGTTTCGCGGTCGACTTCTACGGGCGGATCGAGCGCGCGGACGACGTCGAGGGGCTTGAGGGACCGGTCCTCGCCCTCCTCGCCTCCGAGGACGAGCGGATCACGCCGTGGGCGTTCGCCGAGCTCCTCCCGGCCGCGACGCGCTTCAAAAAGCGCGTGACGGTCGAGCTCTATCCGGGCGTCCGGCACGCGTTCCATCGCCCCGGCGGGGAGACGTACAACGCCGCGGCCGCCGCCGACGCCTGGGCGCGGACCCTCCGCTTCCTCGAAGAGCGGACGCCTCCGCGCGCGCGACCGGCCTGAGCGAGCGCCGCGCCGCGCATCGTTAAATAGCGCGGCCCTTACCACGCCCCTACCCGTGAGCCGAGGACCCCCTAACGGGGTTCCGCTGACGCGAGGAACCATGGCGCGACCGATCTACGTGCGATTCGAGACCCCGAGCGACATCGCCGACAAGGCCCTCCAGCTCGTCCAGGTGGCGAGCGAGACCGGAAAGGTCCGGGTCGGCACGAACGAAGTGACGAAGTCGAGCGAGCGCGCCGAAGCGAAGCTCGTCGTGATGGCGGAGGACGTCGACCCGGTCGAGATCCTCGTCCACATCCCGATGCTCTGCGAGGAGAAGCGGATCCCGTACGTCTACGTCCCGAAGAAGCAGCGGCTCGGCCAGTCCGCCGGCCTGTCGAAGTCCGCGGCGAGCGTCGCGGTCGTCGAGCCCGGGGAGGCGAAGGCGCTCCTCGAGGAGCTCGCGACGACCTTCCCGTCGCTGAAGAAGTAGGCGGCGGGGCGAGGAGGCTCCCACCATGGCGGAAGAGAAGGGATCGCCGGCCGAGGTCGTCGAGCTGGTCGGCCGCACGGGCATGGCCGGCGAGGCGACGCAGGTGAAGGTCCGCGTGCTCGCCGGGCGCGACCGCGGCAAGATCATCACTCGCAACGTCGCGGGGCCGATCCGCCTCGGGGACGTGCTGATCCTGCGCGAGACCGCGCGCGAGGCGCGCAAGCTCTCGGTGCGCTGAGGTAGGGCGATGGTCGTCAAGCGTCAGTGCTCGTTCTGCTCCCAGGAGATCGAGCCCGGCACCGGCTCGATGTTCGTCAAGCGCGACGGCACGGTCTTCCACTTCTGCTCGGGCTCCTGCCGCAAGCAGCAGCTCCACCTCGGCCGGGTCGGCCACCGCTTCAAGTGGACCCGCGCCCACGCGCTCAAGAAGGCCGCGGACCGCTCGAGCGCCGCGGCGCGCGCCCAGGCCCCCGCGGCCCCGCCCCACCGGGCGCGCGGCCGGACCCGCGGGGCGGGGCCGCCGCCCGCGTCCCCCGCTCCCGCCGTGCCCGCCGACACCCCGTCGGCGGCCGCCCCCCCCCCCGCCGAAGCCCCCCCCGCCCCCCAGCCGCCGGCGGCGAAGGCGGCGAAGCCCCGCGCCCGGCCCCCCAAGAAGGCCGAGACGCCCGCGACCGACGCCTA
>Ga0335075_10009094_pt1 | contig 15186 bp, 15 predicted proteins | sample Lox_Sample_24_FD_206723 | JGI IMG/M metagenome (GOLD analysis project Ga0335075, IMG submission 206723) | Soil microbial communities from Loxahatchee National Wildlife Refuge, Florida, United States - Lox_Sample_2.4 | ecosystem: Environmental > Terrestrial > Soil > Wetlands | place: USA... | reverse complement strand
AACATTATAATGTCATGGTCGAGATAAACATACGAATGGGAGGGAGTAGACGGCTGCTGAGCATCAATGGCTGGCAATACGGGCCCCAGCCAAAGTTCAATTATTGCAACGGGTTGCTGTTTGAGGTTTACCAAATTTGACGGTTGACGCTAGGTTTCCGTCGCTCCATGAGAAGCTTTTCAGAGCAGAATGGGCTGTGAAATCAGATGAACTCAGCCGCCGCCACTGGCAAAGTCCAGCCCTTGACGGGGCCGATCGGAATGGAGTGACAGCCTCCGCTCGGAAATCGGGATGGGCTAACCAGTGCTGGTGCTGGGAGATACCCAGGTGTGATTCAGCAAAGATGGAGAACTAAATCTTACCTTGTGGAACGTGCCGTATAAACAGCAAAGAGGCTTCACTTTCAGCGAACAGGAAATCCACCAGGTAACTGTTTAAATCTCAGAAAAATTGCACTAAATGTAAGGCCTTTTCCTCCTCAAGCTCGTAGAACTTCGTTGCCCCATTGTGAGCGGTTGCCGTAAGACCTTCGACATGATGGTGCGCCTTACTCTTCACTCGTATGGATGACCAGCACACAAAGAAGAAAGAGAAGGCGAGAACGTCACCTCACACCCATCATCGAGCCCGATTAACTACCTGGAACTCGTGCAATAAATCTCTCCGGAGGTACAACAAACGCCCCGTCCCCCGACACACCTTCGATAAAGCGCTCCTAGGAAGATCTACGTTTAGCGGGAATCTGGAGACCTCGGCCTTTCAGCGTGCCGTTTTATCCAGTATTGCGAAAGGCAATGCCCTCCAATGAGGACGCACAAATACGTTCGTCCGTGGTTGTTCGGGTGAGACGCGATTACCAGCTCGTTCGAAGGTCCCACAAAAATCGACATATCGATTTCATCAGTGAGATCTTCCTGCCCATTTGCTTGTCGCAATTCTGACGCATATCCATTTACCTCTCTCCGATGACATTGATTTAGGAAAGGGGAGAGGGGTTTAGGATGTCGCAATCTGCCGATTATGTTGGTTTACGACCGCAGCTGATGGCCTCGTCTCACACAATTCTACCTAGGTTTGGTGATGAATGGAGGGCATGCCTTGACAAATGCACAATACACACAGGATAGCACGGCATTGGAGGGAGTCTATGGAGGTCTCTGTTTCTCCTTTTCAGTCGTGTATAAAGCAAAGTATCGCTGCTGGTTTCCATCAACTTGCCTGGTATTTCAACTGAGTAACTGCCATCCACCTCCTAATCGAGGCCATTCCAGCCGATCATGTCCTCCTCAGCAGCCCAACACAAACCACTGCTGGTGGTCGTCGGCGCAACGGGAACCCAAGGCAGCTCCGTCGTTCACACCTTTCTCTCGGCCTCCCCACCCTGGCGTATCCGCGGCCTGACCCGCAACCCATCGTCCGCGGCGTCCAAGGCTCTTACAGCCAAGGGTGTCGAGATGGTAGCGGCGGACCTCGACGACCCATCCACCCTCCCAGCCGCCTTCGCCGGCGCGACCGCCATCTTCGCCGTCATCGACTTCTGGGGTCCGTTTATGGCCCTTGCGCAGTCCCACGAACGGCAGAGCCACGAGCTTAAACCCGGCCAGACGGTCAACGCGTGGGCGTACGAGCACGAGCTGGCGCAGGCAAAGGCTATCGCGGACGCCGCCGCCCAGGTGCCCGGACTAGAGCGGTTCGTCTGGTCCAGCTTGACGGCTGCGAGGGAGATTAGTCATGGTAAGTATACCTGGGTGTACCATTTCGATTCCAAAGCCGATGCCGCGGAGTACATGAAGGAGGAACATCCGGAGCTGTGGAAGAAGATGAGTCGGGTGCAGGTTGGGTTTTATGCCACGAATCATTCAACGTTGCCGTTTATGCGTCCTCAGAAGGTTGGTCTGCCCATTGTGCCACCTTGCAACGTCCGCTCTCCTTTGTAAATCAGAATGGTAGCAGCTGACGTTGAGAACTTCTACCCAGATCTCCGACGGCGTCTACGAAGTCGCAGCGAATGTTGATGACACCATCAACATACCTTATATTGTCGCCGAAACCGACACAGGGCTCTTCGTGCACGCGCTGGTGACTTCGGTGCCGGCCGGCAAATATCTCTTAGCATATCGTGAGATGATTTGCTTGCGTGACGTGCTAAGGATCTGGAGCAGGGTCAACGGCGTCAAAGCTTCCTTCGGGCGGACGACTTTTGAAGAAGACGCAGCTCTGGATATGGAACGTGCGGAGACGTTCGCGTTTGCGAACGAACATGGATACGACGGTGGGGATCCGGAGATTGTGCATGCGAAGGATGTGCGTGGGATCCCCCCCTCCTCCATTTTTCCTTTGCCCCTTGTCCTTCGAATCCCAAACTACAGAGGTTTTAGTTCTTTCTGCTTGGAGAGAAACTTTTGAGATGGCTTGCTAACTTGGGTAACGCATTCAAGCTTGGACTGGACCTGGCGTTTCCGACTATGGAGGACTGGATCAAGGAGCAAGATTGGTCTCAAGTCTTGAACGGACAAACATAGCAAGGAGTTAGATGCTGGCGGTTTCCGGGCAGTCCCCTTTGTTCGAACACGGTTCTCGAGCTCAGCTGTCCCAACTAATATCCGCAGGAAGCCGGTTGGAATCATGTCAAGGGCCATGGAAATCATAACCTACATTCTCACAAAACACGTCGTGAAGGATCCAGCCACTCTTCGTTCCATTCCTGATCTGTATCTACAGTCTTTGACAGCAGTAATCCACACGCTTGCAATCGTAGGATTCGACCAGCCCTGCATCAGTTGGTATCCCAAAGTTAGTAATCAGCATGTTAATTACCCCACGTCATCTGCGCTCGGACTATACAATTACGAATACAGTGCTAAGCTACAGTATCAACAATATATCCACGGCCACTTAGCTGTGGGTGCAAGTGGATATAACTGGTATAACTGGTGGGTGGCCGGGGGCCAGGTTTGGCTGGAGGTGGCGCTCAGCAAGGGCTCGGATACAACAGGATGCGGTTGAGTGCCGCTTGCTGAGCAAAATTGGAGATGCCTGCACCTTACCAAAATAGAAGGAGTCCAGTTTGAACATCGAGCGAAGGGGCCGTGAAGTGAGGCAGGCTGTACCTCAGCCTCTGCTGTGAGTTGTACGGTGAAAGAGCAACAATCGAGTTCCCCGGCACCAAGAAGTCCTGGAAGAATCAGCATACGGACTACTTGGCCTTACACAGCGACAAGTACGCGAGCGGCTCAACGTTCAACTCTGGCGATGGCAAAGTCGCCACATGGGAAGCAAAGTGGTCACAGGTATGCCAGTACTTCGGACTCGTAGACGGCCCGCCAGACGAGAGGAGTCTGGACTTCCAAGCGTTCGGAAGAGAGCACGCGGAGACGTGGAAGAAGTTGGAGAAGGAGCACGGGTTAAAGACAGGTATTTATGAGAAGTATAAGTGGATGTTCTTGTGGGCGATCTTGGTGCATTTCGACTTTGACCTGGAGTAATGATTTGACTGCTGTACGGTCCCTAGGATTCAACGAAAAGATTAGCACCGCGGACAGTTGGAAGCTTGCTTTCAAGCAGATGAGAATGGCCAAGATCATTCCTGCTAATCCAGAAATTGGTCAGTGAAGACACCAGTCGGATCCCATTGTTGCTTCACGGCTCTGAGGCGTGCCAACCTGCCCTCACCTCGATAGCGCCACTCGACCGGCCAAGTCCGCGTGCTGTTTGGGAAATCAATCTTTGGCTGTCCTTCACGCACAACCTGCAAGACCTGATCGTAGATCGCCAGGGCGCTAGTTGAGCTCTCTTCCTTCTCGAACCAGAGTAAATTACCTTGCCAAAACTGTACGTCATGATGAGACATTGCACTCTCCTCATCAGGCTTTTTCGTAGGTCGTGAATGCCACTCAAAGTAAAAGATCGACCCTTTAGCATCCGGGCACGTGGCAATCAGCTTTCGCCATAGCTGGACAGTGTCCCCGAATCGCCCCGGGCTAAATTCACGGGCTCTCATGAGACCATAGTGCTTGAAGCCACCTTTTGCGCAAGCGCGATCCAAGCTGTTGCCCAGGTCCTCGATCTGGGTCTCACCACCGATCTTCGCAAGTGGCTTCAGATCATGCAGTACTTTTGAAAGCTGCCAGCGCATCCTTAGGGTCGCCTATCAGCTTGGCAGAGACCACAAGAGCTGGCTGAAAGGCAGGTGGAGGGCATGCGGCCATCATCAAACCTGTCGTATTGTAGGTCGCATCGCTCATCAAAGGCTTCATCGCCTCCGCGACCTCCGCAGCCCTGTCAAGTGGGAAGACAAAGGCTTCCGACCAAAGTGCACCGCTTGGTGACCCAAGAGTGGACAGCGGGTACGTGCGGACTGTGACCGACGTGACGAGTCCGAAGTGCTGGCCAGCGCCTCGCAGAGCCCAGAAGAGGTCTTCGTTGTTAGCCGAATCTGCGCTCATCAAGTCGCCAGAGGCGGTCACGACCCGGGCTGCGATGATGTTGTCCGAGGCATAGCCAGTCGTCGCGAGAAATGGATTGTTGCCTCCTCCGAGAAAGTACGGAATGGCGCCAACAGTATTGCCGTTGCTCATTGCTAGATACAAGACCAAATCAGCTTGTCGTCTCCCGACATAATCCACAGGCAGGACACAGATGCACACACGTGTGAAAAGTCCCTCCGCCGCCAGTGCGACCGACACCTGCTTGGACAACACACTGCCACTGATCGTTACCGTCTCATTACTTTTGTTGATAGTGATCTCTTGGATCTTCGTCAAGTCAACGACGACACCTTCCTGACCAATAGAAGACCATGGACTGTGGCCGCCAGACTTGGTCACGAATGGGATCCCATTAGACGTCGCCCATTTCACCTGACAAAGCTTTGAGTCAGTCCCTCGGCTTGCATAGTAGCACAAGTAAAGTTCACCGCTATCTGGCAGTCTGCTTCGCAGCTTGGGAGCACTATTGCGCTAGGTACCTCCTTGTCGACATCAGACCAACGCCGACATAGCTCCTGGAATCGATCGGAGCGCGAGTCATCAAGGACTTCGGCTTCCTGCGAGAGCCCAGAGCGCAAGACTGGTAGTGCTTCAAAGACACGCATGATGTTGAGTGGAAGTATGATAGTAATGAAAGAGAATGTGGGAGGAAGCCTTACTTGAGCACAACCGCATGGTACAGCACTATTTGCTGACGTCGCATGTCAGTGTCGGAGTTAACTTGTCACAGTCATGAGATTGAATTGATCGCCGATACCCTCGTAAGAACCGCCTGACTCTGATCCAGCGGCTCCATCACAGCCTGTGAGCGAATGTAAAGCGCGCCGAAGTCACACAGCTCACACATCGTCTTGTCACCTCTCATGCCATCCGGCCAGATCGCTCGCATGGCGAACAATAGTGATTTTGGAGCGATGACTTGAACATATTCAAAAGTCTAGTCCACTAGCCATCTATCCCAAAGCTGCAATACAAGGTGACCGTCAGCGGGAACTGGGGAGCGTGTAGGAGGCGGTGACGAATCGGAGTTTACACGGGAATACCTAGTGGTTAATGCGGTGGGAGGCAGGGACGCGTTTTGAAATCATTTGGAATGATTTGAAATGTAAGCCATGAATCTCACACAGGAATGTATTCTGAGCCTGTGCCCACTGTACCTAACACTCCTGTGGACTCTGCTGCGCTGTATCTACACAGAATCAGGCCCCCATCGTCGTCATGGTCAGCTGTTTCAAACTGTGCAGCGGGTTTGCTCACTCGCCCCAGGGTTCTAGCTGACGCTTTTTCCGCTGTTAAGTACAAAAAAGACAACCTGTACGCAAGTGCCAAGGCCGCACCACCAAGCCATATGCCAAGACATTCGTGGAGGCATGAACCCGCAACAGCGGTCTGTATGACCTCGAAACTTTCGGCCAGCGAGTAGCCTTGAAGGCGGTGCCTATAATGCTCTATAGTGCCAAAGATCTCGCCTGTATGAGGAGGAGGAAGCTATTTAGAAGGTAGGGCGTTCACGGCGCGTTCGAGGACTGCTATAAGATAGCGGGACAGCGAGGCTTCGCGCGCCAGGCGGGGGGTTGATTGATCAGGCATTCTGCAAGAGTTAGGACAGAATAGGCGTGCTGGGCGGGCAGGATGCAACACCAAAAGATCTATACAAATCAGCGACGGCGAGGTCGATAGGTGGTATTTCCATGATGACACCCACAGGTCAGAACTAGAGTGTGTATAGCGCAAAGCCCTGGTGGAAATTGCTCCCAGGCCGAATATGCGTGCCGAATATGCGTGCCGAATATGCGTCCCTGCTACGTGCCGTGAGTCCCCTCCCTCAAATGCCGCAATATCCGCTTCTGGGAGCGTACACCCTTCCCCTTTCACAAGGGCAGGACATCGTGGTCGGCGTCGAGGGTTTGATGCCGGAGGCTAGGGACCGCCTAGGCCGCGAGCAGGGAGGCTTCACAGAATTATACAGCAGAATCCAAGATCATTGATTCTTCTATTCAGTCTGTTGAGACGCCGATCCAGATTGTTAAGATTTTGCTCGAGAGTATTGAGGCGTACGCCGAGATTGTTAGGGCCTCGATCAACAGCATCAAGACGCCGAGCGAGAGTGTTGAGAGCATTGCCGAGGCTGTCGGGGTTTCGATCAACTGCATCGAGACGCCGGCCAACATCATGAAGACTCTGGCTGAGACTGTTAGGATTTTGATCAATGGCATTAAGGCGCTGCCTAATGTCGCCAAAATCTATGCTGAGGCCGTTGAAATCATGCACAAGAGTACCAAGACGCACGCCGAGACTGTCAGGACTTCGATCAATGTCATCAAGACGTTGACTGAGGTTATCGAGAGTATCTCTGAGGCTGTTGGGGTCTCGATCAACTGCGTCGAGACGCTGGCTGAGGCTGTTGGAATTTCGATCAACTGCATCGAGACGCTGGCTGAGATTATTGAGATTCTGGCTGAGGTTGTTAGGGCCTCGATCAACTGCATCGAGGCGCAGGCTGAGGTTGTTAGGGTTTCGGTCAACGGCATCAAGGCGTTGTCTAATATTGCCAAATTCCTCTCTGAGGCGGTCGAAATTTTGCTGGAGATTATTGAGACGTACATCGAGATTGTTAGGACCTCGATCAATGGCATCAAGACGTCGACCGAGATTATTGAGAGAATTACTGAGGCTGTTGGGACTTCGATCAACGGCTTCGAGGCGCCGGCTGACATCATTGAGACTTTCATCAAAAGTTTCAAGACGCCGGTTGAGGTCGACAGCAAATGCGGAGATCCTAACTCATTAACACAGTGATTGATATGCTATAAATACGGCGAAGTCTCCTAACAATTGTGACATAATCTCAACTGTCCGTCCTAGCAATGACTTAGCCGACCCAGGTTTCCACAATACTGAGAATGGATATATCAATTGCTGGAGGGGCTTGCTGACTCTGTGATACCCAATAGGTAAGATCAATTGGTGAGATATAAGATTCTCGCTTCTTAGGATTGTCGATTGTACCATACGCTTTATCAGGCCTGCAAATTGTCTAGGGAGAAACAGTACAAACAAAGTCTACCATGACTCATTTCGATTGAACTGTTCACGGGCTGACAAGTTGGACTAGAGAGGCCAGGGGCCTCATCGGCTGAAATTAATTAGTATGCCCCAATCCGACTAGGTGCAGTGTAGTTTAATGACCATGTACCTATCAAATTGTGCCACAATTCCCCTGCAAATATATGCCTCACAGGAAGCCCGTGCGTGCATTAATTTGCAGGCTTCCTTGTGGACTGGCTTGCGCCGTGCTTGACCTCGCCTTATCTCCTCCCCATTTTCACACAAGATATGCGATTTACCGCTGATTTTGATGTACGGAAAAAGGTTAGGGCAGTACTTTGAGAAGAGCGCCAGTGGAAGTGTTGGGACACCCCCACCCCGCAACAATCTTGTTGCTCAATCAGTTGACCCACGATCCAATCGGCCAGCCTATAAGGCCTTATTGCGCGTCTGTATAAAGGCTAGTTAGTTGATCAACAGGCTGCCGATAAATTTCAGCATGCCCCGGAGGCGGGAAGTATCAGGGACGCGCGGCAAGAAAATTGTGAAGCTTGACTCCTGGGAGGAAACTTGATTCTCGTCTGCTGTCACTGCGCTAGAAGCTAGGCCCAGTCTCCGTCTACAAGCATGGCTTTGGGGAGCACATAAAGATTACAACTGTAGGGTATCTATAGTTCTTTGCAGACCGCTTCGCTAATAATCTTCCTGTATAGGAGGAGTCACCCATGATGGACTAGTCTAAATGGCGCCATAACCGTGGCATGCTGGACCGTTTTTGCTGAACGCCGAGCCTGAGCATTTGCAACCTCATGCATACAATGACACGATACTACTTTTCTTGGCTTGCACTTCGGCAATGGCATCGACGTAGTTCTCTGTTGTTCCTTGTCAGCATATGTCTGGACAACCAGGGCGACTTTAATCAGTAGAAGCCACACAGGATGTATCATCACAAGAACATGTATGAGGGACTTGAGCAACTCACCGTGTCCGATCTTGGCCATGCCCTTCCTCAACGCGATCATACCAGCCTCGACGCAAACAGCCTTCAGCTGCGCTCCGCCAAACTCGTCGGTTGATCGTGCCAGTTCTGCCCAATTGACACCATCGTCCACGGTCATCTTCCGTGAATGAATTCTCAGAATCGCTGCCCGAGCCTCCTCATTGGGGAGCGGGAACTCAATCTTCCGGTCCAGGCGTCCTGACCTGAGAAGCGCGGGATCAAGGACATCGACACGGTTGGTAGCAGCGAGGACTTTGACGCGGTCGTCTGAGGCGAAACCGTCGAGTTGATTTAGGAGTTCTAACATGGTACGTTGCACCTCTCTGTCTCCTGACTTCTCACTGTCGAATCTCTTGGTGCCGATAGCATCAAGCTCGTCTATGAAAATGATCGAGGGAGCCTTCTCCTTCGCTAAGGCGAAGCAGTCTCGGACAAGCTTGGCGCCATCTCCAATAAACATTTGGACAAGTTGAGGACCGGCGAGTTTGAGGAAGGTCGCCGCGGTCTGTGCAGCACAGGCACGAGCAAGTAGCGTCTTGCCGGTACCTGGAGGACCGTACATAAGGGCACCTGCCACTTGGTTAGCATAGAAAAGCGTGAAATTGATCCTTGAGGGCTCGAGCATGCCTTTGGGCGCCTTTATCCCAATCTTCTTGAAGCGTTCGGCCTCATTCATTGGCCATACCACGGCTTCGACAAGCTCTTCAATCTGCTTTTCCAGCCCTCCGACGTCTGTGTACTTCTCTGTGGGCTTCTCATCCACCTCCATAGCCTTGACCCTTGAATCGTACTCCGCAGGTAGAGTGTCCAATACCAAGTATGAATCTTTATTCACACCAATAAGATCGCTTGGCTTCAGAGTATTGTGGTCGACTAAGCCGATGAGTGGCAAGAAGATGGTTTGTCGTGTAGAGGTTTTGATAACTGCGGACTTGCCAACGCGAGTAGCATCGAGGTCGATATTGGCTCCCTCCTCCGCTGCCTCGGCCTCAACATCGAGATCAAGAAGTTCGACAACATTGCCGACGAGGTATGGTAGTTGCCTGGAAGTAGAATCAGCAACCAAAAGCTCTGCCCATGAAGTTTATTCCAGTAGAATGAACCTGTTATTCTCGATCTTGTCATTATTGTCCTTAATCTTGTCCTTCATCATGCTCTGCTCGTGCGTTAAGCGTTGAAATTCCGACTTCAGAATCTTCATCTCATTCTCCAGAAGTCGTCGTCTGTTGATGATATCTCTTGTGCTTGATGTGAGGATCTCCATGTCTATGTAGTCATCTTCTTCCTTCTTGTCTTTATTAGCGTCTTTCATATCGGTATCTTTGCCATCGCCGTTGGCTGACGGCTTCTTGTCCTGGTCATCTTTATCCTTCTTCTGCTCCTTCTCCTCCCGCTCCCTATTATCGAGATCCTCCAATGTCGACATGACGGTTGTTTAGAGATAGTCTGTGGAATGATGAGTTGAGTCAATAGGACTTGACGGTGGAATTCAAAGGCCGAGGGAAATCAGGCTTCTGGATAGATCGCGGTTCCTGACTTGCTGTTGTGGTGTTGGGAGATGTGGAATTGTAATCTTCGAGCTTTCATCTTTCGTTAGAGCTGCGGCCCCGGATATAACGCCAAGAGCGGCTAGCGCGCCTCTCGCATTCCACGCAATCGCTGTGCCTGGTTGAAAGTACACTCGAGACTCCCAAAGGAATAGGGATTTCACTCTATCTTCTACAGCTCCAATCTACAGTCTATTTGGTCAATCAATCTCCTGAACTGGGTAGGCATTCTTATAACCAGAGGATACTGGGCCCAGTAAATACATTCAAACTGCCAGTTCGACCCGTTGGCCAGATTGTAAGTTGTGCCGCGTCTATGCGTCGTCTTCTGTGACACTATGCAACAATGAATCAGACATCCCGCCGCCCGTTGACAAGCTTCCTTAGAAAAGCATCTGGATGGCGCTGCTGACACAGTCATTGGCTGAATCCTTACGCTTTTATGTGCTGTTCTGATGCACTCAGACTTGAGTTGGTGATTATGACTGACTCTCGAGGTGTACATTAACCTATGTTGAAATCTTGACGAATCTTACAAGGCTCTAAACCCGAAGACATTTGGGACAACCGGTTATCAGGGATCAGGAGCCGCAATGTACTTCCCAAATTGATCGGGCTTCGTGATAATCATCGCTGGAGGACACCAATATGTCTACAGGTCCCTTGAAATGATTTGGCCGAGCAATTTGAGGTACGACGTCGTTTGGCTGAACGAGACGTAGAATAAGCAGGTCGCTTTTTGTCTACCATGGGAATTTACCAGGGGCCCTTTGGTAGGGGTGACCGTGCTGGACGCCCAAAGTTGTAGTATTCCTCGCTTGCGATCTTGGTTGGGGTGCCCACGTGGAAGGACGGGGATGAGGTGGCGTGATATTGAAATGAAAGACGGGGACAGAATTGCAAGAGGTTGGGCAACCTACTGTCGAAGACTACCCACCTGGCAAGGGTGACAACACTCTACAACCTCTTCCATCCTCGAGAGATCGGGGAGCTGGCTAGTAGAGTGATGCAAGTGCTGAGGAAGTTTACAATGGATACCGGAATGAAGAATTGCTGCGCTTGTAATGGGAATTGCGCCCGTCTGGCACCAATCCAAGCGGATTCGAGGGCGACTTAGAATTCAATGTCGTAATTGGATTTGGATAACACGACGGGAGTGCTTGCTCAGTCACATCCACACTGAACTATGTCTGGCAATCCCTAAGCCTTTCAACGCTCCTTCTTTCCCCCAGCTGAGGCACCAATGGGCTCTCGCTAGCTGGTGGGAGGTGATGGAGTCACTTCTGCTTCACCGGCCGCAACAGCTGAAACAAGCAGTTATTGCTGTGACGCGCATATTCCAAAGCAGCAACCGGTAGCTTTTTAGCGAGATGGGAGTAGCGTAAGATCAAGACAGGCAGAAATCCTTGGAAAAATAACGAACATAGGCATCAGGGCGACGTATGGCTTCGTAGTGGAGATATGGAGTTCGAGACCATCTTCAGTGCCGGAAGCGTGTACAGCATCACAACCAGGGACCGAAGGACAACCACGAAGTTAATTCGCGCTTTGGCAAGGCAATCTCGCCACCGAGTCTGCATAACTAAGTAGAGCTCTTAGCTTTGTTGCCATTTCTATCAAGATACCTGAATTGATCGCTTTGCTCTGCGGATTGAATCATGGCGTCAGCGAGCCGACCTTTGAAAAACATCACGTTGGAGCTTGGTGGCAACAGTGCTAGCATTGTGTCCCCAGACGCGGACGTCAAGTTTGTCGTGTCACAAGTTGCCGTCAGCTCTTCTTTAGCTCTGGCCAACTGCAGTACGTCGGCTGCACTGAATCGTTCTCAGTTAGAGAGCACGTAGGCGAGACAATACATGCTCGTAAGCGCGCCAGGATGCTCTTTACCCAGCGCCGTCTCGCTCAGCCCGCGTGGTGTCGAAGCATCTCTTCCACCTGCTCGTACTTGCCCTGACTCCTTTAGCACCGTCGCTCGGTTGCTCACGCTCGTCAGTGTAGATACTCTTTACCCAGCACCGTCTCGCTCAGGCTGAGTTCTTGTCGAAGTATATCTTTCGCCTGCTCATACTTGCACTGACACCTCAGCATAATCACCAAGTATCTCATGCTCATCAGTACGTCAGGATGCCTTTTACCCAGCACCGGCTCCATCGCGCTAAGTGTTTGTCGAAGCATCTCTTCCGCCTGCTCATACCTGCCCTGACTGCTCAGTACCATTGCCAGGACGTCGACGCTCGTCATTGTAGAGAGATGCTCACGCTGTGTAGCGTGTATTTTCGGCAACTAGAGACTAGCTATGATTAGTACCAGGAAGTTGAGAGAAGAAGTGATACGAAACCTGCGGAGATGCCTCCCCCCAGTGGCCGCCAAGAATGACCTCCCGGAGGCCCGGAGAAATATGACGGCAGTCATGTGATGGGAAATGGAAGAGAAGTGGTCCTGACGTGTCAGCCTTTGCAGGTTACTGTCTCATCATCCATCTATGAGGTTCTTGGATTCAAAGGCCATCTTCCACCTTCAATATGGAGCCAAGTTGTGATTCCCTATGCGAATTCTGTGCCTGTATCACAGAAGAAAATACACGGTTCAGCTACGGTCTACCGCAAGAGGAGATGGAACGAAGGGTCTTTCCGCATCAGCCTCATATCCAGGCACTTTACACATCTGGACTCCAAGGATGTTTGCTCTGTAGACTGATATTCGAGGCATTTCGCACTCAGTGCCAGGTTTCCGATGCTGAGCTTCACCTAGCTATCTCTCAAATCGCAAGCGGCGATTATTCTGCCCTGCCTAGTAGAACCGACAAACAGAATAATGGCGGCTGGTATACAGTTAACGACCCTACGGAGGAATTTGAGGACCCTCCCAAGCACATGTTTCAAGGCCGTATTCCCATAGCTATAAGATATGACCCGAACTTGGAAGAAAGGATTGTTGTTTACGACTTTCGCTCAAAAGACAACGACGATTGTGGGAGGATCTTTATCAGTCGAGATTCCTCACGGCCGTTCTGGAGTCTGCATGCTGTTATGTCTGGAAGGCCCTCCGAAGCTATTCTCCAGGTTCACATGAGCTGTACAGTCGATGTCTATACGCAGAATGGTAAGCATAATTCCTCAAATTGCTAGCCCATGTTAGCTTAGATGATGGCTTCTAGATGACCCCATAGCTGGAGTTATTCCTGGTCGCCCCTTTTCAGATGACCCGCTTTCAGCTGACTGCGTTCACATGATCAAGGATTGGCTTGAAGTCTGTTCTACGAACCACGAACTTTGTGGATGTGCTTTGATGGAACAAGAGCTTCCAAAGCGTCTGATTGATGTTGGATCTGAGCAGTCACCTTTCGCCCATCTACGGTTTACTGATGGTCAGAAGGGCGTTTATGTGGCTCTCAGTTATTGCTGGGGGTCGTCTCTGGAGACCGTGACGACAACAAGGGCATCTCTGAGTAGGCGTATGAAAGGAATAGAGGTTGAGAGTCTGCCAGCCACTTTCGCTGATGCCATTAAGGTCTGCCGCAGATTGAATATGCATTTTCTCTGGATTGATGCTTTATGCATCGTTCAGGATGACCTTGCCGATTGGGAAGCTGAAGCGTCAAAGATGGCCGAAATCTATAGTCACTCTGTTATCACCATCTCGGCAACCATGGCATCCACGCCTTCACAAGGCTTCCTCCGCCGTCGAAAGGCAGGACTCGATCCAAAACTCAGTTGGATACATCCAGTGACACATCAGAAAGGCACGTTGAATATACGTTCGAAGGGCCAAGCGTGGATCGACCTCCTTTCAGTAGACTCTCCACTCATGAAACGTGGCTGGACCTTGCAAGAAAGACTGCTATCGCCGCGGGTTCTTCATTACGGGTTACATACATTTTACTGGGAATGTAGGGAATGCCTGCGTTCAGAAGATCCTCAATTCAACCGAGACCTAAACCCTGATGAAGGTGAAAAAGATCTGGGCTACCGAAAGTTCTTAAAACAGTCCAAAAACCGGTGGATGATTTTTGAGTATTGGTCTAGCATTGTGGAAGACTACACCTCACGCCATCTTTCTAATGAAGCGGACAAGTTACTTGCTGTGTCAGGGTTAGCCCATGCTGTCCGCCTAAAGACTGGAGATATCTACCACGCAGGTTTATGGCAGTCATGCTTTGCCAGAGAGCTTCTATGGAGAAGGGGAAGCCGAGACTATATGACTAAGCCTTCACAGTACCGTGCTCCATCATGGAGCTGGGCTGCTTTAGATGGCCAGGTAAAGACATTTGACACTTCTTGGCCCATTACTCCCTGGATGAAAGGTCACCTAGATGACTTGAAGTTTGAAGAGGCCTGGGAGAGAGAATTTGCAGTATACCAGATCAAATGCAAGTGCAACCCTGAGAACTCCCTAGGGAAAGTCGAGAATGGATGGATGGACGTTTCTGGTCCAATGCGCAAAGCAAAACATCTAGAAAGTGGACGACAGTATGAACTCCCGAGATGGCTGAGTGGATCCGTCAGAAGATATCTGGCAGATGATATAGGCGTTGTGTACTTTTTGCTCGATGGAGGCGGGCCTAGCGGCCGTCTATGGACTTGTGTGCTTGACTGCGAGCCAGATCTAGCCTTCCCTGACAGATGGTGGTTGCTTCGAATTGCGGTAAACATCTTTCTAATCGAAGACAGTTCACATTCCTTTCAGCATTGGGCCCTAATTCTAGAGTACATGGGAGGCGAAGGACAAGAGGAGTGCTACCGCCGGCTAGGTGTAGCTTGGATCTTCGCCAGCCATTCTGAGATCTGCGAGTTTCGTGGAGTGAAGCCCGGAGAGTCAATAGATTGGGAGAAAGCTTGGGAGCTACACAGTTCCAGTGACTGGGAAACCAAGAGGGTTTATATCATCTAGGAGAAGCTGAAAAGTTTCTTGGGCATGCGCGCTGGTTAGTCGTTGATGATCGCATAGCACGAGCCGTACGAATGTTGCTAGTTATATTTCTTGGGTTCCACTGTGTGGCGAGCAAGCGCATTTACGTCTACAAGGATATTTACACAGAATCCTTGTCTGCGATGACAGAGGTGGTAAGAAGCTGGAAGGTCAGTCCATCCACAGTCGATTC
>Ga0335075_10009093_pt1 | contig 15186 bp, 9 predicted proteins | sample Lox_Sample_24_FD_206723 | JGI IMG/M metagenome (GOLD analysis project Ga0335075, IMG submission 206723) | Soil microbial communities from Loxahatchee National Wildlife Refuge, Florida, United States - Lox_Sample_2.4 | ecosystem: Environmental > Terrestrial > Soil > Wetlands | place: USA: Florida... | reverse complement strand
GTCGAGCCGATCCTGCCCAAAGACCTCTACGATCCGCACAAGCTGCGCCGGAACTTTCTCGTCAACCCCACCGGTCGCTTCGTGATCGGCGGCCCGGTCGGTGACTGCGGGCTGACGGGACGCAAGATCATCGTCGACACCTACGGCGGCATGGCCCGCCACGGCGGCGGCGCGTTCTCCGGCAAGGACCCCTCGAAGGTCGACCGCTCGGCTGCCTACGCGGCGCGCTGGGTGGCCAAGAACATCGTCGCCGCCGGCCTGGCAGAGCGTGCGGAGGTGCAGGTCGCCTACGCGATCGGCGTCGCACACCCGGTGTCGGTGATGGTCGAGACGTTCGGCACCGAGCGCGAGGGTCTCAGCCGCGCGCAGATCGCGCGGGCGGTGGACGAGGTGTTCGACCTGCGGCCGGGCTCCTTCCGTGAGGAACTCAAACTGCATCGTCCGATCTACCAGAAGACGGCCGCGTACGGTCACTTCGGGCGCGAGGACCACGACTTCACGTGGGAGAAGACCGACAAGGCCGCCGCGCTGCGGGCCGCTGTCGGCCTCTGACCGGGGCGGGCTATACGGTCCTTGGCGGTGTCGAGCATCGCCCTCGTTGAGCCGATGACGAGCACCCGCGCGCTGCGCGGGCCGTTCGACTACAGGCTGCCCGAGGAGCTGCGCGGCGGCGTGGACGTGGGTTCGATGCTGGTCGTGCCGTTCAGCGGGCGCAAGCTGCTGGGGGTGGTGGTTGGCTTGGCTGACTCGAGCGAGGTCGCCGCGGAGAAGCTGCTGGCGCCGCTGCGCGCGCTGGACGAGGGCGCGCCCGCGCTCAGCCCCGAGCTGGTGGCGCTGGCCGAATGGATCGCCGCCGAGTACTGCTCGACGATGCCGCGCGCGCTCAGCCTGGTGCTGCCGCCGCAGGCCACGCGCAGGCTGAGCGGGCGCAAACGCAGGGCCGTGGCGCGCCCGCGCCACCTGCCGGTGGGGGTGCGCAGGGCGCAGGCGCCGCAGCTGACATCCGAGCAGCGTGCGGCGCTGGGGCCGATCGTCGAGGCCCTGCACGCCCGTCGCTGCGAGCAGCTGCTGCTACGTGGCGTGACCGGCTCGGGCAAGACGGAGGTGTACCTGCGCGCTACCGCCGCCGCCCTCGAGCAGGGTCGCGGCGCGATCGTGCTGGTGCCCGAGATCGCGCTCACCCCGCAGATCGTCTCGCGTTTCGTCGCGCGCTTCGGCGACACCGTCGCCGTGCTGCATTCGCGCCTGACGCCCGGCCAGCGCTACGCCGAGTGGCGGCGCCTGCGCGACGGCGACGCGCGCGTGTGCGTGGGGCCGCGCTCCGCGGTGTTCGCGCCGCTCGACGAGCTCGGGCTGATCGTGGTCGACGAGGAGCACGACGCCTCCTACAAGCACGAAGGCGACCCGCGCTACGACGCACGCGAGGTCGCCGCCGAGCGCGCGCGCCGCAGCGACGCGGTGCTGCTGGCCGGCAGCGCGACGCCCCGCCCGGAGAGCGTCGCGTCGCTGAAGGCGTGCGCGCTATCGCGCCGCGTCGACGGCCGCCCGCTGCCGGACGTGGACGTGCTCGACATGCGCGGGCACACGCACGGGCTGCACCCGCTCACCGCTCACGCCCTGGCCGAGGTGCGCGCCGCGCGCGGCAAGGCGATCGTGCTGCTCAACCGCCGCGGTTGGTCCAACTTCCTCTCCTGCCGCTCGTGCGGGCTGGTGTGGAGCTGCCCTGAATGCGACGTGGCGCTCGTGCTGCACCGCGCGGGGGGGTTCCTCGCCTGTCATCACTGCGGGCACCGCGAGGCCGTGCCCGCGCGCTGCAGCCAGTGCGCGTCGAGCTCGATCGCGCGTCACGGCGCCGGCACCGAGCGCCTGCAGCACGAGCTGGCGAGCGTGTTCGACGACGGGCGCTTCCCCGTGTTCCGCCTCGACGCGGACACCGTCGGCGCGGGTGACACGCACGGCGCGGACGGCAGATCCCGGCTCGCGGTCGGTCGTCCCGCACGTGTGGGGGATCGCGACGATGCGCACGTGGGTGCGCTGCTGCGGCGCTTCGAGGCGGCCGCATGCGGCGTGCTGATCGGCACGCAGATGGTCGCCAAGGGCCATGACTTCGCGGACGTGAGCCTGGGTGTGGTGCTCGACGCGGACGCCACGCTGCGCTTCCCCGACTTCCGCGCGGAGGAGCGCACGTTCGCGCTGATCGCCCAGCTCGCCGGTCGCGCCGGACGTGGCGGGCACGGGCGCGTGCTCGTGCAGACGATCGCCCCCGACGCGCGCGCTATCGCCTACGCCGCGCGCCACGACAGCGACGGCTTCATCGCCGGCGAGCTCGAACGCCGGCGCGCGCTGCGCTACCCGCCGTACTCACACCTGATCAGGGTTGTGTGCGCGGCTGACAGCTCAGCGAAGACCCGCGCCGCGGCATTCGCGGTGCGGGACGCGCTGGTGGCGCGCCTGGGCGTAGACGGAGGGCGCGCAAACGCGGGTCCGCGGCCGGGCGCAGGTGTGGACGCGCACGCTCGGGGCGCCACACGCGCGGGCGAGCAGCCGACGGTTCTCGGTCCCGCCACGCTGTTTCGCCTGCGCGGACGCGAGCGCGCGCTGCTCGAGGTGAAGGCCACCGAGCGACGTACGGCCGTCACGGCCGTGGGGGAGGCGGTGCACGCGGTGGCGGGTATGCGAGAGCACGCCGGTGTGAGCTTCAGCGTGGACGTCGATCCGCAGTAGGACTCGATCGTCGTGCGCAGTGAACGCCCACGATCGCCCTTATCAGGCGATTCCCACCAATGAGATCGTGCTGTATGGTTCGCGGTTCTTGCGACCGTGGCTCGTCACGCTCGCAATCACGCAAATGGAGGTGCGGGGATGAGACTGTGTGCAGAAACCGGTCGGTCGAGCATCATGCAACACGTCCGGCAAGTGCGCTAGCGTCGGTGTTGGCACTGGCGGCCGTCACGCTAATGGCCGCGGCTCCTGCTGCCGCGCACGCGACGGTGCGGCCGTGGACCGGTAGCAGCGTGCAGCGTTTGCTCAGCGTACATTCCGCACGTCATGCCCCCTTTGCTCGCGCGCTGAGCTCGGCCTTCGCGTCGGGCGCCGCGCGGCGCCCGACGCTGTCGCCGTCGATTGCGTGGCCGACAGCGCCTGCGCGAGCTCTCACGTCCGGGTTGCGTCCGGCGAGCAGCGGTGCAAGCGGGCAGATCTCGGGGAAGGTCACCACCGCGGCCAGCAGCGCGCCGATCGAAGGAATCGAAGTGTGCGCGTTCATCGAAGAGCCACCTTTCACGTTTGCCTGCACGACCACCGAGGCACGCGGCGAATACACGCTCACGGGACTGCCGAAGGGTGAATATATCGTTGAATTCTTCTCGCCCGAGAACAGCGAACTCAACTACATAGCCCAGTATTACGACGAAAGACCGAGCTTCGAAGAAGCCGAGCTGGTGCCGCTGGGCACAGGCGCCACAGTGACCGGGATCGACGCGAGGCTCAAAGTCGGCGGGGAGATCGCCGGGACAGTTACGTTTGCCGCCACAAAGGACGCGCTGAAGGGCATCGAAGTCTGCGCGTTCGACGAAGAGCTCGGCACCGGGGCGTGCGCCATGACCGACACGAGCGGCGTTTACACGATCCGAGGGCTGCCCGACGGAAGCTACAAGGTGGCATTCCTCGTCCCGGAAGGTGAAAGCCTGAACTACGCTCCGCAGTACTACAAAGGCAAGTCCCTGCTCAAGGAAGCCGAAACGGTCACAGTTGAAGTTGAAGGCATCACGTCGGGGATCGACGCGGCCATGCTGGAAGGTGGCCAGATCGTGGGAAAGGTGACAGCGACCGCCACCGGCGCGCCACTTGAAGCGATCGAAGTGTGCGCCATCCCGCTGAGCGAAGGCCTGTTTCGCTGTGCTTCCACTACCGCGAGCGGAAACTACCGTCTGACGTCGCTCAGCACGGGTGAATACGACGTAGTCTTTTTCTCGCCCACAGGAGAATACGTGGAAGCGGAGGTGAGATCGGTCGCGGTCGAAACAGGGCGTGAAACAGGCACCATCGACGCCGCCCTCGTGCTGGCTGTGCCGCAAGAGCTCTCGCCTCCCACGATCATCGGCAGCGCGGTCGAAGGACAGACGCTGAAGGTAGCCCACGGTGAATGGACCGGTCATCCCAGCTCCTACGTCGACGAATGGTACCTGTGCCCCACACCAGAAGGCGGCCTGTGCAGGCGACTCGGCGAGGGGGAAACCTACACGGTGAGCGCAGATGACGTGGGGCGCTCCATCGGTGTGATCGAGAAGGCGCACAACTCCGCCGGAGAAAGCAATGAAGCGTTCTCCGAGCTCACCGCCGTCGTGACAGCCGCCCCGCCCCGTGAACCCGAACAGGGCGAGCATGCTGGCGGTACGCCAGTGCCGGCTGCAGCCGTCCCCAGCAACGCCGGAGGGTCCGGCGTGCTCGCATCGACGACCTCCGGGTCGAGCGCCGCGCAGCTGAGGGGAATGCTTTCCAAGCTGCTCGCGCCAACGGGCAAGGACGCGAAGATCGGCGCGCTGCTCAAGCACGGCGGCTATGCGCTGTCGTTCAACGCGCTCGCCCCCGGCGAGATCACCGTCTCGTGGTATCTCGTTCCCAAGGGGGCGCACCTGTCGCAAGCCAAGCCGGTCCTCGTCGCGCGCGGCCACCTCACGGTGAAGACCCTCGGCGCCGCCAAGCTCACGATTCGCCTCACAGGCAGCGGGCGGGCGCTGCTGAAGCACGCCAACCGGCTCGCGCTGACCGCCCGGGGCTCGATGGCGCCTACCGGCGAGAGCGCCGTGGGCGCCACCAGGTCGTTCGTGTTGAAGCGTTAGGCGCAGATCGTGCCCCGCAGCCCGGAGTGGGCAAGAGCGCCATCCTCGCGATCGTCGCCGCCGCGCACACGACCACCAGGATCGGCCTCGACTTCACAGCGCGTGGCTGCTGCACGCTCATCACGGACGCCTCGTGGTCGAGCACCTGCTCGCGGCGGTCGGCGGCAGGCACGACGAGACCGTCACGCTCGTCGCGCCAGAGGCATCGCTCAGGCAGTAGCTGCGGCATGCAGCGCCAGCGTGACCTACGGGCGCAATCGGGACGCAGTTACGATCTGCGAGCAGCCGCAGGGCGGCCTGCACGAATCCTCACGAGCTCCAGCGTCGTGTGCGTCGCCCCGGCCGGGTCGCGCGCGAACACCGTCGCCCGTGCGCGCAGCGGATGCTTGCGCAAGAGCAGCGCTTGCGCTCTCCCTGACAGACGAAGCTTCACCGTCGTCACGTGTCCGCCTGCAACCAGGAATGAGCCGCTTGCCAACGTCAGGACTGCGGCTCTGTGCGTCTTTGCATCGGTGCTGAACAGCACCGCGCTGAGCGTCCGCAGCGTCACCGTGCCTGTGCAGCTGGTCTCGCTCGTCGGGCAGCGCACGCTCACGCTTACCATGCCCGTGGCGCTGGCCGTGAGCGAGGTGCTCGCGAGTCGTGCGTCGGGGACACGTGGCGGCGACTCGCTATGGGTAGCCAGGACCGTCTGTTGCGCCGAACTCGGTTCCTGGCCGAGCGGCAGCGGTTCCGGCATGGCGGGCAGCTCCGTCGTAAAGCTCTGTTCAGCGCCGTATTCCGTGCCGGTGGCGTTCGTCGCGCTGACACGGAAGTAGTAGTTGGCGCCTGCGCTCAAGCCGGTGATCGAGGCGCTCACCGAGATCGGGCTCTCACCGGCGCCCGGCAGGGAGGCGCAGACAGCCGTCGAGCCGTAGGCGGTGGTGGTGCCGTATTCGATCTCGCACGCACTCACCGTCTCGCCATTGGGGTCCACGCTGCCGGCCAGGGTCGCCGTCGTCTGCGTGATCGCCGTTGCTTTGCCGGTCGTCACCGTTGGAGCGCTGGGCAGTGTGGTGAACGTACCTTCACCACTGCCGCCGCCGCCCGGGTTGGTCGCCACCACGCGGTAGCGATAGGCCGTGTCGGGTGCCAGCTCTGTGAGCGATGCGCTCACCTGCACGGGAGCGCTTCCCGATCCCGGCGCCGGGGTGCACGGTGCGCTCGCTTCGTACGGGCCGCGAATGCCCGCTTCTAGCGCGTATTCGAACGTGCATTCACTGACGTCTCCGCCGTTGGGGTTCACCTGTGCGTAGACCGTCGCTGTGGTGTAGCCAAGCGTCGGCGCGGGACTGCCCGTGGTGACCGTGGGGGGGTCCGGCAAGGTTGTGAACGTCTGTTCGGCGCCGTATTCCGTGCCGGTGGCGTTCGTCGCGCTGACACGGAAGTAGTAGTTGGTGCCTGCGCTCAAGCCGGTGATAGAGGCGCTCACTGCCGTCGGGCTGCTACCGGCGCCCGGCGGGGGAGTGCACGTTGCCGTTGAGCCGTAAGCTGTGCTGGTGCCGTATTCGATCTTGCACACGCTCACTTCGACACCGTTGGGGTTCACCGTGCCGCCCAGGGTCGCCGATGTCTGCGTCACTTCGGTCGCCATGCCAGTCCGCACCGTGGGGCGGCTTGCCAGCGTGGTGAACGTCTGTTCAGCTTCGCCGCTGCCGCCGGTGTTCGTGGCCACCACCCGGTAGCGATAGGCCGTGTCGGGCTCCAGCCCTGTGAGCGATGCGCTCACCTGCACGGGAGCGCTTCCTGATCCCGGCGCCGGGGTGCACGGTGCGCTCGCTTCGTACGGGCCGCGAATGCCCGTTTCTAGCGCGTATTCGAACGTGCATTCACTGACGTCTCCGCCGTTGGGGTTCACCTGTGCGTACACCGTCGCGGAGGTAGCTTCGAGCACGGGCAGGGGGCTGCCGGCGGTCACCGTCGGTGCGTCTGGCAGGGTCGTGAACGTCTGGGTTTCGCCAACGCTCGTGCCGTCCGCGTTCTTGGCCACCACGCGGAAGACATAGCTTGTGTTTGCACGCAGGGCGCTGACCTGCGCGCTCACCTGTTCGGCGCGAGTGCCCGCGCCGGGCGTGGGGACGCACGGCGCGCTCGCTTCCGAGACGCTGCTCGGGCCGTATTCGAACCTGCATTCGCTTACTTCAACGCCGTTGGGGTCCACGCTCGCATCCAGCGTGGCCGACGTCTGCGTTACGCGGCTCGCGGTCCCGGTGCTTGCCGTCGGCTTGCCGTGCAGCGCGAACGCGCTTGTGCCATCGGGTGTGCCCAGGCCGGTCGGGCCGTCGTAGCCGCTGCCGGCCAGACAGATGGCCTTCGATGAGCAGCTCGTCTTGGCCTCTTCCGCGGCGGTGCAGCCCGATACACCGGTTTCTTCGTCAAACGGCTTCAGACATTCTCCGTTCGAGCCTTCCGTCACGTCGTGCAGCGAGCCGGCTGCGCTCGCCGCGTTTTCATACAGCGTCTTGGCGGGGTATTCCACGCCGTCGGCTCCGCCGGCCAGCGCAAATGTGGCGGCGATCAGCGGCGTAGCCAGGCTGGTGCCGCCGATCGTGCACCAGTGCGAGTAGCGCAGCGCTTTGTCGTCGAGGTATGCACATTCTTCCAGCGAGTCGTACACGGCCACGCCGCTGTACGGATCGGCGTCCGCCGACACGTCGGAGACCGCGCGTTTGTCCTCGCAGCCCACCTGTGACCAATCCGCGAGCGCCTGCTGCCACGCCGGGGCGGTGAACTGTGCGCTGCATCCGCCCCCCGTAGCGCCGTACCCTTCCTTTTCGCCTTCGCGCTCGCCGCCGTCGTTCCACACCGACTCGCCGGCCCATTCGCCGTCGGGCCCCAGCGCCAGCCGCGTCCCGCCGACCGCCACCACCTGCGGCGAGGTCGCCGGAAAGTCGGCGAAGGAAGGCCCGGATTCTTCCAGCCAGTCCAAGTAGCCTTCGTCGCCGGCCGCCGCGGTGATGACGATCCCCGCGTGGTCGAACGCGGAGCCGCTGGCGCAGTCGCCCACCACCGCGCACTCCGGGCCGCCCCATGAGTTGGAGATCTCGGTAGCGCCCGTGTGCGCCGCCGCCGCGTTCTCGGCCGCCTCGAGGTTTGCGTAGGTGGGCGAGTTCGCCTCCACCAGCACTATGTGGCAGTTCTGGCAGACCGCGCGGGCCGTCTCTATGTCGAGCGAGATCTCCACCGACCATCCGATCGCTTCTTCCGCCTCCGCACGTTTGCCGTCTTTCAGCGCCGATTCCAGTTCCTTCACGGTCTTGGGGAACGGCGGGTTGCCGGTTTCGCCCTCCTGGTTTACCTGCTTGAAGCACTCATTCGCCACCGTGCAAGCCGGCAGGCCGAATTCGTCGGAGTAGCGCGCCAGGTCCGCTTCCGCGGTCGGGTCGTTATAGGCGTCCACCAGCGCGATCGTCTGAGCGTCGGGTGCGCTCGTTGGCAGCAGGTACGCGCTGTGCAGATCCTGCGGGCGCAGCCCGAATTCGCCCGCCGCGGGCGAGGGCGCTGCCGGCGAGGGGGAAGTCGTCTGTGCGGTGCTCGTCCGCGTGCCTTCGCCCGGTGCGGCCGAGCGGGGCACGAGCTTGAGCGCCAGGCACCGCGCCCGTCCGCGAGCCTGCGTCTTGCATACCGCGCGAACCACGTAGTTCGCTCGCTGCAGCGCTTGCGTGCGGCGCAGCGCCGCCGTGCTGCGAGCAGCGCTCGCCGCCGCCGGCTGCGCATACAGCAGCGCTAGCGCGATCACGATCGCCACTGCTCCTCCAAGGCTCGTCCTATGAGACCTGCGACATCCGCGCATCGTCTGCCCTCGGCGTTACCCGTGTCGTGACCGTCGTGGGCGGTGCACACCCCGAGCTGGGAAGCGCTGCCCTCCTGGCTCTCGTTTCCGCACTGGTCGACAGCACCCAACTGTAGCGGCCAGCGCTCCAGCCGAACAGGGTTGAACGGGCTGCCAAAGCGTTGTTCTGCGCATAAACTCAACGCTGATGACTGCGGACGACCGTATAGCCGAGGTGGGTGACGCGCTGCTCCCCGAGCACCAAGAGGACGACTCACTCGAGCTCCCCACCCCCGACTCCGAGGAGGGCGACGTCGAGGTTGAGCTCGAGCAGGACGCTCCCGCGGAGCTCGATCCCGAGACGCGCGAACGCCGCGACGCTGCGCTGCGGTATGTGCGCAAGTTCGGCGACCCCGTGCTGCGCGCCACCGCGCTGCCCGTCGAGCGCTTCGACGACGAGCTGCGGGCGGAGGTCGCGCGCATGGGCGAGCTGATGCACGATGCGCTCGGCGTCGGGCTGGCCGCCACCCAGCTGGGCGCGCTGCACCGTGTGCTCGTCTACAAAGCGTACGTCGATGACCCGCTCGCCGCGCTCGTCAACCCCGAGATCGAGTGGTCCAGCGAGGAGCTCGAAGCCGCCGAGGAGGGCTGCCTCAGCCTGCCCGGCGTGCACGTTGAGGTCGAGCGCCCCGCGCAGGTGCGCGTGCGCGCCCAGGACGAGACCGGCAAGCCGCTGCGGATCGACGCCGAGGGGCTGGAGGCGCGCGTGATCCAACACGAGATCGACCACCTGGACGGCACGCTGATCCTCGATCGCATCTCGCGCGAGGCGCGCAAGGAGGCGATGCGCGCCATGCGCGAAGCACAGGACGCCGGCGAGGGCGCGCCGACCGCGCGCAGGCACGCCGTGCGCGATGGGCACGCGCAGCACTCCACGGACGGCGCATAAGCGTCGCTGCGCGGAGCCAGCCGCGTTGAGCACCGTCTTCATCGGCACCTCCGACTTCGCCGCCGCCGTGCTCGAACGCCTCGCGCGCAGCGAGCGCCACCGCCCGGCGCTCGTCATCACCAGGCCCGACCGCCCCGCCGGCCGCGGCCGGCGGCTCAGCTCCCCGCCCGTCGCACGCGCAGCCCGCGCGCTCGCCATCACACTCGAGCAGCCGCCCAGCGTCAACGACGAGCACGCCAGGGGCCTCATCGACCGCGCGCTCGCACACGACCCCACCGGCGCGGTCGTCGTGTGCGCGTTCGGCGCGCTCATCAAGGAGCCGCTGCTGTCCGAGCACGAGCTGCTCAACGTGCACCCCTCGCTGCTGCCGCGCTGGCGCGGCGCCGCGCCGATCGAGCGGGCGATCATGGCCGGCGACGAGCGCACCGGCGTGTCCATCATGCGCCTCACCGCCGGCCTCGACAGCGGCCCCGTGTGCCTCACAGGCGTTGAGCCCATCCACGCCGACGACAGCTACGGCACGCTCGCGGCGCGCCTGCAGGCGCTCGCCGGCGAGCTGCTCGTGCGCGCGCTCGACGAGCGACCGCCGTTCGTCGAGCAGCCTGAGGACGGCGTAACCTACGCGGAGAAGCTCACCGCCGCCGACCGTCTGCTCGATCCCGGCAGGCCCGCCGTCGAGCTCGAGCGCCTCGTGCGCGCGCTGCACCCGCACATCGGCGCGCGCGTGCAGCTCGCCGATGCCAGCATGCTCGGCGTGCACCGCGCCGCGCTCGTCGATCGTCCCGCGACCGCCGACGCGGGCGAGGAGGGCACACGCGCTGGAGGCGGACTGCACGTCAGCGAAGGACGCTTGCTGTTGGCGTGCACGCCGGGCACGCTCGAGCTGCTCGTCGTACAGCCGCCCGGCGGGCGCGCGATGGACGCCGCCGCCTACCTGCGCGGGCGCGGCCTGCCGGGGGGCGCGTAGACCGTCGAGCGTGCTGCCTCGCCGGCGAGCGGTGCTGCCTCGCCGGCGAGCGGTGCTGCCTCGCCGGCGTCCGGTCCGCTACGCCCGCGCCTGGCTCCCTGGCCGCCGGTAGGCGCGCACGTACTCCGGCAGCGCGATCCCCGCGCGCAGCTTGGGGTCCGGCTCGGGCGCCAGCGGCCGGCTCGCCAGTGGGATCACGCCCGCCCACGCGGGCAGCGCGTAGTCCTCCTCGTCGTCCACCGGCGCGCCCGTGCGCACCTTCGCCGAGGCCTCGTCGATTCCCAGCGCCAGCACCGCGGTCGCCTGCATCTCGTTGTCAGTCGGCGCCCGCACGTCCTCCCAGCGGCCGGGCACGATGTGCTCGACGATCGCCCGCAGCGCCGCGCGCTTCTCCCGCGCGTCCGACACGACACGCGCCCGGCCCAGCAGCATCGCAGAGCGGTAGTTCGCCGAATGGTGCATCGCCGAGCGCGCCAGCACCAGCCCGTCGATCAGCGACACCGTCAAGCACGCCTGCCCGCCCGCCGCCAGCGCACGCAGCGTGCGGCTCCCAGCCGAGCCGTGGCAGTACACCACGTCGCCCGCGCGCGCGTGCAGCGTGGGGATCACGAACGGCTGGCCGTGCTCGTCCACGATCCCCAGGTGTGCAATCAACGCCTCATCCAGAATCGCCTCGATCAGCTCGCGCGCGTAGCTGCCGCGCTCGCGCTTGCGCCGCAGTCGCACGCGCTCGGAGGGGGGCGATGCCGCTTGCTCGGCAGCCTGCGATGGTGGCGGCACTGCGAACTCCTCTCTAAAAAATATTAATATTAAAATCTGTGATAGTACAGAGTAATGTCTGCCATGAAACAGTACCGGATGCAGGCTGCCAGTGCGGCGGAGCTCGTCAGCTGCATCGAGGCGGGGGTCGCCAGCGGCGCGCTCGCCCCCGGACAGCCGCTGCCCTCCGTGCGACGCCTCGCCCTGCAGGTCGGGCTCAGCCCCGTCACCGTCGCCGCCGCGCTCGCCGAGTTGCGCCGGCGCGGGGTCGTGCTCAGCGAGCCCAGGCGGGGCACCCGCATCGGCGCCGCCCCACCGATCGCCGCCGCGCGCGCGCCGCTGCCCGTGCCCGCCGGCGCGCGCGACCTCTCGCTCGGCAACCCCGACCCCGCGCTGCTCCCCGACCTCGCAGCCGTGCTCGTGCGCTGCCCGCAGCCCGTGCGGCTGTACGGCCAGGCGCCCGCGCTCGCCGAGCTGATCGCGCTCGCCCGCCTGCAGCTGCGCGCCGACGGCGTCCCCGGCGAGCACCTGTGCGTGCTCAACGGCGCCATGGACGCCATCGAGCGCGTGCTGCACGCACACCTGCGTCCAGGAGACCGCGTCGCCGTGGAGAACCCCGGCTACGCCGCGCTCTACCACCTGCTGCGCGCCCACGCGCTCGCGCTCGAGCCGGTCGCCGTCGATGACCGGGGGATGGCGCCCGAGGAGCTGCACGGCGCGCTAGCGCGTGGTGCGCGCGCCGTCGTCGTCACGCCGCGCGGGCAGAACCCCACCGGCGCCGCCATCGACCGCCGGCGCGCACGCGAGCTGCGGGCGGTGCTCGACGCCTATCCCCGCGCGCTGCTGATCGAAGACGACCACCTCGGCGCGCTCGCCGGCGTGCCCCTGCACCCGCTTATCGTCCACCGCGAACGCTGGGCTGCCACCCGCTCGGTCGCCAAGGCGCTCGGGCCCGACCTGCGCCTCGCCGTGCTCGCCGGCGACGCCGCCACCATCGCACGCGTGCAAGGGCGCCAACAGTGTGGCCCCGGCTGGGTCAGCCACATCCTGCAGTCGCTCGTGCTCGCCCTGTGGCGCGACGCCGACGTGCAGGCGCTCGTCGCCCGCGCCGGCGCCACCTACGCGCAGCGCCGCCAGCACCTGCTCTCAGCACTGCACGAGCACTCCGTCGCCGCGCACGGCGCCTCCGGGCTGAACGTCTGGGTCCCCGTGCCCGACGAAGCCGGCGCCGTCGCCGCGCTCGTGCAACGCGGGTGGGTGCTCGCCCCCGGCGCGCCCTACCGCCTGCCCGGCTCCGCGCCCGGCGTGCGCGTCACCACCGCCACCCTCACCCAGGCGGAGGCCCGGCGGCTCGCCGCCGACATCGCCGGCACGCTCGCCCCCAGTGCCCTCAGCCGCAGCGGATAGCGCCCCGTCGTGTCCTCCCAGCCTCCCCGCAAGCCACACGCGCCACAACGCGCCGACGCCGACGCCGGCGTCGCGCCGGCGCGACGCTGCGCCTACACCGTCCTGCGCCGCGTGTTCGACGACGGCGCCTACGCCGACCGCGCGTTCGCCGCCGCGGCCGCCGCGCTGAACGCGCGCGACCGCGCGCTCGCCATGCGCCTCGCCTACGGCGCCGTGCAACGCGTCGGCACGCTCGACCACCTCATCGGAGCGCTCGCCGAACGCCCCGCCGCCACGCTCGACGCGCCGCTGCTCGCCGCGCTGCGGCTCGGCGCCTACGAGCTGCTCTACACGCGCGGCGCCCCCCACTACGCGATCGTCGCCGACGCCGTCCAGCTCGCCAAGGCGCACGCGCGCGCCGGCCACGGTCTCGTCAACGCCGTGCTGCGCCGCGCCATCCGCGAAGGGCCCGACACGCTGCTCGCGGGCCTCGACGACCGCACGCCCGAGCACGCCGCCGTCAAGCACTCGCACCCGCTGTGGCTCGCCCAGCTGTGGTGGCAGGAGCTCGGCGCCGACGACGCACGCGCGCTGATGGCCGCCGACAACCAGCCCTCCGAGGTCGCGCTGCGCGCCAACACGCTTGTGATGGACGCGCCCGCCCTCGCCCGGCAGCTGCCCGTGCGCACGCACCGCGACCCCGCCATCGCCGAGGCCGTCGTGCTCGAGCAGCCCTTCGACGCGCACAGCTCGCCGCTGTGGCAGCAGGGCGCCTTCCACGCCCAGTCGCGCGCCGCCATGCTCGTCGCCCACGCGCTCGACCCCCGTCCCGGCGAGCGCGTGCTCGACCTGTGCGCCGCACCCGGCGGCAAGAGCACCCACATCGCCGCGCTCATGCACGGCCACGGCGAGGTGCTCGCCGTCGAGCGCAACCCCGCACGCGCCGCCCGCCTCGCGCGCACCGCGCAGCGGCTACACGCCGCCAACGTCCACGTGCAAATCGCCGACGCCGCAGCCTTCCCGCAGGGGGAGCGCTCGCAGGCGGAGCGCCCGCCGGGGGAGCGCCCGCCGCGAGAGCGCCCGCCGGCGGAGCGCCCGCAGGCAGTCGGCTTTGACCGCGTGCTCGTCGACCCGCCGTGCTCCGGGCTCGGCACGCTGCAGGCGCGCGCCGACCTGCGCTGGCGCGTCACGCCCCAGTCGCTCGCCGAGCTCGCCGGCGTGCAAGCAAGGATCCTTGCCGCCGGCGCCCGCGCCCTTCGTCCGGGCGGCGTGCTTGTCTACTCTACGTGCACGATCTCCACGATTGAGAATGAGCGCCTGATCGCCGCCTTCCTGGACTCCCACCCCGATTTCACCCTCGACGGGCCGGGCCGCCTGGAGGCGCACGGGTTGCACGGGTCCGGCGCGCTGCGCACGTTGCCGCACCGCCACCACACCGCCGGGTTCTTCGTCGCCCGCCTGCGCAGGAGCTGAACGTGGAGGGCGAACGCCACACCCCCGCGCGGGCCAACATCGACCTCGGGCCGCAATGCCCGCACTGCGGCGAGCCGTGGCTGCGCCCCACCAACCTCCCCGGCCGCTACCGCTGCGTCTACTGCCTGCACCGTTTCGAGCTCACCTCCGTGTGCCCCAACTGCGGCGAGCACTCCACCATCGTCAGGATGTCCTCCACCGCCATCCTCAAGTGCAACGCCTGCGGGGACTCCATGCTCCAGGCCGTATAACGATGGTGCACGGTGGGCGGTGTGGGTAGATACTTCTCTGGCGTTTGCCGTATGACGATGGCGCACGGTGGGTGGCGTGGGTAGATACTTCTCTGGCGTTTGCCGTATAACGATGGCGCACGGTGGGCGGTGTGGGTAGATACTTCTCTGGCGTTTGCCGTATAACGATGGCGCACGCTCGCCGCGGGCGAACGCGAACGTGAGCGAAGCGGCACGCAGACTGCTGCGCGACGTGCGCGTGGCGCCGTCCATCCTGTCCGCCGACTTCGGCCGCCTGCGCGAGCAGGTGCGCGAAGTGCTCGACGCGGGCGCGCGCGTGATCCACGTGGATGTGATGGACGGGCATTTCGTGCCGCCCATCACCGTCGGCCCGCTGGTCGCCGGTTCGCTCGCAGACGTCGTGCACGAGGTGGGGGGGATGCTGGAGGCGCACCTGATGGTCGAGCGTCCCGAGCGCCACGTCCAGGAGTTCGTGCGCGCGGGGGTGGACTCGATCACCTTCCACGCCGAGGCCACGCCGCACGTCGCCTACGCCGCCAGCTTGATTCGCGAGAGCGGCGTCGGCGTCGGGGTGGCGATCAACCCCGCCACCGCCGTGGGCGCGCTCGCGGAGATCACCGACACGCTCGACCTCGCGCTGTGCATGACCGTCAACCCCGGCTGGGGCGGGCAGCCGTTCATCGCGCACTCGCTGGAGAAGCTCCCGCGCGTGCGCGCGCTCGCCGGCGCCGGCGTGGCCGTGGAGGTCG
>Ga0335075_10009091_pt1 | contig 15186 bp, 12 predicted proteins | sample Lox_Sample_24_FD_206723 | JGI IMG/M metagenome (GOLD analysis project Ga0335075, IMG submission 206723) | Soil microbial communities from Loxahatchee National Wildlife Refuge, Florida, United States - Lox_Sample_2.4 | ecosystem: Environmental > Terrestrial > Soil > Wetlands | place: USA... | reverse complement strand
AGCGCCGAGCCAAGCCGCACGGCCGGATGCTTGAGCGTTCCGCTAATATCGATCGGCGCCGGCAGTGACCCGATCGCCAAATGTCTCGGGGCCGTACGAATTTGCAGGTCCAGCCGCTCGTCTTTCAAGTCAACCGTACCGGCGCCGCGTACGATTGCCTCCCCGGTATCCCGAATCAGCGACTGGAAGCTCACCACGCCATGCTACAAGGGCATGTTGTCCACTAGGCACTGCATCGGGGTTCGCTTAGTACTCTGTTTCGCAACGCTGTGATGTCGGCCTTGGGCCTGCCTAAGTACCCTGATTCGCAATTACGGTGACGTTTTACGGTGTAGCAACTTCCCAGTATAAGCACGGTGCTTTTTCAGCTTGGCGAGGAGTGCGTGCAGGTCGCGGCGCGTGAACGCAGGCTGCTAACCGGCACGCGCATGCAATCCTGCACGGCAGCGACCGTCCCATCGCCGAACCGGCGTCATCGCGACGGTATTCTTCCGCCGACGAATCGTCTCTCTGCGCATAACGTTGCTTTCGTGAATCCAAACAAGGACCAGCCGCGGTTGCCGCCTTCGTCCGGCGGTATACACTGCTGCACATGAACTCACCACGCGCCCGCACCGCAGCCGCCACACAGCACGCGCCACAGCGGCTGACGACAGCGGAGATGCTCGCCCACCTGGTTGCCTTCGACACCACCAGCCGCAATTCGAACCTGAAGCTGATCGGCTTCGTGAGGGATTATCTTGATGGGTTCGGCGTCCCTTATCGCGTCAGCAGCAGTGCCGACGGGGAGAAGGCAAGCATTCACGCCATCATTGGGCCGCAGGCATCAGGCGGCCTCGCCTTGGCCGGGCATGTCGATACCGTGCCAGTGGAAGGCCAGCAATGGAGCGCCGATCCCTTCACGCTGCGCCGCGATGACGGAAAGCTGTACGCTCGAGGTGCCTGCGATATGAAGGGCTTTGTCGCGTCGTTCCTCGCCGCAGTGCCGGACTTTCAGTCGAAATCGTTGCAACGCCCGCTGCATCTGTGCATCACCTATGATGAGGAGACCAATTTTGACGGCGTCGAGCGGCTGATCGACGACCTGAAGATTAGCGGGCGGAAGCCGGCGCTGTGCGTGGTGGGAGAGCCGTCCGGCATGAAGCCGATCCTCGCGCACAAGGGGCGTCTCAGCATGAACGTGTACGTGCGGGGCCGTCCCGGCCATTCCAGCGAACCGCGCAAAGGCGTCAACGCCGTGCATGCCGCTGCCGAGGCGATCGCCTGGTTTGCCGGCGATGTCCGGCGTCTCGCCAAGGAAGGTCCCTTCAACCCCGCCTTCGACCCGCCCTACACCACGGGCCAGGTCGGCACCGTGCACGGCGGTGCCATCCTCAACATCATCCCCGAACAAGCGGAATTCAGCATAGAATGGCGCGACATTCCTGGTGACGACGCGACCCGCCACCTGGATCGGCTGAAAGCCTATGTCGCCGCCAATATTGAGCCGGCGATGCACGCGGTGCACAAGGACACCGGCTTCCGCTACGAGATCATCAACCTCATGCCCCGCATGGACCTGTCGCCGGATAATGAACTAGTCGCAGCGGTGAAGCAGGTTACCGGATCGAATGCCCACGGCACGGTCAGCTATGGCACCGAGGGTGGCTACTATCAGAATTCCGGCATTTCGACATTGGTCTGCGGCCCCGGCCACATCGCGCAAGCACACCAACCGGACGAATTTGTGACCCAAAGCCAGTTAGATGCCTGCGATGATTTCGTCCGCCGCCTCGCCGACCGATTGCTGACCTGACATGATGCCCAGCATGGCCCCCATCGCACCGCCGCTGCCGCCGTTCGAGGTCCGCCTCGCGGCGCCCGATATCGGACGTTGGGTCGAGGGCAATACGGGCATTCCCGGTTTCACCACGCGTAGGTCGGGCCTTCCCGGGCCGCATGTCCTGATGCTGGGGCTGTCGCATGGCAACGAGATTGCCGGCGCAGTCGCATTGGACCGGCTGCTGTCGGCGGAACTTGCGCCGACGCGCGGGCGGCTGAGCTTCGGCTTTGTCAACCTCGCCGCGTTCGAACGCTTCGATCCGCGCCAGCCAACGCTGTCGCGCTTCATCGATGAGGACATCAATCGCGTCTGGGACGAGTCTGTGCTGGATGGGCCTCGGTGCTCCGCCGAACTGGAACGCGCGCGCGAGATTCGGCCGATGATCGAGACCGCCGATGCGGTGCTCGACCTCCATTCGATGCTGTGGCCGTCGGACCCGCTGATGTTGTGCGGCGAGACCGAAAGGGGCCGCGCCCTGGCCGCAGGGATCGGCACGCCGGAATTGGTGGTGGGTGACCGCGGCCACGCCAGCGGCCGGCGCATCCTGGACTACGCGCGCTTCTCTGCCACTGGTAGCCCGTTCGTCGCGAACCTTGTGGAAGCGGGCCAGCATTGGCAGCCGGATACGGTGGACACGATGCTCGCGACGGTCGCCGGCTTGTTGCGCCATTTCGACATGGCGCCAGCGCATGTTCTTCTGCCGCCCACCGCGCCGTGCCCCCAACGGTTCGCGGAAGTGACCCGTGCCGTCACCGCCACTACCAGCAATTTTGCGTTCGTCCAACCCTGGCGAGGCGGGGACGTGGTGCCACGCCAAAACACGCTGATCGCCCTCGACGGCGCTGCTGAAATCCGCACGCCGTACGACAATTGCTTGCTCGTGATGCCCAGCCTGCGCCCCAGCCGCGGCCATACCGCGGTTCGACTAGCGCGGTTTGTCAAAAGTTAGCGCCCCCGTTTCACCCGTCCCGTATGTCACCGCGAGGAGCGCAGCGATGAAGCAATCTCGGTCACGCAAATGGATTTAGAACCGCAAGTGAACGCCGACAACTCCCACCAGCTTCAGGCTGAAGTGCACTCGTCGCCATGTGATGTTCGATTTACGCAGCGCCTACGAATGCCAGGCCGATCTGCATTTGTCGGCATTCATCTGCGGTTCCATTTTCTAACCTGGATTGAGGATGCTTCGTCATTGCGCGTCTCGCAACGACAACAGAGCGCGCGTCCTGCAATGCCAAGCGATGCAATCAGTCACCCCAGGGTCTAGCTCATGCCCAACAATGCCCCGCTGACCGAGACAGTCCTTGTACGCCATAATCAAGACGGCGTCGCTTGGCTGACCCTGAACCGCCCACAGGCGCGCAACGCTCTGTCGATGGCGCTGATGCAGGCACTGGACGCGGAACTCGCTGCCATCGCCGACGACACCGATGCGAAAGTCGTCGTGATCGCCGGGGCCGGCCCCGGCTTTTGCTCCGGTCACGACCTGCACGAACTGCGCGCGTCTCCCGACCGCGCCAGCTACCAGGCCGTGTTCGCGCAATGCTCGGCGCTGATGCAGCGGATTGTGCTTCTGCCGAAGCCGGTGATCGCCCGGGTGCACGGCATCGCCACCGCCGCCGGCTGTCAGATCGTGGCGACCTGCGATCTGGCAATTGCCGCCGACACCGCGCGCTTTGCCACCCCCGGCGTGAACATCGGCCTCTTCTGTTCGACGCCGATGGTGGCTCTGTCCCGCAATGTCGGCCGCAAGGCCGCGATGGAAATGCTGCTGACCGGCGACTTGGTGGACGCGGTCCGCGCACGCGAAATGGGGCTGGTGAACCGCGTGGTCCCCGAGGCCGACCTGGACTCGGCGGTCACCGCACTGGCCCGCCAGATCGCCGGCAAGAGCCCACTCGCGCTGGCAATCGGCAAGGAGGCATTCTACCGCCAGGCAGAATTGCCGCTGGCAGACGCGTACACCTACGCGTCCGACGTAATGGTGCGGAACATCCTGGCACGCGATGCGACGGAAGGGATCGACGCGTTTCTGGAAAAGCGGCCGCCGGTGTGGTGCGGGACGTGACAAGCGACCGACCGGTGGTCCCACCCGCTTTGCGTTCCTATCTGATCACATCCCACTGATCGCCAAGCATGCCATGAAAGATCCCTACAAAGTCCTCGGCGTGGAAAAGACTGCCAGCGAGGCTGCCATCCGAGCGGCCTACCGCAAGCTCGCCAAGCGCCATCACCCAGACCTGAACCCCAACAAGCCCGAGGCGGCTGACCGCTTCAAGGAGATCAACGCCGCCAACGACATCCTGTCGGACACGGAGAAGCGCGCCCGCTACGACCGCGGCGAGATCGATGCCGCAGGCAACGAGGTCCCCCCGCAACAGGCGTTCTATCGCGACTTCGGCGGCAGCCCGGGCCACGAGAAATACTACCACGGCAACATCAGCCCCGAGGACCTGGAAAGCATCTTCGCTCACGCTTTCGGCGGTGGCACCGGACCCACGGGTGGCACCGCCACTGGCCGCCGCTTCACCGCCCGCGGCGCGGACGCGCATTACACCCTGACCATCAGCTTCCTCGATGCGGCCAACGGCACCACCCGCCGGATCACCCTGCCCGAGGGCCGGACGCTGGATGTGAAAATCCCCTCCGGAGTCACCGACGGCCACGTGCTGCGCCTGAAGGGCCAGGGCATGTCCGGCCTAGGCGGCGGCCCATCCGGCGACGCATTGGTGGAGATCGCCGTCGCCCCCCATCCCCTGTTCCGCCGCGAAGGCGACGACATCATCGTGGAACTGCCGGTCACGATCCAGGAGGCAACGCTGGGCGCCTCGCTCGAAGTACCCACCATCAAGGGCAAGGTCCGCCTGGCCATCCCGCCCAACTCCGGGACCGGCACGCGTCTGCGATTGCGGGGCCGCGGCATCCACCAGGGCCATCAATACGTTCAGCTCCACGTCGTGCTGCCACCGGGTAACGAACCGGAACTCGCCGAATTCTTGAAGACCTGGCAGGCGCGTAACCCGACCAATCCGCGCGCCGGGCTGGAGGACGTATGATGCTACGGTTCAGCGCCGTGACTGCCTTGTTCGCCGACCTGCCGGAGCAGGAGCTCACTGCCTGGGTGCAGCGCGGCTGGGTGCGGCCTGAAGGCGAGTCCCCCGCCTGGGAATTCCAGGAGATCGACATTGCGCGCGTGCGCCTGATCCGCGACCTGCGCCACGGCATGGATATCGGCGAGGACGTCATCCCCCTGGTCCTGTCCTTACTCGACCAGGTCTATGAATTACGAGCCCAGTTGCGATCCGTGTTGCAGGCGGTGGAAAAGCAACCGGACGAAGTGCGCAAGGCGATCCGCGCCGCACTTTAGCTTCCATGCGATTGCGAAAAATACTGGGAGCGCAGTGACGAAACAATCTCGTGCACGAGGGCGCACGGGTAGTCCACGCATGACTCCCAACTATATTGTTCGTAACGCTCCGGGTGCCGATATGATGTGCGGCGCTACGCCGGCAGCCTGTCCCCACCCTCCGGCACCGGTACTTCAAACGCATTCACCATTCCCGAGAGGAACGCGAAGTAATTCGCCGCCGCCGTCAGTTCCACCAGCCACTGCGCGCCAAACCGCCGCAGCAATGAATCGAACGTTGCTTGCTCCACGCGGTTGGTCCGCATCAACTGCCGGGTATACTCGATGATGTCCCGTTGCTCCTCCGGCAGCCCGTCGGGATCGCCCTTCGCGCGCAGCAGGTCGATGGTCGTTTCCGCAACCCCGGCGCGGCGCGCGGCGCCAACCTGCGCCGCCCAGACATAGGCCGCTTCCTTCTCCCGCACCGCCGCCAGGATCGCCAGCGAACGCAGCGGCGCCGGAACCACGCTCTCGTCCCGGTTGAACGTTACCAGCTTCAGCATGTGTTCTGCCAGCTTGGGACTGTACAGCATGACGCTGAACGGGCCGCGCACATTGCCGAACACTGCCAGAACCTGGTCGACGACGTCGTGATACTCCGGCACGACATCAGCCTTGCCGCTGACCGGCGCAATACGCGGCATCGCTCCCTCCCCTTATTGCACGGCCGAATACGGCTCGCCCCATTTGTCCTGGTACACGATCTCGGCCAGAGGCCCACGACCGACCGGACCGAACTTGCCCATCGGATAGCCCACCGGCAGAATCGCGTAGGAATGCACGCCCGGCGGCAGCCCCAGCGCCGCCTCGGCCTCCTTCTCATGCAGCAGATGCCGCGTGGTCAGCGTGGTGCCCAGCCCCAGCGCGCGAATTGCCAAAATCATGTTCTGCACCGCCGGATAGATCGACGCACCGGCACCGCGCCCCGGATTCGCCCCATCCTCCATGCAGGCAACGATCCACACCGGCGCTTCGTGATAATGCTCTGTCAGGTACTCCACGGCCGAATGCTGGCGCTTGTATTTCGCCGCATCGCTGCCGGGCGGCGGCGCGCTGGACGCATATCGCGGCCCCACCACCTCATCGAACGCCTTCTTGTACCAGACCGCGACCTCCTTCTTGATCTCCGGATCCCTCACCACCAGGAACCGCCATTTCTGCGTATTGCCGCCATTGGCCGCGCAGGCGCCCGCCTCCAGGATCTTGCGGATCAGTTCGTCCGGGACCGGATCCGTCTTCAGCCGCCGCATCGAGCGGGTCGTGCGCATTATCTCGAACAAATCGGTGCTGCCGATGGTCGCGGACATCCGTCTCTCCTCCTCGGGTGACATTTTATCGCCACCCTACTCCGCCCCTGGCAATCGCGCCAATGCCGCGAATGTCTCCGCCGTCCACACGGAGGACCAAGCTATGCCGAAAGACCCGCATTGCGCCTTCCTGTTAGATCTCGACGGTACGCTGGTCGATAGCGTGTAACAGCACGTGCTCGCCTGGCGCGAGGCACTGGACCAGGAATGCATTCAGCTCTCCATCTGGCGCATCCACCGCAAGATCGGCATGAGCGGTGGTTTATTCACCAACATGTTGCTGCGCGAGACTGGGCTGGAGTTGGATCCAGCGCGGATCGATCGGCTGCGGCAACTTCACGCCGCGGCCTACAACGCACGAGCGGCAGATGTGCGGCCGCTGCCCGGCGCACGAGACCTTTTGGCATGCTTGAAGGCTGCCGGGGTGCCCTGGGCGATCGCGCCAGCGGTCGCATGGAAGCGGCTCGTGCACCGCTTGAATCGCTTGGCGTGGATTTCGACCAAGATGTGATCGTGACGCGCGACCAGGTGCGCTAGGTGATGGCCGCCGCGTCGGTAGCAACCTTGCCGGTTGCCGTTGTTTTTGCGGCGTTACAGCGGTGTCTGGTGGGGGGGCTTACGCTGGGCGCGGTTAAGTGACAGGCACCACGCCAGGTTCCAGGCCGTATTCGGCATCCGGCGCTGCGCGAAGCGACATCGCGAGTCTAGTACCGCCGGCACCGTGGCGTTAAATCCAGCAGGCTGCCGCCACACCTACCCATGTCTCGCCGCTGGCACCCCGCCAGGCGCCCTGCGCGATCAAACGCCTGAACCACGGCGAAGCCGGCGGCGGGCAGGTCGCGAGCATGAACGAAGCCTGACATTGTGGCTGCCACCATGATCGCGACGCACCGCACTCCGGGCCGTATGCCCCGCGCCGCCGGTCCGCTATAGCACCGCCCATGGCCGCGGCACGCTCGCTGATTCGGATCGCCGTCAACATCGCCCTGGACGGCGCGCTCTCCGCTGCCGCCGTCCCCGCAGCGCGGTGGCTCGCCAACCCGGCGCTGCCGGCCTTCGCCCCCTGGTGGACCCTCCTGCTGGGCGCCGTGATGCTGCTGGTCGCCGGTCTGCCCTTCCGCCTCTCGGTGCAATACTGGCGCTTCGCCGGCATCGACGACTTGCTCTCCGTCGCCGCCTCCTCCGCCCTCGGCGCCGTCTTGTTCTTTGCCATGGTGGCCAACAGCGGCGTCCTGCTGGGGAATCCGGCCTTCCCGGTCATCCACGCGCTGACGCTGATGGTGCTCCTCGGCTTTCCCCGCGTCGTCTATTGCCGCTTCCTCACCCGCGCAGCGCCCCGGCCGCGCGACGACACCGCCCGTCCCATCTTGCTCGTCGGCTCCGCCGAGGACGCCGACGTCTTCCTGCGCGCCCTCTCCCAGGACCGCCGGCAAAGTCTCCGCGTCGAGGGCCTCGTCGCGATCGGTTCCCGCCAGACCGGCCGCCGCATCCAGGGCCAGCCGATCCTCGGTTCTCTCGCCGACATCGGTACCGTGCTTGGCATGCTGTCAACCGAGGGGCGCCTGCCAGACATGCTGGTGGTCGTCACACCAGACCTGTCCGGCGCCGACCTCACCGGCCTGGTCGCCCAGGCCGAGCGCTTCGGCCTGACCCTGCGCCGCGCCCCGCGCCCCACCACGCTGAGCCCCGCCGGTGCCGAAACGCCCCGCCTGGAACTTCGGCCGATCGCGATCGAGGACCTGCTGAACCGTCCTCAGGTGCCGCTGGACCGCGACGGCATGGCGCGCCTGATCCAGGGCCGCCGCGTGATCGTCACGGGCGCCGGGGGCACCATCGGCAGCGAGCTCGCCCGCCAGGTCGCCTCCTTCGCCCCCGAGGAACTTTTCCTCCTCGACAACGGCGAATACGCCCTGTGGCAGATCGACGTGGAGCTGGCCGAAACCTACCCCCAGGTCCGACGCCACGCGCTGATCGCCGACGTCCGCGACGAGGCGCGCATCCGCGCCGCATTCGAGGCCACCCGCCCCGAGCTGGTATTCCACGCCGCCGCGCTGAAGCACGTGCCGATGGTCGAGGACAACCCGCTGGAAGGCTTGCTGACCAACGCCGCCGGCACGCGCCACGTCGCCGACGCGGCGCGCGAAGCCGGCGCCCGCGCCATGGTCCTGATCTCCACCGACAAGGCCGTGAACCCGAGCTCGGTCATGGGCGCGTCCAAGCGGTTGGCCGAAATGTACTGCCAAGCCCTGGACATTGCCGCGCGGGCCAGTGGCCAGGGCATGCGATGCATCACCGTCCGCTTCGGCAACGTGCTCGGCAGTACCGGGTCGGTGGTCCCCCTGTTCCAGCGCCAACTCGCCCGCGGCGGACCATTGACCGTGACGCACCCCGACATGCGCCGCTATTTCATGACGGTGCGCGAAGCGGTCGGCTTGGTGCTGCAAGCGAGCGTGGTGGGCGCCGGCGATGCGGACCTGCCCGTGGCGCAACAGGGCGGCATCTTCGTGCTCGACATGGGCGAGCCGCTGAAGATCGTCGATCTCGCCCGCCAAATGATCCGCCTGGCCGGCCTGCACCCCGACAAGGATGTGCAGATCCGTTTCACCGGCCTCCGCCCGGGCGAAAAGCTCCACGAGGAATTGTTTCACGGCCAGGAACCACCGGTGCCGACGGGCTACGCCGGCCTGCTGATAGCCGCCCCCCGCACCGCCGACCCCGCGATCGTCGGTCGAGCCCTGGAAGAGATCGCCACCGCCTGCCGTGGCGCCCAGCCCCGCCTGGCACTGACGCTGCTGGGCCGCATGGTGCCGGAATTCGCGCATAGCGCCGGTGGCGCCACTGCCGTGGCGCGAGAGGGCGCAGCGGTGCGATAAGAATGAAACGTCTTCCACGCAGTGGGAGAGATCGAAGTGCGCAGCAGGTGAGGGTGCTCGGGTCGGTACCCTGCCTTCAAGAACCCCCAACCGACAGAGTCCCCCGGAATGTCCGCCAATCCCATCCCCTTCCTCAACCTGAAAGCCCAGCAGGCGCGCATCGCCATGGACCTGCATGCTCGCCTGAACCGCGTCCTCGCGCATTGCCAGTTCATTCTCGGCCCCGAGGTCGCCGAACTCGAAACGGCACTTGCAACATTCTGCGGCGCCCGGCACTGCGTCGGCGTCAGTTCCGGCACCGATGCGATCCAGATCGCCCTGATGGCAGAAGGCATCGGTCCCGGCGATGCGGTTTTCCTCCCTGCCTTCACCTACACCGCCACCGCCGAGGTGCCGCTCGTTCTCGGCGCCACGCCGGTGTTCGTCGATGTCGATCCACGCACGTTCCAGATCGACCCCGCGCATCTGATACAGCGGGTCGCCGACATCCGCCGCGCCGGGAAATTGCGCCCGCGCGCTCTGATCGGCGTCGATCTGTTCGGCCAGCCCGCCAACTGGCCCGCCCTGCGCGACACCGCAATGCGCGAAGGCTTGTTTGCGCTGGACGATCTTGCACAGAGCTTCGGCTGCACTTTGCATGGCCGCCCGCTCGGCACCGCTGCCGATGCGACCGCCACCAGCTTCTTTCCGTCCAAGCCGCTCGGCGCCTATGGCGACGCCGGCGCCTTGTTTACCGAAAGCGACGAACGCGCCGCCTTGTACCGCAGCCTGCGCACTCACGGCGAGGGTGCCGCGCGCTACGAAGTGCTGCGCACCGGCATGAATGGCCGCCTCGATACACTGCAAGCCGCGGTGCTGCTTGCGAAACTCACTGTCTTCCCCGAGGAACTGGCCGCCCGTGAGCGCATCGCGCGCTATTACGATTCGCGGCTGGGCAAGACTGTTGCCACACCGGAACGCGTGCCCCACAGCTCAAGCGCGTGGGCGATTTACGCGATCCTGCTGCGCAACGCGGCCGAGCGCGACCACGTGCAGGGATCACTGAAAGCGGCCGGCGTGCCGACTGCGATCTATTATCCACGCCCCCTCCATCGCCAGCCGGCCTATCGAGATCACCACGACGGCGCCACGCTGCCGGTTTCCGAGGACCTGGCCCAGCGCATCCTGGCGCTCCCGGTTCACCCGGATCTCACCGAAGCCGACGCCGCCCATGTCTGCGACACTTTACTGGCGATCTTACGATGACTTCTCTCCAGCTGCGCACCTCGCAAAGTGATTTCCGATGCTATGTCCGCCGGTATCAAATCTGCAGCTAAGACGCACAGCTCACCGCACAGGACTTCAAACCGCTGGCTTGCAATCGCTCGTGACGCCAAAATCGCCATAGAGCCACCGCTGCGTTAGTGCGAGGCTTCTGCGGTGTCCTCCTTCGAGCCTTATCGGACGCGCGGACGACTGCCATCCGTGCCTCTCGCTCGATCCGCGTCGGCAGTCGTCCCGCGCGTCCGATAACCCTTAACGGAACCGGCTCTCCCACTCGGAGCCTCGCCAGCCGGTCGCAATCCCGGGTAGCGTGCCCTGCAATCGGCCCAAACCTTCGGGCAGAGGCACTGGTCACACGTCGCTCCCCCTCCGTGATCCCCCTGGTTCTCCGCGTTTCCGCTGCGCGAATCGAAAATGCAACGAATCGCACGATCGCGCCATTGGTGCCGACCCGGCCGCGTTGGCCATTCCTCGCACTGTCCGTGCGTTAGTGACCTATTTTTGACTCGCCCGAAAGAAGCACAGAGGGCCATGGGGATCACGGCGTGGGACCCACTCAACTGACGCAGTCACTAACAGAGCGGGTCATCAAACCGGCAATCGAGGCGCTTCGCAACACTGGCCCCATCCTACGAGCAACGCTTGTGTGTCGAGGCACGCCCGGCAGGGATCGCGCTTGCCCGACAGATCGCCGTTCAGATGCCCCGCAAGGACGAGCCGGCTGGCAGGCCCGCCAAGGTCGCTGTTGCCGCGGCCGGGAGCCAATCGTCCGACTTCGCCTACGAAAACAACTCTAACGTGATGTAGTTTTTATCATTGACAGACCTCTCCTATCCGTCCTAAACTCGCCCGCTTCGTTCAACCGCCAGCACAGGTAACCACGATATCCGTCCCGCCATGACACGCAACGCGCTCACAGCTCCGACCGACGCCTGTTACCCCGATGCAGATCGGGCCGGCCCCGTCATGCCCGAAAACATCGCCCGCCTCCTCTGTATCCTCCACACTCTCGTCGATTTCGGCCGTCGCATCGCCGCCACCATCGAGAGCCATGCCGCCGGGAACGGCTTCTGGTTGTTCAAGGCCGCGTTCGGCACCGCCAAGGTCCCGGTTATCTCCGCTTACCTCCACCGCGGCCTTCTGCGCGCCGCCGCGCTCGAAACTCTCTTGCTCCAGCACGCCGCGGCAGGCCGCGACGCCACGCCGCCTCCGCGCCGCACACTAGCCGCACCCGGCCCAGACGCGAATGCCCACCCGTGCGATGAACCGTTCCCAGCTCAGGCCGCACGCCTGACCGCCGAGCGGGCACAGCACGACGCGCCGGCCGATCCGAAAAGTCTGGCCACGACGGAGGCGATCGAGGCCGAAGTCCGCGCCCGCCCCATCGGCCGAACCATTGACGACATTCGTCGCGATTTCGGCATTCTCGCCATCATGTGCGCATACGAGTTCTGGGACGCATTGGTGGACGCGATCGCCTGCTATCAGGACATTGCGGCGGAATCCCTCGAGCTCACGGGCCCCGCTTCAGACAATTCCGACCAGCCGCTCAAAGACAACACGCCTCAGGAACGCGCGACTCGCGGCCCAGCGACTCACACACGGCGGCAAAAGAGGGAATCGCAAATCACCGATGCGCTCTGCATCGAAGACACAACCGCTGCCACGGAACGTTTGGACACAAATCAAACCGACCATCCGAACCCCAAACAAACGGCTCGCGATGGATTTCCGTTTCCAAACCAAACGCCGCGCCGCAAAGCCGGCAGACCGGCGTTTGATCGATATCACAACGAATCGGCGCTGGCCAGGCCGCGCCACAAGGTGCCGGTCCCAAACAGACGTGTTGCCCCCGCGGCCGACGCAACGGGTCCGCCGCCGCGCGCGGCAATACAACGCGCCGCCTGAACAGGCTCAGAAAAATCGTAATGAACCGCACGGGACCGGACACCGGCCGGCCCCGCCGTCCTGATTCGTGTCACGGCCATTCCGCAACGAAACATCGTATAACAGCTCCCTAACCGGCCCGCCGACCCAACCGCCGCGGCAACCGCACGCGCCGGAACGATACCAAAAGCAACGCAGGCGCGCGGTTCCAAACCTCACTGCCGGCGCGCCGACTCACGACCGACCGGTCCCGCGGCCATCCGCGTTCTCATCCGCAGCCAGCCCCCGGGCGGTCCGCCCGCACCCCGCGACCGCAGAACCCACGCACAATGAACCGGAAAAAAACCCGTCTCACCATGTGCGAACTGAGACGATCGCGAGACCGCCGCTACCCCGCCTCGATCCGGATCAGCGTTGGCGCCTCCAGCACCGCATCCAGCGCCCCGATCCGGTCCACTGCCGCCGTCATCGCGCTCTCCTGCGTCTCGTGCGTCACCAGCACCACCGGCACCGCCTCGCCCGGCGCGCGCCCCCGCTGCAGCATGGATTCCAGCGATACGCCAAGGTCGCGCAGCACCGCCGTTACGTCGGCGATCACGCCAGGCCGGTCCACCACCATCAGACGCAGGTAGTACGGGCCGACATGCATGCTCATCGGCACGCTCGGCGCGTTGGACAGCGCATCGAACGCCGCGCCCCATACGGGCGTCGATCGTTTGCGCGCTATGTCGATCAGGTCCGCGACCACCGCCGAGGCGGTCGGGCCTGCGCCGGCGCCGCGGCCTTCCAGCATCACTCGGCCGACAAAATCACCCTCCGCCACCACGGCGTTGAACACGCCATCCACCCGCGCGATCGGCGCCGCGGCAGGCACCATGCAGGGATGCACGCGCGCCTCGATGCCGCCATCGCTCTGTCGCGCAATGCCCAGCAGCTTGATCCGATAACCAAGCTCGCCGGCAAAGGCGACGTCCAGCGCCGAGACGCGCCGGATACCCTCCACGTGCACCGCGTCGAACGCAACCGGACGCCCGAATGCCAGCGCCGCCAGGATCGCCAGCTTGTGCGCCGCATCGATGCCATCGATGTCGAAGGACGGGTCGGCCTCGGCGTAACCAAGCTTCTGTGCGTCGGCCAGCACCTCGGCAAATTCGCGCCCTCGTTCCCGCATCTGGGTCAGGATGTAGTTGCAGGTGCCGTTCAGGATGCCGGCGAGACGGAAGATGCGGTTGCCGGCCAATCCCTCGCGCAACGCCTTGATGACGGGAATGCCCCCTGCAACGGCCGCCTCGAACCCCAGCGGCACATTGTAGTGCTCTGCGGCGGCAGCGAGCGCCGCACCATGCACCGCCAGCATCGCCTTGTTGGCCGTGACCAGCGGCTTGCCGGCGGCGATGGCGGCCTCGGCCAGGGCGCGGGCAGGGCCTTCGGACCCGCCGATCAGCTCCACCACCACGTCCACGCTGGGATCGGCGGCGAGCGCCACCGGGTCTTCGTACCAACGCAGGCCCGACAGCGCCACGCCGCGGTCCTTGGTGCGGTCGCGGGCCGAGATGGCGGTAACGGCGATGGGGCGTCCGGCGCGCGCGGCGATCACGTCGGCATTGTCGCGCAGCAGCTTCAACACGCCGCCGCCGACGGTGCCCAGCCCGGCGATCGCGACGGAGATTGGGTGGGTCATCGATGGCACTCGGCGACAGCGGGACAAGGGGACATTGGCGTTCATCCTGTTACGGTGCGTGACGGCAGACGGCGAGCCTGCGGATTGCTCCGACCCATTAGCATTTTCTTCAGCGCGCGACGCCATATCTGAGCCACATCCGCCGTCGGCCGTATCCGGTCCTTCGCCCTGATGATTTTCCGGAACGGCCGCGATCCGCTGCATATTCATGGCGTCGAACCGGGAAATTCCACCACGCCTGACGCAGTAAATTCCGGGCCGCTGTCGGCCAGAGGCACCGATGCGATGTCTTCCACCCCGGAGCCTTCAAGCGCCGCGCAGGGGGCAAAGCACCCCCTGCTCCGACCCTGGGCTCCGCGAGCGCCGCGTTCAGGCGGTTTCGTGCCGGCGATGCCACGCTTCCGCCGCCGTCCGGGCCAGCAGCACCATCCCGATAAAGGGGAACAACCCGATGTAAGCCAGCGTGATGAACGGCGCGGCGAGGAACAAGCCGACCCGAGTCGCCGCTGTCGCAATACGGCGGCAGACGCGATCGGTCGCGGCGTGGCGCCGCCGCCACGCTTCCAATCCCGTGCACGCCAGCGCTGCCAAACCGACGAACGGCAGCAAGACGACGAAGGCCAGCATCGCGAACGGCGCCGCAACCATCATCGCGACGTTCTTCCAAGGCGAACCGAAGGGCGCTTCCACCGTCGCCTCAACCGCAGGCGCAGCCGGATCAACAGCGGCTGTCCGCGCGATGGACGCCAGGCCGGCAGACGCCTCTCCCATGGCGACTGCGGCGCTGCGCGCGATCATTTCCGGGGAAAGCGGCTTGCGTAGGAAGGCGCTGACGCCCGCTGCACGGGCGCGAGCCTCGTTCTCGGCGGAGCCATAGCCCGTGATGATCACCACCGGCGTCCAGGGCCGCCGAGCCCGGACATGCTCGGCGACTTCGAGGCCGCTCA
>Ga0335075_10009090_pt1 | contig 15188 bp, 13 predicted proteins | sample Lox_Sample_24_FD_206723 | JGI IMG/M metagenome (GOLD analysis project Ga0335075, IMG submission 206723) | Soil microbial communities from Loxahatchee National Wildlife Refuge, Florida, United States - Lox_Sample_2.4 | ecosystem: Environmental > Terrestrial > Soil > Wetlands | place: USA... | reverse complement strand
ATGAGCGCCGCGGCGACGATGAGCGCCGCCACCACGACGACCGCCCCCACCATCGCCTCCAGGGGGTGGCGATGGACGATGTTGAGCTGCGGCGAGTTCCAGATGTCGGTGAGCAGGAGCACCGGCGCGAGCACCAGCGCGCCCAGCATCGACAGGGCGCGAGCGCGGCGGTCAGCGACCAGCAACACCACCGCGGCCAGCGCCGCCACCACGATGACGCCGGCCTTGGGTAAGGGTCCGGTTAGGGCAGCGAAGGCGATCACTCAGGCCGAATCATCCACTACCCTCTTGCCCCATGCCCTCTGCGAAGCTGGCGGCGGCCCTCGTGCTGGCCGCACTTTCGCTGACAGCGTGCGGGATTTCCTCCAAGCCGGAGGCCGGCACGCCCAACGCGATCATCACCGGTCACAAGGGTCTGGACGACCCGCGCGCCAAGCACACGGCCTGCCTCAAGCAGGCCCACGTCGCCTATCGCCTGGAGCAGCTGACGGTCGCGGGCAAGACCCTGCCGAGCTTCCAGGTGGACACCGCGCCGGCGGGGCCGACGGTGATCTTCGAGGCCACCGCCGGTGACGCTCAGGGCGTGCAGATCCAGGGCGAAGCGCAGGGCGCCGAGGTGATCGGCTCCGCCCTCCTGTATCCCAACCAGGCTTCGGACAAGCTGCTCACCGTCGTCGAAAGCTGTGTGGCCAAGGGAGTCTCCGGCTGATGGCGCGCCCGGTGGCGAGCGCGGCCTTCGCCTCGACGACTGACTTCCCCGCCGGGCCGGGCCACGCCGAGGGGCGCTCCGGGACCGGTCGCTCGCGGACCACGCCGCGCGCCATCTCCGCGCTGGTCCCGGGCCGCAACTTCTATGTCGGCCTGGCCCTGTTCACCCTCACCGTCGGCGCCCTGTCGCTGCTCATCCCCTCCACGCCGAGCTATGACCCGTGGTCCTGGCTGGTGTGGAGCCGCCAGATCGTCCACGGGCACCTGACCATCACCAGCGGCGGCACCTCGTGGAAGCCGCTGCCGATGATCTTCACCATCCCCTTCGCGCTGTTTGGCAACGCGGCCCCGGATCTGTGGCTGGTGGTGGCTCGCGCGGGCGCGCTGGCGGCGGTAATCATGGTCTTTCGCCTGGCCTACCGGCTCACACTGCGGGTCGGCGGGCTCTTCGGAGAGGCCGACGCCGCGCTTGACCGCGTCACCACGATGCTGCCCGCGCTGCTGGCCGGGTGCATCGGCGCCTTCGCGCTGGCCCTCTCGGCGTCCGGCGGCTTTGTCTCCTCCAACGCCCTGGGCTACTCCGAGGGCTTCGCCGCGGCGCTGCTGCTCATCAGCATCGACCGCCACCTCGACGGCAAGCCGCGCCAGGCCTTCGTCGTCGGCTTCCTGGTCGCTCTGGACCGCCCCGAGATCTGGCTCTTCTGGGGGCCCTACGGGCTGTGGCTGTTCTGGCGTGACCCGGGCGCCCGCGTGCTGGTGGCCGCGCTGTTCGTGATCACCCCGATCGTGTGGTTCCTGCCCGTCTACATCGGCTGCGGCTCGTTCAGCTGCAGCGTCAGCCGCGCCACGCACCCGCGCTCCAACAGCCTCGCCTTCGCCTCCAACCCCTTCGAGGCCGAGCTCAAGCGGGCCGCCTGGCCGACGATGCTGTTGCGCATCAAGGTGGTGGCGGCGCTGCTGGTGGTGGCGGTGACGGTCATCCTGGCCCGGACCTACCGGCGCTCGGGCCTGGCCGGCCTGCGCACGGACCAGAACCGGGCACGGCTGGCGGCGGCGCTGATGGGTCTGGGCGGACTGGCCTGGTTCGTGGTCATCGCCGTGATGACCCAGGTCGGCTTCAGCGGCAACAACCGCTACCTGGTCCTGGGCTCGGCGCTGGTCGACATCTGCGGTGCCGTCGGCTTCGGCTGGGCCGCGCGCGAGCTCGCCGTGCTGGCCACGCGCTGGTGGCGTGGCTCGGCCGCGCGCGCCGCCGCGCAGTGGGCCGCCGCCGCCCTGGTGGCGCTGGTCTTCCTCTTCCTGCCCAACTGGGTGGGCAACAACACGATCTCGATCGCGCGCACCCATGGGTCCCTCGTCTACCAGGCGCACCTGCGCCAGGGCATGCAGGACCTCATCACCCGCTACGGCGGCGCCGGCAAGGTTCTGGCCTGCGGGAGCGTGATGACCGAGGGCTTCCAGGTCCCGATGGTGGCCTTCCTGCTCGACGTCCCCACGACGCGGATCGAAGCGCCGCCCACCAACGGCGGGGCGGCCTATCCGGAGCCGGCCAGCGCGGCGCCCAACCTCATCCTGCAGACGCGCGACACGCGCTCGGCCTCCCTGCTGCCGTTCCTGAGCACCTGGCCGTCGGTGCATTACCACTACGTCGGGACCGGGCACTCGGTCCACATGTTCACCCAGGGCTGCTCCGGGGGCGCCGCATGACCACCCGCAGACGCCCCTGATGGCCACCGTCACCGCTCCGCCACGCGGCTCTCAGACCCCCGGCTCCGGCCCGGACGACACTCAGCGGCGGCTGCCCGACTGGCTCGCGCGCGTCCCCACCTGGGGGTGGGTCGGCGGTGGCCTGATCCTGCTCATGGCCCTCTCGGCCTTCCTGCGCAGCCGCTACCTCGGCGGCGAGTTCTGGATGGACGAGGGGATCACCACCGGGATCTCGCTGCATCCGGTGAGCCAGATCCCCGGGATCCTGCGCTACGACGGCAACCCGCCGCTGTACTACATGATGTTGCACGTCTGGATGTCGGTCTTCGGCAGCTCGGAGTCCGCCACCCACGCGCTGTCGCTGGTCTGCGGCGTGCTCACCATCCCCGCCGGCGGGTGGGCCGGCTGGAAGTTGTTCGGTGCCCGCACGGGGATCTACGCGGCGGTCCTGTTCGCCTTCAACGCCTGGCTGACGGCGTACGCGCAGGAGACCCGGATGTACGAGTTCATGGGCCTGCTCGGCGTGCTGGCCACAGCGGGGTTCCTGCTGGGCTTCGTCTACCGCCGCCGGCGCTACCTGCTCCTGTTCGCCGGGGCACTGACGGTGATGCTCTACACCCACACGTGGGGCACGTTCTTCTTCGCGGGCTCGGCGGTGTCGCTGATCCCGGCCCTCATCGCCTCTGACGACCGCAAGGGCCTCATCCGCGACGCCGCCTTTGCCTTCATCGGGGCCGGCATCCTGTATCTGCCCTGGGTCCCGACCCTGCTCTACCAGGCCGCCAACACCGCGGCGCCGTGGGACAACGTACCCCGGTTCGGCGCACCGATCCTGCTCTCCCGCGACGTCATCGGCGGCGACCGGATCACCATGCTGCTCATCATCCCGGCGGCGATCGGCGTCGCCCCTCTGTTCACGCGCGCGCACCGGCGCTCGCGCGAGTGGGTGACGGTGTGGACGCTGGTGGCCATCCCGGTGACGACCCTGGCCATCGCCTGGCTGGAATCGCAGGTCAACCCCGCCTTCGTCGCCCGCTACTTCGCCCCGGTCATCGGCGCCATCCTGCTCCTCATCGCCTGGGGGTGCGCGCGCGCCAAGCTGTTGGGGCTGGTGGCGATGGTGCTCGCCGTCGCCTTCCTGGCCAACCCGAGCTCGTACACACCACAGTGGAAGTCAGACATGCGCGACATCGGCGCCGAGATGACGCCCTACCTCAAGGCCGGCGACCAGGTCGTGGTGGGCCAGCCCGAGGAGACGCCGCTGGCCTGGTATTACCTGCCCGGCGGGCTGAGGTATGCCAACACCGCCGGCGGGCGCGTCTCTGATCCGCGCTACATGGACTGGGTCAAGGCCCTGCGCCGCCTCACCGATACCGACCCGCAGGCGACGCTGACCCCGATCGTCGACGCCCTGAAGCCCGGGCAGCACCTGCTGTTCATCCGGCCGCTGACCGAGGGCGCCCAGAACTGGGAGGCGCCATGGACCCGGATGGTGCGCCGCCGCTCCGCCCAGTGGGGCCAGCTGCTGCAAAACGACGTTGACCACGGCGTGCTGCGCGCGGTGGCCGTGGCGCCGCACTACTACCGCGGCGCGTGCTGCGTGGGCAACAGCGCGGTCCTCTACCAGAAGGCGTCTTGACCCCCTCCCGCGCCCGCGGCGCCCGCCTCTGATGACCACCGCCACTCCGCCCCGCCGCTTCGCGTCGCTGCTCGAGGTCCCCGACATCGTCGATGTCCGCGCGCCGCGCTGGTTTGACCGGCTGCCCCGGTGGGCCTCGACGGGCGGGGTCCTGGTGGTGCTGATGGCGCTCTCGGCCTTCATCCGCTCCCGCACCCTGAGCGGTGAGCTGTGGTTCGACGAGGCGGGCGCCGTCGGGCTGGCCGCACAGCCGCTGGGCTCGCTGCTGGGCGCGGTGCACCGCGCGGGGGCCGCGCCGCTGTACTACGTGCTGCTGCACATCTGGATGAGCCTGTTCGGGTCCGGTGAGAGCGCCACCCACGCCCTGTCGCTGATCCTGGGGCTGCTGTCGATCCCCGCGGCGATGTGGACGGCGTGGAGCGTGGCCGGACGCCGAGCGGGCTTCTTCGCCGCGGTCCTGTTCGCCTTCGGCTCCTTTCTCACGCGCTACGCCGAGGAGGCCCAGCCCTATGAGCTGATGGTCCTCCTCGGGCTGCTGGGCACCGCCGGGCTGCTCCACGCCTTCGTCTATCGCCGGCGGGCGTACCGGTGGCTGTTCGGCGCCTGCCTGGCGCTCATGCTCTATACCCAGGGCACGGCGCTGCTGTTCTGGCTGGGCGCGGCGGTGGCGCTGGTGGTCATCCGCCGCTCGCTGCCCGAGCCCGCGCGCCAGGGCTTCTGGCGCGACGCGGCGCTCTGCTACGGCGTGGCCGCCCTGCTCTTCGTCCCGTGGCTGCCGGCCACCATCGACCAGATCGCCCACGCCACCAACCCGTGGCACTACATCCCGCTCATGGGCGCCACCGTGCCCAGCCAGATCCTGGGTTCCGAGCGCGTCGACGTGACCCTGCTCATCTGCGTGATCATCGCCGTGGCGCCGCTGGCGGCCCGCGGCCGGCGGGGCACGCCGGAGGCGGCCGTCTTCTGGGCCCTGATCCTCATCCCCGCGGTGGCGCTGCTGGTGGCGCGGATCGCCGGCTTCTTCATCCCGCTGTGGGCCTGGCGCTACTTCGCGCCGGTGGTGGCTCCGCTGCTGCTGCTGGGCGCACTGTCCACGGCGCGCGCGCGGGTGGTGGGCGTGGCCGCCATCATCTTCTGCGTCGCCTTCCTGGCCAACGCGGGCTCCTTCGCGCCGCCCTACAAGAGCGACATGAAGGACGTGGCCGCCGAGATGCAGCCGCTGCTGCACCGCGGCGATCTCGTCCTCGTCTCCCAGCCCGAGCAGGGGCCGCTGGCCTGGTATTACCTGCCCGCCGGCCTGCGCTTTGCCTCGACGCTGGGACCCGTGGCCAACCCGGCGGTGATGAACTGGATCGGGGCGATGGGCCGCCTGCAGGATGCCTCTCCGCGGGCAACTCTGAACACCCTGGTTGCTAGTCTCAAGCCCGGCCAGCAGCTGCTCTACGTACGCCCGTTGACCGAGGGCGTCAAGAACTGGACGGCGGCGTGGCCGGCGCTGGTGCGCCGGCGCTCCGCACAGTGGGGGCAGCTGTTGCAGGACGAACAGGCCAACGGCACGCTCAAGCCGGTGGCCACGGCGCCACACAACTACCGAGGCTCGTGTTGCGTCGCCGACAGCGCAGTGCTCTACCAGAAGGCCTCCTAATCACATGACCGAGACCAACGCCAACGCCGCCCCCGGACCCGAGACCGGCCCCGGCTCTGACATCACCGCTGAGCATCCCGTCGTCGTCCTCGGCGCCGGCCCCGCGGGGCTGACCGCGGGCTATCTGCTGGCCAAGCAGGGCAAGCCGGTGGTGGTCCTGGAGTCCACCGAGTTCGTCGGCGGCATCGCCCGGACCCAGGTGCGCGACGGCTACCGCTTCGACCTCGGCGGCCACCGCTTCTTCACCAAGGTCACCGAGGTCGACGACCTCTGGCACGAGATCATGAAGGAGGAGTTCCTCAAGCGCCCGCGCAAAAGCCGGATCTACTGGAACGACAAGTTCCTGGAGTATCCGCTGCAGGGCATGGATGTGATCAAGAAGCTCGGTCCGGTCGAACTGACGCGCTGCCTGCTCTCCTACGGGTGGGCGGCGATCAAGCCCAAGGGCCGCGAGGACACCTTCGAGGCGTGGGTCTCCAACCGCTTCGGCAAGCGGCTGTACAAGCACTTCTTCAAGACCTACACCGAGAAGCTGTGGGGCGTCTCGGCCACCGAGATCCGCGCCGAGTGGGCCGCCCAGCGCATCAAGGGCCTGTCCTTCTTCTCGGCCGCCAAGGCCGCCTTCTTCGGCAACGAGGGCAACAAGATCAAGTCGCTGATCTCCGAGTTCAACTACCCGCGCTTCGGCCCGGGGCAGATGTGGGAGCAGATGACCGCCGACATCCAGGAGCACGGCGGGGAGGTGCGTCTCAACGCGCCGGTGACCCGCCTGCGCGTGTCCGATGGCCGCGTCACCGAGGTGGTGGCCGGCGGCGAGACCCTGTACCCGTCGCATGTCATCTCCTCGCTGCCGCTGCGCAGCACCGTGGGCATCACCGAGCCCGAGGCGCCGCTGGAGGTCCGCGACGCCGCCCGGGGCCTGCGCTACCGCGAGTTCCTCACCGTCCTGCTGGTCATCGACGTCGACGACCCGTTCGACGACAACTGGATCTACATCCACCAGCCCGGCGTGCGCGTCCTGCGCATCCAGAACTTCAAGTCCTGGAGCCCGTGGATGGTGCCCGAGGGAGAGACCGCCTCCTCGATCGGCATGGAGTACTTCTGCTTTGAGGGCGACGAGCTGTGGAACATGTCCGACGACGACCTGGTGGCCATGGCCTCCCAGGAGATCGAGAAGCTGCACCTGGCCCGGGCCGACAAGGTCCGCTTCGGTTTCGTCGAGCGCGTCCACAAGGCCTACCCGATCTACGACGAGCTCTACGGCGAGCGCGTCCAGACCATCCGCGGCTGGCTGGAGGGCATCGGCAACCTCACCCAGGTCGGGCGCAACGGCCTGCACCGCTACAACAACTCCGATCACTCCATGCTCACCGCCATGCGCGCGGTGGACAACATCCTTCTGGGCACCCACCACGACATCTGGGCGGTCAACGCCGAGAGCGTCTACCACGAGGAGCACCAGGAGAACGAGGACCCCTACAAGCGGCCCCCCACCACTCCGGCCATGGAGCAGCCGCTCGCCTCAGAGCGATGAGGCGAGTCGTCGCCCTGCTGCTGGCCCTGACGCTGCTGGCGGCGGCGCCCGGCGCAGCGCTGGCGGCAGGCAGCGCCAAGTCGGGCGGCAAATCGGGCGGGTCAGGCTCCGGCGGCGCGGCGGCCGCCAGCGGGTCGGGCGCGTCGTCCAGCGGCGCCGGCTCGGGCGGCGTCTCACCCGAGACTTCGTCCACCGCCGCGGCCTCGACGCAACCGGCGGTCCCGGTCACGCCCAACGGGTCCACCAACCCGCTCTCGGGCGGCGTCTCCCCCGTCTCGCCGGGCGTCACGCCCACGGCCACCGCCACCACGCCGGCGGTCACCAACGCCACCGTCCAGACCAACGGCAGCAGCAGCCTGTCGAGCGGCAGCGCCCTGGCCATCGTGATCGGCGCCGTCGTCGTCCTGGGCGGCATCGCCTTCTTCATCTGGCGCGACGCGCGCCGGCGCGCCCCCGCTCGCCCGGCCGAGGCCCTGGGCGGCACCGGACGCCGCGCGGGCTCCAAGCCCCCGCCCAAGCCGCGCAAGCTCAGCGCCGCTGAGCGCAAGCGCCGCAAGCGCGGCAAGGCCCGCTGATCAGCGGCGCGGCGACGCGCCTCAGTCGCCGACCGCGTCCAGCCGCCGCAGCGTCCGCCGGCCCCTGATGAGCTGGCGCTCGACGGTGCGCAGGGTCATGCCGGTCTCGGCAGCCATCTCTGGATAGTTGAAGCCGAGCCCACGAAGCCAGATCAGCCGCTCCTGGCGCTCGGGCAGCTCCCGGAGGAGCTCGAGCCGCAGCCGGGGGTCCACGAGCTCCTCGGGCGCGGGCGCGCGCCGGCTGATGTGGAGATCGTCCGCCCCCTCCATGAGCTCCTCGAGCGAGAGGTCGTGCCCCGCGCGCCGCAGGAGCTTGAACACCTCGTGCAGCGCGGTCGCGATCAGCCACGACACCGCCCGGTCGCGCCCCACCCGATGGCGGTGGTGCAGGAAGCGAATCCACGCGAACTGCAGCGCGTCGTCGATGTCGGCCTCGGGCGCCATCACCTCGTTGATCAACTGACCTCGCACAAGGCCCGCGGCCCGTGCGTACAGCTCCGCCACCTCTCCGACATGACCCATTTCGCATTCGTCGATTGTGGACGACGTCTCAGACATGATGACCACCTCCGAGTCTAATTGAGACTAATTATTTACGATTTAGCCTAGCAACTGTCATATCTATTTACTAGGCTGGTCTGAGTTCAATTGGCTCAATTAGAATGAAGGAGGTCAAACAGCATGAGGTCAAGCGGGATGGCGGTCGTGGCCCACGCGGCCACCGTGGTGGCCCATCCGGATCTGCGCGGGCTCCCTGGGAGCAATGTGCTCCAGCAGCTCGTCAACGGCGCCGAAGCCTGGGCGCTGGTCATCGCGCTGCTGGGAGCCTTCATCGGCGCCGGGCTGTGGGCGGTGGCCTCGCACACCCACAACCACCAGTACGCCGCCCGCGGCCGCATGGCGGCGCTGATCTCCGGGGCCTCGGCGCTGATCGTGGGCGCGGCGCCCGGTCTGGTCAACTTCTTCGCCCACCTCGGCACGACGGCCAGATGACCGGCCCCGTTCGCACCTTGGCGCTGGCGACGGTCATCGTCGCGCTGGCCGTCTCGGCCGCCCCGGCCCCAGCCTCGGCCAGCGTGGCCGGCACCTTCTGCGGACTGGCGGGGTGGGTCAGCGGACTCGTGTCGAAGGCCTGCACGCTCGCCACCCACGCCGGGCGCCTCGTCAACGCCGGCAAGAAGCTCGCGGGCGGTCACCTCGGCGGGGCGATCGGAGCTCTCGCCGGCAGCACCTCGAGCAAGGTCGCCAAGCTGGCGGGCATTGTCGCCGTCGCGGCCGGCGTCGTCGCGGGGGCGCAGATCGCGATGAAGCTCACCGTCGAAGCGGTCAGCACCGGGACCACGCCCAACCTCGAGGCGGTCTGGTTCTCCTCCTCCTACTGGCGGATGGCGGCGGTGGCGGCTCTGCTCACCGTGCCGTTCCTGTTCGCCGCGGCCATCCAGGCGATGCTCCGCTCAGACCTCACCCTGCTGCTGCGCTCCGCGTTCGGGTACCTCCCGCTGGGGATGCTCGCCGTCGGCATCGCCGCTCCGGTCACGGCGTTGCTGCTGGCGGCGTCGGACGAGATGTCCACGATCGTCTCCTCCGCGTCCGGTCATGAGGGGGTCCAGTTCCTCGGCCACATCGGGGCCCTCTCCACCGTCATCTCCGGCGCCAGCGGCACGGTGTTCCTGTCCTTCTTCATCGCGCTGTTCACCATCGCCGCCGCCATCACCCTCTGGCTCGAGCTCCTCATCCGCCAGGCCGCCGTGTACGTGATCGTGCTCATGCTGCCGCTCTTCTTCGCCGCCATGGTGTGGCCGGCCCGCCGGATCTGGGCCGCCCGCGCCGTCGAGCTGCTGGTTGCGCTCATCCTGGCCAAGTTCGCCATCGTCGCGGTGCTCGGGCTGGGCGGCGCCGCCCTGGGGCATACGCTGCTCCCCGGAGTCGGGTCATTGCTGGCGGGCACGACGCTGGTCCTGCTCGCCGCCTTCTCGCCATGGGCGATGCTCCGCCTGCTGCCCCTGCACGAGCTGGCGGGCGCGGCCGTCGGCGGGCTGCGGCCACACGGCCTGGCCCCCGTCCAGGCCACGGACGGTCGCTCGCACGGCGCCACCGACACCAGCGAGGATGCCATGCAAGCCCGTGCGGACGCCGGCGAGGCGCGCGCCGCAGACCCGGCGGGGGAGGAGGTGGCGACCGGCGTCCCCGCGCGGCTGCGGTTGCTGACCCGCCGCGGGATCGACAGCGAGGATGGATCGGACGCCGGCGGCCACGACGACGATCCGCGCGCTCCCCACCCGGAGAGCCCTCACGGCAACGGGAACGGGAACGGGGCGATCCCCGACGTCCACACCGATGCGTTCGCATCCGCGACACACGCCCGGGAGCTCCCGGACGCGATCCGGTCGCTCGGGCCTGAGGCCGCGCCGATAGCGCTCGATGAGTCGGCGTTCGACGGCGGCGGCCGGTTGCCTGATGTCGGCCCGGTCCCACCCGCTGGACCCGAGGACGCGCCGGTATGAGCGAACGGCGCCTGACGTACGTGTTCGGTCCGCTGGAGCGGCGCGGCCTGCTGGGCCCGGTCCGCGCGGGCCAGGCGGCGGTGATCTCGATCAGTGTGGTCGGCGGGATCGCCGGGCTTGACGTGGCACCCTCCGCGGTCGGCGTGCTGGTGGCCGGAGCGTTGCTGGCCGCGGCGCTGGCGGTGACCTGCATCCCGGTCGGCGGGCGCACGGCGGACGAGTGGGTGCCCCTGATGCTCGCCTTCGGGGGCCGGCGGGCGGGGCGCCGCCGGTTCGCGTCCGAAGCACCGACGTCCGGGACACGCGTGCGCCGCGCTGGGCGCCGGCTGCTGCCGGGACGTTCGCCGCGCCCGCAGGCACCACCGCAGCTGCAGGCCGTCAAGCTCGCTGCGGCCGACTATCACGGGCGACCGCTCGGGGTCGCGTCCGAACGCTCGGGGCGGCGGCTGACCGCGGTCCTTGCCTGCCGCGTCGCCGCGTTCACGCTGCTCGATCAGGACGCCCAGGAGCGTCGCCTGGCCCGATGGGGCCTGGTCCTCTCGGGAGCCGGCGGGACCGCCGTGCGGCGCCTGCAGTGGATCGAGCGGACCGCGCCCGCCCAGGGCGACGAGCTCGTACGATGGGTGCACGCCGAGCGCGATCCGGCGGTCCCGTTGCGCGGAACGCCGATGATCGACTCCTACCTGGAGCTCATCTCGTCCAATGCCCGGGTGGCGCAGGAGCATGAGATCCTGCTGGCCATCCAGGTCGATGCTCAGCGCGTGCGCGACCGCGGAGCCACCAGCGTGACCCGCGCCATGGTGGAGCAGACCGAGCGCATCGCCCAGAGCCTGGAGGCGGCCGAGGTCACCGTGCTCGGCGCGCTCAGCCCCGGGCAGCTCGCCCGGACGCTGCGCACCGCGTTTGACCCCTACGCGCGATCGGAGCTCACCGCGCTGGACACGTGCGATCCCGATCGCGACGGGTCAGATGACGTCAACGCCTGGCCACTGGGCGCTCGCGAGACGTGGGAGCACTACCAGGCCGACGACGCCCTGCACGCCACGTACTGGATCGGCGCATGGCCGCGGGTGGAGGTCTCGCCGATGTTCATGGATTCGCTGCTCGGCCACTCCGACGTAGTGCGCACCGTCTCGGTGACCTTCGAGCCGCTGGCCAGCGATCGCTCCACGCGCGAGGTGGAGGCAGCGATCACGCGTGATCGCGCGGATCGCGAGTTGCGCGCGCGGTTCGGACAGTCGGAGACGGCACGCCAGCGCCAGGCGGCGGACGCGACCCGGCGGCGCGAGGCCGAACTGGCCGCCGGCCACAACGAGGTACGCCTCAGCGGGTTCGTGACGGTCACCGGCCGAGACCCCGACGACCTGCGGCGCGCCTGCAGCGATGTTCTCGAGCAGGCCGCGCGAGCGCGGCTGGAGCTACATCGCCTCTACGGTCAGCAGGCCGAGGCCTTCGCCTTCACCCTGCCGCTGTGCCGGGGGTTGCGATGAAAACCGAGCGACCGGGTCACCGCTGCACCACGCGTCACGCCCAGGCGCTCTACCCGTTCGTCAACGCGGGCGGGCTCGGCGGCCGCGGCGTCTATATCGGCCACGACTCCGGTGGCGGGGCGTTCTGTTTCGACCCGTGGGTCCTCTACGGCGACGGCGCGCTGGACGACCCCAACATCATCGTGCTCGGCAAGCTGGGGCAGGGGAAGAGCGCGCTGGTCAAGACGCTGCTGTGGCGGATGCTGCTCTTCGGCCGCCGGGCCTTCGTGCTTGACATCAAGCGCGAGTACGGGCCGCTGTGCGAGGCCGTCGGCGTGCGTCCGGTCTCCCTGGTGCCGGGATCAGGCGTGCGCCTCAACCCGCTGGCGTCACGCCCCGAGGAACACGCCCAGCTCGAGCTGCTGCGGGCGGTCACGGTGGCCGCCGTGGGCAACGCGCTCACCCAGGGAGAGGCCGGCGCACTGCGCGAGGCGCTGCGCGTGATCCGCACCCGCGGGGAGGGGGAGCCCACGCTCCCGCAGATCGCGCGCGTGCTGTTCGCTCCGGTGGAGGCGATGGCCGAGCGACTGGAGACGACCGTCACCGCTCTGGCGGCGGACGCCCGGCGGGTCGCTCTGGCCCTCCAGGACCTGTGCGAGGGACCGCTACGGGGGATGTTCGACGGCCCCACCACAGCGGGACTCGACCTCGACGCTCGCCTGCTCGTGCTGGACCTGCACGCCGTGCGCGACTCACCCGCCGTGGGCATCCTCATGGCGTGCGCCAGCGCGTGGATCAGCGCGCTGCTGGCGCGCACCGCGCAGCAACCCGGCCGCGACCGACTGATCAACGTGGCCGATGAGTCGTGGAAGATCGTTCAGCACACCGGGCTGGGCGAGTGGTTTCAGGCCAACTTCAAGCTGGCACGCCAGTTCGGGGTCATGAACCTCGTCGTCCTCCACAAGCTCGCCGATCTGCAGGCCGCGGGCGACGCCGGATCGCGGGCCGCCCGCATCGCCGAGGGCCTCATCGCCGATGCCTCGACCCGGATCGTCTACCACCAGGACGAGAGCCAGGTGGGTCTGACGCAATCGTTGCTGGGGTTGTCGGGCAGCGAGGCCCGGCTGATCTCGATGCTCTCGCCGGGCCAGGCGCTGTGGCGGGTCGGCGCGCGCTCGTTCGTGGTCGCCCACCAGCGCTCGCGGATGGAGATGCGGCTGACCAACACCGATACCGGCATGAGCACCAGCGCAGCGGCTCAGAGGCGCGGATGAACGGCGAGCGGACAACCGGCGTCTCGGACGCGCTCATGCTGGGGCTCATCGGCGGCGCTGCGGCGCTGGCTGCCGCGGTCTGGCTGTGGGGCGGCCTGGCCGGCCTGCTGTTCGGCCACGGCTGGCCTTCGCTGAGTGCGGAGCAGCTGCCCGCGGTCCTGGCGCGCCTGCCGGGTCGTCTGGCGCGACCCGCCGCGGCATGGCCCGACGCCGCCCGAGAGCCGCTTCCCGGCCCCGGCGGGTTCTACGCCGCCTTGATCGTGCTGGCGGTGATCGCGCTGGCCTGTGGCGCCGGCGTGTCGCGCCTCGGGCTCTTCGGGCGGCTCGGCCGGCGCTCCCCGGCAGCCCGCTGGGCCAGCGCCGGAGAGCTGCGTGCGCTGCATGGCCGCGCACGCACCGGGCGGCTCGCCCTGGGCCGGTGCCGCGGACGGCTCCTCTACGCCGAGCAACGCCACGCGCTTGTCGCCTTCGGACCTCCGCAGTCGGGCAAGTCGGCGGGCCTGGCGGTCCCCGCGCTGCTCGAATGGGACGGGCCCGCCGTCGCCTCGTCGATCAAGACCGACCTGCTCGCCTGCACCCAGGCGCGACGGCGGGCGCTGGGTCCCGTGTTCGTCTTCGATCCGTTCGAACTGTCAGGCGTGCCGGGACACACGTGGTCACCGCTGCGTGGCGCCAGGACCTGGGACGGCGCGCTCGAGGTTGCCTGGAGGCTGGCGGCGGCGGGCGAGCTGGATCAGCGCGCGGTCGAGGGCGGCGACTTCTGGGCGGTCGCGGCCGAGCAGCGTCTGGCCCCGCTGCTCTTCGCCGCCGCCTGCACCGGCGCAGGGATGGACGCGGTGGTGCGCTGGGCCTACGGGCAGGGGTCGCGGGAGCTTTACGAGGCGATCTCCCAGCTCACCGGATCCGCTCGCGACGAAGCCGAGCTCGAAGGCGCCCACGCGGCCTATGACGCGGTGCGCGCCTTCGAGGCCCAGGCCGACCGCACGCGCTCCTCGATCGAGGCAACGGCCCAGGGACTGTTGCGCGCCTATCGCTTCGCCCGCGTCCTGCGCTCAGCACGATCGTCGGAGATCGCGCCCGACGCGGTGCTCGACGAGCGGGCGACGCTCTACCTGATCGGCGACGCCAAGGCGTCCAAGTTGCTTCGCCCCATCTTCCTGGCGCTGCTTTCTGAGATCGTCGACCGTGCCTATGAGCGGGCGACGCTGGCCGGCGGCCGGCTGGCACTGCCCCTGCTGCTGTGCCTCGATGAGGCGGGCAACGTGGCGCCACTGCCCAACCTCGCCGAGATCGCCTCGACGGCGCCCAGTCACAACATCCAGCTCGTCTCGATCTTCCATGACCTGGCCCAGGCGCGCAGTCGCTACGGGCGTCAGGCCGAGACGGTGGTCAACAGCCACCGGGCACGGATGCTGCTCCCGGGCGTGGCCGATCTCGACACGCTGCGTTACTTCTCGGGGTTGGCCGGCGAGGAGGAGACACGGGAGACCACGCGCACGGTGGGCAGCAGCGGAGGCTCACGCACGATCGGGGTGCGACGGCGACCATTGGTGGCACCCGAGGCGCTGCGCCAGATGCCGGCCGGCCACGCGCTCCTGCTGTACGGGCGCATCGCGCCGGCACAGGTGCGCCTGCGGATGTGGTTCGCGGACCGTCGACTCAGGAGGTTGGCCGCATGAACTGGCACGGACCGGACGACTGGCGGGATGACCTGCCCCAGGATGACGGATGGTCAGAGGAGGATGCCGTCCGCTGGCCGCTGACCTGGCGGGGCCTGCTGCCCCGAGAGCGGTGGCTGTGGTTCGAGCGTCTGTGGACCGACGTGTGCGAGCTGCGCGTTCGCTACCGGTTGGGCGTGCGCTCGGAGTGGTGGGAAGACGACATCCAGGTGGAGGCGCTGGCGGCCCTGGCGGCGTGGACGGAGCGCTACGACTCCGGCGAGTGGGACGACCCGCCCGGCAAGCTGGCGCTTCTGTTCGACATCGAGCGCATCGTCGCGCTGCTGCGCGACGGGGTTGACCCGTTTCATCCCGACCGCGACCGCACCGCGTTCGTGCGCCACCTCATCGACCTCGGCTGCCAGCCGCCGCCGAGCCGGCGGCCGGTTCAGTGAGCGGCGTCCTCAGGTGAACT
>Ga0335075_10009089_pt1 | contig 15189 bp, 7 predicted proteins | sample Lox_Sample_24_FD_206723 | JGI IMG/M metagenome (GOLD analysis project Ga0335075, IMG submission 206723) | Soil microbial communities from Loxahatchee National Wildlife Refuge, Florida, United States - Lox_Sample_2.4 | ecosystem: Environmental > Terrestrial > Soil > Wetlands | place: USA: Florida... | reverse complement strand
GATCGAGATAGACGACGGCCTTGTGGATGGGCTGGTCGAGCATCTCGAAGTTCACCTTGAGGCTGAGATCGGAGGCGAGATGGAAGCACTCGGGATCGTCTCCAATGTAGAGACCGCGCACTGCGAGGCTTCCGTCGGGGGAGAGCCCGACCACGGTGAGCACGTAGATGATGGGGATATTGCCCAGGAAACGGTCGGAGGCGCAGTTGAGGACGGCGCGGACGGGATTTTCCGCGCGGCCCATGATGCGTTCCATACCGTAGACGGCTCCGAGGTAGTGGCTGCGGTTGATGCCGTCAGGGCCGCCTGCGCCTACCAGGATGTTCTTGGTGTAGTTGGCCATCCCGATCACTTCATGGGGCACGACCTGGCCGATGGAGAGCACGAGATCGTGGCCGCCGCGTGAGATGAGGCGATTGGTTTGCGCGGGCCATGGGTAGTGAAGCTTGCCCTCCGATACCTTCTCGATGAATTCGCAGGGGACTTCGCCGAGGGTTTCGACATCGGTGCGCCAGTTGTGCACGCGGAAGAGATCATGGGGGATCGCGCCGTACATGCGCGTGAGCTGATGCGGCGACATGGCCGCGTGTGTGCCGAGCGCGGGCAGAATGGCTTCGAGGCGCTCGCCGTAGTATTGCCACGCATAGCGGGTGAGATCGCCGGCGCGCGAGTGGATGCGCGTCTGATCGGGAGGGACCGCGAGTACGCGGCGGCGCGAGCCGAGCTTGTCGAGCCCTTCGAACAACAGCAACTTCAGATCGTCGTCGCTGAGCTCCACCTCCGGACCACCTTGGGCGATGTACAGGCTCATACGCTGAACTCTACTTTTCTGAGACGCGGCGCAAGAAGTTGCACCACAACCCACGCCAGCAGGCGGCGGGCGGACCAGCCTGCCTGCCTGTGGCCGTGCGGGCTCACGATGGGTAGATCACGGATGTCCAGAAAGAGCCGACGGGCGACGGCACGGGTCTCCGTGGCGGCGGGAAAGAGCCAGTCATCGTGAAGTAAGGTCAATGTGCGGAACTCACTTTCTGCCGGTTGGACCAGTGAGGCGTCCAGGTGCTGGGCCTTGTTCAGAGGTCCGACCACTAAGGCAAGGACTCCCTCAAAAGAATCGACTCCATCAATCTCATAATTTTGTGGGGGAATCGCGCCGCAGGTGCTAATCTCGCTATGCGTGACGATATTCTCCATTTGGAGTCAAAGTTCCTATCCTTATGCCAGAGAACAAAGCACAGGCTTCTGATACTCAACTCGCGATGCATGTGGTTAACCACATTCGCGAGAAAATCGAAGACGGCACGTTGCAGCCTGGCGACAAGATTCCGCCTGAGCGCGAGTTCGCGCGCAAGTTGAAGATCAGCCGTGCCAGCCTGCGGACCGGCATCGGCTACCTGGCGGCCATGGGAGTCATGAAGGTTCGCCACGGCGTGGGTACGTTTGTGGCAGACGGACCGCCGGAAATCGGGAAGTCGTCCCTGGGCTTGCTGGGCGCCCTGCACGGCTTTAAGCCATGGCAGATGTTCGAAGCGCGGATGTTGCTCGAGAGTAACCTGGCCGCGCTCGCCGCCGAACGCGGGAGAGAGGAGCACTTCACGGCGATGGCCGAGGAGGTCGCCGAGATGTATGCGACGATCGACGACCCGGCCGAATATCTCATTCACGACGTTCGCTTTCACCGCACCATCGCGCAGGCATCGGGCAATCCCATTCTCGCAGCGCTGATGGAGACTATCACGACCGCGCTGTACGACGAGCGGCGCAAGACGGTGGAACTCTCCCGGGGCCTGAAGGACTCCGCCGAGAAACACCGGGAGATCTACCGTGCCATTCGCGCGAGAAATGCCGCCGAAGCACGCAAAGTCATGGAGAGCCATCTTCAACTCGCCAAGACCGCCCAGGAGCACGAACGGGTCGGGCGACGGCGCAGGAACGCGCACCTCCGCACAAAAGAAAACGGCTCCTGAGCGAGTGCAATCCTTTTTCATCGCGGGTCCTTTCATTGCTGGCCGGGGAATGCCGGGAATCTGCCTTCACAGGAAAAAGCACGGGGTTTCGCGGGCATCGAGCCATCCACGGTGACGCCCGTTCCAGTGGGGGTAAAATTCACACCCCCCGGACCGATCCTTACATTGGCGTATTGCATGTGAATGTCTTTGGGCTGGATTCCATCAATAACGACGCCATCCAGAGTGATGTCGAGTGAATGCGCGGCGTCCCAGCCGGCCATGAGCACAGGTTGAGTGGTGACGCTGCGGACGTTGCGCAGCACGATACCTCTGTCAACGGGAATGCGGTCTCCCTTGTGGCCGGGATCGGTGAAGGGATCGATGGTGGTTCCGTTGTAGAACGGGTCGATGCCGATGGGCAGCTCCACGTTCCTCATACAGATGTTTTCGTAGACAGCAGTATCGACGAGGCCGCCCCGCGTGACATCGGATTTAATGCGGATGCCATTGGCGGTATCCTGAAGCGAGATATCGGAGACATAAACATTGGTGACGGGCGGCGTTGCGCCGCTGCCGATGGACATTCCATGGCCGTCATAGAAGTAGTTGTGGGTGACGCTGATGTGGCTTACTCCTCCTTTGATGGCGACGTTGTCGTCGCCGGTGCGAATGAACGAGTGGGTGATGGTCACGTTGGTCGAAGTCCCGGGGTCGATGCCGTCGGTGTTACGGGCGGTCTTAGGAGTGTCGATGGTGACCCCCCAGACTGTGAATCCGTCGGTATGATTGACGGCCACATGAAAGTTGGGTGAGTTGCGGAGCGTGATTTTGTAGAGCGTGAGGCCATCGGCGTGATTGGCGACGATGAGCCGCGGACAACTTTGTTTGAGGCCGGTGGGCTCGGCGGCGCGGGCAATCTGCCACCACGACTGATCGCTGCCCAGCATAACGTGGCCGCCCCGGGCGTCGATCGCTCCCTCGCCCATGATGGCGGTGTCGCGGGCATCGTCAATGCGGATCAGAGGATAACAACCGCCTCCGCGCGCATCGATCGTCCCGCAGCGGCCGGGTGTGGTGTCGTAGTCGCGCGGATTGACGGAGCCGTACACGGTAACGCCGGCTTCGACAAGAAGGGTTACGCCAGCCTTCAGCTGAATCGGCTGGACCAGAACGGCGTTGTTGGCTGTTGAGGCCGCGAGCTCTACGGCGAGGCGTTCTTTCCCGTTGATAGCTTTGGCCGTACATTCGTCGATGGCCTGCTGGATACGCTCTGTATCGCATGCCGATGCCTTCTTCGCGCAAGCCTGATCGGCGGCGTCAAGACTGGCGTCGCTGTACCGCGCCGTTATTGTCTGGCATACCTCTGGAATCGCGGGTTCGGTCACCGAACGCGTATCTTGTGCGGCGAGCAGTGCAAAATGCCCGGCAAAGAAGAATCCGGCAAAGCCAAGACTCGGAAGAGTTCTGTGGAAACGGGTCATGGGATTTAATAAAAAGCCGGGGCGCCACGTCTAACCTCTGCCTGATGGCGCCCTCGGATAAAAGCGACTGGGCGGCGGTTAGAAGTTGATGTGTCCCGCGAATTGCCACTGACGCGGGTTGTTGGCCTGGCCTGCTATCACACCCAGACTGCTGGATCCAGTCGTAGAACCGATCGATCCGTCTGCAGTGCTTGCAGCGCTACCAAACCAAACGTGGTTAACCGCATTGAAGACGCTCGCCTCGAAGATGAACTTCACATTCTCTTTCTTCCAGAGGTCGAAGGTCCGGCGGAGAGAAGCATCAATGTTATTGTTTCCGGGACCCCGCAACCCATAAGGAGCGGTGCGGGCGACGTTGCCAAGCACCATCCCTGTACAGGCAGCCGCACCGGCCGTGCAGTTGGGATTGACGACATTGGATGTTCCCGCATTTCCCGTACCCATCACGAAGGCAGCGGGGTTGATGTATTGGGTAGAGGCCAAGGTGGTCCTGGTTGCGCCATGGCCCCATCCACCATTTTGTCGAGCTGAGCCGAAGCCTAAGAAACCGGGAGCATAGGTTGGCATGCAGGTGCCCTCGCCGGGAGCAACGCAAGAGCCCTCAGTAATGGCCAGCGGATCTCCCGCGTAGTAGCTGAAGATGCCGGAGAGACGCCAGCCACCGGCGATGGCCCGCACAAAGGCATTGTCATTGCCGATTTTCCCTTGGCCAAACGGCAGATCATAGGTGCCGGCAAAGATGAGGTTCTGCGGCTGATCTATGGCGCTGCGCGCCCGCTCGATGCGGTCGACAGGCCAGGCCTTCGAACTGTAGGCGAGGTCGCCAGCAGGGATTGCATAGCCGGTGCGGAATGTTCCGAGGTCGTCAATCGTCTTGCTGTAGGTGTAATTGAACAGGAAGGTGAGGCCTCGGCTAAGGCGCTGCACGATGGAAAGCTGCAGGGCGTTATAGTTTGCGTTGCCGACCGATCCAACTTGGTCGGTAACACCGCTATACTGCGGAAACGCCACCAGCGCCTGGCTGACCTTATTGTTGAAGGTTGAATACGGCAATGCGCCGGTTGGCATGTTGGCGGCTGTAGCGGTTGCGCCCAAAGCCGTTTTTCCCAGCGCGAGATACTGCGGATCCAGCTGGTTGCTGTAGTATCCCCGCGCAGCGCCAGTGGGCAGCAGGAAGTGTCCCTGATTTCCTACATAGCTGAGAGTCGCGGTCATATCTTTGGTCACCTGGGTCTGGAAACCAGCGGACCATCCTCCAAAACTCGGCGTACGGCCGCCATAATAGCGATCGAGATAGGCGAGCGTGGAGGAAACTTTGTAGGGCGCCACAGCCGCGCTGGAATAATAGGTTCCATAGCTGGCGTTATAGACCGGCGGCGAAGCAACGGTGCTGCTTCCAAACGCCGTATTGGCAACGGCGCCATTGGTGCCGCTGGTGAAATAATCGCTATTGTTGAGGTAAAAGGCGGGAAGTGAATCGCCTGGGGAGACTGGATTTGGCGCTGCCGCAAAGCCCAGCTCCATAGTCGTGGACGGAAGAGCAGTTGCGCCACCGGATGTGCCGCCGCCATGCGCATAATAGAGACCGTAGGAAGCGCGGATGACGGTCTTACCGGTAACAGCATACGCAAGACCCAGCCTCGGTCCCCAGTTTTTGTAATACGTGTGCATGGGGGTCGTGCAGCCGCAACTGTCCGGCCCGGATCCGGCAAACTGCAGCGTTCCCGGAGAGCCGGTGACGGGATTGGTCATCGTCGGATTCAGGAACGAAAAACGGTTCTCTGCTTCGCGCATCGGTGGCATCACATCCCAGCGCAATCCGGCGTTCACCGTCAACTTATTAGTTAATCTGTAGTTGTCGTTTACATAAATTGCAAACGGATGGTAGCGAGAGCCTGTTTCCTGGGCTATCGGAGCGTAATGAGTGTAGCTTCCGGAATCGACCGCTCCCAGCATGTAGCTGGCGTAGGGCAAGCCGGTGCCGCTTACGACCCCGGCTGAAGATCCACTCACTTGCGCCGTTTCATTCACGCCGAAATTCAGCGTGGTGAGAGTGGTTCCTCCATCCGCATATAGGTAGTTATAGCCAAGCCACTCGTACTGGCCACCAAAGGTAAGCGAGTGCTTGCCGTGGATCCACTGCACGTTATCCAGCATCGAGTAAGTGTCGGTATTGCCCACATATCCGGTCTGGGGTCCCCATTGCGCAGGGGCATTGGTTCCGGTGAACTTTTCGACTGGAAAGCTGCCGGAAGCCTGTCCGTCGGGTAGCCCGGTAATGCCTGCGGCGGTTGCCGCAAATTCCGGGACCCCATACGTGGGATTGGTGTCGGGCGAGTGATACTGCGCGGCCCCGTATTTGAACTGATTCACCAGGCTTGGATTGATCACGTACGTGTCCTGAAAGATGAGAACGCGGGTGACGGGGGCATAGGATTTTGCGTAGAGATAGGGTAACGGGCCCACGTTCGTCGTCTGGCTGCCTGCCGGGCCGACGAGCCCTTGCCGGCCTGCCGCAATGATCAAAGACAACGTATGCTTGTCAGAAAGATTGGCATCAATGCGGCCCGTCGTAGACCAGTTGTTCAGGCCGTAGTTATAGGCGCCCAGGTAGTTATTGGTGAGATTGTTGTTAAGGTAAGGAACGCCCTGCCAGAACTTCTGGAGATACTGTGAAATGGGAGAGATCTCATTTTGCGGAATGACGTTAGCCGTGACCGGACCTGTGCCGCAGCCTGCGCTGGTGTAGCTGGGGCCACTGAACTGCGTTCGTGAGTAGGTTGTGCCCGACCCTTTCGTCTGCGTGGTCGGATCATAAATGTTGATGCCCGCAGCCGAAAAATCGCCACACATCTCTGCCGGAGTGGGTATGGTCTGGGCCTGCGGCTTAGTAAGCGCGGAGAACCGGAATCCCATGTAATTGCCAAAGAAGAAGAGTTTGTTGCGCCAGATAGGACCGCCGAGCGATATGCCGTATTCGTTCATGTGTTCCGGCGGTTTATAGTAGGTGCCCGCCTTCGAAGCCACGGGATAGTCACTCGGGTACTGGGCCGGTATAAAGCCGGCCGAGTCCAGCACGGTATTGCGAAATACTTCATAGACCGAGCCGTGGAAATTGTTCGTGCCGGACTTGATGGTAAAGTTTTCCACGCCCAGTCCCTGATACTCAGCCGAGTAGCCCGTTGTCTTGACCTGGAACTGGTTGACCGTCTCAACCGAGAAAGCGGACCAGATGTAGCGCGGGTCTCCGCTGACTGAAGCGGAATCGAAGGGGATACCCTCGATATACATCTCCGTCGAGCTTGCATTGCCGTTGACTACCATGGGCTCGTCGGATTCGTTGTTCTTGATTTCGTTGTTTGTAACACCGGGAATGAGTAAGGCGGAGTCGGTGGCGCGGCGTTGATCGGTACTGATTCCGTTTGCGCCACCCATCTCAAGCGGAAGCGATTGATAGAGGTCATTCTCGAGCGTGCCGCCCAGCGTTGCATTGCCGGTCTCAAGTTGCGGCGGGGCTGAAGTGACGGTCACGGTCTGGCTCGCCGATCCAATCTTCAGCGACAGGTCGAGTGCGAGCACCTGCATTCCATCCACGTGGACGTTCTCGCGCACCAGTGTCTCGAAGCCGGGCGCCGTAACTGTGACGACATAGTTTCCGACATCGAGCGGAGCGAGAGTGTAAAGGCCGCTGCTCGTGGTGGTGCGAACCGTTTCGGCTTTCGTCCCCACATTCTGCGCAACCACTCTCGCGCCGGGAATCACGGCCCCCGAGGAATCAGTGACCGTTCCTTCGATCGTTCCCGTTCCTCCAAGCTGCCCCCACATCGAAACAGGCAAAAGCAACGCCAGAGAAAATCCCAGCATGAGGCGCAGTGACACCACGATATGCAGTTTTCTGCTTTTGCCTCGGAGGTGTGCCGTTGGCCATCCTCCACAAGACTTTGATGGCATAATCAGCCTCCAAAATGAATAATCCCCTCGTGGGTTCCCCTTATGCCGCAATGCCCGGCGCGCGGGGTCGTGTCTGGACTGACCATTGAACCAGATCATTGTTCTGAGACACGACGACAACTGGCAGTTCGATTCAAGAGGTATGACCACTTGCCGAGATTCGCCTAGTGTCCCGAAAGCAAGATAGACCTGTCAAGTGGTAAAGCAGATTTTTGATTACGATCGAGTTTTCTCCGGGTGAAACTCGAGCCAGGCTGGAACGTTGCCATTTTATTTCAATAACTTAAAGCAATCAAAGAAATCGCCTATCTTTTGGCCAATGGTCTGATTCCGCTTGAGGGATGAGCGCTATCGGAGGAAAGTGACCAGCGATACCTGTGACCGGCTGGCAACTTGACACTGCTTTGAGGTAAAGAGATAGACTTTGGCTCGTACCTCGTGGTTAGACCACCGGCCCAGGAGATTTACCGCTGTGCTCACAAGTTCAATGGTCAAGCTGGCCTTCTCTTTCTCTCTGGTCTTTTGCGCAAGCTTTCTTCTCGCGCAGGACACGCGAAAGGTGACGGAGCCCCATTTCCCGAAGCCCTGCGTGACGCTGGACGCGCAGCTCTCCGCGCCGGGCGGCGTTCTATCCAACGATGACGAGCGCAAACTGGACACCGAACGAATCCAGAGCGCAATCGATAGCTGCCATAAGGGCCGTGCTGTGAAGCTGCGAGCGGCAGGCGAACGCAACGTCTTCCTGTCGGCGCCGCTTTATATGAAGAGCGGAGTCACGCTGCTGATCGATGCGAATACTGCCTTGTTTGCATCACGCAATCCACGCGACTACGACGTTACGCCGGGAAGCTGCGGAGTTGTCGACGAACACGGACACGGCTGCAAGCCGTTTATTTTGGCGGACCACGCGCCGAATGCCGCGATCATGGGTGATGGCGTCATCGACGGGCGCGGCGGAGCGAAGCTGCTGGGGCAGGATGTCTCGTGGTGGGACCTGGCACACACCGCCAAGATCACGGATAAGAACCAGAACTGCGCGCGCATTCTGATAGTGCGCGCGTCGGACAACTTTATTCTCTACCGCATAACGCTGCGCAATTCTCCGAACTTCCATGTATCGGTGGAGAAGTCGAACGGCTTTACGGCCTGGGGGGTGAAGATCGATACGCCGCGCACGGCACGCAATACCGATGGCATCGATCCGTTGTCATCGACGAATGTGTCGATCCTCTACTCGTACATTCGCGCGGGAGATGACAACGTCGCCATCAAAGCCGGAAAGTCGGGGCCTTCGTCGCATATCACGATCGCGCACGGTCATTTTTATTCCGGGCATGGCATGTCGATTGGCAGCGAGACGGTAGGCGGAGTGAGCGCCGTTCGCGTCTCTGACCTGACGATTGATGGAGCCGACAACGGAATCCGTATTAAGAGCGACCGCAGCCGTGGCGGCCTGGTGGAAGATGTTCGCTATGACAATGTGTGCATGCGCGATGTGCGGAATCCGATTGTACTGACTCCCCTATATACGACGTTTACTGGCGACCTGCTGCCTGTATATCGGGATATTGTTCTCAAGAATGTGCACAGCCTGACCTCAGGACCGCTGACGATCGCCGGACTCGACAATCACCACAAGCTTGAGGTCACATTCGACAACGTATTTGTGGATGGCCTGCAGCCATCGGACCTTCGCGCTTCACACGCTGCGATCACGGTGGGGCAGATGCTCGGAAACCTCACGCCTTCGGACGAGGACGTGACAGTAGCGCAGGCTCTCGGCAGCAAGCCTGGATCGGCAATCGTGTGCGAGGGCCGCTTCGTCGACTTTCCGGAGAATACGACTGCGCCGGCGTCGGCGAGAATTGCGCCGCATGTGGACAAGACGCTCTATGTGGCGGCAGACGGGACCGGGGATTTCTATTCTGTGCAGCGCGCGGTAGATGCGGCACCCGCGGACGGCGCGACGATCCAGATTGGCCCTGGCGTCTATCGTGAGGTCGTGTCGATCACGAAGCCAAACATCCGCATGCGCAGCAACAATCCGGATGCGTCGAAGACGGTGATCATCTTTGACAAGAGCGCCGGCACTTCCGGGGGGACGCTGCACTCGGCAACGGTGGAGATACGCGGCGATAACTTCTTCGCCGAAAATCTGACCTTTGCGAACGACTGGAATGCGACGCATCCGCAACTGCCCGCGGGCTCGCAGGCGCTCGCTCTTATGGTGACCGGCGACAAGGCCGTTTTCAGAAACATCCGGCTGCTGGGCAATCAGGACACGGTGTACCTGGGCAGCCGTAATTGCAGGCCGGATGGGCAACCGTGCGTCCCGACGCGGCAGTATTTCAGCCATTGCTATATCGCAGGCAACGTGGACTTCATTTTCGGTGACAGCAAAGCCGTCTTCGATCACTGCGAGATTCACAGCACCCCGCACTCGGAGGGCTTTATCACGGCGCAGGCCAAGCATTATCCGGATCAAGACAGCGGCTTTGTCTTCGATCACTGCAAACTCACAGCCGACCCAGGAGTGACAGGTGTGTGGCTGGGGCGTCCGTGGCGTCCTTATGCCAAGGTGATTTTTCTGAACACGGAAATGGGAGATCACATTGTCCCGGCAGGCTGGCGCGAATGGCATCCCGGGGAAACGCATTCGATGGAGACGGTGTACTACGCTGAATACAATTCCACCGGGCCCGGAGCGCATCCGGGTGAGCGCGACCCGCACACAAAGCTGCTAACTGCTGCGGAGGCGGCTCAGTACGACACGAAAACGTTCCTCAACGGATGGGATCCGGAGGAGAACGACGGGGGGGAACGTCTGCGGAGTTTGTCCAGTGGAATTGGGGTCCGAAACTAATTTCGATCTCATAAAATCGACGACCATCCTTAGCGATCAGTTGCTAATTTGTACTTCCTGCACATCTGTGCACTTCTGTGCTCCAATCGTTCCTCTCCGCTCCGGAACAGAAGTCTCATTGTTGAGAAGGACGATGCAAAACTGCGCCCGGCGAAGATGGCGATGCTGTACGTTCTTGCGGAACACGCGCCGGAGTGCCATAGCGCGACCGTCGCGAAAGCCGAGGTGCGAGACTATGACGCGCGCATGGCGGAGCATTCGAATGACCAACTGTATGCGAGCTCAGAAGAATCTCTTCTGCAGTTCGCGAAATCCTAAAGCTGTACTTGAAGGGTGAAATCGAGGCTTTGTGTCCTGACTGCAGCTGTCAATGCGTGCACTACTCGCAGACCCTGTGGAACGACTTCAAGCTCCTGGAGGCCAGGATCGAAGAGCTTTCTAAACAGATTGAGCGCCGTGTGCAGTAAAGCGATACAGCGCGACGACTCACGACCCGTTCCCGGTATCGGACCGCTCGCGGCCGGTGCTCTTGAAGCCTCAGCCGGCAACGGTCATCAGTTCAGCAACGGGCGATTCTTCGCTGCATAGCTCGGACTCGTGCCTCGCCAGTACTCCACAAGATATTTTAGTCGCGTTCAAAATCACAAAGCGCGAAGGCCTGCGATTGCTACAGCCGATTCTCGACAGGGTTAACAGCGGCGTGACGCAGTCGCGAAAGGTGATCACGTTTGACGCTTTCACTCAGACGTGGGAACGTGATTACCTGTCACTCCACAAACCCTCATTTTTCTCTGATTGAACCGTAGCAAACTCTCTGGTTTTTGCGGGCGCTATCGCTCAGGTCTTCAGGTGGGGGCAGCAGTGAAGAGAACGCCCTGCCGTGGAAGAATAGGAGCATGGCAGACAATCAAGACTCAAATGTGGAAACGCTCGAAATCCCCAGTACACCGAACTTCCTTCGCGACAGGATCGCAGAGGATGTGCGCGCGAAGAAGTTTGGCGATGCGGTGGTGCAAACGCGGTTTCCACCCGAGCCGAATGGTTACCTCCACATCGGGCACGCTAAAGCCATCTGTCTGGACTTCGGGCTGGCGGATGAGTTCGGGGGCAAGACGAACCTGCGCTTCGACGACACCAATCCCGAGAAGGAAGAGCAGGAGTACGTTGAATCGATCCAGAAGGACGTCCGCTGGCTGGGGTTCGACTGGGAGCGGCTCTGCTATGCGTCCGACTACTTTGGCCAGCTTTATGAATGGGCGATTCAGCTCATCCAGGCGGGCAAGGCGTACGTGGACGACTTGTCGGCGGACGAAATCCGGCAGTATCGCGGGACGCTGACCGAACCGGGCAGGGATAGCCCCTGGCGCAACCGTGCGGTCGAGGAGAATCTGGACCTGTTCATGCGGATGAAGGCCGGTGAGTTTCCGGACGGGAGCCGCGTACTACGGGCCAAGATCGATATGGCGTCGCCGAACATCAATATGCGCGACCCGATCATGTACCGCATTGTGCATGCGGAGCATCACCGAACCCGCAACGAGTGGTGCATCTACCCGATGTACGACTACGCACACGGACAGTCGGACTCGATTGAGAATGTGACGCACTCGATGTGCACGCTGGAATTTGCCGATCATCAGCCGCTGTACCGGTGGTTCGTCGAGCAACTTGGAATTTTTCCCTCGCAGCAGATCGAATTCGACCGGCTGAATCTGACCTATACGCTGCTGTCCAAACGCAAGCTGCTGCAACTGGTGCAGGAAGGGCGGGTGAACGGATGGGACGATCCGCGGATGCCGACCTTATCGGGGATTCGAAGACGTGGGTTTACGCCGGAGGGAATTCGGGCTTTTGTGACCTCACTGGGGGCGACGCGAACCAACGGCATTATCGATCTCGAGATGCTGGAGCACTTTCAGCGCGATGACCTGAACAAGCGCGCGACGCGGGGGATGGCGGTGCTGCGGCCACTGAAGCTGGTAATTGACAATTACCCAGAGGGACAGACGGAGTACGTGGAGGTGGCGAACAACCCGGAGGATTCGATGGCCGGGACGCGACAGGTGCCGTTTTCGCGTGAGCTCTACATCGAGCGGGAAGATTTTCGCGAGGTGCCCCCGCCGAAGTATTATCGACTGTCGCCAGGCAAGGAAGTGCGGCTGCGCAATGCGTATTTTGTCGTCGCGCACAGCGTGGTGAAGGATGCGGACGGGAACGTGGTGGAAGTGCATTGCACGTACGATCCTGCCAGCCGCGGCGGGAATTCTCCGGATGGGAGGAAGGTGAAGTCGACGATGCATTGGGTGTCGGCGCCGCATGTCATCTCCGCCGAGGTGCGGCTTTACGACAAGCTGTTTTCGAATCCAAATCCGCAGGACGTGCCCGATGGCGGGAGCTTTCTGGACAATCTGAACCCCAACTCTCTGGAAGTGGTTGCCGATGCGAAGCTGGAGCTTTCGCTGGCCGAGGCGAAGGTGGGTGCGCCGTACCAGTTCGAACGCGTGGGATACTTCTGCCTCGACCCGGATTCTACTGCGGAGAAGCTGGTGTTCAACCGGACCCTGCCGCTGAAGGACACGTGGGCGAAGATCGAGAAAAAGGCGGGGGCGTAGGACCAGGAAGCGAGCCAGTAGTTGTACCCCCAAGCGATATCGCCTGCTTAAGGGCAGCGATAGCCTCGGGGAATCTCCCTTTTTGCAGATACGCCCTGCCCAGAAAATAGTGATCGAACCAATTATTTGGATCGAGATCGATGGATGAACGCAGTTGCTCGATCGCTTTGTCCCACTGAGGCGTGAATACAAAAACAGAACCCAGGTTGGCATTGACGCCGAGTGGATCGATTTGCAATCCATGCTTGGCTTCGGCAATTGCTTCATCATCGCGACCCATGATCGGCAGAAACCATGAATAATATCCGCGCGCGCCGCCGTCATCCGGATTGAGCTCAATGGCTCGTTTGAACTCGTGCTCCGCGCCGGCCCAGTCCCACCCGTACCATTGCAAGTAGATAGCCAGCACGACATGCGCTCCCACGTTGCTCTCGTCCAGTTCCAGCGCCTTTTGGGCGGCTTCTTTGGCCTTTGGTGCGGCGATCTTCGGAGCCATAAACCAATCGACCTGATTGATGTAGTTAAAAGCAAGGGCCCCGTAGGCCAGCGCATAGTTGGGATCAATGGCGATGGCCTGGTTGAGGTTATCGAGGCCTTTGTCAAAGCCATCCTTGGTGAACTTAAATGTGTAATGTACGCCCTTGAGATAGAGTTGATAGGCCACGGGATTTTGCGTTGAGCCCAAGGCCAGTTTCTGCCGGTCGGCAGAGTGAATGGAGCGAAGCCGCTGAGAAACCTCCGTGGCAATATCGCTTTCCACTCTCAGCAGATCGCCAACCTTGCCTGAGTATTGCTGGCCCCAGAGCTGCTGCCCATTGCGAACGTCATCGAGTTCAACGCCGATGCTGAGGTTATCCCCATGTTGCGCGACACGGCCTGTAAGCAATGTCTGAACTCGTAGCGCGTCTCCTGTCTTCTGGATGTCGACTGGCTTGCCTTTGTAATGGAGGGCCACGCTGTAGGGAATCCCCTTGAGGCTCGGCAATTGTGCCAGGCTGTTATTAATACTTTCCGCGATGCCATCCGAAATGTAATCCGCTTCAGGATCGGTGCTATGCAAATCGAGTGGCAGCACCGCGATTGAATCAATCTGTCCGGATTTATACCTCCTCCAATACATACCGCCCAGGACAGCAATAACCACCACCGCCAGCAGAGCGACGGCAATCATCGCCCGGTTTCTGTGAGATCTGATTCGATCAGCGACGCTGGAATTACCTGCTGTTGAGCCCTTCGTCAACGCAGTCATGAGTTCGGTTGCGGTCTGGTAACGCGCGTCGGGCGATTTAGACAGGCACTTAAAGACGATTGAATTCAGCGCCGGCGGTGCATTCAGAGGAGCCGGGTTCTTATGCAGAATTGCTCCGAGAGTGGAAGCAATGGAGCCGCCCGAAAAGGCGCGATGTCCGGCGAGTACTTCGTAAAGCACTGCCCCAAACGAGAAGATGTCAGATCGGGGGTCGGCAGGCCGACCTTCGGCTTGCTCAGGAGACATGTAAGCCGGGGAGCCCATGATCGTTCCCACCTGGGTAACACTCGTCGCCTCGGCTGCGTCCCGGGCCGAGTCGCCAGCGTGGCTTTGCTTTGCGAGTCCGAAATCGAGGAGCTTTACCTGACCTCCGGCGGTCACCAGGATGTTCGCCGGTTTTAGATCGCGGTGAACGATGCCCTTTGCGTGCGCGGCCTCAAGTGCAGACGCCACTTGCAGAGCGAGTGCGAGAGCTTTCGGTGGCGGAATGGGAAGATTGTCATGCTGTTCGGTCGAGACGATCGGACAGCCGTCGACAAACTCCATCACGATGTAGTTCGGGCCGACGTCATAGATTTGACAGATGTTGGGATGGTTGAGCGCGGCAATCGCTTTCGCTTCGCGTCCAAAACGTTCGGTGAACTGTGCGGCGGAGACCTTGATTGCAACCGGGAGCTCTTGACATCGACCGGCCTTCTCATGGAAGGGCTTAGCACTCATTGGACCTCCCTCAGATCATCAGTTCTTTTGGAACCGCATTATTGCCGTGAAAGGGTGTAAGGAGGCGGTAACTCATTGACAATACAGGCCACGGATGGCTACCTGAAGGCCTTTAGAGTGCCCTTGGCGCCAATTATTGGACGCCAATTGGACGTCAATTTCGGTTGACACAGCTGTCTTGCGGATCAGCAATTGACAACTCGCAATCGCCTAAGAGCCCTCATAAGACCTAATCCTCGATTTGGCCTGCAGGCCATGAAGATAATCCACGGTCTTCTGCGCGTAGAGGCGGCCTGAACGACGCAGCGCTTGTCGTTCTTGAGCACTTCAAGCCAGTTGGCAATATAGCCCGCGTGGTCATCAC
>Ga0335075_10009088_pt1 | contig 15191 bp, 14 predicted proteins | sample Lox_Sample_24_FD_206723 | JGI IMG/M metagenome (GOLD analysis project Ga0335075, IMG submission 206723) | Soil microbial communities from Loxahatchee National Wildlife Refuge, Florida, United States - Lox_Sample_2.4 | ecosystem: Environmental > Terrestrial > Soil > Wetlands | place: USA... | reverse complement strand
GAAATGGACGCGAGCCGCAATGAACTGCGTACACGTGACCTTGAAGTTGTGCGCCGAAGAAGGCTGGAGGCAGACAGCCTGGTGAGCGTTCCATCGCTCAACGAGCACATCGCTTCGGTTGAGCGCATAGCAGAGCGCTATCAAGGCGATGAGGAGTTTCAGAACGAGTCGCGCATGCTGCGCGCCCGCCTGCATACGATTGCGGCAACCGCCGCGCAACCGGCAGCTCTTGCCGTACCAGCGCATGCTCGACCAGAGCCGACTTCGCCGCAGGGGAATGAGAGCAAGGTCCGCAAGAAGTCGCTCCCGATCGTGATTGCCGCGATCGCGGCGGTATTGGTGTTCATCGTCGGCGGAGCTTTGCTGTGGCACCGCGCTGCTGTTCATGCGCGGCCGGCGCCCGCATTAGCCGCGTCCTCTGCTCTATCGGACGTCACGGTCCGCTCAACACCCGCCGGTGCGCATATCCTGCGTGATGGGCAAGAGATCGGCATTGCCTCGCCGACGCTGCTGGTTAAGCTGCCAGAGGGGAAGACGCGCCTTGAGGCGCGACTCGACGGCTACGCGACGCAATCGGAAACAATCGACAGCTCGGCCGGCCGCCCTGGCGAAGTGAATTTCGCACTACTGCCCTTGAGCCAGGAACTGCGTGTTATCGGCTACGGGAGTTTGAGCCTGGATGGAGCCCCGGCCGCGCCGCTTGCTACGGGCACTTTCTCGAGCGAGCTTGCTGCCGGCGACCACACGCTGCGCTGGATCGGAAGAGGCGGTTACGACACGACCCTTCAGCTCAAGGTTCAGGGAGCCGAACCTGCGACGCTCGAGATACCTGCGCGCGCCCACAGAGCCGGCGCCGCGCTGTTCGTGAGTATTGCGTCACAGCAGGCAAGGATATATACCGACCCTGCTATGCCCGTCATTGTCGACGGAACCGCGAAGGGCCTGGGGACCACCAGCGGGCTGGAAACCACGCTCACGCCGGGCTTGCACACGATCGTTGCCGGCAAAGAGCCCAATGCCTTGACGAGTAAGGTAGAGAGCGGCGCCGAGCGAGTAATGCTGATTACCTTCGGCAAAGTGCAGAGCCTCGGCTCATTGACGATTCTTACCAGCGCTGACGGCGTAAGTATCAAGCTATTGCATGATACGAACACGGTGCGCCAGGGCATAAGTTCAGGCGGTAAAGTGGACTTACCTGATCTACCGGCCGGAAACTACACCCTGCAAGCGACTGCAGCTGATTCCGAGCCCATTGCCGCGCAGGCTGTCGTGATCAAGGGGGGCCAGAACGCCACGGTCACGGTTAATGTCGAGAAGGTCCCAACCCTCGTTTCTATGCGCGTGCGAACCCTGCCTGGAGCGAACATCCTGGTGGATGGCAAGGCGGCGGGAACCACGGGCTCCGATGGCTCCTTGCTGCTTGCGGCGGTCCCAGCCGGCATGCATCATATCGAAGCGCACCGCAGTGGAAAGTCCTCCGCGCTTGATGTCAACCTGGCTGAGGGAGACAAGAGCACACATGTGGTCGAGTTAAGCCTTGACAAGGCAACCGGTACGGTTCAGCTGCAACTGGATCCTACTGATAGCGCGGTCACGGTATATGACGCAAAGGGTCAACAAGTGCCGGTGACCGGCATGCGTTTCGACCTGCCTGAGGGCCGTTACCACTTCATTGCGCGCGCAAGTGGCTATTCCGATCGGGGCGAGGCCGTGGATATTGCCGCCAATGGCACAACTCCCGTCGATCTCAAACTCTCGCTCATCACCGCCTCCGCCGCGGCACCTTCGACTACCGGATGGGAACCAGGGGATTGGACCGCTGAATCGCAGAGCCACACCTTGACGCATCATGGCACGGATATAGGCCTCTACGCGGCACAACCGAGTCGAGGGAGATACATCTTTGCGGGGTCGATCGGCCGTGGATTCTTACTAGGACGACCGAAGATTGAATGGGTTGCTGATTACCGCGATCAGAACGACTATCTTCTCTTTTCGCTCGACCGGAGCGGGCTCGAGCTATTCACGATAAAATCCGGCAAAAAAGTTCCCAATGGAAGTAAGATCACCCTTTCTTCTTTGTCTAAATACCAGATCATGCTCCAGATTGCTCCCGGCCACATCACCACGTCGTTGGGTGATGGTCATGGATGGAAACAGCTCAGTGATTGGACCGGGCTTCCTCAGAACGTCGATGGGGGTAAGTTCGGTTTCAAAGGTCCAGTAACACTCACCAGCTTCAGCTATACCCCATAGAGATGCGCGCGAGGAGGCAAGGACTGTGTCAGCTATCGCATTGAATATTCTGGTTAACGGAACGGCTCTGGAGTCGAGTTTCAGTGGCCGTCAGGGTACGGTACGCAGAGTGGAGGTTACAAAAGCGCTCAACCACCACTCGTGGTGCGAGATAGAGCTTGATCAAGTCGCGGGTAGCCGCCCGCCAATCGATCAATGGATCGGCCGGCCTATCTCGTTGCAGTCTACCGTGACGGGCACCAAGCTCTTTGTGGGGTTCGTTCTCGATGTGAGGCTGCTCTACCAAACTTCGGGCAGCTTCGTAGCGATGATCAAGGGCGTGAGCGATAGCTATAAACTCGATCTCGCTCCGCGGCATGTGTATTACGGACCGCTTTCAGTGAGTAGCGTTGCACAGCAGATCGGCGGCAGGGCTGGAGTCAATGTCACGGTCAGGTCAGGAGGAGGAACAACGGCGCCCCTTGACCTGGTGCAGTGGGGCGAGACGGACTGGCATTTCCTGTGGAGGCTTTGCGACGACTTCGGACTCTATCTCGTGGCCACCGACGACGGTGTTCTCGTCGACGAGGGGTTTTCCCAGTCGGGGCCGGATCTACAGTGGCGAAGCGATCAGGACAACGGGATCGTGGAGTTCTCGATAGGAGGCTCACTCGGCGCGGCGTCGATGGACGGATGCCATTACGATTTTTCTGCTTCGAAGAGCGAGGTTTTCCAGCAGGTGACGCAGGATCCCGCGCTCAGCGGTGCAAGCGATACCTTCGCGAGTGCTGTGAAGCAGCAGGCTAAGTCAGTTCTCAAAGCCGGTTATAAACCGTGGCGTAACCGCACTAAGTCAGTCGGCGACTACCAGACTTCGCTCCAGCAGGAGGCAGAGTGGTCGATCGGCAGCGGACTGGCGTGCGCCGGAGTTAGTCGCTGCGAGGCATTGTCTCCCGGGCAGAGCGTCCAGGCGAACGGCATCCTTGATGGCGCCGGCAAATACAACATCGTGCGTGTTGTGCACCGTTGGGAGCCCCAGGGTTATACGAACCAGTTCCATTGCACGCCGTGGACCAAGTATCGATCGCATCCTCATCCCGCGCGGCCGAGCATCGCCGGCGTCTATTCGGCGCGAGTTGTCAATATCGATGATCCCCGGCGGCAGGGCCAAGTGCAGGTGCAGTACTACTGGCAGGAGCAAGGCCAGAGTACATGGATACGTCACTTGACGCCTTACGCAGGCGCCGATCGCGGGCTCTTCTTCCGGCCAGAAGTCGGCGATGAGGTGCTCGTCGCCTTCGAGGAGGGCGATCCGGAGAGGCCGGTGATTCTGGGTTCGGCCTGGAATATGTCCGATAGCATTCCTAACGAGGATTTCTGGGGCGGCGAGACGCACAATAACGATGTGAAGCGGATCGTCACCAAGAGTGGTCATCGCATCTCACTCGTCGACAAGCAGGGTGAAGAGGCGATTGGAATTGCAACACCGGTGCATGCGAAGGTGGTGCTGCATGAGAGGTGCCAGGAAACGGGCCGTCCGGCGATCGTGATGAACGTTGACGATGGAGACCTTATTTTCAATGCCCCGAATGGGCGCATCCACTTCCATGCCAAGTATTGGTCTCGTGAAGTGGGTGAGTGAGAGGAGATCAATATGGCAGTCTTCGATGGAAGCGTAAAAACACCGCGGCGAGTCGCCGACCCTATTTCCGACAAACTGGTTACGTCGACGGCAAGCATCATCTTGCCGGCGATCAATAGCCCCACCGCATTACTGTATCCCGGTTCCGATGTTTCCGTGGTCCATGGCGATCAGCAGCTGCATGTCGACCAGAACCGCATGATGAAGGTCGGCATGAATCAGGACGTCACCATCGGGATGAACGAAGTCTACCTGGTTGATATGAACCGAACTATGACGGTGATGGGGAATTACACCAGAGACGTCATGATGAATTCGATGATCAGCGTAACGGGAGATTATTCAAAGAACGTGCTTTCCAATTACGTCAAAAGTGTGACTGGAAATTCGACCAATACGATCACCGGGTTTTACTCAAAGAGCGTGACACAGGACTACACCAAGACAATCACCGGAACATCAACGAGCACTATCACCGGAACTTATACAAAAATCGTCCAATCTGATTATGTAAAGAATGTGAAAGGAAGTTCCTCGAACACGGTTACCGGCGACTATACCAAGCTACTTAGTGCAAACTATGTGAAGGTCGTCACCGGTAACTCAACGGTGCAGGTGACGAGCGAGTCGGTAGTGCAATACACCGGCAATCATAGCCGTACCTTCGGCAGCGATCACAAAATGTATATAGCCGGTCAGAATACACATACAACCGTCGGGCCGACGATCCGCACTGAAATTGGTGTAACTGTAACCCAACAGAACGATGGCCACGTAGATACACACAGCGATAACCTGAACCAGGAGAAGAATCAGTGGTTCGCCACGGCGGTAAAGAAAGGTGATGCACAAGTCCTAAAGCTGGATTTCTCAGGGTTCTCGATTCAGGCAGAAGGGGCAAAAATCGACTTCAGTGGTCTGGCAACGGCCGTCTATGGAGGTTACTTCACCTTTTACGGGAGCACAAATTCATGCTTCATGAACAAATTTGAGGTCGGCCTGGTAGCAGGAAAGGCCCTTGGGATCGAGGTCAAGGCGGTCGGCATAGAGGGGAAATCGGAGCTGCTGAAGAGCAACCTTGCGGCGCTCATGAATAAAGTTGGTCTGGCCCAGATCGAGGAGGGTGGAGTCAAGATGGTGGAGTATCCGGCAAATATCTTTGGCGGTATATTGCTCGGATTCAATCAATTCATGTGACAGCCTGTGAAAGGTACGATGAATAAGATATCTAAGCAGGAACTGTCAAAGCAGATTCTGCCGTGGCGCTGGGCTGAGGCTTTGCGGAGCTGTCATTTATTTTGGATCCCCGCCCGCCTTGGGGACATTCCCCGAGGACAGCGTGAATGGTTGCTGGCTTTTTTTGCGCGTCTCGGCGAGTTCGCTCAATCCGACCTTGAATTACGGGGAGAAATCTTTCTATCGGCGAGAACGGTTCACGAGAACAGCGCTCTTAAAGATGTCTATCTGAATGCAATGCTGAGCGACACGCCCTTGACCGGGCAGTGCCGAAGAACACAAGAAAAAGAACGCGCGGCTCCCACGCAGAAGGATGTCGACGAACTGGTTGCGGGGAGAAAGAAGTACAACCCGTACGACTATGTTACTGAAAATGCATACTGGTTTCTGAGTCGAGAGGATCGAGAACTGAAGGAGCGTTATCTGGGCTATGGGGGGATGAGCATGCTGTATCGCAAGCCCGATGAACAGCACGCTCCCCCCGCTCCCGCTGTTCCGATGAATATGCCTCTCATCATTCCGAAATTCATCCGCAATGACCCGAGTATCAAGGGCCTGCTGGAAGGATTCGACCCTCGCAATCCGGTGGGCACGCCGCCATTCTTAAGAAATCACTCGGGAATGAAATCAGCGTTCGGTACGTTGAAAGCTGACAAACTGCAGGAAAGGGCCGAGTCGCTCCAGTCCAGCTTTGGCGCCAAGAGCAAGGAAGTGTTCGGTGACGGGATGGCTCGGGATCTTACCTTCGAGAGCCTCCCTTTCCTGCTGCCGCAATTAACAACACAAGATTTTTTCTCGAGAACGGAGAAAGAGATTCATCGTTGGTTTGAAGTCTTCAATATTTATATTCGTGAGAGCCCGGAAGATGAGGGCGTCATCCTCGCGTGCAAGGACGATCTGACATCTGCCATTGCCGGCATCATTACGACGATGCGGAGCGAGGGCTATCGTTATTGGGAAGGCTGAAGACCAGATGAGCATGCAGGCAAAGGCCGCGAGTGAGGCCGAGGATATCCGGCCCTACGCTGCGGTCACAGACCTTGAGTATCAAGGACGAGCCGAAGGATTCGAATGCTATCGAATTCCTTCGCCCCTGGGGCTGAGACCAGATTCATACGATCGAGTCCGTCTCTTTCTCGAAGAACTGGTTTCTTACTTCACCGCACGACTCGATTGTAGTCACGAGAGTTTTATCCAAATGGGCAAGACGCGCGATCAAGCGGCCACGCGGCTCTTCTCGGATCACGCGCGCGACTGGATTCCGGAGACCGGTCTGGGTGTCTGGCCAAATCGCCCTGCGCCACGCATGTGGAAAATGGAAGATCTGGAGGATATGGATCAGACGTCGGGAATGCCGACGCTGCTACACTCTTTGTTTCGCGTGACGGCAGGTGGAAATGCGCGCCTCAATGCGATGACCGTCATGGCGGGCACGGGATGCGGGTTACAACTTGTGAGCCGTGCCGACGGTGCGGTTCTGTTGCGTAACTTGAAAGAACTGTTTCTGGGCTTTATCGAGGACCGTGTCTTTCGCATCTTTCCCTGGTATGTGCCCTTGCTCGACAAGGCTGCGCTTATGGAACCGTTAGCATCATTGACGGTGCAGGCGATGCAAGGCTCCTCGCTTTATATTCGAGAGAGCCCGGAGGATGGCGGAATACTGATCGTCTCTGCGCAGCCCCTGACAGAGATTGTTGCGCAAATGCGTTGTGAGCAAGTGGAATATGAACCAATGCCCAAATGGAAGCTAGGTGGCTAAGCATGTATGCGACTCAGATTTATGTAGCCTCACAGACGGTGCGCAATTTGATTGTTGTTGACCCGCCGTACACCATCATATGCGCGGTCTTTGCCGTCTGCGGACTGCTTCCTCTGTTGGGCGGCTTTGCACTGCTGTCTTTCGCCAAGATCGGTTTTACGCGCCCGTTTCAGATGCTTTTGTGGCTTCTGCCTGTCCTGGTCGGGTGCCCGTTTCTCATTGTGGCGCTGGTGACGAGCGCAACGACGCGGATAACCGTTTCCGCCGACACCGATACTCTGAATGTGCGCAAGACCATTCTTTCCCTTCCAGTACGCACGAAGGAATACCCGCTCGCAGACGTGCGGATGGTAAAGGTGGGGGTGGGGAATGTTTGTCGCTTTCTTTACGTGAGCCTTGCAGACCGACCAGCCGAGGATCTGACGGGCTGCACAGACCGGACTGGATACAGCGACGTCGCCGATTCGATCAATGATTTTCTCAATGCAAATCGCCGATAGGCGCGGCGAGCGACCGGCGTTCGTGCGTCAGTCGCCGGATGCCAGACGAAAGGCCAGCTCCTCGGGAAGTCCGGCTGCGAGGATCTTCTCCTGTACGGTGCGAATGTCATAGTCCACACGACAGAACTCCACAACCCTCAACGCTGAGTCATAGATGCAGTACGCGGCACGTGCATCGCCATCACGCGGCTGGCCCACTGCACCGGGATTCAATAGGTACCTGCGATCCGGGACAATCGTGATTCGATTGGGCAGGGTATGCAGGCGAGTCACTTCAAAGCTGCGTCGATAGGGCTCTCCAACAAAGCCCCCTTGCATGTGCGTGTGACCAAAAAAGGTGAGCTGCTCGCTCGCGTGCCGCAACCCCGCCTCCGCCTCGTGTTCGTGGACGATGTAGCGGTCCTCATCATCAGGCGCGCCATGCACGACATCGAAGTGTTCGACCAACACAGGGCCTCGGTCGAGGTTGAGCAGCCAGTTGGTGTGCTCGTCAAACAGCTCGGCTCTTGTCCAACGCGAGGAGCACTGCGCCGCGGAGTTAAAGGAGTCGAAAGCCGTAGCTCCGGAGCAGGCGCGATCGTGATTGCCCCGGATCACGACGTCGGCATGCGCGCGGACCCAGTCGGTGACCTCGTTAGGGTTGGGCCCGTAACCGACGATGTCGCCCAGGCAGATAACAGCCTCGTAGTGCCGCGCGGCCGCGTCATGCCAAACGGCAGTCAGGGCCTCCCAGTTGGCATGGATGTCACTCAATATTAAAAAGCGCACGGTTACTCTCGCTTGGTGTCTGTTCATCGATCACGGATGTTAGACGTCGCCTGCTACCTGTGGCGCTTTGGGATATAGATGTTCGGCAGCTCATGGGTAGAGTGAGAGGCGGCATCGGCAGCGTGTGTGTTTGTGCGAGCTCGAGGTCGGTGTCCGGCTGCATGCGATGGTCGGGATGCCAGTTCGCCACCTGATAAGCCATGATGGCGCGGGTAACCAGGATGGCGTCGACGATCGTCTGCGCGGGCCGGTAATCTTGCCAGAGACAGACAAATCCGGTGACTGAATCGACGTTGATGTGCGAGATTGGCCGAACGAAATAACCCTCCAGGGGCAGTGAAGGATAATAGCGGGGATAAACGTAGCGCAGGGTATGTTCGGTCTCAACCCTAGGTTCACCCGCGATCCTCACCCACGCCGGGGAATCGCGAAGGGTGATGCGAAATTCATTCTGTGATCGGACGAGGTCCACAAACACACGCCGGTTGGCTTCTGCGAGCGATTCGAGAAGCCGCCATTCGGTCTCCATGCGGTGTTCGCGAATGGTCATCACGCAACCTCAACCATTGAGCACGATCGTTGACACGCGGAGGATGTCGTTTGCCCGTACACCCTGATCTGGGAGCGGTACCGCAAAATCGAGAGAAGAGCCGTTCCAGACAACCTGCGGCTGCCCCTCACCTTTCAGATAGTCGCCGCGCTCTCTAAGCTCGAAAAGGATTTCGTCGAGCGTCGTATCGAGCGTTTCCTGCTCATCTATGTCGACATTAAACTTCTGTTCGGCGCGAACAGTGTCAAACAGCATCTGATATTTAGGCATTGCTGTTGTCCTTTCGTTAGGCCAGTTTACTCATGCCAATGAATGCGTATGGGAGCTTATCCGCTGATCTTTTCCGGGCGTCGCCCGGCCACGATATACGCGCTGACTTCGCTGGGGATGTCCGGGACGGCCCATCCACATCGACTGCACAGTCCATTGCTGTCATCCCAGCACAGGCGGCACTGGCTGTGCCCGCAGCCGCCGCAGGCCCACTGCGCAATGCGTCCATCGGCCGCTCGAAGGCAGAGAGCGCAGCGGCCACCACGGACCTGAGAACCGAACCGATCCTGCCACCATGAAATTTCGAGAGGAAAGAGAGCGACTTGATTTGCATCACACAGATGGCATCTGCCACGTTCGAACTGCCAACAGTTCTCGCACGCGGTCAGTTGACAGCGCGGGCAAGAGAACGAGAGCAATCGACGCAAGGGGGTGCTGCAGAGCTGGCACCTGGTGCTACGAAGAGCAATGCGAAGGGCGAGCGCGCCGGGTACCAGCGCGGCCAGCAACGGAGCCGTCCAAGCCGCATGGGGATATGTCGCGCCCGCAGCGCTGATTCCGAGCAGGAGCCCAAGCACGCTGGAGGCAGCAGCGGCGAGCGGAGGCAAATAGACGTTTTCTGACTCCAGGGCGAGTGCGCGCATACCTGCAATGGTAAGAATGCCGCAAAGAAAACCGCCGGCAAGCGCTCCGGCAAGTCCCCATCGGGTGCTGACGAGCTGAACCGCCGCGGCAAGGATGCCGAGTGGCAGAAGCAAAAAGCCGATGCGCATTCTTGTCACGCTGAGCTCCCTGCCAGTTCGCCTCGCACACTCTCACCGATAATAAGATCGCGGCTTCCGCAGAACGGGCATGATCCCCAACGTCGTAACCAACCGACGCGCCGGTTTGGGGCGAAATGATCGTTGCATGTCCGGCACTTTGCGAGTGTGCAGACCGGAAATATGGCGCCGGCTGCGCCGGCGTGCAGGGGACAGTCGGCTGAGCGGCGATGGCTGACTGTTTGCGAAATGGGAGTTTGATCGAGATCGAGGTGCACCGAAAATGCCTCTCCAGCCCCTGCCGCGGCGGAGAGCGCGACCTCGATCTGAATGCCTGCCACAATCGACGCCATGGTTGCGGTGCTCGTCCATTCCTTTCGGTCATCATCCCGGTCGCGGGCCCAACAGGCATGAATATCGGATTCCCATGAGCTTAACAATGCTGCCCGCCGCTTGTTGCTGAGCAGGCATGCAAAGCAGGCCGCTGAACGCATGCCCGGGAACCATGACACACGGCCCATGCGCACAGAGGTGCCCCCAAGGCCCGCGTCGCAGACGGGAAGTTGGTAATGCGCGGCCAGGGCCGCGATCTCCGTGCGCGCCAGATCCGTGTCTACACAGCTAAAGAGCAGATCCGCCTGGAGAAACTGTTCGGGCTCAACGTCGGCGATCTCAGCCTCGGCTCCGGCCCAACAGATCTGCGGAAACCAGGATCGCAGGCGGTCGAGCGCACAGGAAATCTTGGTGTGGCCGGCGATGCCGCCTTCACGCAAGAGCCGCGACCTCGCAATGTTTTTTGGCTCAAGAAGATCGGCGTCAGCCAGAAATACCGACTCACAACCGAGAAGCCCGAGGTTCAGGGCAACCTCGGAGCCAAGCGCACCCATTCCCGCAATCAGAACTCGATGAAACATAGAGACCGCCCAGCGGATACCTCTAAGTCAACAGGTGTGGAACTCTTTCCAAGTATACAAAGCACTGCGGCTATTTGCAGTTAGGGCACGCGTCTAACTTTGCCGTACTGTCAAATAACGGGTTTGCATAAATAATTCCAGCGAAAATAGACAAATAAACATAGAAATGGACACATCGCATAGGCTTCAAATAGGGACAATTCTCGCAGAGTGCTGGGCCGTTCGCTATCGCACGAGGAATAACCGAAACTCGTTTCGTTACCGTCCTTTGTACGGAGTTCCTGCTTCCACATGAATATTTATCAGACGCTGTATTTCATGTCGCTCGCAGGTGGCATGGCCGGGCTGCTCGCCTGGGCTTCGCAGGCGCTTCTTATGTTGTTGATACCAGCAGGATCTCCGGCCTGGCCGTCTGCGGTGATCGCGGCTGCGCTTCTGGGCGGTTTTATTGGCGGCTTTACCGTCGCTTTCGATGAGAAGTGGGCAGGCAATCGTGTGCAGGCGCGCTGGGTCGCGATGGGATCCGTCATCGGCATCTGTGCCGGCATGTTATCAGGCGCCCTGCATTTACCGTTGCGGACTGCGCTTCCCGGCGCCCTCCCTCTCGGTACGGTGCTGGGTTGGATGCTAACCGGTGCTCTGATTGGGGCCGGGCTCGGCGCGCGGTGGATTTCCGTCAATCGCGCCCGCGTAGCGCATGGCATGGTCGGCGGCATGTGTGGCGGGTTTCTCGGTGGAATCGTCTTCGGCACCCTCAGCCAGTGGCTGCCGGGCATATCCCAGGCGTTCGCTTTCGTTGTCACGGGGGCCGGCATCAGTTTTGGCATCGCCTTCGCACCGGTTTTCCTTCGCGACGCGGTGCTGCGATTTGTGAACAGCGGTGATCCGCGCGCCATCAGCAAGCTGGGCAAGAAAGAGTGGGCGATTCAGGAGGGAGATAGCTACGTACTGGGAAGCCAGAGCGCCGACTTATCAAAGTCAACCTATGGACGGGAAGTTGACATCTATCTTCCTGACGGATCGGTTGCGCCGCGGCATGCTCGCATCTATGGAAAAGATGGACGGTTTTATGTAACTCGTCATCCGGATGTTATGTCGGAGGCGGGTTTACGCCGCTTTGTCCTTAAGGTACAGAATCGGTCGGTAACTTCTTTATGCGAGTTGCATGATCAGACTTTGATCGTTCTCGGCCGGACCAGTCTCATGTTCGTTGCCAAACAGAAATCGGGACGTGCGTAGAGATGAAGTTACTCCCCCACCTTATGGCCATTGTTTCGATCGCCGCTGGGTGGCCGCAGGCGTATGCGTATGGGCAGTCTGCCGCTCTCGATTTTCTCACCAAGCCTGCGCTTATTGAGTGCGAGCCAGAGGGCGGAGAGCCTTGCTTTCGTATGAACTTTGACTTTGTCGATGCGACGGGGAGGCCGACGAACGTCCAGCTTCCGCCTGCCGGGCAGTTGGCGTCGCATGTTGAGGTTCAGGTGGATGGACAGGCCGTGACACCGTTCTACGCCGCGGCAACTGTGGGCAATGCAAGGCAGCCGCAAACCACGCTCCTGCTCTTTGATATAAGCGGCAGTATGCTCACCAACGATCTTGGGGGGCAGTCTCGCTTCGAGGCAGCAAAGGGCGCCGCTGCGGAGTACCTAAAGAATTTTGCGGATGGCCAGGATCGTGTCGCGATCGTTCCTTTTGCCAGCCGCGACGTTGTAAAGACCATTGCTGCGGCGCATTTTGTAACTACGCGCGCTGAGGCGCTGGCAGAATTGGACGCGCTGCCGCGGCCGCAGCCGCGCAATAATACGGCGCTCTACTCGGCCGTGCAGGCGGCAGTTGAAACCCTCCGGCAGCAGACTCCCGCCGGAGCGGCGCAGCCGCGCCTGCTTCTACTTACAGATGGCACCAACGATGTGCAACCGCAGGCCGGAGATGACCAGGGACTGCTTAACGGTCCGAGCGGGCTCGCCGCCGCGGCCGCCTCGGTTCAGCGCTCTGGCGTCGATGTTCTACCCATCGGACTCGGTGACGAGCACTCCATTGATGAGGCCGCTATGGCGCGCCTGGGAACGCGGCCGCCGCTGATCACCTTCGATGTGAATGTGTTGCACAAAGCGTTCCAGCTGCTTCAGCCTTCGCAGGACGGAAGCATGACCGTCGCGCTCCAGGCGCCGCAAAGTCTGGGATCGCGCACACTTCTGGCCGGACGAATCGTTCATTTCCGTGCCAAGATCACGCTGGCCGATGGAACCGTTCTGGTCGAGAACCGGCAGGCTTTGTGGGTTGCGCCGCCAGTGGCGACGCCATTCTTCGAAGGCGAAGCGACGGAAGCCGAACAACGGGCGTTTCTGGCAAATGCGCGGCTCGATCATGGATCCCTTTTATTGTTTCTGCGCCCATTCTTCGTCTTTGCGGGCTTTGCAGCGCTGCTGGCCGTGTTGTGGTTCGGACTTCCGCGGCTGCTGTGGCCGGAGCGATACGACCACCGCTCGGCGCGGCCAGTGCGGCCGGAGTACTGGCCGGGTGGGGATGCACCATCGCATCGCGATAGCCGGCCTGCGTACCGCTACGCTCCGCCCGGATTTGAGACGGGTGGAAGAGGTGCGCGCGCGCCCATACGTGGCCCTGGAGAGCACACGATTGTTCGACCCGTCACCGAGTTCGATCCAAATAAAACCCGTTTGAGTTAGCGAAAGGAGCTCCATGCCTATTATCGAAGTAAAACGCCAGGGTGTCCGGCCGGCAGTGCGCAAGGTACCCACAAGCACCTGCGCAGTGACCATGCCCATGACGTTGGAGAGCGTGGGACGAGAGGTTCGCAGCGAGAACGAAGAGCCGGAGATGGTGGAATCGCTCCAGCACGCCTTCGAGAAGTTCAACCCGAGCATCAAGTTCAAAGGGATTGCCGGCGCAGAGGAGGCAGAGTTCCGGGCTGACCTGCGCTTTCGCAGCATCAAGGATTTCGAGCCCGCCAATATCATGACTCGCCAGGAGGTTCGCGGCGAGGACGGTTCGGTCGCCTACCTTCGCAACGACCTTGCCGACCTGAAGAACAACATCGATTTGATCTACCGGCTCAAGGACCGCTGGAAGCTGCCCGCTGTGCGCCGCGCGTGGAACAACCCGGAGCAGCGCAAGCAAATCATAGAAGCTCTGGGACAACTGCGGCATGAACTGGGCAAAGTTGTGGAAGGGGAGAAGTAATGGAGACACTTACCAAATCTACGAGCGAGATTCTGGGGAATGCGCCGGTACGCGATGTATTGGCGGAGATCTTTGCCGATCTTCACCCCGGCCTGATCGACGAAAATCGATCGATCACATCCATTTTTACGCCGCAGAGCGCGCGCGAGTTCCTGACCCAGCTTACCGATATCACCTCGCTGCTGAGCGAGGAGGACAGCTTCGATGAAACGCTCGCGAAGTTGCAATCACAAATCGACCACGCGGAAGAGACGCGCGACGAGCTTCTCGAGCAGGTCTTTGAGCAGCTGCGGCCCATTGAGCGAAGCTACCGGGAGCTGCAGACCTTTTTCGAGAACACAAAAATCTACGACGGCAAGCAGCGTAAGCCGATTGAGTTATTTATCTGGAATACGGATCCGCGTGAAATCAAGGGCGCATTCAGTGTTACCGTCGCCGCCATCGAGAATTTCTGCAGGAAGCGTAACGACAACTTCAACTTTCGCGATGACATCTGCAATCTCGTCATTCCAGGTTGGATCAGTCAACCGGTCCGGGAACGGCTGGAGAGCATTGCAAACCAGTGGGGCATTCTGCTCATCACAGACATCGACGATGAAAAGTCATTCCAGAACGTAGAGCGCAATTTCCGGCCGGGAGGAAAGTACGAGTTTCTCAAGCGTCCGGAAGACCGCGCCGCCGCCGACGTTGTGGTGATGGGCTATTTACAGCTGCGTCCGAAGCATTGGTTTGAGAAGAAGATCGACAACGGCGACGACCTCTATGGTCCTCCGTCGTTGGCCTTCGCCGGCGCTGTGGCGCGCACGGATGACAGCGCGGGCATGGCGCAGGGCCCGGTAGGTTCACGCTTCGGCCAGGTTACGGGTCCTGAGAAGGCGCGGATCGAGCCACTTATCAGTGAGATGGAACATCTCAGCATGGAGCGCCAACTTATTCCAGTTATCCGCGATGCGGACAACAAGCTGTGCTTCTTCGGCTGCAGAACGCTTGCCGATGATCCGTACGGAGTCTATAAGTTCTTCACCTCATATCGCATCATTCGCTACATCGAACGCTGCTGCCGCCACTATCTGCTGCAGGTGGCCGGTCAGGTGCTTACGCGCGACTTCATGGATGAGGCGATCGAGAAGCCGATCCTGCGCATGTTGCAGGAGCAGGTGGAAGCGGGCACTCTGATCGACTTCAAATTAGATATTGATCGCGATGCGAACAAGCGCATGCAGGGTATTTGTGATCTCAAGCTTGAAGTAATGCCGACGGGACCGGGCGAGAGCTTCCGTCTCAAAATCGATACGCCCGAGTTTACTCCCGAAGGGTCGAAGCTGGAGTCGGCGGGCCGGTAGTGTGCGGCAGGG
>Ga0335075_10009087_pt1 | contig 15191 bp, 13 predicted proteins | sample Lox_Sample_24_FD_206723 | JGI IMG/M metagenome (GOLD analysis project Ga0335075, IMG submission 206723) | Soil microbial communities from Loxahatchee National Wildlife Refuge, Florida, United States - Lox_Sample_2.4 | ecosystem: Environmental > Terrestrial > Soil > Wetlands | place: USA... | reverse complement strand
CGGTGTCAGGGCGCCCTGCAGCTGGCCGCCGAGCCCGCCCATCCCGTGATCGAGCCCATGCTGATCGCACAGACCTTTTATCGCATGGCGAATGCGCTGTCGCTCGCACGCGGGCTCGATCCCGACCGCCCCCCGAACCTGAGAAAAGTGACCGAGACTGTTTGATGCCCATTGCGCTTCACAACGGGCGGGTGCTGCGCGGGCAGGCGCTCGTCGAAGGCCGCTGCGTGCTGCTCGAGGGCGGTCGCATTCTCGACATCGTTCCCGAGAATCATCCAAGCAGCCGCGGCGCGACTCAGGTCGACCTGCGCGGCAACCTGCTGTTGCCGGGGTTCATCGACTCGCAGGTGAATGGCGGCGGCGGCGTGCTGTTCAACGACTCGCCGAGCGTCGAGGCCATCAGACAGATCGGGAGCGCTCACCGGCGCTTCGGCACCACGGGTTTCATGCCGACGCTGATCAGCGCAGATCTCGACGTCGTCGCTCGCGCGATCGCCGCTGCTCGCGGCGCGATCGAGGCTCGTGTGCCGGGAGTGCTCGGTATTCACATCGAGGGCCCCTTCCTCAACGTCGAGCGCAAGGGCGTCCACGATCCGGCAAAGCTGCGCGAGCTCGACACCAGCGCCGTGGGATTGCTGACCTCGCTCGGCATCGGACGCACCCTGGTAACGCTCGCTCCGGAGATGACCAAGCCGCAGATCATCCGGCAGCTCGAGGCCGCCGGCGTGATCGTCTCCGCCGGCCACACCAACGCCACCTACGCGGAGGTGGTTGCCGCTTTGCACCATGGCCTCACCGGCTTCACGCACCTCTTCAATGCCATGTCGCAGCTCACGGGCCGGGAGCCCGGCGTCGTGGGCGCGGCGCTGGAAAGCGTCGACAGCTGGTGCGGCATCATCGTCGACGGCCAGCACATCTCGCCGGTGGTTCTGCGCCTCGCGATGCGTTGCAAACCGTCGAATCGTTTCATGCTGGTCACCGATGCCATGCCGAGCGTCGGAACCAACGCCCGCTCCTTCAAGCTGGAGGGCCGCGACATCACCGTCTCCGGCAACGTTTGCATCGACGAGGACGGCCGCCTCGCCGGCTCCAACATCGACATGGCGAGCTGTGTGCGCAACGCCGTGACCCTGCTCGGCGTCTCCCTCGCCGAGGCCGTGCGCATGGCGAGCCTCTATCCGGCCGAGTTTCTCGGCCTGTCCCACGAGCTCGGCCGTATCGAGCCTGGCTACCGCGCCAATCTCGTCATGGCCGACGACAAGCTCAACGTGCTCGAGACCTGGATCGACGGCCAGACACCTTAGTTGAAGCCACCTGCGGCGGCGGGGCACTCCTCGTTGAAGCGCTGGATCCGGGCTCCTGCCCGGCCCAGCGCGCCGCAGGCAAAAAGCGCGGTTTTTTGCCCGCGGCTCCGCCACCTGCGGCGGCGGGGCACATCCCTGTGCCTGGCGCGCGGCTTGCAAAAATACGGGCTTACGGCAGCATCAGCCGGCGCGGCGTAACCGCTCACGCGGTCCATAGCGATCGGCCATTTTCTCGAGCGGCACCGGGCGAATGCGCGCTGCCTGTCCGCAGCAGCCGAACGCCTCGAAGCGCGCCTTGCAGATCTCGCGCGCGCCCGCCGTCGCCGCCTTGAGGAACCTGCGTGGGTCGAAGTCGTCCGGACTGCCGACGAGCGAGCGCCGCACCGCGGCGGTCATCGCAATGCGGATGTCGGTATCGATGTTTACCTTGCGAACGCCCTGGCGGATGCCCGCCTGGATCTCCTCGACCGGGACGCCGTAGGTCTCGGGGATGTCGCCGCCGTACTTGCGCAGCACGGCCAGCCACTCCTGCGGCACGGACGATGAGCCGTGCATGACCAGGTGAGTGTTGGGAATCGCGCGATGAATCTCCTCGATGCGCGCGATCGCAAGCACTTCCCGTGTCGGCTGGCGGGAGAACTTGTATGCCCCGTGGGACGTACCGATCGCAATGGCGAGCGCGTCCACCCCCGTGCGCTCGACGAAATCGGCTGCCTGGGCGGGGTCCGTCAGCAGCTGCTCCCGCGTGAGCGTTCCCTCGGCTCCAACGCCGTCTTCTTCCCCTGCGGCGCCGGACTCCAGCGATCCCAGACAGCCGAGCTCACCCTCGACCGAGACGCCGACGGCATGCGCCATATCGGCCACGCGACCGGTGACCTCGACGTTGTATTCATAGGAGGCCGGTGTCTTCATGTCCTCCCGCAGCGATCCGTCCATCATCACGCTCGTGAATCCCGAGCGGATGGACGCCTGGCAGACCGCGGGGCTCGCACCGTGATCCTGGTGCATCACCACCGGAATCTGCGGCCAGGTCTCGACCGCCGCCTGCGCGATATGGCGCAGGAAGGGCTCTCCGGCGTAGCTGCGCGCCCCGGCTGATGCCTGCAGAATCGCCGGGCTGTCGCTCTCGGCCGCTGCCTGCATGATCGCCTGGACCTGCTCCATGTTGTTGACGTTGAAAGCCGGAACGCCGTAGCCGAATTCGGCTGCATGATCGAGCAGCTGCCGGAGCGAAATGAATGCCATGCCGTTCTCCCCTTTCAGTGTGAGTGATCAAGCGGAATGCGCGACCCGCCCCCGCTCGCGCGCCAGGCAATCCTTGCGCCGCTCCATCAGCCTCCAGATCATGGGCGTGAAGATGAGCTGCATCGCAAGATCCATCTTGCCGCCCGGACAGACGATGGTATTGGGCCGCGACATGAAGGAGTCGTGCAGCATCGAGAGCAGGTAGGGAAAGTCGATGCCGCGCGGATCCTGGAAGCGGATGACCAGGAACGATTCGTCCGGCGTCGGGATGAACCGCGCGATGAAGGGATTCGAGGTATCGACGACCGGGACGCGCTGGAAGTTGATGTGCGTGCGGGAGAACTGCGGACAGATGTAGCTGAGGTAATCCGGCATCCGGCGCAGGATCGTGTCGGTGACCGCCTCGGCGGAATACCCGCGCGTCGACTTGTCGCGGTGCAGCTTCTGGATCCACTCCAGGTTGATGACCGGCGTGACGCCGATCAGCAGATCCACGTGCTGCGCCACGTCGACCTCGTCCGTCACCACCGCACCGTGCAGCCCCTCATAGAACAGCAGGTCCGTATCGCCCGCCACGTCCTCCCACTCCGTGAAGGTGCCGGCCTTTTGACCATGGCGCGCGGCCTCAATGTCATCGTGCAGGTACTTGCGCACCTTGCCGGCGCCGACCGCGGCGTACCCTCGGAACAGATCCTCGAGCTCCGCAAACAGGTTCGCCTCCGGGCCGAAGTGGCTGAAGCGGTGATCGCCCCGCGCGAGCGCCGCCGCGAGTTGCTCCCGCATCCCCGCACGGTCGTAGCGGTGAAAGCTGTCGCCTTCGACGAACGCGGCCTTGAGGTGATCGCGGCGGAAGATCTGCTCGAATGTCTTGCTCACCGAGGTGGTGCCGGCTCCCGAGGAGCCGGTGACTGCGATGATCGGATGGCGCGCGGACATGGGTATCGCCTCGGTCAGATGCGCTGGGTGAAGAGCCCGCGCGCGGCGAAGAGCGGCACGTCGAGCTCGAATTCGTTGTGGTCGCGGTGATAGTGCTCGATGCGCTCGACCTCCGAGCGCGCGCCGAACACGAAGCTGACGCGCTGGTGCAGGCTCTCGGGGACGACATCGAGGATCGGTCCGTGGCCCGTGCTCGCCCGCCCGCCGGCTTGCTCGATCAGATATCCGATCGGATTCGCCTCGTAGAGCAGCCGCAGACGCCCGGGCTTCGTCGGATCCTTGCGGTCGCGCGGATACATGAATACGCCGCCGCGCATGAGGATGCGATGCGTCTCCGCCACCAGCGAGGCGATCCACCGCATGTTGAAGTCCGTGCCGCGCGGTCCACTCTGTCCCGCCAGGCACTCGTTCACGTAGCGCCGGATCGCCGGCTCCCAGTGGCGGGAGTTGGACGCGTTGATCGCGAACTCGGCAGTGGTCTCGGGCACCCGCAGATTCGGGTGCGTCAGCATGAATTCCCCGATCTCCTTATCGAGCGTGAATCCGTTGACGCCGCAGCCCGTCGACAGCACCAGCATGGTCGCGGGCCCGTAGATCGCATAGCCCGCGCACACTTGCGCGCTGCCCGGCTGCAGGAAGTCCGCCGCGGACGGCTCGCGAACCCCCGCCGGACATTTCAGGACCGAGAAGATGCTGCCGACGGAAACGTTGACGTCGATGTTGGAAGAGCCGTCGAGCGGATCGAAAAGCAGCAGATAGCGCCCGCGCGGATAGGAGGTGGGTATGGGGTACGGCTGCTCCTGCTCCTCCGAGAGCATCCCCGCGAGCTGTCCGCCCCACTCGTTGGTGCGCACGAAGATCTCGTTCGCGAGGACATCGAGCTTCATCTGCGTCTCGCCCTGGACATTGACCGTGCCCGCATCTCCGAGCGCATTCGCCAGCGCCCCCTTGCCTATCAGCATTGCAATTCGCTTGCACGCCAGACGCACGTCGTTGACGAGGGCGGTGAAGCTCCCGACCGGCCCGCTCTCGCCCGCCGCCGCATTGAGCCGCCGCTGTTCCTCGATGAGGAATCTGGTGATGGTGCCCGTGGTCATGGTCGTCGCCCCCCTCAGGCGTTCGCAGAAAACACTCGACTCGCCCGGATATCGGGTTCTTCAATGGTTTCCAGCTCCTGCCGGCGGATCGTTCCGCCCTTGCGCTCGAACAGCCGGCTCGCCTGCCTGAGCCGCGCCCGGTCGAGCGCGTTCCTGATCGAGCGCGCGTTGGCAAAGTGCGGTTGCGCGCGCCGCTTCTCGATGTACTCCCGCAGCGCCTCGTCAGCCGGCGCGCTCAACCGATATTGCATCTGCTGCAGCATCAGCCGCGCGATCGCGAGCAGCTCCGCCGCGGTGTAGTCCGGGAAGTCGATGTGGTGCGCGATCCGCGACGACATCCCCGGATTGCTGCGGAAGAAAGTCTCCATCCGGTCCTTGTACCCGGCCAGGATGACGACCAGGTCGTCGCGCTGGTTCTCCATCACCTGCAGCAGGATCTCGATCGCCTCCTGGCCATAGTCGCGCTCGTTCTCCGGACGGTAGAGGTAGTACGCCTCGTCGATGAAGAGCACCCCGCCCATGGCCCGCTTCAGCACCTCGCGAGTCTTCGGGGCCGTATGCCCGATGTACTGCCCCACGAGATCATCGCGGGTGACGGCCACCAGGTGGCCTTTGCGCACGTAGCCCAGGCGATGGAGGATCTCCGCCATGCGCATCGCCACCGTGGTCTTGCCGGTGCCCGGGTTGCCCGTGAAAGACATGTGCAGCGCCGGGGGGCCGGCGGAAAGCCCCACGGCACGACGCAGCTTGTCGATGAGCAGCAGCGCGGCGATGTCGCGGATGCGGCTCTTGACGGGCGCCAGCCCTACGAGCTCGCGGTCGAGGCTGTCCAGCACCTCCCCGACGTGCGAGTCGCGGTAGGCCGCCTCAAGGTCGAGGGACTCAGCTGCGGTCAGCGCGGCATTCGGTCCATCCCGGGACGGCACAGGATCGACTCTCGCGTTCATGGCCGGCGCTCAATAGCGCTCCCCCTCCGGGCGCTCCGTCGCATACGCGCGCGTCGTGTAGCGCACGCTGCGGCCCGGCCCCTCCTCGCGCATCAGAGCGAATCCCGGCTCGGCGGCCGGCCGGCCGACGATGAACGACAGCCGCAGCGACTCCCGCCCGCGTGTGGAGTCGAACGCGTTGACCTTGATGTAGTGGTTCGGAAAAGTCCTGCGGCATGCGCTCACCTCGGTCATGACGCCCACCGCATCGCGGATGTCGAACATCGGGTTGCCGAACATCTCCCAGTAGGTGTTGCGCGGATGCGGATCGTCCGTGTACTCGACGGACACCGCCCAGCCATTGCCGAGGCAGTAGTCGATCTGTCTGGCGATCTGCTCGTCGGTGAGCTCGGGCAGGAAGGAAAAGGTGCCTTGGGTGACTCTCATGGATGGTTCCTCAGGCAACGGCCGGTGTCGGCACGAAGTCAGGTGTGTCGGTGCTCGCGTAATTGAAGGTCACCTCGCCCCAGACATCGAGCGCCGCCTTGAGGGGGGCGCAGTCCCGGGCGGCCGCGGCCAGGATCTGCGGCCCTTCGTTCCAGATGTCCCTGCCCTCGTTGCGCGCGAGCACCATCGCCTCGAGCGCTACGCGGTTGGCCGTCGCCCCGGCGGCGATGCCCATCGGATGCCCGATGGTGCCGCCGCCGAACTGCAGTACCACGTCCTCGCCGAGATAGTGCAGCAGTTGGTGCATCTGCCCGGCGTGAATGCCGCCGGAAGCGACGGGCATGACGCCGTGCAGCCCGGCCCAGTCCTGCTCGAAGAAGATGCCGCGCTGCAGATCGAGCGCGTTGCGCCCTTCGCGCAGCACGTTGTAGAAGCCCTGCACGGAGTTGGGATCGCCCTCGAGCTTGCCCACCACCGTGCCGGCGTGGATGTGGTCGACGCCGGCGAGCCGCATCCATTTCGAGATCACCCGGAAGGAGATGCCGTGGGTCTTCTGGCGCGTGTAGGTGGAGTGCCCCGCGCGGTGCAGGTGCAGGATCATGTCGTTGCGCCGCGCCCAGCGCGACATCGACTGGATGGCGGTGTAGCCGATCACCAGGTCGATCATGACGATCACCGAGCCGAGCTCCTTGGCGAACTCCGCCCGCTCGTACATATCCTCCATGGTTCCGGCGGTCACGTTGAGGTAGGTCCCCTTCACCTCACCGGTGGCGGCCTGCGCGCGGTTGACGGCTTCCATGCAGTAGAGGAAGCGGTCGCGCCAGTGCATGAAGGGCTGCGAGTTGATGTTCTCGTCGTCCTTGGTGAAGTCGAGGCCGCCCTTCAGCGCTTCGTAGACCACGCGGCCGTAGTTCTTGCCGGAGAGCCCGAGTTTCGGCTTGACGGTAGCGCCGAGCAGCGGCCGGCCGAACTTGTCGAGCCGCTCGCGCTCGACCACGATCCCGGTCGGCGGCCCGGCGAAGGTCTTCACGTAGGCTGCGGGGAAGCGCATGTCCTCGAGCCGCAGCGCCTTGAGCGGCTTGAAGCCGAAGACGTTGCCGATGACCGAGGCGCTCAGGTTCGCGATGGACCCGGGCTCGAAGAGGTCGACGTCGTAGGCGATATAGGCGAAATACTGCCCCGGCGAGCTCGGCACCGGCTCCACCCGGTACGCTTTCGCCCGGTATCGGTCGCAGGCCGTGAGCCGATCCGTCCATACCACCGTCCAGGTGGCCGTGGAAGACTCACCCGCCACGGCCGCCGCCGCTTCCTCCGGCTCGACTCCGTCCTGCGGGGTAATGCGAAAGAGCGCCAGCACGTCGGTCGCGGCCGGCGAGTAATCGGGGTTCCAGTAACCCATCTGCGCGTACTTCAGCACTCCCGGCCGGTAGCGCGCGGCGCCGGACTTGGCACGCTTGCTGTCATCGAGGACTCTCATGCGGGGCTCCCACGGATGCTCGGTTTGGGTACGCGCAGATCCTCGGGCTTGATTTGTATTAGGTCCAGTTAGATATTATTGGCGTCCGAATAAGATTCCCTTATGGATGCGTAACGTCACACTCAGACAAATGCGGGTTTTCGCCGCCGTGGCGCGCCATCTGTCCTTCACCCGGGCGGCGCAGGAGCTGCACCTGACGCAGCCGGCCGTCTCGCAGCAGGTGAGCCTCCTCGAGGCGGAGGTCGGCATGCCGCTGTTCGAGCAGAGCGGCCGCAGGATCCGCCTCGCGCCCGCCGGATTGGAGCTGCTGCGCTACGCAACACAGGTCACGGAGCTGCTGCGGGAGGCGGGCGAGACGCTCGCCGCGATGCGCGGCTTGAAGCGCGGCGTGTTGAAGCTCGGGGCCGTGAGCACCGCGAAGTATTTCGCGCCGACACTGCTCTCGGCCTTCACGCCCGCCTATCCCGAGGTGGCGATCAAGTTCACCGTCGCCAACCGCGAGGAGATCGTGAAGCTCCTCAGCGCGAACGAGCTCGACCTCGTCATCATGGGACGCCCGCCGCGGGAGCTCGATACCACTGCCGAGCCCTTCGCGCGCCATCCTCTCGTGATCATCGCCTCGCCCGAGCATCCCCTCGCCCGGCGCCATCGCATCCCGCTCAAATCGCTGGCGCGCGAAAGCTTCATCATCCGCGAGCAGGGCTCGGGCACACGTGCCTCCATGGAACATGTCTTTCGCGAGCGCGGCGTGACGTATCGCCCTTCCATGGAGGTAAGCAGCAACGAGACCATCAAGCAGGCGGTGATGGCCGGCATGGGACTGAGCTTCATCTCCTCGCACACCATCGGGCTCGAGGCCGAGACCGGCAAGCTCGCCATTCTCGATGTCGTCGGGCTGCCCATCGTGCGCGACTGGTACGTGATTCACCTGCGCGAGAAGATCCTCTCGCCGATCGCCTCGGCATTTCGCGCCTACCTACTGGAGAACGGCGCGCGTGTCATCCAGGAGACCGTCGGCGACGTTACGAAGTCTCGCCGGCCCTGAGGGAGCGCGCTGCGCGATGAATGTAATAGTTGATTGCAATCCAATGACAATCGCTCACAATACGCGCGCTCCCGCCGCCCAGAATCGCCGGCGGCGAGGAGAGTTCATGTCACATCACACCGATATCCTGGATCCCACGTCAGCGGCGCATCCTCCGCTTGCGAAGGTCATGCGCTGCGTGGCGCGCGGCAGCCTCTTCCTGGCGCCGCTGCTGCTGGTCGCAGGCTGCGGCAGCAGCGACAACGCCGCGATCCGCGTTCTCAACGTCAGCCAGGATTACACGGCCCTCAATATCTACGTCGGCAGCACCACCACCGTGGCCACTGTCGCTGACGTCCCTACGGGCAACATCAGCGGCTATTCCGGAGTCGCCTCCGGCTCGCAGACGCTCTATTTCACGGAGGGTGCCAATACGCAAACCGATCCGCTGAGCTCGGAGACCGAGACATTCACCGCGAGCGAGCACCGGACCTATGTCACTTACGGCGACAATGGCGAGTTCGCGGAGTACGAGATCGATGAGAACGAGAGCGCGGCAAGCGGCGGCGACGCCAGTGTGGAGGTGCTCGATACTGCCAACGACGCCGGCGCGCTCGACGTTTATCTCACCAGCTCCACCACGCTATCCGGCGTAACCCCGAATTTCACGGACCTCTCCGTCGGCAAGGCAACATCCTTCACCTCCGTCGCCTCGGGAACATATGAACTGAGCGTCACCGGCACGGGTAACAGCTCGGACGTGCGGCTGCAAGTCCCGAGCATCACCCTCAGCAGCGGTGAGGTCGTCTCGGTCGTGATCACCGAAAGCGCCGGTGGGTACCTCGTCAACGCGTACATCCTGCCGCAGCAGGGCTCGCTCACGACGGAGCTCAATCCCGACTCGCGAGTTCGCGTAGTAAACGGGTTGCCCAGCGGCTCCGACGCCGCCGTGACGATCGGATCGACCGTACTCACCACCAATGCGGCTCCCAATTCGGTGGGCACGTATCAGATGGTTCCCGCCGGAACCGACACGGTGACGGTGGCCATCGACGGCATCGGCGTCTCCTCGCCAGAGCAAGCCTTGGCCGCGGGCCAGGACTACACGCTGCTGATCTACGAGGGGCCGAACGGCGTCGAGGAGAACTGGCTGGTCGACACCAATCGCCTGCCGGCGAGCGGCGATGCCAGCATTCGGCTGGTGGACGGCATGTCCGGACTGACGGATCCCATCTCGCTCGCGGTGGATTCCGTCCCGACGCTCACCGACGTGTCGCAGGGCGAGGCGTCGAGCTACGACACCGCCATTACCGCAACCGCGACAGGCGCGCTGACCGTCACCGATGCGACCACATCGCAGCAGATCTATTCGCAGAGCCCGGTCACGCTCTCGTCCCAGGGCGTGTATACGCTCTTCGTATTCGGCAGCGCCTCATCTGCGGCCGGCACGCTGAACCAGGACCGTTAGGAGTGTCATAGAGCGCTGGGTCCGGGCTCCTCGCGGGCCCAGCGCGGTTAGCCGGTTCGTGCCGGCCTAGGAGCCGAAGCGACGGCCGCCGTGGGGAGCCAAAGTGCGGCCGGAGGCCCGGGAGTGCCGCGGGGCGTGATGCTGCGTCCGCGGAGCGCGCCCAGGAGGCGCTGCGGGGCGAGGCGCCGCACGCTGCTCCGCGCTCACAGTGAATTCCGGCGTCGCGGCGACCGGCACTGCTCGGCGCAGCAGGCGCTCGATATCCTTCAGGAGCCCCGCCTCATCGGGCGCGACGAGCGAGATGGCACAGCCGGCGCCGCCGGCGCGGGCCGTTCGTCCGATGCGGTGCACGTAGTCCTCCGGCACGTTCGGCAGCTCGTAATTGACCACGAAAGGCAGCTCCTTGATGTCCAGGCCACGTGCTGCCACTTCGGTGGCGACCAGCGCTGTAATCTTGCCCGTCTTGAACTCCGCAAGTGCCCGGGTACGCGCATTCTGGCTCTTGTTGCCGTGAATGGCTGCCGTCTCAATCCCAGCAGCGGCAAGCTGCTCGGCCAGACGGTTGGCGCCGTGCTTGGTGCGGGTGAAGACCAGCACCTGGTGCCAGCCTCCGTCGCGAATGAGGTGCGCCAGCAGATGGCGCTTGTGCTCCTTCGGCACGCGGTAGGCCCGCTGATCGACACGGTCGGCCGTGGCATTGCGTGGCGCGACCTCGACGGTCACCGGGTCGCGCAGCAGGCGCGTCGCGAGATCGCGGATGTCGTCGGAGTAAGTGGCCGAAAACATCAGGTTCTGCCGCCGCTCCGGCAGGAGCTTCAGCACCTGCCGAATGGCATGGATGAACCCCATGTCGAGCATGCGGTCCGCCTCGTCGAGAACGAAGTGACGCACGGCGCGAAGGTCGACCGCGTGCTGGCCCGCAAGATCGAGAAGCCGTCCTGGCGTGGCGACCAGGAGATCGCAACCGCCGCGCAGCGAGTCGATCTGCGGGTTGATGCTGACGCCACCAAAGACGACGCAGATGCGCGTATGCGTGTGCCGCCCATATTGGCGAGCGCTTTCCGCTACCTGCGCGGCCAGCTCCCGCGTGGGAGTCAGGACCAGCGCCCGGGGCGCACGGCCGGCGGGCCCTTGTGCCAGCGCCTGCAAAATGGGCAGAACGAAGGCTGCCGTCTTGCCGGTGCCGGTCTGCGCGCCGGCGAGCACATCGCGGCCGGCGATCACCGCGGGAATGGCCCGCATCTGAATGGGGGTCGGCGTCTCGTAGCCCTGCTCGGCCACGGCGCGCGCCAGCTCGGGCGCCAGCCCGAGTTCGGTAAAAGGCATGTTTCGGGGAACCTCTGTGTTGGCTCGCGTGAGCGAGCGGCCCGCTGGGCCTGGTGGACATCGCCACGTGAAGAGGGGGCCGGGGTATTGGCCGCCCAGTGGACTGCGGCGCGGACTCTACCGGCTTTCCGGCCGCGCGTCGAGCCCCAAGAATGGCTAAACTAGCGGTTTCGGGCAGTGTGAACGGAATGGAGGCCGGCACCTCTAACCAAGCCATACGGTCCCGAGTGATCCCGGCCTTGAGGACATGCCCATCCATCCCGTGTGACAGGGGGAGCTTTTGATGATTCTCGACCGCGCTCGCGCAAGAACGGGCGCATCCGGCGCTATGCGCCTCTGGATTTGCGGCTTCGTGGCGGCGCTCGCCGCGCTGGCCGGCTGCAGCACCAATACGAACGTCAGCAACGGCACGCCGGTGGTGACCGTCAACGCGCAGGCGGCACAGGCTTTCTCGACCTACGTGGTCGGTATAAGCCTCTACAGCCTGACCCGAACCGACGGCTACATCTCCTACCCGGCGGGCTATACGGCGGAGGAGTTCGCGGATCTGACCCAGCGGGTCGATCTCACCGAGCTGCTGAACGCAGTGGGCATCCCTACCGGCACCTATACCACGCTCGTCATCGGCGTCGACTATTCGGTCCCGATCGTCTACCTCAACGGTGAGTCGACCGCGGCCACGGTGGAGAATACGGCCGGCACGGCGGATCCGGGCATCATCTACGTCACTGTCAAGCTCGACCCGTCGCACCCTCTGGTCGTCAATGAAAATCAGTCGACGCCGTTGGCCCTGGATTTCAACCTGGCGGCCAGCAACCAGGTCGATACGAGCACGAACGTCGTAACGGTCAGGCCGTTCGTGGAAGCGACCACGCCGTCCAACGATACAGAGCCCGTCCGGGCCCGCGGCCTCATTGTGGTCGCCAACCCGAGTCAGAATAACTTCATCGAAGATATCAGACCGTTCGAGGACAACGTCTACTCCACGGTCGGCGCACTGACGGTAAATACCACCTCCAGCACGTACTTCAACATCGACGGAACGGTCATCATGGGGGCCGCCGGACTGACGCAACTAACCAAGCTCGCTTCGAATACGCCGATAGAGGCCTACGGCAGCCTGGACGGCACACCAGCCGGTTCTAGCGCAACCATCACCCCCTCATTCACTGCGACGCAGGTGTACGCCGGCACCGTCGTCTCCAACGGCGAGTACGAGCACGTCCGCGGCGTCGTCTCGGCCATAAGCGGCGACACCCTCTCGGTGATCGGCGCGACCTACCTCTATTACGAGGGTTACTGTGAGAGCAACCTCTGCTTCACGTATTACCCGACTGCCACGATCGACTTGAGCTCTTCCACCGTCATCACGCAGGACAATATCGATGTGGCGGCCTCGAGTCTCTCCCCCCAGTCGATCTCGGTCGGCTCGCAAATCGACGCGATCGGCGTCGGCTCCGTCAGCAGCGCCAACGCGCTGACGCTCGATGCCACCTCCGGACTGGTGCGGCTGCAGTCCACCCCGATCTGGGGCGCGCTCACCGCGGGCACGTCGAGCTCCGCCACGCTCAACCTGATCTCGATCGGAAACACGGACTTCGCCGCCACCTCGAGCAACTTCAATTTCGCGGGGACCGGCAGCTCGACCGCCAATATTGCGGTCGCGGCAGACTATGAAGTCAACACCACCGGAGCGACGACCGGGGCCGACCAGAGCGCGACCACCGCCGGCTCGCTGCTACGGGTCGATGGCTTCCCCACGCCCTTCGGCACCGCGCCGCCGGACTTCAACGCGACCGACGTAATCCCGGGCACCTCGGCTCCCGCCGACCTGATCGTGGATTGGAACAACGGCAGCGGCACCACGGCCCCGTTCACCTCCTATGACACCGGCAGTCTCACTCTCAACCTCTCCGACACAGACATCGCCGAGGTCCTCACCGGCCCACACCCAACGCAGCTCGCAGGTACGCCTGCCATCACCATCTCGGGCGCCACCCAGTTCGCGATCGGTAACTCGACCGATGGCGTCTCCATGTTCAGCACCTCGACCGGTTTTGTCAGCGACCTCGGCACCTCATTGAACGGCTCGACGTCGGTGTTCCGGGTGGTCGCCGTCGGCTCCTTCGACTCGGCAACCAACACGTTCACCGCATCGCGGCTGGAAGTGGCACTCGAGTAGTCGCTATGCCCTGGAGGCGGCGCCCCTTCAGCGGGCGCGACTGCGCCTGCGCGCTGAACATCGCGGATCTGCGCGAGATCGCGCGGCGCCGCGTGCCAGGGTTCGCCTTCGAATACGTCGAGGGCGGCGCGGAGGACGAGGCGACGCTGCGGCATAACCTGGAGGCGTTTGCGGCACTACGCTTCGTGCCGCCAACCTTGATCGACACCTCGGGGAGGAGCCTCGCCACCTCGCTGTTCGGCCGGCCCTGCGCGGCACCGCTCGCCATCGCTCCCACGGGGCTCAACGGCATGCTCCATCCGGACGGCGATCTTGCCCTCGCACGAGCGGCGGCCGGCTTCGGAATCCCCTACACGCTGAGCACGCTGGCCACGACGCGCCTGGAGGATGTCGCAGCCAAGGCGGGCGGGCGGCTCTGGATGCAGCTCTACGTCATGAAGAACCGCGCGATCGCGGAAGACATCATGGCGCGGGCCGCGGCTGCTGGTTACGAAGCGTTGGTATTCACCTCCGATGCCAACGTCTTTGGGAGCAGGGAGTGGGACAAGCGCAACTACGTCAAGCCCGGCAGACCTCGACTGTCGGCCGCCCTCGATTCGATGCGCCATCCGCGCTGGCTCATCGACGTGCTGCTGCGCAAGGGTATCCCGCAATTCCACAACATCGAGGCTTTCCTGCCTCCCGGCGCCGCCAGCGCCGTCGGCGGCAGCACCATCATCCCGAAGATGTTCGAGCCCACGATCACCTGGGCGGACATCGTCTGGATACGCCGGTGCTGGCCCGGAAAGCTCCTCATCAAGGGCGTTTTGAGCGTCGAGGACGCCTGCCATGCCGCCGATGCCGGGTGCGACGGCATCATCCTCAGCAACCACGGCGGCCGGCAGCTCGACCACTGTGTGGCGCCCATCGAGATGCTGGGTGAAGTGGCCGCAGCAGTCGGCAACCGGCTGACGATCGTGATCGACAGTGGCTTTCGCCGCGGGACTGATATCGCCAAGGCACTCGCCCTGGGCGCCCATACCGTGATGATCGGGCGCGCAACGCTCTACGGCCTTGCCGCCGGCGGCGAGCATGGCGTGCGCTGTGCGCTCGACATGCTCGCCGTCGAGCTCGACCGCGTTCTCGGCCAGCTCGGCTGCCGCTCCGTGGCCGATCTGCGGGCCTCGCTCCTGCGCTAGGCCGCCAGCACGCCTTTGGCCTTGGCGGTGTGCGTGGCGATCGCATCCATGAGCCCGGGCGAGAGGCAGTCGTAGGGCTCGAGTCCCAGCTCCTTCAACCGGCCACGGACCTCCCCCATGCGCCCCGGCGGGAACCCCGCCTCGATGATGGAGGAGACGAACGCGGCGAACTCCGGGGCCGCCCAGCCCTGCTCGCGGAAGAGCTCCGGATGCACGAAGTCAAACCCGTAGAACGGATGGTTCTTGTTCTCGATCCGCCCGTACATGTGCACGCCGCAGCCGGTGCAGGCATAGCGCTGGATCGGGGCATTGGTGTCGACGACCTTCAGCTTCTGCGCATTGGCGGTCACGGAGACCTTGTCGCGAGGCAGCACCGCAATCAGCGAGAAGAGCGCACCCTGGGGCTTCCAGCACTTGCTGCAGCCGCAAACGTGATCGTATGCGACGTTGCTCCCCAGACTCACGGTGACCGGTGAGCTCGCGCACTTGCAGGTGAGCGTGCCGCCCGCGAACCCCGAATTGCCGGGCTTGACGCCGCGATCGACTGCCGGATGGATCGAGATGGCCATGTGTTTATCCTC
>Ga0335075_10009086_pt1 | contig 15192 bp, 16 predicted proteins | sample Lox_Sample_24_FD_206723 | JGI IMG/M metagenome (GOLD analysis project Ga0335075, IMG submission 206723) | Soil microbial communities from Loxahatchee National Wildlife Refuge, Florida, United States - Lox_Sample_2.4 | ecosystem: Environmental > Terrestrial > Soil > Wetlands | place: USA... | reverse complement strand
AGCAGGGCTCGACCCTGGCCGGGGTGATGGACGCGTTCTCGATCGCGATCTCGGTCGGCCTGCAGTACGGCATCCCGCTGGAGTCGTACGTGGCCAAGTTCACCAACATGCGGTTCGACCCGGCCGGGATCACCGACGACCCGGACATCCGGATGGCCAGTTCGGTGATGGACTACATCTTCCGGCGCCTGGCCCTCGACCACCTGTCCTACGACCAGCGGGCCGAGCTGGGAATCCTGTCCGTCGACGAGCGGTCGGCCGCCCTGGCCGGCGGCGATCCGGCCGCCCCAGCGGACGAGGTCGACCCCGAGGAACTGGCCCAGTCCGTGCCCGTCGAGCGGCCTCAGCAGCCGGAAAGCCAGAAGCCTGAACGGGACGCCGCGGCCGGCGCGTTCGCCCCGCACAGCTCGACCGAGCTGGTCGAAGCCCAGCAGGGCCGCAGTGCCGACGCTCCGCTCTGCCTGAACTGCGGCACCAAGATGCGGCCCGCGGGCAGCTGCTACGTCTGCGAAGGCTGTGGCTCCACCAGCGGCTGCAGCTGACTCCAGGTCGCTCCAGGGAGCGTATTAGCAGCTCAGGAGGGGTGCGACTATTCGGTCGTGCCCCTCCTGGGTGTCTCATAGGACGACGCTCATTGCATTTGATGCAACAACTTCGCTGGCGGCAGACCGCTCACTCAGTCTTCGGCAGAACGCTCAAGGTAGGCTCGGCAGAGCGCCCACGAACTTACCGGCAGAGCGCCCATACCTAAGCGTTGCCTGCGATAATGTCGGTCTATGGGTATCAGGGCTGGCTTGTTCGCGCGGCATGCCGAGCAAGTGGCCGCCGAGGCGCTGGTCGATACCCGTGTCGTGGTAGTGAACGGTGCCCGGCAGGTCGGAAAGAGCACCCTCGCGGAGCTGATCGTCGCCCGGTCTGCTGGAGCGCGTGAGCTGTACCTGGATGACCCGGCAGTACGCGCCGCTGCGCAAGCGGACCCAAGCGCTTTCGTCCGGCACGACAGACTGCTGATGATCGATGAGATCCAGCGGGTGCCGGAACTGCTGCTGGCCATCAAACGCGAGGTGGATCGTGATCCGCGACCCGGCCGGTTCTTGCTGACGGGTTCGGCTCGGCTCCTGGGGTTGAGGGACTTGCCTGATGCGCTACCGGGACGCGCCGAGACGATCGAGTTGTGGCCGCTGTCGCAGGGGGAGATCGACTCCACTGCGGACGGGTTTGTCGATGCCGTATTCCGGCTCGACGGGAACGTCAGGGTGCCGCCATGCCCGCTGACCAAACGCGAGTATGTGGCGCGGGCGCTGCGCGGCGGATACCCGGAGGCAGTGCGCCGCGACCCGGGACGAGGCCGGGCGAGGTTCTTCGACTCCTACGTGACCGATCTGGTGTCTCGTGACGTCCGCCAGATATCCGACATTGAGCGGCCGGCCGAGATGCGTCGCTTGCTGAGCGTTGTGGCGGCCCGGATGGGAACCCTGGCGGTTGCCCAGTCGATGGCGAGCGACATCGCCCTGCCGCGGCAGACCCTTTCGCGATACCTGGACTTGCTCGAGCTCATCTTCGTGATCAAGCGCGTCCCGGCGTGGTCGTCGAACCTGACTACGCGCGCGATATCCACGCCGAAACTGATCGTCACCGACTCCGGGCTGGGGGGCAGGCTCATCGGCATGTCGGAGGAGCGAGCCAAAGATCCCGTGGCCCCGTTAGGGCCGCTACTGGAGAACTTCGCGATCGGCGAGGTGGCGCGTCAGCTTACCTGGGCCGAAGAGCCCGTACAGCTATTCCACTACCGTGACCGTGATCAGGTCGAGGTGGACATGGTGCTGGAGCATGCGGCTGGCACCGTGATCGGCGTCGAGGTCAAGGCCGCCGAGACCGTCCGAGCCGAGGACTTCCGCGGCCTGCGCCACCTGGCGAACCGGCTCGGCGACCGTTTCCGGGCCGGGTTTGTGCTCTACGCCGGAGAGCAGCAGCTCTCTTTCGGGGACCGGCTAACTGCCCTCCCAATGGCCGCTTTGTGGATGCTCGACGGCTCAGTTCTCTGAGCAGCTTCGGAGCGTGACGAAGTACCGGCAGGTGAGAGGGAATACTGCACACTCCGAATAAGTGCTCTGCGCCAGTACTCCAGGTCGCTCCAGGGAGCGTATTAGCAGCTCAGGAGGGGTGCGACTATTCGGTCGTGCCCCTCCTGAGTCTGTCCTGGGGCGCCGAGGCTGATGATAATATGCTTTTATGCGCACCACGATTGATCTGCCCCCGACCCTGATGCGCGCGGCGAAGGCGCGTGCCGCTGAGGAGGGCGAGAGCCTCAAGGATCTCGTCAACCGGGCGGTAGCGCACGAGGTAGGCCTTTCCGCCACGGCAAGGGGGAAGACGGGGCGCGTGACGCTGCCGCTGATCGCGCGTGACGCCACGCCAACGGCTCTGGTCACCAACGACGACATCGCGAACGCGTTCGATGCCGAGGATGTTGAGAGGTTCGCCTCCCAATGAAGCTTGTTGACGTGGGAGTATGGCTGGCCGCTGTCTGGGGTCGGCATGTCCACCAGCCGGTTGCGGCGGACTGGTTCGGCAAGGAGACGGATGACATCGCCTTCTGCCGGGTCACGCAGCTGGGACTGCTGCGGCTGCTGTCTAACTCCGCCATCATGGGGAAGGACGCCATCGACCGCAGCCAGGCATGGCGAATCTACGATCAGCTCTGGGCCGACGAGCGTGTTCTGTGGGCAGATGAGCCACCTGAACTGGATGCAGTCTGGCGGGCGATCTCTGCCCGTGACGACAAGAGCCACAAGCTGTGGACCGATGACTACCTGGCGGCCTTTGCCCAGGCTAGCGGCGCTACGTTCATAACCCTCGATCGCAAGATACCCGCCCGCTATCCGTCCGTACGGGTCGAACTGCTCGTCTGACTGCTGGCCTCACTCAGGAAGAACTTGGTGCCAGGGCCCGCTTGGACCGGACGATGATCGTGAAGATCGAGTCTGGCGACCGCCGGATAGACGCGATGGAACTGATCAGGTTGTCGTCTGCGCTTCAGGTGCCGGTCGACTTCCTGCTTCGCCCCACGCCCGTCGTGCTGTCGCATCGGGCCAGTGGCATGACCGAAGACTCCGATACCGAAGTGGCGAGGGAAGCCGGGCGCCTAGACCTAGCCTTGGTGGCCTGGCTGCATGAGGTACAGCAGCTTGTGGAGTTGGGTGTACTGCAGCCAGAACCACCCCTGAGGGCTAAGGCTGTAGTGGACTCTCAAGGCACCGCCCGGGAGCTTGCGCTACGGGTCCGGGAACAACTGGGCGTGGGTCTGCAGGCCATCAATTCGCTAGTAGACCTGTGTGAGCGTGCTGGCCAGTATGTCCTAGTCACCGATATTCCGGGGGAAGGCGCATCGGTTGTCGAAGGCGACGTCGCGGTCGCGGTCGTGAGCCTCCAGGGTGATCCAGGCCGCTGCCGCGCTACCGCCGCCCACGAATTCGGTCATCTCGTGATCGATGATGAGTATTCGAGCGACCTCGGGATTCACTCATCGCGTGCTGACCGGGAGGCGCTGCTTGACGCGTTCGCGGCGGAACTTCTGCTGCCATCACAAGTGCTCACCGAAGAGCGCGGTGCATCAGAGGAAATTAGCCGGGATCAGCTCATCAGGCTCGCAGCCCGCTACCGGGCTTCGTGGTCTTTGACCATCAGACAGGCAGCTCAAGCCGGGGTTCTCAGCCCGGAGTCCCGTCGCGACTGGGCACGTTCCACCCCTACTCGAAGCGAGTTCATGGAAGCCGTGGGGTGGGCACCGCAACCGGATCTCGAAGCTGTCCGGGTTCCGCCTCGCTATGCGCATGCCGTGATGGAGGCATGGAGAAGGGGCACGCTCACCGCCACCAGGGCCGTCGAACTCATGCACGGGCAGATCACCATTGCGGATCTGCCCATGGGTGCCGAGGCGGACGTCGAGCCGTGATCGAGCGGTCGGAGACCGTCAGGTCTGTCTGGGTACTTGATGCCATGTGCTTGATCCACTTTGGCCGGGCGGAACGGCTGGACGTTCTCGGATCGGCTGCTCGCAGGCGCCTGCAGGGACGGCAAGCTATCTGAACCCACTGCCGGGAACCTAATTGACACGCTGCGGGCAACAGGACTCAGGCTGCCCTGCACGGGAGCGGAGTTCCCAAACTACGCGCGTGGGCACGGACTCCTCTAGAGGCCACCGGGCATGAGTGTGGCTGGCCGGCTGGGCCAGCCACGTCTCGGCGGCGTGGCTGAGCTAGGGGACCAGGATGAGGCGGCCGGGGAACGCCCGGCTTTCGAGCAGGCGGTGTGCCTCTACGGCCTCGGACAGTGGGAGCGACTGGGTGACGGCGCGGAGTTCGCCGGTTTCGAGCAGGCCGGCTAGCTCAGCAATGTCGGCTCGGGCCCGCTCGGGGGCTGTTGCCCGCCACAGCAGCAGGCCGAACCCCGTCACCGTCGTCAGCCCGAACAAGCTGCGCACCGGAATGCTGGCGAAATCACCGCTGGCTGCACCGTAGACAACGACGCGGCCAAGCGGCCTGAGCAGTCCGATGCTCGTATTCAGCATCGCGCCGCCCACCGCGTCCAAGGCGACGTCGATGCCGTCAGGCACGGCGGCCCGCACCTGATCGGTCCAGTCCGGCCGATTGTGATCGATGGTCACGTCAGCGCCAAGTCCGGCGAGGAATTCGAGCTTGGCCGCCGAGCCGGCCGTGGCGATTACCGTACCGGCGCCCTGCTGCCTGGCCAGTTGCACGGCCAGGTGCCCGATCCCGCCAGCGCCCGAGGTGACCAGGACGGTCTCGCCCTTCGCGAGACGCCCGGCCCGCAGCGTGCCCAGCGCCACCGGTCCGACGGTCGGGAGCATGCTGGCGGCCTCGAGGCTGAGCTCCGAGGCTACCGGGACGAGCCAGTCGGTCCCGGCGAGGACGTAGTCGGCGTAGGCGTCCTCCAGCAGGACGGCGACGCGCGTGCCGGCCAGCGAAGGATCGGCGTCCGGGCCGACTGCCTCGATGGTTCCGACAACGTCCCCGGTCAGCGTGGCGGGCAGCTGACGGTAGTACAGCGAGCTGGGATCGCTGGCCCGCCGGAGCTGGACATCGACGTAGTTCACGCCGATCGCCTCGGTGCGGATGAGCACCTGCCCGGGGCCGGGCGAGGGCACCTCAGCCTCCTCGATCGTCAGTACTTCTGGGCCGCCATGAGCGTGATAACGCACGCGTCGCATGAACCGTCTCCTAAACTGGACTGTCAGTCAACTTGAGGTCCGACCTTACTGGACCGTTGGTCCAGTTGTCCAGCGGAAGGAGATCCCGATGAGCCAAACCCGGCCCGAGCGCGCCGACGCGGCGCGCAACCGGCGCGCGATCCTGGCGGCCACCGAGGAACTTCTGGCCACGCACCGGCCGCGGGACATCTCGATCGAGCAGGTCGCGCAGGCGGCCGGGGTCGGCAAGGGCACGGTCTTCCACCGGTTCGGCAGCCGAATGGGGCTGATGACGGCGCTGATGATCGAGCGTGCCCAGGCGCTGACCGAGGCGGTGACCTCCGGTCCGCCACCTCTGGGTCCGGGAGCACCCGACCGGGAGCGCCTGCTCGCCTTTATCGACGCCGTCATAGAGGTCGTCGGCCGCAACAAGAGCCTCCTGGCGGAACTCGCCTTCAGCGGCGCGGCGGAGCCGGCAGCCACGGACAAGGGCTCTGCCGCCGGCGGGGGCTCTGCCGCCGGCGAGGCCGCTGCCGCCGGCCAGGGGACGGCGAAGGACGGCCACCGGGACGACCATCCGGTCTACCGCTTCTGGCATGGCCATATCAGCACGCTCATCGCGGCCCAACGGCCTGACGTTGACGCTGAGATGATCGCGCACGTCGTGCTGGGCGCCCTGCACAGCGAGCCGATCCTGGCCTGCCTCGCCGCCGATGGCCCAGCCCGTCCCGCCGCAGCGGTCAGGGCACTAGTCCGCGCCGTCCTCGACGCGCCGAGTTAGGCCGGCGTGCGCGGACCCCTGCTGGTAGGAACGTGCCTGGCTGCTCGCGTCGCTGGGTCTGACGGCTCGGGGATATCGGCGACATCCCCGAGCCGTCAGGCTCCCAAGGTGCCTGTGCGTGCTGTCGCAGGGGCAGCGCGCGGTGCGGCAGCGATGCTCGGCGCTGGCTGGTGGTCAGGCCACCGCGGCCGCCGCGGGCTGGCGCAGCGGTGCCAGCGCGGTGCTCCAGGCGACGACCTGGTCGAGGAGGGTCCCCAGCGCGGCGAGGTTGTAGTCGCTGGGCTTGAACACGCTGAAGTTCTCGAACTCGGTGAGCAGGGACAGCGCGACCTGCTGGCGGACGTCGGCCATTTGCAGTTCGCCCGCGACCAGGCGCAGGTGCTCGGCGGCCCGGGCGCCGCCAACGCCGCCGTAGGAGACGAACCCGACGGCCTTGTTGTTCCACTCGGCGTACAGGTAGTCGATGGCGTTCTTCAGCACCCCGGAGGTGGAGTGGTTGTACTCGGGGGTGACGATGACGAATCCGTCGAACGAGGCGATCTTGTCGGCCCAGGCCTTGGTGTGCTCGTTCTGGTACTGGCCCATCGAGGGCGGCAGCGGTTCGTCGAGGTGGGGCAGCGGGTAGTCGCGCAGGTCGACGAGCTCGTACTCGGCGTCGCTGCGCTGTGAGGCGATGTCGTAGACCCACCGGGCGACCTGCTCGCCGTTGCGGTTGGGGCGGGTGCTGCCAAGGATGATGCCGATCCGAGTCACGGGAGTTCCTCCTGTGCTGTGTAGGGTCTGTGCAGCGGCTAAACGGACTTTACCCCGGTTAGTATTCCGGCCGTACAGTGAATCCCGTGAACCAGCTAGGGGTGCCCTGGGGACCGCCGCACTCGGAGCGGGCGGACGCCGCGCGCAACCGGGCGCACCTGCTGGCCACCGCGCGCCAGATGCTCGCCGAGCAGGGCCCGGACATGCTGACCATGGACGCGCTGGCCGAGCGCGCGGGCCTGGGCAAGGGCACGGTGTTCCGCCGGTTCGGCACCCGGGCCGGCATCTTCGGCGCGCTGATGGACGACGACGAGAAGGGCTTCCAGCAGCAGGTTCTGGCCGGGCCCCCGCCGCTTGGCCCTGGTGCGCCGCCGCTGGACCGGCTGATCGCCTACGGCCAGGCCCGGACCCGCTTCCTGGTCGACCACAGCGACATCGCCCGTGCCTCCCTGGACGGCCATCAGCCCGTCCCGGCCGGGAGGCAAACACCTCTGTCCCGGGTGCACATCCGGGTCCTGCTGGGGCAGATGGACGTCGGCCACGCCGACCTCGACATCCTCGCCCTGCAGCTCACGGCCGCGCTCGACGGCCCCCTGCTGCTTTACCTGTCTGCCTCCGACCTAACCGGCGAGCCACAGACCGAGCGGGTCGCGCAAAGCTGGCAGGACCTGGTCCGGCGAGTATGCCGGCCCTTGGCATCGGGTTAGGCCCAGGAACCGGCCAGGCCAATCAACTCCGGCGGACGGCCGCCACCGCGCGGGCGGCACGGCTCGTAGAAGGTAAACGCCTGCGCGGCTGCAGGCTGGCCAGGATCCTGGCCATGGCGCGCTCGAACAAGTCGCCCTGCTGCCGGGCAAGGTCCGCGGACGGCGTGCCGTCGCCGACGAGGTCCGGCAGCTGGTCGGCCGGGCACGGGCCGCCGAAGCCGGCCCGGTACGCCCTGGGTAAGGACGGATGCCGTTACCCGGCGGCGCCGGTACGCTTGCCGGCCGCGACGGCGATGAGGCCGTCGACGGCGGCCTGGAACTGGTGGTTCCACCGGCGGGCGACCAGCGGGCGGAGCAGCCCGACGGTGACGCCGACGAACACCTCGGTGTTGCTGACATGGGTGCCGCCGTCAGGGGACGGGGTGAAGCTCCACAGATGACACGACTTGATCCCGTTGCTGTCACCCGACCATGACGCGCGCCGCGCGGGCTCGAGCAGGTCAATGGCGACGTGCTGGCTGGTGGTGCCGATGGGGAAGCCGAGACTGAGCCGCTGGTCGAAGGTCGCGCCGGCGGCCAGCTCGGCTGCAGCGGCCCTGGTCACCGAGCGGTGCAGCGGAGACCATGTCGGCCACCGTTCCAGGTCGGTCCAGCTGGCCCAGACGAGCTCGGCGGCGACCGGGGTGTCCGCCGCGCCGGAAACAACGAGTGTGTCCCAGCCCGGGTGGTCCTGGCCGACGCGCTGCAGGCAGAAGGCTATATCCGGGTTTTCGGCAGGCATGCTGATCTCCTCGTCCGGCGGCGAGCGCCACACTAACGAAACAATAGTTGCATTAGTGCTACACTACAGGGATCGTCCGTATTAACGCAACTGGAGTTCTATTTGGTTGGCAAACCGCCGGGGTCACCCCGGCCAGGAGGACGGACGGCCCGGACCCGCGCCGCCGTCCTGCGGGCCGCCGTCGAAGAGTTGACCGAGAACGGGTACGGCGGCGCCACGGTCGAGCGGATCGCGGTACGCGCGGGCATCGCCAAGACCACGATCTACCGGCGATGGGGCGGACTCAACGGGCTCCTGGCCGATCTCATGGCCGGGTATGCGGAACAGCAGATACCCGTGCCCGACGAGGGGGATCTCGGCGCCGATCTGCGCCTGCTTTCCCGCTACGTCGTGGCCAGCCTGCAGGACCCAGCCATCAGGACGGCCTTCATCAGCATCATCAACGCGGCCGCGCAGGACCCGGCGGCACGCGACATGCTGGCCCGCTTCATCGCCGGCCGCGCCGCCCTGATGGCCGTGATCGTCGACCGGGCCGTGGAACGCGGCGAGGTGCCGCCCGGCACCGACGCCGCCGAGGTGATCCAGATCGTGACCGCCCAGGTCTACTACCGGCTGATCACCGCCGGGGAGCCGCTCACCCGGGACACGGCCGACCGCGCGGCGGCGATCGCCGCCGCCGCTGCCCGTTCAGGTGTACTGGCCGCGGCATGGCCCGGGCAGTGGGGCCGCAGCGGGCCAGCCGGTGCTGAACCGTGACCATGCGGATTTTGGGCATGCGCCGGCGCCGTCTCGCTGGTCAAGACGTGCGGGCCAGAGCGAGCAGCTTCAGCGCGTCGTGGTCGGCCGTGCCCGGTTCGGCCTGCAGGATGCTGAGCCGAAGTCCGTCCTCGAGGTTCAGCACCTCGTAGCTGAGGGTGAAGTCGCCGACCTCGGGATGGTGGAACGCCTTGGCCTGGCTGCGCCGGTACCGGAGGTCGTAGCGCCTCCACAGCAGCGCGAACTCGGGGCTGCTGGCCGAAATCTCCTCCACCAAGGCGACCAGGCCGGGGGAGTCCGGGGCGGCGATCGAGCGCGCCCGCAGGTTCGCGACGGTGGCCAGGGCGGTGGCTTCCCAGTCCGGGTACAGCGCCCGCGCGGCCGGATGGCAGAACACGTACCGGACTGTGTTGCGCCGGTGGACCGGCCATTCCTCAATGCCAGCGAACAGCGCGAGACCCTCGGGATTCGCCGCGAGCATGTCGTTCACGCTGTTCTGCACGTAAGCGGGGCAGGGACGGACCGTTTCCAGCAGGAGCCGCACGCTGGGGCGCACCTCCCGGACCGTGTGCGACCTGGACGGCCTCGCGCGCCGGGCGGTGTGGTTGGCCAGAGTGTGAAGGTGCTCGTGCTCCTCCTCGGTCAGGTGCAGGGCGCGGGCGAGTCCGTCCAGGATCGCGGTGCTGGGGTTGGTCTCCTTGCCCTGCTCCAAACGGATGTAGTAATCGATGCTGAGACCGGCGAGAGCGGCCAGTTCCTCCCGGCGCAGACCGGGCGTCCGCCGCAGTCCGACGCCGGGAGGAAGGCCGACTTCCGAGGGCCGAAGCCGGGCGCGACGGGCCCGGAGGAATTCCCCCAGTTCGGTCGATGCCGTCATAGGACGAGTGTGGCACCCGGGGCGTCCGCCGTGGGTAGCCGTCCGATTGCCAGGAACGGCGCCACCTTCCGCGCCGTCCGGCACCGGACCAGGCTCGAGGCATGGGCGCACAGACGCCGCGGCTGTGGTGGCTGGGCTTGATGCTCATCGCCCGCACCCGCGCCGCAGCGTCGGTCACCCTGCTCATCGCCACTACTTTCGACAGGAGCCTTTGCCATGGCGTACCCAACTGCCAGCGAAGTCGTCAGCGGACACGATCTGACCGGGATGAACGTGATCGTCACGGGCGGCACTTCCGGGCTGGGGGCGGAGACCGTGCGGGTGCTGGCGGCAGCCGGGGCGCGCGTCGTCGCGGCTGGGCGCCGTCGCGGGGCCGCTGAGCTGCCCGCGTCGGCGGAGTTCGAGGAGCTTGACCTGGCCTCGCTGACGTCGGTCGGCGCGTTCGTCCGGCGCTGGAACCGCCCGCTGCACCTGCTGATCAACAACGCCGGGGTGATGCGGACCCCCTTCGGCCGGACGGCGGATGGCTTCGAGCTGCAATTCGGCATTAACCACCTTGGCCACTTCGCGCTCACCATCGGCCTGCTGCCCGCGTTGCGGGACGCCGGCGAGGCGCGGGTGGTGATGCTGTCCTCACGGGGGCATCGGCGCAGCGACGTCGACTTCGAGGACCCGAACTACCTCAGCCGCCGCTACGATCCCTGGGCCGCGTACGGACAGTCGAAGACGGCGAACTGCCTGTTCGCAGTGGGCCTCACCCGGCGCGGCAGGCCGGCGAACGCGGTGGCGCCCGGGGCGATCCAGACCAACTTGATGCGGCACATGCCGCACGAGGAGCTAACCGAAAGGGGCTGGCTCGACTCAGCCGGAAACCGGATCAACGGGCCGGGCCCGGAGTGGAAGACCGTCGAGCAAGGCGCCGCCACCACGGTATGGGCGGCCGTGGCGCCCGAACTCCAGGGAGTTGGCGGCAAGTACCTCGACAACTGCGCCATCGCCGAGCCGTGGACCGGGCCGGGCGCCGTACCGTACGGCTCTTACGCGCCGTACGCCCTGGACCCCGATCACGCCGAGCGGCTCTGGGTCCTGTCGGAGAAGCTCACCGGGGTCACCGCTGATCCATTTGACTAAGCGGAGCAATGCTCCGTATAGTTCTGGAGCACAGCTCCGTTTAGTTGATGGTACGGCACCGCGGCGGCGCTAGCCGCTCGCCGGCCACCTCCGGGAGGAGAATCATGAGGTACCGCACGCTGGGCCGGACCGGGATCAAGGTGAGCCCTTACTGCCTGGGCGCCATGATGTTCGGGGCGATCGGCAACCCCGATCACGACGACTCGATCCGGATCATTCACAAGGCCCTGGACGCGGGGATCAACTTCATCGACACCGCCGACATGTATTCGCAAGGCGAATCGGAGGAGATCGTCGGCCAGGCCCTCAAGGGCCGCCGCGACAGTGTCGTGCTCGCCACCAAGGCCAGGATGGCCATGGGGCACGACACCGGCGGGGCGAGCGAAGCCGATCCCAACCGGCAGGGCGCTTCCAGGCGCTGGCTGGTGCGCGCACTCGATGATTCGCTGCGCCGGCTGCAGACCGATCACGTCGACCTGTTCCAGATCCACCGGCCCGACCCCGACACCGACGTGGAAGAGACGCTCTCAGTCCTCACCGACCTGATGCGCGCGGGCAAGATCCGGGCCTTTGGCACCTCCTCCTTCCCGGCATCGGACATCGTCGAAGCGCAGTGGGTGGCGCAGCGGCGCGGCCTGCAGCGCTTCCGGACCGAGCAGCCGCCGTACTCGATCCTCAACCGCGGCATCGAGCGTGAGGTGCTGCCGGTCTGCGAGCGCTACGGGATGGGAACGCTGGTCTGGAGCCCGCTCGCCGGGGGTCTGCTCACCGGTAGCTACCGCAAAGGCCAGCAGGCCAGCACGCACCGGTCCCGGTACGGCTTCCGGCACCTGAGCGACGAGCGCCGGCTGGACGCTGTTGAGCAACTCATCCCGCTCGCCCAGAAGGCCGGCCTGTCACTGACTCACCTGGCGATGGCGTTCGCGGTCGCCCACCCGGGCGTGACCTCGGCGATCATCGGGCCCCGCACGATGACGCACCTCGACGATCTGCTCGCCGGGGCCGAGACCACCCTCGACGACGAGATCCTCGACCGGATCGACGAGATCGTCCCGCCCGGCAGCGACGTCGGCACGCTCGACATGGCCTACGCACCGCCGGCCATCTCGACCGTGAGCTTGCGCCGCCGTCCCGCCGGCGAGCGCGCCGCCGCCTGAGCCAGCCTCGGGCCCAGCGAGGTGATGGGCACCACGCTGTTCCTCTAGGAACAGCGTGGTGCCCACGACCCCGTTCGTCTCCGGCAAACTCACCCCAGGACCAGGGGCGTCGCCCAGCCGGCTGTTCGCCCGCGCCAGCAGGCGCATCGGTGGCGCTGGCGCTGCCGTCATGGCAGCAGCAAGCGCGCTATCGATGCTGCAGCGAACGTTGCTCCGGGCCGCCGGATGACGGCGGGGGCGCGGCGTAGGGGTCGCGGAAGGTGAACGCCAGGGGAGAGGGACCGTTGCTGCGGAGCAGGTCCAGGCGGGACATCCCTTCGTCCACGTCAGGAAGATGGCCCGCCGGCACCCACCAGAGCACCAGGTACTCCTCGGCCATCCGGTGAAACCAGTTCCGCCGCCTGCGCATGAAGTCGAGATGGGGGCCGCTGCGGTACACGAAGTCCCGCAGTGCCTCCAGCGATTTCCACACCGACATGTTGATCATGAGATCCGGTCCGCGGGGCCGCACCGCGGTGGCGCCGGGCCCGTCGCCGTCCTGAAGCCGCCACACGAACCCCGGCTCGGCATCGGCGATGGCGTTGACCGGGTCGATCCCGGCCATGAAGTCAGCCAGTTCCGGGGAGTCGGTGGGGGCACGCACCAGGCCGACGTTGAGCTGAGCGAGGTGGTATCCGGTCACCGGCTCATCAGACCATTGCCCCGGCCTGAATGTCAAGATTGGCTAGTTTTAGAAACACCGGCCTTGCAGACCACGACGCAGCAGTCTCCCGGTCGCGGGTCCAGCGTGGCCTCGAGCGCCGTCACCGCGGCCCCTTCCAGCAGCCCTTCGACCAGAGCGAGGTTCATGCCGCAGATCAGCGGCGGGTAGCGGCTGGCCAGCACGTGGAACGGGCAGTTGCGCAGGCGGATGTCTGCGCCGTCACGGTAGGGCTGGTAACCCTGGGCGGCCAGCGCCCCCGCGATCAGGTCGGGCGGTGACTGGTCCGGAACCTCCCACCTCGCGGCGCGGCCTGCTGCCGCGCCACGACTCCTGGCCGATCGCTGCAGTTCTGGTTCGGCGCCGGTGACGTCGACGACCTCGGCCAGCAGTTCGGCGGCGGCCCGGTAATCCCGCGGCGGCACGCTGACCTGGTACTCGGTGGCGGCGCGCCGATAGAGCTTGGCCGGGCGCCCGGCACCAGGCCCGGCCTGGCCGGCAAGACGGCGGAACGTGACGTCGACCAGCCCGGCCTCGGCCAGCCGGTCGAGGTGGAATGCGGCCAGCGTTCGCTGGATGCCCGCGGCCTCCGCCGCCTCGCTCCGGCTGACCGCGTGAGGTTGCCTGGCGATGTAGTCGTAGAGCCTGCGCCGCACGGGGTCGCTGAGCACCGCGACGACGCTGATCTCGTTCATCCCCGGATTCTAAAACTAGGAAGTGCTGACGCAAAGCGGGTTCGGTTGAGGTGGCGTCGGTCGAGGGGCGAATGCCGCCACCGCGCTGCCCTGATGCCAGCTTGTTAGTCAAATAAATTGACTAACAAGGAACTTGTCTTTAATCTTGGCGGCATGGATGCAGCCGACCGCAGCGAGTTCGCCACCTCCACGTTGATGAGATCAGCCCGCGGTGTCTACGCGCAGTCGATCAGGGCGCAACTGCATGCCATCGGGATCAACGACCTGCCGAGGAACGGGATGCTGATCCTGGCTGGGGCCGGCACGTCGGGCGGGCCAGCGCAGGACCTGCCAGCCGAGCTGGGCGTCACCAAGCAGGCCGTGAGCCAGCTGATCGACGTCCTGGTCACCCGCGGCTATCTCGAACGCCAGCCCGACCCCGGCGACCGGCGCCGGATTGCGATCGAGCTGACCGCACGGGGCCAGGAAGCCCTGGAGGCCGGCGTGCGGGGCCTGGAGGCTGTCGACGATCAGCTCGAGGAGCGAGTGTCGCGGGAGCAGATCGAGGCGATGCGGTCAGTGCTCATGGCGCTGACCGACATCAAGATCGACGCCGTTACCACCGGAGCGGGCCTGCGCCGCCCGGCCCGCCAGCTCCGCCGCTTCTGCCCCATCTTCGGCGTGCGGGACCTGAGCGCGGCGCTGGCTCACTACGCGACGCTCGGTTTTAGCACGCTGGCCTCGGACGACAGCAATGACTACGGCTTCGCCAACCGGGACGGGGTCGAGTTGCACCTGGCCGCGGACCCGGGGCACGACCCGATCCACCCGGGATCGGCCTATCTCTATGTGCGCGACGCCGGCGCGCTGTACGAAGAGTGGAGCCGGCCTGGCATCGCCGGGCACACGCACCCGCCCGAGCCGACCCCCTACAAACTGCTCGAGGGCGCACACGTCGATCCGGACGGCAACATGATCCGTTTCGGCTCACCCATGGACGAGTGACGGACGCTTGGCCTAGGCCAGCCGGCTAGTTCTGGTGAACGCTGGCAGTGTGTGGACAGAAAGCCATATCGCCGTGTCCGCAGATCCTGCGGTGAGGCTGTTCGTCGCTCAGTCCCAGGGCCCGGCGGATCGCGCCCTGCTGGTCATCCACGGCGGCCCGGACTGGGACCACAGCTACCTGCGTGAGCCGTTGGACCGTCTGGCCGGCCGGCACCGGCTGATCCTGCCCGACCTGCGCGGGTGCGGGCGTTCCACCTGGGGCCTCGGCGACGGCCAGTACACCCCTGACGCCGCGACTGGTGATCTTGCCGTCTTGCTGGATGCACTCGGCGCCGACGGCGCCGACGTCCTGGGCTTCTCCTACGGAGGGCTGCTCGCCCAGCGGCTGGCCCTGGCCGCGCCGCACCGCGTGCGCAGGCTGGTCATCGCCTCCAGCAGCGTGCTGCCGGTCCCGCCCGGCGCATTCGAGGGCTGGGCAGAACGCGACCGTCGCACCGCAGCCGCAAAACGCGTCTGGTCCGACGCTGCACTGTCCGGCCCCGAGCTGACCCGAGCCGCCGCCATCGCCCAGGCACCAGCTGACCTGTGGCGCCCGGAAGCCATGGCGGGCTACCTGGCCCGCCTGCAGCGAATCCGGTTCTCCGCCGAGTGGCTGAGGCCC
>Ga0335075_10009085_pt1 | contig 15193 bp, 11 predicted proteins | sample Lox_Sample_24_FD_206723 | JGI IMG/M metagenome (GOLD analysis project Ga0335075, IMG submission 206723) | Soil microbial communities from Loxahatchee National Wildlife Refuge, Florida, United States - Lox_Sample_2.4 | ecosystem: Environmental > Terrestrial > Soil > Wetlands | place: USA... | reverse complement strand
CCCGCACGAACCGGCCCCCCCCCCGACCCGGCCCCCACACGCTCGCGGGCGGCGGGGCGGCGGACGAAGCGTTTCGTGTGCTTCGGCCGCTGTCCGACGGTCGGGAGCCCACAGGAACGCTCGTGCGCGTCGCATTCTGGCCGGGCCAGCTCACGGCCGTGCTGACGGCGATCCGGGCTGCGGCCGACGCAGCCGGGCTGGATCCGGCGATCGGGGGATCCGCCGGAGCCGGAGTGCTTGAGGTCTCAGTGCGGGCGGAGGCTGCCGTCGAGGCAGTTGCCGATTTTGTCGCGGTGCTGCGGGCCGGTCTCGACGGCCTTTCGGATGGCCTGCCGCCGAGCCGAGCGAGCGCCGTGGTGCTGTGCGCGCCGGCGGCCGTCCGGGACAGCGTGGACATGTGGGGGCGGGTGCCGTCGCTGGCGCTCATGCGCGCCGTGAAAGATCAGTTCGATCCCGAGCACAGGATGGCTCCCGGCCGGTTCGCTGGAGGAATCTGATCATGGCAGACGACGGCATCGTGGAGCCGCTCGCAGACGAGGCGCCGGTGCGGAGCGCCCTGGATCCGGACGGATCACTGCGCCGCCTGGCGGGCGACTGCGTGCACTGCGGTTTCTGTCTGCCAGCCTGTCCGACCTACCAGCTGTGGGGCGAGGAAATGGACTCCCCGCGCGGACGGATCCACCTGATCACGCAGATGCTGGAAACCGGCCAGGGCAGCACTGCCACTGCTGAGCACTTTGACCGGTGCCTCGGCTGCATGGCCTGCGTGACGGCCTGCCCGTCAGGCGTCAAATATGACCAGCTCATCGAGGCAGCCAGGACCTGGGGCGAGGACGGCAGGCCTGCGGCCGACCTGGCGGGCGAGGCGATTCCCGCCCCGCTGCCCGCCCGGTCACTTCGAGATCGGGCCGTCCGGGCGGCTATATTCGCCACGTTCCCGTATCCCAGCCGGCTTCGCGCCGCTTTGCGGCCGCTCCGGGTTGCGCAGCGGGCCGGGCTGGACCGGCGGGCCGGGCGGAGCAAGGTCCTCGCCCGACTGGCGCCCGAAGTCGCTGCTGCCATCGCCGTCGCTCCCGCTCCCGCTCACCAGGCTTCGGCCCGGAGCCCTGTCTTCCCGGCGCGGATCCCTGCGCGGCGGGACCGCCGGGCGGTGGTCGGCATGCTCACCGGGTGCGTGCAGCAGGTCCTGTTCCCTGCGGTGAACGCCGCCACCGCGAGGGTGCTGGCGGCCGAGGGGTGCGACGTTATCGTGCCGCGGTCTCAGGGCTGCTGTGGCGCGCTCTCGCTGCATGGTGGCCGCCGTGCCGAGGCCGCGGCGTTTGCGCGGCGGACGATCGAGACGTTCGAGCGGGCGGGCGTTGACGCGGTCATCGTGAACGCGGCCGGCTGCGGCTCGGCCATGAAGGAGTATGGGCACCTGCTCGCCGGAGAGCCCGGCTGGGCGGACCGGGCCGCCGCCTTCAGCGCGCGCGTGCGCGACTTCAGCGAGTTCCTGGCGGAACTCGGGCCGGTGGCACCGCGCTGCGAGCTGCCGATCACGGTTGCGTATCACGACGCCTGCCATCTGGCCCACGCGCAGCGCATCACGGCCCAGCCGCGGGCCCTGCTGCGCGCCATTCCCGGCCTCGCACTTGCCGATATTGCCGACGCCGGTACGTGCTGCGGATCGGCCGGAATCTACAACCTCGTGCAGCCGACGGCAGCCGCCGAGCTCGGCCGCCGCAAGGCACGTGCTGTCCAGGCGACCGGCGCCGACCTGCTGGTTTCCGCTAATCCTGGCTGCTCGCTGCAGATCTCTCAGGCGCTATCCGCATCCGGCCAGCCCATGCCGGTCGCGCACATCGCCGAGGTGCTTGACGCCTCAATCCGGGCCAGGACGCGGCAGGCATTGCTGACTGGCCAGTGACGCGCGCAGCCGCTAACCGACTCAGCCCGCTGCCGCTCAGTCCGCTGCCGACTCAGTTTGCTGTACCTCGGCGCTGCCGAAGGTAGTCCTTAACCAGCCGGTGGCTCGACCAGTACAGGCCGAGCGCAGCGAGCACGAGCGCGGCCAGCAGCGACATCCACAGGTCGGAGCCGGTCGCGGGGAACACGATTCCTGAGCCGCCGGTGAACAGTCCGGCGACGGACGAGCCAGCGCGGACGCCGGTAGGCAACCGCCCGTAGAACTGGGCCGATGAGAGCATGACGTGACCGTTGGGGGTCACGAACTTGCCGTTCCAGGTGCAGGCGGACCGCGCGCATCTCTTTGTGGTCGCGACCCAGAATCCGCGGGTGCCGTCGTGCAGCCCCGCCCGGATCGCGGGCAACAGCCGGTCCCCGATCGCGACAAGCACCACTGCTGATAGCCCGCCTACTACGAGCCGGCCTGGCATCCGGCTTCGCGGCCTGGCTAGCGAGCTGGGGTCAGCGCTTCGGCTGCGCAGGCCGCCAGAAGCGCCCGACACCGGCCTGGACTGACTGGAGAACAAGCTCATTTCACGCGCTCTCGTAGGGCCACCAGAAGTCAGAACTCGCGAGGGCGGCCGACGACAGACCCGCCAGCCAGCTGCCCGATAGCTCACCAGATGCGACGATTTCCGCCGGACCGGTCAGGAGGCTCGCCGTGGCGCTCGGCGAAACACTCAGCATGCCGCCAGGAACATGCACCGTCCACGGCTGGATCTCACCGCGCTGCCACTCCCCGGCGGACACGGCGGCCGCAACCGCAGCCGCGACGGCGCCGGTACCACAGGACAGAGTCAGGCCTGATCCCCGTTCGTGCACGCGCATCTCGATCTCGTGGTCGCCGATTACGCGCACTACCTCGACGTTGGCGCCGGCCGTGAACTCCGCGGGCGCTAGCACCGAAGGGCCGGTCAGGTCGACGGCAGCGACCGGCTGGCTGATCATGCACGCCAGGTGCGGGTTGCCGACCGAGATAGCCAGCCCGGCCAGGCGCTGATCGCCAGCCTGCACGTCGCCAGCGCCAAGCACCGCAGCACCCCCCATGTCCACGGTGAACTGGCCATCCGCCGCCGCGCAAACTGTCCTGGTCCCGGACCTGGTTGCCACGGACAGCTCGGGCCCGTCAGCCATTCCCTGCTCGATCAGGTACTTCGCGAATACTCGGATGCCGTTGCCGCACATCTCCGCCAGGCTGCCGTCGGCGTTGCGGTAGTCCATGAACCATTCGGCAGCCTGCCCGGCGGCCCTGGCAGGCACCGCAGCCGTCCGCACCACCCGGAGCAGCCCGTCCGCGCCGATGCCAAAGTGCCGGTCGCAGATCCCCGCGACCAGCTCGGGCGACAGCTCCAGCTCCCCGTCGTAATCAGGCAAGATCACAAAGTCATTGCCTGTGCCGTGTCCCTTGGCGAACCGCATAGCGACGATGCTAGCTACCGGTGGTTGCGGTCAGCGCCATCGGCGATCACCGTCAGGGCCCGATCAGCCAGATCCGACCCGGCCGAGAGCCATCTGACCCGCGGGTCCCGGCGGAACCACGATTCCTGGCGGCGCACGAACCGACGCGTCGCCAGGATCGTCTGCGCGGCGGCAGCCTCCTGAGTGCACTCACCCGCGAGGTACTTGAGGACCTGGGAGTACCCAAGAGCCCGGCTCGCGGTCCGGCCTTCGCGCAATCCGAGGGGCTCCAGCCGCCGTACCTCGTCGACGAGTCCGAGCTGCCACATCCGGCCGACCCGGTCGGCGATCCGCTGATCGAGCTCAGGGCGCGGCATCGCGACGCCAATCTGCACGACCGGGTAGACCGACTGGTAGTCCGGGAGCGTGGCGGTAAACGGCTGCCCGGACAACTCGATGACCTCCAGTGCCCGGACAATCCGCCGTCCGTTACCGGGCAGGATCGCCGCGGCAGCCGCAGGATCAAGCTGAGCCAGGCGGGCATGCAGGGCGGCGGCCCCGACGTGGCTTAGTTCCGCCTCCAGGCTGGCCCGCAAGTCCGGATCGGTGCCAGGGAAGCGGAGGTTGTCGGTCGCCGCCCTGATGTACAGCCCGGAGCCCCCGACGAGCACGGGCGTCCGCCCGCGGCTGCGGATGTCGTCGATGGCCTCTCGCGCGAGCCGCTGATACTCCGACACGCTCGCCGTCTGCGTGACGGACCAGATGTCGAGCAGATGGTGCGGGATTCCGGCGCGCTCGGCCACCGTAAGCTTCGCCGTTCCGATGTCCATGCCCTGGTATAGCTGCATCGAATCGGCGTTCACTACCTCGCCGTCGAGCGTACGAGCTAGGGTCAGCGAGAGTTCGGACTTACCTGCGGCCGTCGGCCCCACGACTGCGATGACTGGCCGTAGCATTGCATCAGTTTGCCAGCGCAGGGTATGTCCCTGCCCACGCGAGGTGGCCCGTGGTCACCCGGTGCTTGGGGGAAACATGACGTACGCCGATGACCTCGACGCGCCAGTCGAGGAAGAAGAGTTCGACGAGGACGACCTCGACACCGACGACGAGGACGACGAGGACGAGGACGACGAGTACGACTTCGATGACGAGGATGAGCTCGACGAAGACGAACTCGACGATGACGAGCTCGACGAGGATGAGCTGGGCAGCTGAGGCAGCCGGGGCATGCGACTCGCCGACGTTGGCGGGCGGCCCCGGCTAGTTATGCGCCTCAGCCGGGCGGACGACTGCTCGGCATGCCGAGCAGTACCGAGCCGCTCTCCGCTGAAGCACCGGTGCGTGGATCCGCCGCAGCCCCCCTGAGCCTGCTGGCAGTCTCGGCCGTGCCCGGCACTGCCTGGCTGGCGCCCCTGAGGTCCCATGCGTCTCCGCCCTGGGTCCGGCGCACGATATCCGGCGGGTTATCCGCGAGCAGGTAGTGCGGCGCCGCCCCCGTCACCACAGTGGTGATCACGTCGCCGGGCCTCGGAATGTCTTCAGTCGGCGTAAAGTGCACCAGCCTGTTGTCACGTGCGCGACCGGACATCCGGTGAGTGGCGCTGTCCTTTCGGCCCTCACCGACGGCGACCAGTACCTCCACCGGCCGGCCGATCAGCTTCTGATTCTCCTGCCACGACACCTCAGCGACCAGCGCGGCCAGCCGCTCGTACCGCTCGGCCACCACCTCAGCCGCTACCTGGTCAGGCATGTCGGCCGCCGGCGTGCCCGGCCGGATCGAGTACTGGAACGTGAAGGCGCTGGCGAACCTGGCTTGCCTGACCAGGTCCAGGGTGTCGGCGAAGTCCCGCTCGGTCTCGCCGGGAAAGCCGACGATGATGTCAGTGGTGATCGCAGCCTCGGGCATTGCAGACCGGACCCGGTCGAGTATGGCCAGGTACTTCTCGCGCCGGTAGGCACGGCGCATCGCCCGCAGCACGGCGTCGGAGCCAGACTGCAAGGGCATGTGCAGCTGCGGCATCACGTTCGGTGTCTCGGCCATCGCCTCAATGACGTCGTCGGTGAAGTCACGAGGGTGCGGCGAGGTAAACCTGACTCGCTCCAAGCCCGCCACGTTCCCGCAGGAACGAAGCAGTTTGGAGAACGCGAGCCTGTCGCCGAAGCCCACGCCATAGGAATTGACGTTCTGGCCGAGCAGGGTGATCTCCAGCACGCCGTCGGCAGCCAGTGCCTCGACCTCGGCGAGGACGTCGCCAGGGCGCCGGTCCTCCTCCCGGCCACGCAGGCTCGGGACGATGCAGAAGGTGCAGGTGTTGTTGCAGCCTACGGAGATTGCCACCCAGGCCGAATAGGGCGACTCGCGGCTAGCTGGCAGCACCGACGGGAAGCGCTCCAGCGACTCGAGGATCTCGACCTGGGCCTCTTGCTGCACCCTGGCCCGTTCCAGCAGGGCGGGCAGCGATCCGATGTTGTGCGTGCCGAAGACCACATCCACCCACGGCGCCCGTTGCGTGATGACAGCGCGGTCCTTCTGGGCCAGGCACCCGCCGACGGCGATCTGCATGCCGGGATGGGAGTTCTTCACTGGCAGGAGGTGGCCGAGGTTGCCGTAGAGCCGGTTGTCGGCGTTCTCGCGTACCGCGCACGTGTTGAACACGACCACGTCGGGATCGGCTCCGGCAGCGGCGCGACGGTACCCTGCCGCCTCCAGCAGCCCAGCCAGCCGCTCGGAGTCGTGCATGTTCATCTGGCACCCGTAGGTGCGGATTTCGAAGCTTCGCTCCGCGGTAGCGCCAGCCATGCCCCCAAGGGTAGACGCCCGGCGGTCCAAGGGCGGCCAGCCGCAGCCTGACACCTGCCCGACCGGCGGCGGACCTCGGTGACTGGGCGTCTGAACGACCGGGCGGCCGGTTCGCCGCGGGGTCAGATGGATCCCAGCAGAGTCCACGTTCGCCGCAACCCAGAGTCGTCCGGTAGGGCACCATATGCGTATGACAGACAGCGGTAGCAGAGCCGAGGCCGGCCCGACCGGGTCGCCCGGCATAGCAGCAGGACCAGGCAGTGCAGAGGTTGCAGTTCCCGCTGTCCCTTTCGGTGAATGGCCATCACCCATAACGGCGGCAGCAGTCGCCAGCCGGTCCGTTATGGTCTCATCGCCGACGGTCATCGGCACCGACGTCTGGTGGCAGCAGGAGATTCCAGCTGAGGGCGGCCGCACCACGGTCATGCATAGTTCCGGCGGCACGCCGACGGCCCTGCTGGCCGCGCCGTGGAATGCGAGGACGCGGGTGCATGAGTACGGCGGCCGGTCCTACTTGCCGATCCCCCGTGCCGCACTGGCCGGCCAGGACGGCAAGACCGGCCAGGACGGCAGGACCGGCCAGGACGGCAAGAAGGGCCAGGACGGCAAGAAGGGCGCGGCAGCAGACCAGAAGCGCGGCAAGCGCACAGCCGACGAGGCCGCCGCGAGCGGCTATCAGATCCTGTTCGCCAACTACGCCGACCAGCGGCTGTACCTGACCGGACCCGATGGCGCGGAGCCCTCCCCGCTGACTCCTGATCCTGCTGCGGTGCCGGCCGGCGACACTGCTGCAAACGACGGTGTAGCAACCGACAGTGCAGCAACCGACAGTGCAGCAACCGCCGGGGCCGGAACGCGCGGTGAGGCGACGCTGCCTGCCGCGGGCCTCAGGTATGCCGACTATGTCCTGTCACCCGACCGCCGCGAGGTCTGGTGCGTGCAGGAGCGGCATTCCGCCGGAAAGGTCACCCGGGCGATCGTCGCAGTCCCGCTGGACGGCTCCGCAGCCGATAAGCCCGAGGCCATCAGGACGCTGGCCGAGGGATTCGACTTCTTCGCCTTCCCCGCGCCGTCACCGGACGGCAAGTGGCTGGCCTGGATCTGCTGGAACCATCCGCACATGCCGTGGGACGGCACCGAGCTTCGGGTCGCTCCCATCGAGAAGGACCTGCCTGCAAAGGGCCGGCCGCTGATGGGCGGCCAGCGGGAGTCGGTGCTGGCTCCGTTGTGGCGTGACAATTCGAGCCTCTACGTGGCTACCGACTGGCCAGGCTGGTGGAACATCTACCAGGTCGGCGTGGCTGGCGAGCCGCCACTGGCCCTATTCCCAGCCGACGAGGAGTTCGCCGGGCCGCTGTGGCGGCTCGGGGCGCGGCCGTTCGCGGTCCTCGGCGACGGCCGGCTCGCGGTGGCACACGGCGCCGGGCCAGCCAGGCTCGGAACCCTGGATCCCGAGTCGTTCGAGCTCAAGGACCTGGACACGCCGTTCACCGAAGTTGCCTTCGACTTGTCCGCAGACGGCGGATCGGTCGCGGTCATCGGCGGCAGCCCGACGACCTGGCCCGCTGTCGTCCGGGTTGACGCGGCCACCAGCCAGACCGAGGTGCTGACTGAGCCAGCGGAGCTAGCCGAGCGGGCCTACCTGCCAGTGCCGCAGGAAGTGGACTTCGAGGGCCCATATGGCCAGATCGTCCACGCCTTGCTGTATCAGCCGACCAATCCGGATGCCGCAGGTCCGGCTGGGGAGCGGCCGCCGTTCGTGGTGCGCGTGCACGGCGGTCCGACCTCGCGCGCCACGGCCGTCCTTGACCTGGCCAAGGCCTACTTCGCGAGCCGGGGCATCGGGATCATTGATGTGAATTATGGCGGTTCGACCGGTTACGGCCGCCGGTACCGGGAACGGCTGCGCCGCGAGTGGGGCATTGTGGACGTGCAGGACGCGATCGCGGCGGCGCGGTGGGTGGCGGAATCGGCCGGCGCGGACCCGAACAGGCTGGCAATCCGCGGTGGCTCAGCCGGAGGCTGGACCACACTGGCAGCAGTCACGACCGGCACGAAGCGCGGCCGCGTGTTCAGCGCCGCCGTTTCCTACTATGGCGTCTCCGACCTGCGCGATTTCGCTGCCACGACGCACGATTTCGAATCTCGCTACCTGGACAACCTGATCGGCCCGCTGCCCGGCTTCGAGGTCACCTACATCGAGCGAGCCCCGGTCGGGCACGTGACGGACGAAACCTGCCCCATCTTGCTGCTCCAGGGGCTGGATGACCCGGTCGTGCCGTCGGCACAGGCCGAGAGCATCGCTGCCGACCTGGCCGCGCACGGGACGCCCTACGCCTACATAGCCTTCGAGGGTGAATCGCATGGCTTCCGGAAGGCCGAGACCGTCGCAGCCGCGCTCGAGGCTGAACTGTCCTTTTACGGCCAGATCCTGGGCTTCAACCCGCCGGGAATCCAGAAGATCGAGGTCATAACGCCGCAGGCGGGACAGAAGCAGTGATTGCCTCGCTCGGTAACGCACCAGAATCCCGCCCGGCAACGCACCAGGCGGCCTGGTGACTAGCCAAGCCCGATGTTAGTCAAGCCTGGCGATCGCCGTCCGCAGTGCCGCGAGGTCGGCAGCCGTGCAATCCACGTGTGGGCTGATCCGCAGTGCCGGCCGAGTCATTTCGCCCGGGGCCCGGAGCGGGCTCGCGTCAGTGGTGACGATTCCGTGCTCAGCTACCAGCCGGGCTCGGATCTTGGCAACGTCCTGATTCCGCTCGGGCAATAGTGCGGTGATTGCGCTCGGCGCGGTCGGAGAACCGAAGACAGTCCAGCCAGGCAGATCACCGAGCACCACTCTTGTCAGCGCTCCGACCTCAGCCAACCGGTCATGCACGTGCGCGGGGCCCAGGTCGAGGTAGTCGCGAACCGCGTTGAACAGGCCCACCCGGCCGGCCACGTTGGCCTCCGAGGACTCGAGCATCCGGACGGGCGACGCTTCTGGCGGTAGCGAGCTGCGCCCGAGCGGGTTGTCGGCGATCCGCAGCCGGGACCACCACCGCTCGCCGACGGCCAGCATGCCCACTCCGCGTGGGCCGGTCAGCCATTTACGGCTGGTGCCGTACCAGACGTCCGCGCCCGCGCCGTCGTCCGCGTGGCCAATACCCTGCGCCCCGTCGACCCACAGCGGGACGCCGGCGGAGGTGCACAGCCGGGCTGCCGCGGCGACCGGCTGAACCAGGCCGCGATGCGATGCGACCTGGGTGAGGTGAACGAAAGCTGGCGGGTCGTCCGCAAGCAAGCGCCCGAGCCCGGCCACGTCGATCGTGCCGTCCTCGTGCACCGGGAGTTCGGCAACGCGCAGGCCAGCTCCCGCGAATGCCGAGAGGTTAGGTCCCCATTCGCTGGGCGCGACCGCGACGGTATCGCCTGGCTGCACTGGCCATGCTGCTAGCAGCTGAGCCCGTGCGGCAGACGCGCTCTCGGTGAACGCGAGCCCGGCTGCTGGAAACCCAAGCAAGTTGGCCAGGTCCGCCCTGCCCTGCTCGATGACCGGCTCGGCTTCCGCCTGCGCCACGTAGGCGCCGACGACCGACTCGCGCTCGGCGTGCGCCGCAGCGGCGCGCAGCGTGGCGATCGAGCTGCGCCCGGCCGCCGCGCTATCAAAATGCAGGATCGTCGTCGCTGGCCGTGCCCGGCGCCACGCGCGCCAGGGCTCCTCTAGCCCGGCATCACCGAGCATCTCGCGACCTGTGCCCACCGCCAAGGCCTACCTGGCGAACTCGATGGCACGCGACTCGCGGATCACCGTCACCCGGATCTGACCGGGGTAGGTCAGCTCGTCCTCGACGCGCTTGGCCACGTCGCGGGCGATCACCTGAGCCTGAATGTCGTCGACGTCACCGGGCTTGACCATCACCCGCAACTCCCGGCCGGCTTGCATGGCGAATACTCGCTCGACCCCGTCCTGCGCCAGCGCGATCTGCTCGAGCCGCTCCAGCCGCTTGACGTAGGCCTCGAGCGATTCGCGGCGGGCGCCGGGTCGGCTGCCGCTGATGGCGTCGGCCGCCTGGGTCAGAACGGCCTCGACTGTGCGCACTTCGACCTCGTTGTGATGCGCCTCGATGGCGTGTACGACGTCCTCTGGCTCGCCGTACTTGCGGGCGATCTCGGCACCGATCAGAGCGTGGCTGCCCTGCACCTCGTGGGTGAGCGCCTTGCCGATGTCGTGGAGCAGCGTGCCTCGCTTCATGAGCACCGGGTCCATCCCGAGCTCGCTGGCCATCATCCCGGCGATGTGCGCCGACTCGATCAGGTGCTTGAGCACGTTCTGGCCGTAAGACGTGCGGTAGCGCAGCCGCCCGAGCAGATTGGTCAGCTCTGGGTGCATGTCGGTGATGCCAACGTCGACCAGCGCATCTTCGCCCGCACGCACGCACAGCGCCTCAATCTCGGCCTTGCTGCGCTCGTGGGCCTCCTCGATCCGCTGCGGGTGGATCCGGCCGTCCAGCACGAGCCGCTCGAGCGTCAGGCGTCCTACCTCGCGACGGACCGGATCGAAGCACGACAGCAGCACAGCCTCGGGAGTGTCGTCGATGATCAGGTTCACCCCGGTCACCGACTCGAAGGCGCGGATGTTGCGGCCCTCCCGGCCGATGATCCGGCCCTTCATCTCATCACCCGGCAGGTGCAGCACCGAAACGACTGACTCGCTGGTCTGCTCGCTGGCGATGCGCTGGATGGCGAGCGTGACGATCTTGCGCGCCCGCTTGTTGCCTTCCTTCTGCGCATCCGCCTCGATCTCCCTGACTGTGCGCGTGGCATCTCGCTTTGCCTGGTTCTCGATTCCCGCCAGCAGCTCGGCCTTGGCTGCCTCCGCGGTGAGGCCGGCAATGCGCTCCAGCTCCGCCTGGCGCTCGGCACTGAGCCGGTCTAGTTCCGCCTTACGAGCATCGAGATCCGCGGCGCGCTCATCGGCTCTCCTGGCTAGCTCGTCAACGCGCTGCTCTCGTTCGCCCAGCCGGTCCTCACGCCGTTCGAAGTCAGCGCGAAGGCGCCGGGCCTCGTCTTTGGCTGCGCTGGCCGCAGCCTCAGCCTCGCGCTTCATCTCCGTCGCCGTGGTCGCGGCCGCTTCGGCCTTGCGGACGATCTCGGCGGCCTCGCGCTCGGCCTGGCTCTTCAGCTCGGCCGCGTATGCGCCAGCGTCCGCTCGTAGCTTCGCCGTATCCGCTTCAAGCAGGCTCGCGGACTCCGGCACGGGTGCGGCCGCTGCGTGCCCGGCTACTGCAGCTGCGGCTTCGCCTGACGGTGCCTCGCTGAAAGCGGCTTTGGGCGGAACGACGGGCAGGCTGGCGCCCCTGCGGAGCAGGATCACCAGCAAGGCCAGGACGCCTACCGCCGCCAGGCAGCCCACTATCACTAGTGCAAGGACAGCCCCGCTGGTACTCAAGACCCCGCCCCTTTCCGCCTGGCCCGCGCGTGTTCGCTAGCCGATCGCAGGCAACCAAGCCTGCAGCGAGGGGTACCGCCCGAGCAGTGGCTGCCCGGCGTGCCGCAGCGTACTGCGAGCAGCAGTCCTGCGAATCTCGGGACCACGCAATCTCGGTATTGCCCAGGCCCGATGCCGCCCAACTGCCGATGCCGCGCTACTGCTGATGCCGCGCAGCCTCCGACGCTGCACAGCCTCTGATGCCGCGAGCTAGCCTTCACCGTCCGATGGATCGCGGACTCAACGCCAGGCCTGTTCTTCGGCCTGGCTGCCCGTTACCACCGACCAGCGCGGAGACCAGGCGCGATAACCGCGCCCGGCGCGCACTAGCTCAGCGCCGCAGCCTCCTCCCGTCGGGCTCAGCAGCCCGCCTCAGCCGGCGACCCCGCCGTGCCAAGCCGCGCATGGGCCCGTTCGCTCGTCCGCCACTGTCAAGGCCCGCATGCGACCTGGCCAGTGAGTGCCGCATTTGTGCCGTTTGTATATTTTTAAACAGTCTTCACACGCCGAACTTGATTGCACGGAGCAGAAAACCTCGCTGCCGTGAGGCTAAGCGCTTATAACGATTTGAGCAAGCACATGCGGATGATCTTCGATAGAGCGTGCTACGTCGCTACGTCTCAGCAGCCTCATCGCTGTCATCTGGCTCAGGCGGAACTTCAAGATCAAGATCATCAAAGGAAACGAGGCCGTCTCCGCCCCCGTGCTCCTGCTCCAGCGCCTCACGGACCACGCGATAAGCCAGCCCTGGCGGGTAGCCCTTGCGAGCCAGGACGCCGGTAAGGCGCCGCATCCGGGCCGGAACCGGCATGCCCGCGCTGCTCGCCAGGCGCCGTGTGATTAGCTCGCGGGCCGTGGCGAGCTCCTCATCGGGGTCAAGCTCGCTGAGCGCCGCCTGGATGTCCTCCTGGGCCACGCCGCGCTGGCGGAGCTCCGCGCCGAGCGCCCGGCCTGCCAGCCCGCGGCCGTGGTGGCGTGATTCCACCCAGGCCCTGGCGAAAGTGGCGTCGTCGATCAGCTTCACCTCGGCGAACCGGGCGAGTACCGCCGTCGCCGCCTCCTCCGGCACGCCGCGGCGGCGCAGCGCTGCCGCCAGCTGCGCCTGCGTTCGGGGCGCCGCCGTCAGCATCCGCAGGCAGATCTGCCGGGCGATCGCTTCCGGGTCGGCGTCCGGCCCGGACTCTGGATCATGCTCGGTGCCGGCGGCCTGGCTCGCGCCAGCCAGGCCGCCGGCACCCGCTGTGGACCGGCTGCCCGCCGCAGACCCGCTGCTCGCCGCGGGCGCGGCACTTCGTGCGGACCCAGTCCTTGCCTGTGCGGTGCGCCGTCCCGGCACCGGATGTCCTACTGGGAGCGCAGGCTCGTCACCGACGCCAGCCCTGGCGCCCCGCGGCCCGCGCCCTGGCCGTCGGCCGCGCCTGCCTCAGCATCGATCTTGGGGCCGACGCCAAGCTTCTCCTTGATCTTCTTCTCAATCCCGTTGGCCAGGTCCGGGTTGTCGCGCAAGAAGTTCCGGGCGTTCTCCTTACCCTGGCCGAGCTGGTCGCCGTCGTAGGTGTACCAGGCGCCGGACTTGCGCACGATGCCCTGCTCGACGCCGAGGTCGATGAGACTGCCCTCGCGGCTAATCCCGTGCCCATACAGGATGTCGAACTCGGCGACCTTGAACGGCGGACTGACCTTGTTCTTGACGACCTTTACGCGCGTCCTGTTTCCGACTGCGTCCTGCCCGTCCTTCAGAGTCTCGATCCGGCGGATATCCAGCCGAATTGACGCGTAAAACTTAAGCGCCTTACCTCCGGACGTCGTCTCCGGGCTGTTGTGGACTATGACGCCGTCGGCCAGGTAATTGTGTGAGCCCTCGACCTCTATGTCATACCGGCTCATGATCGGATACCCGGTCTTGTCCTTGACTTCCAGAACAGTCGCCGGAGTCGGTGCTATGACCGGCTCGCTGAACTCCGGCTCCACCTGGAACCTTCCGCGGTAACGCGGAAGCAGCTTGTACTCCATTGAAGGATGCACATAAGGCGCCACAAGCTTCTGGAACTTCTCCGAAGCCGCCGTGGTGAACTGAAGCACCGCGACCTGCCGCTTGCCGCGGGTCATCAACTTCACGTCGAATCCGCGGGTGTCTCGCAGGTACTGAACGAGCCGGTCACGCGAGCCGGGGCTCATCGCCTCAACGCAGAACTCGATCCTTCCCGTCCCGCCCTTCGTTCGCTCCTGCAAACCCCTAGAGCGAAGCGTGAAGCAGCCGTCGTCCATGTACCAGATAGCCAGTGAGAGAGACGTGAGTTTCTTGAGGTAGTCCCAGGTAAGGTGCTTCTTCCCGTCGCCCTGGTAGACCACGTCTCGCAGTTCCCCTAGCTCCCCGAGGGGAGTGAAGTCGGCAAAAACTGCCGCCTTCGCGTTAACCGTCCTCGAGTGCGGGATGTTCTCCAGCAACGAAACTTTCCAGTCGAGGTACTCCGACTGGTCTGCGCCGTGTCCCATGCGGAACCTTGCGCTATGGTCGGCACGCCTCACCGGCCTTGACAGATTACCGTCGCCCATCAGCGATCCGGCGATGAGTTGCCACTGCTGATCGCTGAGCAGGTGCGTCTGAGCGAGCATTACGCGATCTCCGACGCAGATCTCTCCAGCCTCGCGCCAGCCACCAGGAGTTCGGACAAGGTGATTCGGCGTCAGGTCGAACGCTGCTCGCCCATGCCCTGTCCCGGCGCCGGGCCGCTCCACACGGAAGTGCAAGAACCGCTCTGTCGACCCGTTGTTGAACCAGTTGACTACCTTCTTCGGGACAACCTTACCGAGCACCGGATCATAGGAAAGAACTTCCACCGGAATCTTTTGATTGACAATCTTACCGATGCGTTCCCGGCTACCATCAGCCAATGTCACATATGTATACCAGGACGCACATCCGAACATCACGCCGATCTTTTCCCGCAGCTGATTAATGAAAACGGCCGTGGTCTTTGTCTGGTTTAGCGCGCCGGCAATCTTGCGAAGCGCCTGGGACATGAGCCGTGCCTGCAGGCCGACGTGACTGTCCCCCATCTCCCCCTCGATCTCCGCCTTCGGAACCAGGGCGGCGACCGAGTCGATGACGATGATGTCGATGGCACCGGAGCGGATCAGCATGTCCGCGATCTCCAGCGCCTGCTCGCCGGTGTCGGGCTGAGAAACCAGCAGCGCATCGGTGTCGACGCCGAGCTTCTTGGCGTAATCCGGGTCGAGCGCGTGCTCGGCGTCTATGATGGCCGCTATGCCGCCCGCTTTTTGCGCATTTGCTATGACATGTAGTGCCAAACTGGTCTTCCCGCTGCTCTCGGGTCCGTATATTTCGACGATCCGGCCCTTGGGAAAGCCGCCGACACCGAGCGCCACATCCAGCGCGATGGATCCGGTCGGAATCACCTCGATCGGCGCGCGGGCGTCCTCGCCGAGCCGCATGATGGCACCCCGGCCGAACTGCCGCTCGATCTGCGCGAGCGCGGTCTCCAGGGACTTGTCCCTGTCACCGCCAACACCCTTGCCACTACCCGCCCTGTCGTTCGGTGCCATCTGAAGCTCCT
>Ga0335075_10009084_pt1 | contig 15193 bp, 10 predicted proteins | sample Lox_Sample_24_FD_206723 | JGI IMG/M metagenome (GOLD analysis project Ga0335075, IMG submission 206723) | Soil microbial communities from Loxahatchee National Wildlife Refuge, Florida, United States - Lox_Sample_2.4 | ecosystem: Environmental > Terrestrial > Soil > Wetlands | place: USA... | reverse complement strand
TCTCCCCCGCAAGCGGGGAGGGAACCGATGAAGCGCGCCCGCTTTCGCCGCGCCCGCCTTCGTTCCGGTCCACGCCGCCCTGCATCACTTTCAGCCGGTCGGTGCGCGAGCGGGTCAGCCCCTTCGACACATAACGTGTCTCCGGCGTCGGCTTGCCTTCCTCGACGCCCTTGCCGAGCGCGTCAAAACCTTCGCCCGACGGATCGACATGGGCGAGGTCGAAGCGCTCCATGTAGGACACCGCGAGCTCCCGGAACACGTAATCGAGAATCGAGGTGGCGTATTTGATCGAGTCGTTGCCCTGCACCGGGCCGGACGGCTCGAAGCGGGTGAAGGTAAACGCGTCGACATATTCGTCGAGCGGCACGCCGTATTGCAGGCCGAGCGATACCGCGATGGCGAAGTTGTTCAGCAGCGAGCGCAGCGCCGCGCCCTCCTTGTGCATGTCGATGAAGATTTCACCCAAGCGCCCGTCGTCGTATTCGCCGGTGCGCAAATAGACTTTATGTCCGCCGACCACGGCCTTTTGCGTGTAGCCCTTGCGGCGGTCGGGCATGCGCTCGCGCTCGCGCATCACCACGATGCGCTCAACGACTTTCTCGACAATCTTTTCCGACAGCGCGGCAGCGCGCGCCGCAGCCGGCTTCTCGATGAAGGCCGAAAGTACGTTAGAATCTTGGACGTCGTCGTCCTCTTCCTCATCGGCGATGAGCTGGCTTTGCAGCGGCTGCGACAGTTTGGAGCCGTCGCGGTAAAGCGCGTTGGCTTTGAGCCCGAGCCGCCAGGACAGCTTGTAGGCCTCCTTGCAGTCCTCGACGGTCGCCTCGTTCGGCATGTTGATGGTCTTGGAGATGGCGCCGGAAATAAACGGCTGCGCCGCTGCCAGCATGCGGATGTGGCTCTCGACCGAGAGGAAGCGCTTGCCGGTGCGGCCGCACGGATTGGCGCAGTCGAACACGGCATAATGCTCGGGCTTGAGGTGCGGCGCGCCTTCGACCGTCATGGCGCCGCAGACATGGACGTTGGCCGCCTCGATCTCGCGCTTGGTGAAGCCGAGATGGGCGAGCAGGTCGAAGCTTGGCGCGGCGAGGTCTTCGTCGTCAACGCCAAGCTCGTCACGCAGGAATTCGGTGCCCAGCGTCCATTTGTTGAAGGCGAATTTGATGTCGAAGGCGGTGGGCAATACCTTTTCCACCTTCTCGATCGCTTCCGGCGTAAAGCCTTTCGCTTTCAGCGTCGTGTGGTTGATCGCCGGCGCACCCTTTAGTGAACCATTGCCGAGCGAGCCGTGACCGACGGCGTAGACCTCGATCTCGCCGATTTGCGATTCGGAATAGCCGAGTGCGCGCAACGCCTCCGGCACCGCGCGGTTGATGATCTTGAAATAGCCGCCGCCGGCAAGCTTCTTGAATTTCACCAGCGCGAAATCCGGCTCGATGCCGGTGGTGTCGCAATCCATCACCAGGCCGATGGTGCCGGTCGGCGCCACCACGCTCGCCTGCGCATTGCGATAGCCGTGCGCTTCGCCGAGCGCCACGGCGCGGTCCCAGGCGCGCTTGGCATGCGCGGCTAGGTTTTGGTCCGGCAGCGCCTTGTGGTCGAGCGGCACCGGCGGCGTCGCCACCTGCTCGAAGCCCGCGCGATCGCCGTAGGCGGCGCGGCGATGATTACGCATGACGCGCAGCATCGCGTCGCGGTTCTCGGCAAAGCGCGGGAATGCGCCCAGTTCGGCCGCCATCTCCGCGGAGGTGGCGTAGCTGATGCCGGTCATGATCGCGGAGAGCGCCGCGCAGATGGCCCGCCCGGCGTCGGAATCATACGGAATGCCCGACGACATTAATAGCCCGCCGACATTGGCATAGCCCAAGCCGAGTGTGCGGAAGTCGTAAGAGCGCTGCGCGATCTCGCGCGAGGGAAACTGCGCCATCAGCACGGAGATTTCGAGCACAATGGTCCACAGCCGCACCGCGTGCTCGTAGCCCTCGACGTCGTACGCGTGCGTTTTCTCGTCGTGGAACGAAAGCAGGTTGAGCGACGCCAAATTGCATGCCGTATCGTCAAGGAACATATATTCCGAACACGGATTCGAAGCGATGATCGGGCCCGACGCCGGACAGGTGTGCCAGTCGTTGATGGTGGTGTGAAATTGCAGGCCGGGATCGGCGCTGGCCCAAGCGGCGTGCCCGATCTTCTCCCACAGATCGCGCGCTTTGACGGTTTTCGCGATCTTGCCGGGCTTGGTGCGCCAGAACATATCCCAGTCGCGGTCGGCTTCGACGGCTTTGAGGAACTCGTCGGTGACGCGTACGGTGTTGTTGGAGTTCTGGCCGGAGACGGTCAGGTAGGCTTCCGAATCCCAGTCGGTGTCGTAGATCGGGAAGTCGATATCCTTGTAGCCCTGCTTGGCGAACTGGATGACGCGGCGGATGTAATTGTCCGGCACGTGGTTCTTGCGCGCCGCCTTGATCTCGCGGCGCAATACCGGATTCTTGTCCGGATCGAAGCAATCATCGCCGGAGCCTTCGCAGTTCACGCAGGCCTTGAGGATCGCGCGCAGGTGGCGCTGATTGATCTTCGAGCCGGTGACGAGGTTGGCGACCTTCTGCTCCTCGATCACCTTCCAGTCGGTGAAGGCTTCGACGTCGGGGTGGTCGGCGTCGAGGATGACCATCTTGGCGGCGCGGCGCGTGGTGCCGCCCGACTTGATGGCGCCCGCGGCGCGGTCGCCGATCTTGAGGAAGCTCATCAGGCCCGACGATTTGCCGCCACCGGAAAGTTTTTCACCTTCGCCGCGCAGCTTGGAGAAATTCGAGCCGGTGCCGGAGCCGTATTTGAACAGCCGCGCCTCGCGCACCCACAAATCCATAATGCCGCCCTCGTTGACGAGGTCGTCGGCGATCGACTGGATGAAGCAGGCGTGCGGCTGCGGATGCTCGTAGGCCGTCGCCGACTGCCTAAGCTCCCCGGTCTTGAAATCGACGTAGAAGTGGCCCTGGCTCGGACCGTCGATGCCGTAGGCCCAATGCAGTCCGGTGTTGAACCATTGCGGCGAGTTCGGCGCCACCATTTGCATCGCCAGCATGTAGCGGTGCTCGTCGAAGAAGGCTTGCGCATCGGCCTCGGACGAAAAATAGCCGCCCTTCCAGCCCCAATAGGTCCAGGTGCCGGCGAGCCGGTCGAACACCTGCTTGCACGAGATTTCGCTGACAAAGCGTTCCTTCTCCGGCAGCTCGGCAAGCGCGTCTTGGTCGGTCGTGCTGCGCCACAGCCAGGACGGGACACCCTCTTCCTCGACCCTCTTTAAGCGCGCGGGCACGCCGGCCTTGCGGAAATACTTCTGCGCCAGCACGTCGGAGGCGACCTGCGACCATTGCTCCGGCACTTCCACGCCGTCGAGGTGAAACACGACGGAACCGTCCGGATTGCGGATTTCACTGGTGGTGAGACGGAAGCCGATTCCCGCGTAAGGCGATTGCCCCTCAGTGGTGTAGCGCCGCTCAATCCGCATTTTCTCTGCCCCTTTTGAGTCTTCGCGTTTCTCTTCACCGACGACTGAAGCGGCCGACCCGCTCAATATAGGCCGCCGGCAACTTCCCCGCGACGCGGCGGAATAGATTCCACCGCGCCATACCCCCATCGTCTCTGTCCGCCACCCACGCCCAGCTTTGCACCGGGTAGTGTTTGGCCCTTCGGGCACTCCCTCTAGGGCGCAAAAAATCCACGCTCGCGCCACGGCGGCACGAAGCACTCCCGCAACCCTTTTTGGAGAGCCCGGCGGACTTCGTTACCCGCGCGCCGAACTCGGGAAGGCTAGGCCAAGCCGATCGCGCCCGTCAAGACTTAGTATGAAATCGTAAACATACCCCCAAGATATGGGGATTGCGGGGACGAATCGGGAGGGGATGCGCAAGTATCGAATATCCCCGAGAAAATCGAAAGAACGATCACCTCGGACCTGTGTTTTTTATCCCGCTGGCGCCGCGAAACCGCCGGGCCGCTACCTTGCAGTCGGGCGAATCTCTTCCGACATCGGCGTCGCGAGCGGGGCCGGAACAAACATCAGGTCATGTTTCCGTCACGCAATGACGGGTGTTTCCGGCTGATTCTGAGTGAAACGGTGCGAAAAAATCGGCGCTTTCGTTATTTGATGCCGCGGGCACATGCGCTAATGCATTGAAGCAACAACGGAATCCGAGCGGCGCGGTGGCGATCGGCGGGCCCACGCCGACCGGGTCGCTTTATTCCGGTAGGCGCCCAAGACAAAAGGCCGATGGCTTAGTCTCGCCGTTGAAACCGTAAAGGCCTGTTAACCTCAACCCGAAGCCGCGGTTTTGCCCACTTGTCGTTCGCTTGACGGCAACGGAGTGATGCGTTGATAACCTTTGGTTAATGGTGTCGGGTTGGTTGCAGCGTTTGGTTCCTGCTGGGCGCGTCGTTGCCTGTTCCGCCCTGCTGGTTGGCTGTGCCCAGATCATCAACAACGAGCCGATCAATCAGCCGCTCGTTCCCGGCGTCCAATCTTCCGCCGAACTCGGCCCTCAGGTTGACACCTACTTCGACGACACGGTGGTTGCGCTGTCCTTCTCCGGCGGCGGCACGCGCGCTGCCGCATTCTCCTACGGCGTCCTTAGCGCGCTCGACCAATTTCCGCTACCCAACCGCTCGACTACGCTGCTCGACCGGGTGGATTTTGTCACCGGCGTATCCGGCGGCTCGGTGCTTGCGGCCTATTACGGGCTGAAGAAGCGAAGGGCGCTCGCCGATTTCAAGCAGCGCTTCCTGTTCCGCAATGCCGAGGAAAATCTACAGACCAACCTCAGCCTGCTGAGCATCGCGCGCGGATTGCAAGGCGGCATCAACGACCCGACACTGTTTCCGAAATGGCTCGACGACAATCTATTCGATCACGCGACGTTCAAGAGCTTGTTATATCAGCGGCGGCCGTACGTTTGGATCAACGCGTCCGATATTTACGACCGTACTCCGTTCGTCTTCGGCCGCGTGATTTTTGGGGCGCTGTGCAGCGATCTCGCCAGCTATCCGATTTCGCTCGCGGTGGCGGCGTCCGCAGCCGTGCCGGTGGTATTCGCCCCTGTTGTCATTGAAGGCTATCCGGGCCGTTGTTCGCAGCCGTTGCCGGACTGGGTGGAACGCGTGCGCAGTAATCCGGACGCGCCGCCGCTGCTCAAGCTCTTTGCCAACGCCATGGAGCGTTATCATTCCGGACGGGTCCGCTACGTCAAGCTGCTCGACGGCGGGATCGTCGACAATTACGGACTTGCCGGGTTCACCATCGCGCGGCTTGCCTCGAGCACGCCCTACGGGCCGCTGGAGCCGGAAGAGGCCGTCAAATTGCGTCGGCTGTTGTTCCTTGTGGCGGATGCCGGCCGAGCGCCGTCGGGCGCCTGGGCGCAGACGGTGACCGGCCCGTCCGGCGCCAACTTGATTACCGCCATATCCGATACCGCGACCGAGTCCGGCGCGGTTGGCAGCTATTCGTCATTCGAGGGTACGATGTCTGACTGGCAGGATGCGCTGGTCGACTGGCGCTGCAAGCTTTCCGCAGCCGACCGCCGCCGCTTCGGTGCGCCGCCGGGATGGAACTGCCGCGACGTCAAAATTTTCGTTGGCCGCGTCGCCTTTGATCAGCTGGGCCCGCAGCGCGCAGCGGCGCTCAATTCCGTCGCGACGGCGTTCAAGCTGCCTGCGGACCAGGTCAACATGGTTATTTCGGCAGGGCAGGACGCGCTGCGCAATAGCAAGGTATTTCGCTCGTTCCTTGGCTCGTTGAGGCGGGGGCGACCGCCGCGCAGCACACCAGTCGTCGGTCCCGCCGTGAGCCCGCACGAGGCGCTGTCGCAGTAAAGGCCGCGCGCTCCGACCGCCGCGCATTATTTGAGAAGGTGAGTTTCGATTTCCGGCACCGGATGCTTGGTCAAGTCCTTGTCGATTTCGGCAACGATGCGTTTCTTTACGTCGGCGTGGAAAGCGCGCCGCAGTTCGGCGAGCGTGCGCGGCGGTGCGGCTATGACCAGCGCCGGCACGTCGCGCCTGTGCACCAAATCCGCCAACGCCGCGGCTACCCGCTCGGTGAAACGGTGCTCCTCGAGATGGTGCCAGTCGGTGTCGCTCACGCTACTGCGCCGATGCGTCCGAGCCGGTGCGAAGGCGCGCCCCGGCCGGTCGGTTCCCTGCTCATGGGTCGCCGGGTTGTCATCGACGAACACCCTCTCGGCCTTCAAATTGGGGAACTTTTCGTCGCCTTTATTGCATAGGAACAGCGCTTTGCGCCCGTCACCGACGAACACCACGGCGTCATGCGGTATCGCGACTTTGTTCACGTTCAACTCAAAAACCTGTGCAGCAGGACCGCTTTGTCCACTTATCACCAACGCCGGAGAATGACCTTCAGCATTGACGGCGATCAAAAACAATTCGTCGCGCGTCACGCGAGTTTGTTGCTGGTTTTGTTTTACTCCGCCGCCGCCTTGGTGTGCCCGAGCCGCCGGTTGAGCGCGTCCAGCAGTCCCTCTGCGGCTTCGGCGATGACGGTGCCGGGCGGAAAGATCGCTTCAGCGCCGGCCGCCTTGAGCGCGTCGTAATCCTGCGGCGGCACGACGCCGCCGACCACGATCATGATATCGGGCCGGCCGTTTGCCTCGAGCTCCGCTTTAAGCTCCGGCACCAGCGTGAGATGCGCGCCGGCAAGCGACGAGATGCCGAGAATGTGCACGTCGTTCTCGACCGCTTGGCGCGCCGCTTCCGCTGGCGTCGCGAACAAAGGTCCGATGTCGACGTCGAAGCCGAGATCGGCGAAGGCCGAGGCAATGACCTTTTGGCCGCGGTCGTGGCCGTCCTGGCCGATCTTGGCGACCAGGATGCGCGGGCGGCGGCCCTCATTGTCCTCAAATTCGGCGACGCGCTTTTGCACCCGTTCGACGGCGTCCGACATGCCGACCTCCCGTCTGTAGATGCCGGAGATCGCCTTGATCTCCGCCTGGTGACGGCCAAAAACCTGCTCCAGCGCCAATGAGATTTCGCCGACGGTTGCTTTGGCGCGCGCCGCATCGATGGCGAGCGCAAGCAGATTCCCATTGCCGCCGGCGGCGTTGCGCGTGAGCGCTGCGAGCGTATCGGCAACCGCTTGCGGATCGCGCTCGTGCTTCAATCGCGTGAGCTTATCAACCTGCAATTGCCGCACGGCGCCGTTGTCGACCTTGAGAATCTCGATCGGCGCCTCGTCGTAGGGCCGGTATTTGTTGACCCCGACCAGGGTTTGCGCGCCGGAATCGATGCGCGCTTGGGTGCGAGCGGCAGCCTCCTCGATGCGCAGCTTCGGCAACGACGCTTCGATCGCGCGCGTCATGCCACCGAGCTCCTCGACCTCGCGGATATGCGCCCAGGCCCGCGCCGCCAGATCGTGGGTGAGCCGCTCGACATAGAACGAGCCGCCCCACGGATCGATCATGCGCGTTATGCCGCTTTCGCGCTGCAGCACGATCTGGGTGTTGCGAGCGATGCGCGCGGAGAAATCCGTCGGCAGCGCCAGCGCCTCGTCGAGCGCATTGGTGTGCAGCGATTGCGTACCGCCTTGTGTCGCTGCCATCGCCTCGATCGCGGTGCGCACGACGTTGTTGAACACATCCTGCGCAGCAAGCGACCACCCAGAGGTCTGGCAATGGGTGCGCAGCGAGAGCGAGCGGGCGTCCTGCGGATTGAACTCTTGCATCAGCTTCGCCCACAATGCGCGTGCGGCGCGCAGTTTCGCCACCTCCATGAAGAAGTTCATGCCGATGCCGAAGAAGAAGGAAAGCCGCGGCGCAAAACGGTCGACGCCGAGCGAAGCGGCCAGGCCGGCGCGCACATATTCGACGCCGTCCGCCAGCGTATAAGCGAGTTCGAGATCGGCCGTCGCTCCCGCTTCCTGCATGTGATAGCCGGAAATCGAGATCGAGTTGAATTTCGGCATATGCGCCGACGTGTAGGCAAAGATATCAGAGATGATGCGCAGAGACGGCTTCGGCGGATAAATGTATGTGTTGCGCACCATGAATTCTTTGAGGATGTCGTTCTGGATGGTACCGGCGAGTTTTTCCGGTGGCACGCCTTGCTCTCCAGCAGCCACGATGTAGAGCGCCAGCACCGGCAGCACAGCGCCGTTCATGGTCATCGACACCGACATCTGGTCGAGCGGGATGCCGGCAAACAGCGTGCGCATGTCGTAGATCGAATCGATTGCCACGCCCGCCATGCCGACGTCGCCGGAGACGCGCGGGTGATCGCTGTCGTAGCCGCGATGGGTGGCAAGATCGAAGGCGATCGACAGGCCTTTTTGTCCGGCGGCGAGATTGCGCCGATAGAACGCATTGGAATCCTCGGCGGTGGAGAAGCCGGCATATTGCCGGATTGTCCACGGCTGGGTGACATACATGGTCGGGTATGGGCCGCGCAGATAGGGCGCGATGCCCGGATAGGAGTCGAGACAATCCAGCCCGGCAAGATCGTCCGCAGCATATGTGCTTTCGACCGCAATGCCTTCGGGCGTGAGCCAAGGAGCCGCAGCGACGGTCGCCGCCGCAGCGCAGGGCGCGTCGGCGAAGTCGACCTGCGCGAAATTTGGAATGCGGCTCATAGCGAGTTCACCCGATCTCGATCCGAGGGAGATCGATGCCAAGGATATCGTAGGCGCCTTTGAGTGTCGCCAGGGCATCGCAGCCCTCGTAAACGAACGATTGCACACCGGCTTGGCGCCAGGCCGCCTCGCGTTCGCCGGGCCGTCCGGCAAGGTAAATGTGCGTGGCGCCGGCGGCTTTGAGCGTCGCCGCCGCCGCAATCGCTTCTTTCTCGTAGACTTTGTCGGTTGAACATAAGCAAACAAGAGCAGTGCCTGCAGCCTTGTAGGCTTCCGGCAGGACACGGGCGTAGCGGTCGCTTACCGCTTCGATGCCGCCGGCCTCGAAGAAATTCTTAGCGAAGGTCGTGCGCGCGGTGAACTCGGCTTGTGTGCCGAGCGTTGCGAGAAAAATCTTCGGCCGGGCCCCGTTGGCCGCGAGGAAGCGGTCGGATGCGTCGCGCAGCGCCTCAAACGGCTGCGCAAGACGGATCGGCAGAAGCGGCGGGATCGCTTTCCCTGACACGCTGACAGTGCCCGCTTCCTTCGCCGGAAAGGGAGCATCGACCTTGACGTCGGCCTCGTGCAGGTTGGGGAATATGCTCACCCCGGTCACTGCCTCCCGGCGGCGCGCGATTGCCGCGGCGCGTTTTGCGAGCACGGCGGCGACCTTGCCTTGAATGAGCCCGTTTTCCAGCGCGGCCGCAGTGCCGCCGGCCGCTTCAATGCCTTGAAACAATGCCCACGCCGCACGGCAAAGTTCGTCGGTCAAATCCTCGACGGCGCCGGAGCCGGCCGCCGGATCGGCGACTTTGGCGACGTGAACCTCTTCGGCCAGGACAAGTTGCGTGTTGCGCGCGATGCGGCGCGCGAAACGATCTGGCAGACCGCACGCCGCCGTGAACGGCAAAACAGTGATTGCGTCGGCGCCGCCGAGGGCGGCGGCGAACACCGCTATGGTCGCGCGTAAAATGTTCACATGCGGATCGCGTCGCGCCATCGTGCGCCACGCGGTCTCGGCCGTCACCACGGCAGGTTTTGGCGCAAGACCACAGCTCGTTTCGATGCGCCCCCATAATTTCCGCAGCGCGCGGAATTTTGCCACGGTCAAAAACTGATCGGCGTCTGTCGCCAGCCGGAAATAGAGCGCCCCACGCGCCGCCTCGAGCGCCATCCCGTTTGCTTCGAGCGCGCGCAGGTAAGCGACGGCGCTGGCGAGCGCGAAGGCCAATTCCTGGGCCTCCGAGCCGCCGGCATTGTGCACGACGCGCCCGCCGGCGGCCGCGAACGGACCCTTGAATCCGGCTTCGGCCAACGCGCCGATCGATCGCGCCATCAGGGGCGCAGCCTCGTTCCAGGGCAGCGGAATTTTGCCGGTGGCGGCGATCGCGGTGAGGGGATCGTAACCGAAGCGAATATTCACGCCGGCGGGTTCGAAGCTGCGCTTGACGAGTTCAGCGACGCTTTGTGGCAGCTCGCGCGCAAAGGGAGGCAGGTCGATATCGAGCACGATGCCGGCGTCGAGCTTGACGCCTTCGAGCACGCGCGCCAGCGACGCCTGGCTTGCCGGGAGCCCGAAACCGTGATCGCCGAGCGAGCCGGCAAACACCAGCGAGAGGCCGCTTGCGCCATTGCCAAGCTCGCGCAGCGCTATCTCGTTGCCTAACGCCGGATCAGGATGATCAATGCGCGCCAGAACCTGCCATGCCGTCGCGCCCGCGCGCGCCGCGATCGGTCCTGCGTCGGAACGACGGCCAGCCAAAGGCTCGATGGCGAGGCCATCGTAAGTGGTGCTTGTAAGCCGCTCGACCGGCGCACCCTTGAGAACCGCGTCGACCAGCTTGCGCCAGTCCGCCCGTGTCGCCGGCGCAAAGCCTGAGGCGAGCTGAAGGTTTTCGGCATCAGTCATGGTCGCAAAATGCCACGTCTGGGACCCGCGGGCCAACCTGTCCGGGTGTGCAACGGGCGTGCCATCACCTAGCGTGGCGGCAGCTTTTCGATGCCGCTGAGGTCCAGATGGGCAAGCGCCTCGCGCACCTTGACGCCCGCGATGAGGCGATCAGGCGCAATTTCCGCCAGCGGCACCAGCGCGAAGGCGCGCTCCAGCAGATGCGGATGCGGCAAAATGAGATCGCGATCGATGAGGACCAGATCGTCATAAGCGAGCAAATCGATGTCGATGTTGCGCGGCCCCCAGCGGCGCTCGCGCGCGCGATTGCGCCCGAGCTTTTGTTCGCATTCTTCGGCGCGCGCCAAGAGATCATGCGGTGGTAGCGAGGTTGTCACTGCGATCACCGCATTGGCGAAAGGCGGCTGATCGGTGACGCCCCAAGGCGGCGTCCGGTAATCGGACGAGCGCGCGAGGAGCTGAACCGCCGCGCCGTCGCAGAGCATGGCGATCGCCCGCTCGAACGTCGCCCGCACGTCACCGACGTTGCCGCCCAACGCAATGAATGCCTCAGCCACGGTGGCGGTCGCCCGTGCGCACGACAGTCACGCCGACGTCGTCGAAGGTCGCGGCGATCGGCGCATGCGGCTTGCGCACGGTGATCCGAACGCCGCGCGCCTGCGGATAGCGCTCGAGCACCGCGTCGGCGACCGCGCCGGCGGCGGCTTCGACCAGCCTATAGCGGCGGGCGCAAAATGCCTCGCTCGCGGTCTTCACCAGCATCTCATAGGACACGGTCGCTTTCAGCGTGTCGGTGCGCGAGGCTTCGGCGAGATCTATATCGAGCACGAGGTCGAGCCGAAACGGCTGCCCGACCTTGGCCTCATGCGGCATCACGCCGTGAAAGGCGTGGAGGACGAGCCCGTTGACGAAGATCTCATCGCTCATCGCGCCCGCCTGATCGCCGCGGCGACCGCGAGCGCCTGCACCGTCGCAGCGACATCGTGCACGCGCACGATCGTGGCACCGTTCTCGACCGCGACAAGGTGCGCGGCCAGCGATCCGCCGAGCCGGTCCATCGGATCGGAGGCCGAGACCGCATTGATGAAGCGCTTGCGCGAAGCGCCGACCAAGAGCGGCATGCCGAAGCCGCGCCAGGCGTCCAGCCGCGCGATGCAGGCGATGCTCTGCTCCGGCGTCTTGCCGAAACCGATGCCGGGATCGAGCACGATCCGTGTGCGGGGGATGCCGGCACGTGCCGCAATATCGAGCGAACGCTGAAAGAACGATGTCACTTCGGCAACAATGTCGATGGCTGGATCGGCGGTCGCGCGATTATGCATGACGATCGCCGCTGCGCCGTGCTCGGAGACGACGCGCGCCATGTCGGGATCGCCTTGCAGGCCCCATACGTCGTTGACGATCGCGGCGCCGAGACCGAGCGCCCAGGCCGCAACGGCGGCTTTCATCGTGTCGATCGAAACCGGAACACCGAACCCGATCACTTCGGGCAAGACGGGCGCAAGCCGCACCCGCTCCTCGTCGAACGGCACGCGCACGGCGCCGCCGTAGGGCCGTGTCGATTCCGCGCCGATATCGATGATATCGGCGCCTTCGGCGAAGAGGTTGCGCGCATGGGCGATCGCCACTTTTGCATCGAGGAAGCGGCCGCCGTCGGAGAACGAGTCCGGGGTGACATTAAGTACGCCCATGACTAAAGGTCGCGCCTTTGCTTGAAGCTGCGCCACTATGTCTGCGCCAGGCGCCGAACCGGAAACGCCGCGCGGGTCGAGACTTGCCATGCGGTTGGCCGTTGTCATCGCCGCAGAGTGTCATCGCCGGCGCAACGAAGCAATCCGGCCGGCGCGGCCGAGGCGACGGCCTAGGCAATCGGGGACGATCAATAACGAATCACCGGCTGCAGCTTCTTGGCGCTCTCAATCCAGCGCTCGACCATGCTCACTGACGGTAGGACGCGAACCAACTTGCGTCTGGCATTGGCTTGGGTCATCCGCTCTACGAGTTTCTGCGGGTTGCGGAACTTCAGCTCGTTGACCGTCTTGACGCCAGCCTCGCGCAACAGCTCCGAATATTCCCAGCCGACACCCTTCACACGCATGCGGTCGGCGGCCGTCACCCAATCAAGCACGTTCTCGTTTTTGGTCCCGACTTTCTCGGCGATCCTGAGGCGTTGTTTCGGCGTTTTGGCCAACCGTAGCAAGCCGACCGTCGTCCGAATCCCTTCCGATTTCAGGATCAGCGCAGTATCGGCCCCGATGCCCCGAATATCGGTGATGGGATAGCCCATCGCTGCCCCCTCTCGTCGAGCAATATCCCTCGCTGCACTTATCACTCAAACAAATTGCGAAAGGCCTGGAATTGCGCCGACCAGCGCGCCGACTTCATCCTCGCCGACTTTCTCACGTGCATAAGCGATGAATTGCCGGGTGAGGCTCTGCACCTGCCCCATGCTTAAGCCGGCGCCCATCATGCGCATGCCGGCGCCCATCACGCCGCCCATGCTGCTGCCATTTTCACCGGCCGCCTTCTGCAGCAGCGCTTTGGCTCCAGGCAGCTTCGCCAAAAGAAGCTGCACCTTGTCCGCAGGGCCTTCCTTGGCGAGAAAATCGAGAACGATCCCTACGGCAGCTTCAGCGCTCGGCGCGTCAATGCCGACGTCAGCGACGAGTCGCCTGATCAATTCGTCCATGGTGCCCTCGCCCATCCGCGCAGTCGCGGCACATTCTCGCCATAATGTACATTCGAGCGCGGCATGACAAGATGACTCTTTGGATCGCGCGCTCGATGTGTGACAGTAGTATTGAGCGGTCTTGCGCATTAGCATCCGCGATGTGCAGACGCTCGACCGCGATCCGCATTTTAGCGCGTGAGTTGGTTGGCTGCGTCATGAGAAGGTGAAAGCCCATGGTTGCACCCAAGACGGCAGCTGAAGCTCTGCCTGCGGTCCTCGACCGCATCGATCGCGATCTCGACGCCAGCTTGGAGCGCCTGTTCGCGCTTCTGCGCATCCAGTCGGTGTCGACCGATCCGGCCTATGCACCGTACTGCCGGGCCGCCGCCGAACACGTCGCCGCCGACTTAAACAGCCTCGGTTTCGAGACGAGCGTGCGTCCGACTACGGGTCATCCGGTAGTCGTCGGCAAAAGCGGAAGTCATGGCACGGGCAACGGGCACGCACCGCGCGTACTGTTCTATGGCCACTACGACGTGCAGCCGGTCGATCCGCTCGATTTGTGGAAGACGCCGCCGTTCGAACCGCGCCTCGAGGCGCTTGATAAGGATCGCAAAATCATCGTCGGGCGGGGCGCCTGCGACGATAAAGGCCAGGCGATGACCTTCGTCGAGGCTTGCCGCGCTTTCAAAGCGGTGACTGGCGAGCTGCCACTTGACATTACCATGTTGATCGAAGGCGAAGAGGAGTGCGGCTCAAAGCATCTGTTCGGCTTCGTGCGCGAGCATGCCGCCGAGCTCAAGCGCGACCTTGCGCTCGTCTGTGACACCGGTATGTGGGATGCGCAGACGCCCTCGATCACGACGTCGCTGCGCGGGCTCCTCTACGAGGAGATGCGGCTCACCTGTGCCGACCGCGACCTGCATTCCGGGCTGTTTGGCGGCGCGGCGCGTAATCCGATCCACGTGCTGGCCGATATTCTGTCGGCGCTCCACAGGCCGGACGGTTCGGTCGCCATTGCCGGCTTCTACGACGGCGTGCGCGAACTGCCGCCCGACATCAAGGCCGATCTCGCCGGACTCCAACTGACGCCGGAAAAGTTCCTCGGCCCCATCGGGCTGAAAATTCCGGCCGGCGAACAAGGCCGCATGCTGATCGAGCAAATTTCGACGCGGCCGACCGCGGAGGTGAACGGCATCATCGGCGGCTACACCGGCGAAGGAGCCAAAACCGTCATTCCGGGCAAGGCAATGGCCAAAGTCTCGTTCCGACTCGTAGGCGCGCAGGATCCGGAAAAAATCCGCGGCGCCTTTCGCGATTTCGTGCGCGCGCGCGTTCCAGCCGACTGCTCGGTGGAATTCGGCAACTTCACCAGCGCGCCGGCATTCGACGTGGCGTTCGACAATCCGGCGCTCGCCAAGGCGCGCGCGGCGCTCGCCGAGGAGTGGGGCAAAAAGGCGGTGACCGTCGGCGCTGGCGGCTCGATCCCGATCGTCGGCGATTTCAAGACCGTGCTCGGCATGGACACGTTGATGGTCGGCTTTGCGCTCGACGACGACCGCGTCCATTCGCCGAACGAGAAATTCGACCTCAAATGCTTTCACAAAGGAACGCGCAGCTGGGCGCGCATTTTGGCGGCGCTGGCGGGATGATTCAGGAACGAGAATGCGCCGGCGCTGCGCCCGCGCAGCGCGCGTTGACGTGAAGGTCAACCATGGCCGGCTTTGGCCTCACATTTCACCATTTGGGGCTCGCGGTGCCTCGGCCCGATGAGGCGGTGCGGTTTCTCGGCGGTCTCGGCTATGCGATCGGGCAGCCGATTTTCGATCCCGAGCAGAACGTCAATTTGGCGCTTTGCCGTCACCCGCAAATGCCAGCGGTCGAAATCATCTCTCCCGGCAACGGACCGGGGCCGATCGACAAGCTGGTCGCGCGACGCAAAGGCGGCATCGTCTACCATGCCTGTTACGAGACCAAAGACCTGGCGGCGAGCCTTGCCGCC
>Ga0335075_10009083_pt1 | contig 15195 bp, 12 predicted proteins | sample Lox_Sample_24_FD_206723 | JGI IMG/M metagenome (GOLD analysis project Ga0335075, IMG submission 206723) | Soil microbial communities from Loxahatchee National Wildlife Refuge, Florida, United States - Lox_Sample_2.4 | ecosystem: Environmental > Terrestrial > Soil > Wetlands | place: USA... | reverse complement strand
AGTCCTTTTTCCCTCTCCGGAGGGGACTGCCCCGAGACAGCCTGTCCTTAAGGACTTTAAGCCTCTTAGCAGCGCTATCGGAATATTTAATATTGACTGATGACACAGTGGCAATTTCTCTATATCCTAGATACCACATGTCTTTGCAAAACAACTGTGGCTCGCCCTGCACACACTTGCCAGAGATAAAACTGTGAAATCTGATCCTTTTTTCTAATAGCGGCTTTGCAGTAAAACAACTGCACCACTCCTACAGGAGAAATCTGGAACGGTTTATGCGCATATAATCGCTTCTGAGCCTTTGGGTCGTTCTAAAGAAGGTTCCATGCATAGCCCCAGGTCCTGGTCTGTTGCAGGTTTGGGCGGCTCTTTGGCACAAACTCATCAATTTTGTATGTACGGCAAAAAGTAATTTACAGTAACAAATTTGGAATATGAAACCAACAAAATTAATTTACACAGAATAGTACTACAACCACAACACTAAATATGCTTATACTAATTTTCAAGTATAAGAACTATATTGATAACCGTTTTAGTAAATTAACACGGTACGAAATTGTGTTATGGTGTTGCAAAATCGTAACATTAGAAGTCTGTTGGAACACAATGATTAGCCCAAATGTCACATTCGAGCGCTGTAGTTTAGTGATTACAGCCCCGAAATTTAGCAGTTGCAATACCTAGATTGCGACACTTTAGTGATTCAGCCGTGCTAAATCCAAATTTTCGGCTCGCTAAAATCCGTTAAATTACTTTTTGCCGCCGCCTTCGTATTGATTGTAGAGACAATCTATCTATCCCCACGAGAATAGTGATTTAAGTTATTCCTGAAATGTAGATTTCATAAGGAAGGTTAATGAGGGTTCGCCTTAATCACAACGCATTTGGGACATAAGAGACTATAAATGAGAGAAACGTCAACACGGTCTCTATGGGAATGTTGAGGAAAGTGAGCCCCTCTTGTAATCCAGACATCGTAGAAGCACCATAAGGCTGTGGTCCGAGAGAAGTCAATAATGTATAATATCAAGCATAAATAGACTTGAGAGAATTCAACTGTAGAGATAGGATAATTTCCAAATTATGCTCTTAGCTACAATGAGAAGACTAAGATCGCTTTCTCAAGATGAGAGGATGTATAAATAAGCGGAGTTATACGAACTAGTTAATAAACTTGCCTAGGACGAGTTGGGGAAACATTACAGTAGCTGAGCCGATTCCGCGATATTTTTGAAAATACTGATAGCTCTCTGGCCTAGGAAATTAAGCATATTGCGATTAGACCATTGAGCTATTGTTACATGACAGTACGTCACAGAAGTATCAGGATTCAGGAATCACTCCAGACCACCGTAATCTTCGAACCCCTATTCATACCCCTATATAGTACCCTACTCCTAGATAGCGATTCTACAGATCGAATTCAATTCAATTGCTCCCAAAATTGGTCCCACTCTCCTATGCAACAGCTATCATGACCTATAAATTTTAGTACGAGACATTGTGCCTTATAATTGAGGCCAGAATAAAATTTCATTTGGAAATGTCGACCCCACATTCACTGAGCTTCAGGTCTGGAGTGACACCCATTGCTCCTCCTCATCTCCTTGTACCACTTGTATAGAAGGGATTAGGCAATCGAGCCACTGACCCACCATGGCAACCCACGAACAACTCCCCTCAACCTCCTCTTGCCCCCTCCTCGACCCACCAACCTTTACCCAAAGCCAATCCTCTAAAGATGCTGCACCTTCTACAGTCCTGGGAGCAAAGTCTGATGTCATCCCAAGCACCACTACCGTAAACATCGGCACCCGCAAATCTGCCCTCGCCCTCCTCCAAACCGACATAGTCCACAAAGCCCTCCAAGCCGCACACCCTTCCAGCACCTTCCAAATCCACGCCATGAGCACCATGGGCGACAAGAACCAAGTGACACCGTTGCACAATTTCGGCGCCAAAGCCCTCTGGACCCATGAGCTCGAAGCTGGCCTGTTAGAAGGGCGATTGGACCTCATCGTACACAGTTTAAAAGACATGCCCACAAAGCTGCCTGCCAATTGCGTTTTAGGGTGTATCATGGACCGCGCAGACCCAAGGGACGCAGTGGTTATGAAAGCAGGATCGCCGTATAAGAGCATTGCAGAGTTGCCGGCTGGGTCGGTGGTGGGTACGAGTAGTGTGAGGCGGAGTGCGCAGATTTCAAGGAAGTATCCGCATCTGCAGTTTAAGAATATGAGGGGGAATATTGGGACGAGGTTAAATAAGCTAGATGCAGAGGATGCGGATTTTAAGTGCTTGATTCTTGCTGCTGCGGGATTGCAGAGGCTAGATCTTGGGAATAGGATTACGCAGTTTCTGGACTCGAAGACGCCTGGTGGAGGGATTTTGCATGCTGTGGGGCAGGGAGCACTTGGGATTGAGATCCGTGAGGGAGATCAGAGAATGATTGATTTATTACGGCCATTGGCGGATACTGATGCGACGCTGGCCTGTCTAGCTGAACGAAGCTTAATGAGGTCGTTAGAAGGTGGTTGTAGTGTTCCAATTGGGGTTGAAACGGAATGGATCGAGAGAGGAAAGCTTCTGATGAAAGGCATCGTTGTCAGCCTGGATGGCAAGGAAAGTGTCGATGTGGAAAGACTTGGAGAAGTACTTACTGAGAAAGGTGCCGATGAGTTTGGCAGGACGATCGCACAAGATTTGGTTGAGAAAGGCGCTTCGAAGATCCTTGAAGCAATCAATCTCAATCGCAATGTTATCAAGGATGGTAGCAGCGCGTGACGATTTCGTGAGAAGAGGCGTTCAGAGGACATAGATGGCATGGTCTTAAGACCGAATGTGCATGGCATATTTGTATTTGCATTAACTGGGCGATATACCTAGATAAGCAAAATGGCATTGCATCTGATACTCCAGCGCTCCGGCAGAAAACCTCTAATTTGCCTGCAAAAAATATCCAATATGACATATATTCTCTACCAAAAGCCTATCACTCTTCCACAAACCTCTTGTAGGCCTCCGCGTCCATCAATTGTTCCATATCCTTTACACCGGCCTCTGCAACCTTGACTCTAGCAACCCAACCCCCACCAGTGCTGTCATCTTCGGGACCCTTGTTAATCGTGCCAGGCTTCTCCTCCAAGAGGCTATTGACCTCTGTTATTGTACAGCTTATGGGTGCATTGATATCCGAAGCAGATTTTACCGACTCCACAGCGCCGATTGCGTCGCCCACAGCAACTTCCATAAGGGGTGTGGGAAGCTCAACGTATACGACATCGCCGAGAGCATGTGCAGCATAGTCAGAAATGCCGATTGTGCCGGTCTTGTTATCTGCAGAGAGTTCGATCCATTCATGGTCCTTTGTGTACCTTTTCGCTTGTGCTGGGAAAATTGTTAGTGAGGTCTCTGACGTAGAGGAAAAGCTTAATTACAGTTGCAGGATGCTGAGAAGAGCCGCGCAGCTGGCGGGATTGCTCTGTATGACGCTGCTGGCCTGAAGGATCTGGTCGACAACCTTGAGGCCACTGGACGGAGAGATCGTGCAATTGAAGCCATATTTCGACTTGGTTGGTTGTGAGGGAAGATGTTCGGAACAAGGCTCAGACAAGGCGTGAAATGTTCGGGATTGCCAAGCGAGGTAAGGTGGTCCCCGCCACAGCTGCGGACAGGCGTCGATAATGGCCTGTGATAGGAAGACGGGCCCTATTCTAATAACACGAGCCCTACAAGGCAGCGGACGCCTCTCAGTCTTCTCAGACCTCCTATTTGTGTTAATTGCCTGCATGAACAACACATGTCTAAATCTTGAGGATATTTACCTGGAATTTATTCCTTCATCGCGTGTAGAAGCTGCGTGCTCGCGACGCGTTAGTAGAGACACATATATATATATATATATCGCCAGGGGTGTCACGACCGCTGCAAGAGATTGCCCTTCCCCACTACAGAGGTACACCAATCCTGGAAACAGATCTTCAACAATATGTTTTCCCCATCAAATAGTCTCTGACGGGAAGTAGACAGCTAATCTGAACAAACAATCTCTTTCCATGACGAATTTACTGCCTCGGCGGTAAGGACAGGCCCCCATTTTTCAACCACATCCACAGCCGACACCCTGGATTCATCCTCTCTATCAGCTGGTTCTCCAGCTCAATTCCACGACGCCGTCGACACGATGGAGACCGAAGGTACTTACGAGGCTTACGGTGAAAGCCAAGATGATGTAATGGGCGGAACAGAGGAGTCACATACACCAACCAAGCGCCATCAGCAATCACAGTCCGCAGATTTCCCCTCCTCCTACCAAGTCTATAACGAAAGCGTAGATCCCAATGCTCGATACCCCACCCCACCGACGGCATTTGCACCACAGCAGATCTCGCGGCCTAACTCAGGACTGTCCGGTAACGGAGAGAGATACGGCAACATGCCATCCACATACCAAGAACAAAACTCCCGCAATTCCGGAGGCGTAGAGCAAGCGCGGAACAAGAACAGCGTCGTCATAAAAGTAGGCATGGTCGGCGATGCACAGATCGGGAAGACGTCCCTGATGGTGAAATACGTCGAGGGCAGCTGGGACGAGGACTACATCCAGACCTTAGGAGTTAACTTCATGGAAAAGACTATTTCAATCCGCAATACGGAAATCACATTCTCGATATGGGACCTAGGAGGACAGCGCGAGTTCGTGAATATGTTGCCATTAGTGTGCAATGATGCGGTGGCTATACTGTTCATGTTCGACTTGACTAGGAAAAGCACTTTAAACAGCATAAAGGAGTGGTACAGACAAGGACGAGGCTTCAATAAGACGGCTATTCCGTTCCTGGTTGGCACCAAATATGATCACTTTGTGAATTTCCCGAGGGAAGACCAGGAGGAGATCTCAAATCAGGTACGCACCCCGTTAAAGTCCTTCCCTTTTGCTATCTTCAGATACTAATGCCTATACAAGGCCCGCCGCTTCGCAAAAGCCATGCGGGCAAGCCTCATATTCAGCAGCACAAGCCACAGCATCAACGTACAAAAGGTGCATAAATCTCCCCATCCACACCCCCAACCCCCTCTCCCTCCCCTCTTCGTCTCCTCTTCCTCCCTCATTCCACCCAGCCAAACTCCTCACTAATACCACACGAATTTCCCCTAGATCTTCAAAATCGTCCTCTCCAAAGCCTTCGATCTCAAATGCACAATCCCGGAGATCGAAAACGTCGGCGAGCCCCTCCTCCTCTACCAATCCGTCGGTTAGGCCCCCCACCCTTAAAGCCACCTCAGCACGCTCCACATTTTCCTGCTTAGAAAAATTCCTTGCATCATCCTTTTCTAGGGATCTATGATATGAATCGGAGAAGCATAGAGCATGCAAGTAGGAACCGGGCTCATTTGCAGGAATTTTTGTAGGAGGGGTATAACGCGAACTAACGAGATCAAGATGGGAAGTCTTATGTTGTCACGCGTACCATGCCACGCCACGCCATGTACACATGGAGTTTACGGGTATGGATAGTTAGGATTTAACTTGTACTTGCATAGTGTCATCTTAGCAGGACGTTTTGGCGTTCCGTCTTCCTTGCACTCTGCTGGTATCTAGTCAGGCATGGAATGCTTAAATCAAATTAGTGAAAGTTAAAAAGAAACTTGATTGATGTCCTGCGGTGATGAATGTAATGACTGGAATTTTCACATTATGTGCTATTACCCTGGCACCCAGCTCCCAATACTGATGCTATAAACCTGGGACCTAATTTCCCGTACCGGTCCAAACAATGAATGACTCTTAGCAACATACAAAAGTAAAGAAAAGGAAAGTTTAGTCTTGTACAACATGCCTCAGCTGCACCCAGTTCAAACTTCACTCACTACTCCGGAACATCACTGCTTCCCCTTGCTCTTCTGCTCTTACTCCAATGGCCTTGCTACGAGATCTGTGTGATGACCCCTTTATACTGCCATTTGTGTCTACCACAGTGGGGTAATTGCCCTCGAACTTCGTGCCAGTTTTGCCATGCCTTGCGTCAGCTGCACCACGCAAAGCTTTACGGAGAGCTGCTGCCGCCTCGCTCAGTTGTTGCTGTCCGTCCTTGGCATTGGTAGGTCGGTTATGGTTCCTTGCTGAGTTTGATAGTCCCACTTCATGCCCGGTTGATGTGGTAGAGTCGTTGGATATGATAACAAACTCGATCTTTCTTCTGAGCCATTTGCTTGAGCCGACACTGTGTTCGGCCATAGAGAATTTGGAGACACTACCATTCCAACCAACAAGTACCGACATGATTTTCTGGCTCGTAACAGAGTGGGATTATCCACTTGCCCTTCTTAGGAGCAATAGTACCTACAGGGGCAGGAGTACGTGAATGTCCATAATGGAAGGATGAGGCTGGATGCACTCCGAGTGATGTGATCCATGTGAAGACGTATGAGACCTGTGGACTCCCTTGGGCATTGCAGTAAAACGGTGGCTTGAATAACTGTAACTATCCCCCTGAAGTGGGGAAGAGCTGATGCCCAAACCTGGACCAAAACCACCGTTCATTTCGAAAGTGCACGGACTATTCTATAAATATTAGTATCTCAGAGATGGTATGGATTGATACAGGATTCACTCAAGATAAGACTGTGTGTAACGTATATAACACTGTTAATATCTTGTTGGTTGATAAGATGTTGGGGTATGAGAGATGGTGCTCATGAAAAAGAAACAAAAGATATCAAAGCCCTCCTCGTTTGGGAGGGAGCACTTGTAAGAAGGGAATGACCCTCTGGGCCTTACTCATGATTTCTGGCTAGCAATTGTCGTCAGGAAAGAACCATCAGTGCTGCTCGCCCCAGCATCCAAATTCACTCTCCGCTATTAGAACGTCCATAACTCTGTGCAACTGGATATTCAATTTGCAAGAGAATTATGGTTTACACTGTGTACACTGGAACTAAAGAAATACTTTGAGCGCAGATCCGGTGATGTAACTTGATAGCGACCTCCCACATCTATCAGCATTCAAGGGATAGTCTACTTTTTACCTATGTTTGATTCAGCCTACCGATTGGTTAGCAAAGTCTCACGTTCTAGATCAGATAGTACTGCTGAATAATGCATCGGCTAGACATATGTGTAAAGGAACTGGTGATATAAATAAGTCAATGCTTTACCTGGGGTCTCTTTGGATCCACAGATCCCTTCGATTTGGAGCTTTCCGGAGTACTTCCACCCTTCCTGCTCTTATCAGGATTATTCGTGAGGTCGGTTGAGTGCTTGGTATCTGTGTTGATTAAGCCTTCTTGTTTGTCAGATTGAATGTTTTGACTACCAGCTGGCTTAGAGGATGCAAGCTAGAAACTTCAAGTCAGCTTGGTCTATAAGCTTGACACCGATTTATAGTAATACCGTATCCTTTGATTCAGCATCCGCACCCTCGGGCTTGCCTTGCTTTTTCCCCTTCTCACTATCAGTTCGCTTCTTGCTGGCTCCTTTAGAGTCGGGATATACCTTTATATCACCCTTGGGGGTTGGTGCGGTGTTAGAAGACGTGTCGTCCTTGGACTTGCCCTCTTTCTCATCTTTGCCATCTTCATCGTCCGACGTATCTGGGGTATCGACCTCCTTGCTCTCATCTCCACTGTCCGTATCGTCACCGTTCTCGCTGCTCTTCTCGTCGTCCTTGGATTCCGGCTCGTCCTTGGATTCCTTGTGCTCTTCACCATGCTCGTTACCATGTGCCTTCCCATGCTCGTCGCCATGACCTCCATGTCCATGGTGAGCTGCTGGTCCGTTTTGAAGGAGGTACCAGCAGGATGGTACAGTAACAGCTAGAGCACCAACAAGCCTGACAAAGTAATCAGTTACTCAAATGTCGCGAAGAATTGAAAGTTGGCAACAGTGATTAAGACGTACCATGGAAGATCACTTGATGCTTTCTTTGTATCATGTCCATGGCTTGCGTAGCCTCGTCTACCGATTTGGCGCCACTGTTGAGCTCTTCCGACCGAGGTTTTGGATGGGCGAACGGCCCTCAAAGCTCCACGAATGGCAGAAGCTCGAGCAAGTGCCATTATGCCTGAAAGGTAGACTTGGACGTCCAACTGTAGAATTGCAGTAACAGATTAGTATTTCAGATGTGGAATTGAAGGTGATATGAGCCCTTACTGATTCAATTGAATGCTACAGGAGGGCAAATGTCGAAAGGTAACAAACTCGACATCATTCGAGCTCGGGGCGCTAGCGAAATCCGCTAACCCTTCTGGGAACGCCCTCCATGTTCCCCGCCAAAATTCCGTGTACCTGTCGGAAACGTGAATTTTCTTGCCTTCTGTGACTGCCATAGTTACAGAAATTTTCCTAGTGGTGGCATCTGAGTATGTGAATATCTGAGCCGGGCAGCTTCGAAGTTCTCTCTGCAGTGCAGAATCTGCGTCAATAACGCATCTGCCTGATTCTGAGCTCTAGGCAAGCTCCCCCACTTTGTTGATCCTCACGTCAGTCATACAAGATTACGGGCCATTTTTGATCAAACCACGCTCACACTCTAGAACACGAAGAATACCTACGAATCCATAAGCCTTACCATGGCCAGCGCAATCCCAGCAAACCCGACAGCACAGACAGTGGCGGCCCTACTGCCTAAGCTCCATGATGCGGATCCAGATTATCGATTCATGTCATTGAACGACCTCTTCCAGGTCCTCACCATAGGTCGATCAGATTTTCTATATAATGACTATAACACCGCTGCTCGAGCTGTGGATGGCATAATAAAGACTCTCGATGATCAAAATGGCGAAGTACAGAATCTTGCTATCAAATGGTGAGCATACACTGGCTTTAGATACTTGAATAGTGACCTAATGACTGACTATATAGTCTGGCGCCTCTTGTGACAAAGATTCCAAGTACGATTCTGGCACCACTGATCGAAAAACTTTCGAACCTTACGACTGAGAATTCGGTTGATAACTCCATTCCTGCCATGGCCCTTCGAACAGTTGTCATAACGCTTCCCCGACCTGTCACTGGCGTTTCTCCGTCAAAGGAGGTTACAGAATCATACTCGGCTGTTAGCAGAGTTCTAATCCCAAGGCTCATCGGTCATCTCGTCCTGCCTCCACCAGCGCATATGAAATTGCCGCCTCCACCGCCTGGCATGTTACAGATGAATTCGGATAAAGAAGTAGATGCGGAGGCAGTGGATGTACTGATCGAAGTGGTTAGATGTTTCGGACCAATGCTCCAAGCTCCAGAAATAGAATCCCTGCAAGAAGTTGTTCTTGGCATATTAGAGAATGAGAGGGCGAGCTCGGTAGTCAAGAAGCGTGCTGTCGTCGCCGTATCTATCCTTGCGGTCTATTTATCTGATTCACTACTCAGCAGTTTTGTGTCTCATCTCATAGAAAGCTTTCGCAATGTACACTTGACTCTCGTGCAGAGACGCTTATATATCACAATCCTTGGCTCTATGGCACGATCAATCCCGCTTCGATTCGGGCCATACTTAAAAACCCTTGCGCCATTCGTTCTTTCAGCTTTAAGCCAACAGGAACTAGAAGAGCAATTCGAGAATGCTGCCGAAGACGGTGAACCAGACCCTGAAACAGATGATGTGCGAGAAGCTGCTCTTGTGGCCTTGGAAGGGTTCCTTGCATCTTGTGGGGGCGAGATGCGACCTTATACTGAGGAGACTATTGCAGCTGCTTTGCGCTTCCTGAAGTACGACCCAAATTACGTCAATGATGATGACGAAGAAATGGGAGGTACAGAGTCAGGAGATGATGACGACGAAGGATTTGACGACGATGATGATTTTGAAGCGGAGGCTGGCTTCGATGACGATGACGACGATGCGAGCTGGAAGGTCAGACGATGTGCAGCTAAGGTTCTCTATACATTGATATCTACGAGAGGTAGTGGCGACTTGCTTGAAGATGGGACGCTATACAGTCAGGTTGCACCGGTTCTTGTGAGTAGGTTCAGCGAGCGAGAGCAGAATGTCCGCTTGGAGATCATTGCGACTATGGGTTCCCTGGTTCGAAAAACAGGTGAAGGGTCAATTATCACCTTCTCTGCCGATGACAGCACTGATTACATGAGCCAACCCCATGGCCGTAAGAGAAGAAGAGAAAGCAGCACTATTACCTTTGATACGAAACAGCTGATATCAATGTCGGCTGGCTTAACCTCCCCAACCATTGAGCCTGTACCTGCATCAGGCCCTAGAGCCGATCTTGCTAGACTTAGCCCGTCTATCGTTAAAGCAGTGATTAAGCTTTTGAAGGGGAACGCGATTCCCTCAAAGCAAGCTGTCGTAACTTTACTTGAGAATATGGTAGCAGTCCAGCATGGAGGTCTATCCGAGTATTTCAGTCAGTTAATAGATCCTATTGTTGAATCGATAAAGGGGACTGGAATGACCTCCGCATCTTCAACAGCCATTACCAGTGGAGGTGCTGCGTCAGCAACTGGCAGTACTCTCCGCATTGCAGCACTGCGTCTCATCAGTGATCTTGCAGAGACACACTCCTCAAGCGTCTTGCAGCCGTATCTTGCCAAAATTGTGCCTGGTGTTGTAACTGCTGCGAAGGACAAATTTTATAAGATTTCTGGAGAAGCTGTCAGTACGGTTGAGCAGTTGGTGAAAGCTTTGACGCCTCCGCGGTCACGTGGAATGGGATTGAAACATCAAGCGGATCTTCAAAACCTTTATCAAGTTATTATCGGTCGAGTCAGTGCAAATGATGCCGACTTGGAGGTACGACAACGTGCAATCCATGCACTTGGTATCTTACTTGCACGCACCGCCAGTGGTGAAGGCTCAAGGTTAATATCGCAGTCGGACAGGATCGCTGCTCTAGATATCTTGAAGGATCGACTCAAGAATGAGACAACACGATTGTCCGCTGTGCGCGCTGTTGACACGGTGGCTGCCTTGACAACATCCAAAGATCAACTGCAGTCTGCCTGGATAAGGGATGTATCACTTGAGCTTGCTGCTCAACTTCGCAAGGCCGATCGTTCTCTTCGAGGCGCTAGCTTGGGTGCTTTGAAGAACTTGGTCGTCACCCCTGCTGCTAGAAATAGCCTCAACACGCCTACTGTGAATGGCCTCATCAGTGCACTCCTCCCTCTCCTGACTACGGCAGACCTGCACTTACTTGGGCCGACTTTACTAGTGCTTGCGGCTTTAGTGGAGGACGAGCCTAAGGTTGTTGTGACAGAACAGTTGAATACGTCATTGTGTGACCTGCTTACAGCTCCTCTTGGAGGGGCTGTCCTAGACGCGCTCTTGATTCTCGTGAAGAACGTTGGCGAAAAGGGTGTTGGTGCACCGCTGATGAATGGTCTCTTGAAGGAGGTTAGTGTCCATGGTGACCCAGCGGTAGTTGGGAAAGTCATCGGGACGCTTCTTGTTTTCGGTGGTGATTCTGTTGGTGTAACGTTAGACAGCTTCTTGAAGGAGCTCAACACATCTTCCGACGATGCTAGCAAGAGCCTAGCTCTTGCAGTACTTGGAGAATCTGCTCTACGCATGGGCAGCAAGTCACCACTTACTCCCGATATCTTCACAGCCCATTTTCAGTCAGATTCAAGCAAGCTTCCTTTGGCGGCTGCAATTGCGCTTGGACGTGCTGGCGCTGGTAACGTTCCCACCTACCTGCCAGTCATATTAAGTACTATGGAGAAGGGCGGTAACACCCAATACTTGCTACTACATTCTATCAAGGAAATTCTGCAACAGGCTGGAAACAGTCCTGCCGATTTCACTCCATTCTCCAGGAGCATTTGGGATAGATTGATGATTGCATCTCAAGTGGAAGACAACAAGGCAGTTGGTGCTGAGTGCATTGGACGGCTTGCGATCATTGAGCCGAAGACTTACATGTCTCAGTTACAGGTATATTGAATGCGCAGCAAGATTGGATTTTTGCTGACATTAGATAGACATACTTGAATGACAAAACGCCCTCCGTACGAGCCATGGTGATTCAAGCAATCCGATATACGCTACCAGATGTCGACGAGGCCTTTGATGCTGTGCTTAAAACACTCCTTGTTGACATGCTTATCACTATGATGCATGACAGCGAGCTAGAAAATCGACGTCTTGCACTCACTACGCTCAACTCTGCCGCCCATAACAAGCCTGATCTGATCTTACCACATTTGGGCCAACTGTTGCCATTAGTCATGAAGGAGTCGGTAATCAAGCAAGACCTAGTACGAGAAGTAATGATGGGTCCATTTAAACACAAGGTTGATGACGGTCTTGAGGTTCGGAAGGTAACTCTATCTCACTCTGGAAAGCTGCGTGTCTATTCTAACATTTTCACAGAGTGCGTACGAGACACTGTACTCACTGATGGAGACATCATTTTCTCGTATCAACATTTTGGACTTCTACGATCGTATCATTGCCGGTTTGAGCGATGAACACGATATTCGCGCTCTCTGCAACCTCATGCTAACCAAACTTGTCGTCCTGGATCCTGATGAGACAGCCCGAAGACTTGATGCGATCGCTGACTGCTTTCGTAGCATTCTATCTACCAAGCTGAAGGACAATGCTGTCAAGCAAGAAATTGAGAAGCAAGACGAAGCAAGCAAGAGTGTTTTGAGAGTGACGCTGCTCCTCCACAACGCCATTCCTGGAGCTGCTTCAACAATGGGCGCCGCTGCTGGTCAACACCAGACTTGGCGTACATACTGGGAATGGGTTGAGAAGGACTTTGAACCGCAACTGCGAGTTTTAAGAGACGAGAATCGCGCTACGGCCGCTTTGTCTTGAACTGCCCATGAAAGGGGATGATATTGAGAGACTCTTATGATGGTAATGGCGATGGGACAGTTCACTTGCTCGCATTGCTTGCATGGCATAAAGTAGAATAGCGGCATCCCCAGATGCAGAAAAAAGACAGCTGTTAGATTGTGCCATCATTCCTTATCAGATTTAAAACGTGATTTACCCGAGACAGTTCTAACGATTCATTGTCAAAGTAAGCCTGCGTGTCTCTTCCAGAATATTGCTGCTCCTGCCATACATCAATTGTAGATTGCCTCAAGATCTCAAGTTGAACTTCTCAGTACAGCGAGTGTGAAGCCTCGGAAGGCAAAGGCTAGGGCGGTATGTTCTGACAATATATATCGATGACGTCGTTACTTTAAAGGTAGATCTTACGGGGCCAAAGCTAACAAAACACGTTCTTGAAACACATAGATCACATTTCAGGTTTAACACGAGTCTTCGTTGTCAAGTTCTGGCTCTATATAAACATGAAGTCACCCAGGATTCTCAGGGTAGGAATAATCGGCGCCGGGGAGGTGGCTCAGGTCATTCATCTACCCACCTTATCCCTCCTCTCTCATATGTATAGTGTTGTAGCCATATGCGATGTCTCGCAGAACGCAGCCATCCATTGTGCCAAGAAATTCCACATACCCAAGGCGACTGCAGATCCCTATGAACTAATAAGCCTGCCCGAAGTTGAGGTAATACTCAACTTGACCAGCGACCAGTTCCACGCCCCCTACACAATCGCAGCCCTCGAAGCCGGCAAGAATGTAATGCTCGAGAAGCCAATGGCCCTAAGCATAAAAGCTGGTCTCGCCATTGTCGAGGCCGAAAAGACAGCCAAAGGCCCCCGAGTATTCATCGGTTACATGCGCCGCTACGCCCCTTCCTTCACCTCAGCATTCAAGCAGGAGATAGCCGCCATCCCCCGAATCCTCTACGCACGCTCGCGGGACATAATAGGACCCAACTCCCACTTCGTCAGCCAATCCGGCACCCAATCGTTGAAATTCGCCGACTGCCCTCCCGAAGCTAGCAAAACAGCCCAAGAGAGCCTGGACGTACTCTTGCAAGAAGCGCTCGGCGAAGGGGGCGTCACGTCCTCGAAAGTAGACTATTGGCGCTTCCTCGCTAGCTTAGGAAGCCATGATATAAGCCTCATGCGCGAAGCGCTCGGCTTTCCTGAGTCCGTTGCTGGCGTGAGCGTCAATCACCCGTTCTACAGCGCGATCTTCAATTACCGGAACGCTAACGGCGGGGAACCGTTCGCCGTGACGTACGAAAGCGGGATCGACGCAGTGCCGCGGTTTGATGCGCACTTGGCGGTATATGGGGAGACGAAAACGGTGTCGATCCAATATGATACGCCGTATGTTAAAGGACTGCCCATCAAAGTGCGGGTGGATGAGCTGGTGGATGGGCAGGCGGTGACGAGGGAGGTGCTGACTAGTTATGAGGATACGTACACGGTTGAGTTTAAGGAGATGTATGAGTGTTTTACGGAGGGGAAGGAAATCAAGACGAGTGCGGAGGATGCGATGAATGATTTGTATTTGTGGACTATGATGATGAAGAAGCATGATGAGGATTTGTTGGCTAAGAACTAGTATTGGATATAACGTTCCCTCTCTCACATTTTCAGCTTTCATTTACTCGGGCACCCTGATCAGCTCCAGGCTGCAGGCACCGGAGACCCCGAATAGGGGGCTTTGCCCCCTTTAGGAATTGGGTATATATATCGTAGCTACGGGGCACTTAATGCTCCAATAGTAGAAGTAATTAAATTGATGAGTCTGTTCCTAAGAACCGCCTAACCTAGTTGCACATGTAATAACTAGTGAAAGGATTATTTCTATTTCTCTAGGCAAATAGTGGAGATATAATCTTGAGAGGAGGCAGCTGCGCATCGCAAGAGGTATGCCATGTGTCTCTTGACACGTAGTTCACCAGTACCTGTTGAAGTTAATTCTCTCTTCAACATATGTTGTTTGTACTTGACACCTGATCGTCTAATTCACGGATGCCTCACTCCCAGGGCTCTCATCCCTACCATCGTTACACAAGAACCCATCTCAAAATAAGCGTACATCTCCCACTTAACTAATTCGGTGGCCAGGCGGTATTTAAAAGCACTCAAAATGGTTTAAAATTCCTACCCTATACCAAAAAAGAAAAATCTCTATCCTCATTGGGATTTCTTCCGTTGGGGGTGAGTTCGCTCATCCAGTGGCTTCTTTTTGATCTTTCGACATTGCCATTTCGCAAGGGTGGGCATCAATTTTTGGTGAAATATTCTTGGTTTTCACTTTTATTTTAACTAGATGACACGACATAAAAGGACATAATATTTCTACTTTACAGACTTTTTATCGAAAACATGGATTGAAACCCACGAGCGTAGCGAAGA
>Ga0335075_10009082_pt1 | contig 15197 bp, 10 predicted proteins | sample Lox_Sample_24_FD_206723 | JGI IMG/M metagenome (GOLD analysis project Ga0335075, IMG submission 206723) | Soil microbial communities from Loxahatchee National Wildlife Refuge, Florida, United States - Lox_Sample_2.4 | ecosystem: Environmental > Terrestrial > Soil > Wetlands | place: USA... | reverse complement strand
AGGCCTGTGCCGATTGACGTGCATCCGCGACGAGGGTGATCGAGCAGGGTGCCCCTCAGCTGGAATAGCGAAGCTAAATTGCCGAGGTTTCCGCAGCCTATTGATCCTCCGTATCCCCTCCCTGGGCTCGAATTCCGCCATCTCCGTCAATAAAAACAGGCACTTAAGTGCTGCCGCCTGGGCCGCTGGCCGGCCCGATGTTGCAGTAAATGTCGCACTGGTACCTGCTTGGGGCAGGTACGGTGGGTGCACGGTATCGCCGTGGTACCGCCGTACGGCCAAGGAGGTGCCGGTATGGCTACATTGATCAAACGGAAAAAGCGCGACGACGGGGGCGCTCAGTTGTTTGGTTCAGATCAGAGTGACAGGCCGCGCTGCTGCCAGGTGGCGCAGTATTTTTATTTTGGGCAGGTGCTTGAAGGGCAATTCCTCCAGATCGCGCGGCACCTCTACAAATGCGTTCCTCAAATGAACAGCATTCCGCGGCATCATCATTGCGGACAGTTGTCCATCGCGGTTGATCTTACGGGGAACAACCATATCCGCCGGAGCAGTTCGGGAGAGTATTTTTCGTGATGGTCGTGTTGTTGAGGCTCGGGGTTCGATGCCGCGCTTTCAAAATCGATGTTCGATCGCGAACCCATTCCGGACGAAACCGCCTTGACTGAATCGGCGCTGCGGCATTGGCGGCCCCGAATTGCGGGTAGTACGATGTGCGTACTGTTTCGGCTTCACCCGCCGTCCACCGTGCAAGATGGAACTCTCCCTGACGTTGGGGAATTTCGGGAAAAAGATGTCCACAGCGCTGCGCTCGCCGACCCAACCGCACACCGACGCCCGCTCCACCGACGAGCTGCTGCGACGTCTCGACGAAGTGGGCTTCATGACCTGCATGACGGTGGTACTGCTGGGCAACTACGCGCAGACCGGTCATTTCGGCGGCCCGCTCGCCTATACGCCCTATAACGTGTGCGCACACCTGGCGGGGCCGGGTCTGGGCGGCCTGTGCTACGACTACCGTCGTCCCAAGCATCCCTTCTGCGACAAGTTCATGCTGGCGGGTGGACATAATATTCCGACCGGCTATGCGTTGTGGATGATTTTCGGGCAGGCGCTGGAGCGCCGTTACCGTCTCACGGGGGACAGGCGTTATTACACCGACCCTGCTGTGGCCATCCTGCCGATCGATGCGCTGGGATTCCGGCGCGGCGCGGGCGCTCTGAAGACACTGCTGCAGGATCGCGGCCTCTCGGGCCATCCGCTGTTCGAGCAGGCGCGGCTGCGGGGAATCAAGGCCCTCGCCGGGCATGCCGAGAGCACCGATCTCACCAATGACGTGAATGGCGGGCCCTCCGGCGTCGGGATCGCCACTGCCGGGGGTAAAGCCGCATTCTGGGACATGATCGGTGCGCCGCCGTCACTGAAGATCATCGCGCTCGAGGGCGAGTTTGCGATGACCGAGGGCCATGCGCAGGAGCTGAAAACGCAGGCCCTCGCCCTGCAGGTGGGCAAGCGACTGCGGATCCTGCTTTCCGAGAACAACGCGGGCATCGATGACGTGCTGCTCGGCGGAATCATTCATTCAAAATTCACCGAGTACGATCTGGTCAAACAATGGACCTCGTACGGCTGGAACGTTTTCCATCTAGACAATGGCAATGACTACGCCCAGATCCTGCGCACTCTGACCGAGATGGAAAGATGGGACCCGATGGATCGGCGCCCCATGATCGTCATCGGGCACACGACCAAGGGCTACTGGCCGGCTCCCATCGAGCGCCAGCTGATCGGTTACCAGAGCCACCCCTACGGCATGAAGATGAATTCGGACTACTTCGTGTCGTTGGCGCACACGTTCGAAGAGCGATTCGGGGTCACGTTCCAGGGCATTCGCGACGGTCAGGTGGCCGATGCGCGTGAGCGGCTGATCCAGTTCAAGACCAACATCGATGTCGTGATGTCGGTGCTCGACCGCAACGGGCTCGGCGACTGGCTGGCCGAGCGTCTGGTCGAGATCGGCGACGGCGTGAAAGATGACTTTCCGGTACAGATAGATGTTTCCCGCGATCCGTTTCTCGACGAGCGTCTGCGTGTCGCGAAGCTGCCGACCGAGCCGCAGACGCTCAGCGTCATGAATCGGTTCTCAGGTGAGCAAAAGAAGGTCTCAATCAGCCTGTTCCGCAAGGCCGGAGAGATCGCCGGCACGCGGCGCGCCATCTCCGAGATCATCAAGTGGATGAACTACGTCACCGATAACCGGATGGTCTCGCTCGCCGCAGACCTGTCGGAGTCCATCAATCTCGAGCACGGCAGCCTCTGGGGACACTACGATCCGCTCACCAATCCGCTCGGAACGCGCGTCAAGGCGGCAATCCAGGAGGCCGGCAATGTCGCGACCGCCATAGGCCTGGTCGGACAGAGTGCGAGCCTCGATCCCGGCAGGTTCGCGGGCCTGTGGGCCATCAGCGGCACCTACGGCGCTTTTACGCCGTTGATGTATACGCCGGCACGCGTGTGGAGTCAGCAGAACCAGGACAGCAAATTCCGCATGGGAGTACTGCATATCCTTGCGGCACATTCCGGGCCGGAAACGGCTGCCGACGGCCGTACGCACTTCGGCATCTTTGCCACGCAGGTATGGAAGCTGTTCCCGCGAGGCCAGACCATCCATCTGAATTTCTGGGATTACAACGACGTTGCGGCAGGCTATTTCGCCGCGGCGGAGATCGCGGCGCGCGATCCGAAGGTCGGTATCATCTCCATCGAGGTGGCCCGGCCGGATTTTGCGATTGCCGATCGCAGCAAATTCGCCGACCAGGATCTGAAGGCGGCGGCCAAGGGGCTCTACGTGATCCGCGATTTCAAGCCCGGGATGCCCAGGCAGGGATACGTTCTGGCGCAGGGTTCCAGTTCCACCGTCAATCTCGTGAAGCAGCTGCCGCGGATCGAGGCGGCGGGCCTGAACGTGAAGGTCATCGCCGTGATCAGCGAGGAGCTGTTTGACCGACAGCCGGCGGAGTATCGTCATTCGGTTCTGCCGCCAGAGGCCTATTACGACGCCATGGTCGTGAGCACGGGCACCCGGCGCATGTGGCCAATTCGAAATCTCGGGCCGCAGACCGATGCGTACTCGCTGACGTCGGACTGGCACGACGAATGGCTGACCGGGGGCCTGGAGGCCGATGTCATCGCCGAGGCACATCTGGATGAGCAATCGATCTTCGCAGGCATCGAAAAATTTGCGCGGCGGGACCGTCAGGCGGATCAGCCGGGCCATTCGGGTCGTGCCTGAGCGGCACGCCCGTTCGAGGTTTCATGATGAATGAGAAGATCGCAAAGGCCGGTCTCGCGGTCGCGCAGCCGCTGGTTCGTTTCATCGAAGACCGTGCCTTGCCGCGCACTGGCATCAGTGCACAGACGTTCTGGGCGGGCATGGCGGCCATCTTCTCGACGTTCGCCGCCGAGAACCGGGCGCTGCTGCAACGACGTGACGCTCTTCAGGCCGACATCGACCGCTGGCATACCTCACGGCGTGGACAACCGCACGATGCCGGGGCGTACGAGCAGTTTCTGCGCGCCACAGGCTACATCCGCCCGGAGCCTGCTGCCTTCCGGATCGGCGTGCAGGATGTGGATGAAGAGCTGGCACTCATCGCCGGGCCGCAGCTGGTCGTTCCGGTGTCCAATGCGCGCTTCCTGCTCAATGCCGCCAATGCGCGTTGGGGTAGCCTCTACGATGCGCTCTACGGCACGGACGCGATCCGCGCCGCACCGCCGGGCAGTGCTTATGATCCGGCTCGCGGCGCGGCCGTCATCGGCTGGGTCAGAAGCTTTCTGGATCGCTGCGTACCGCTCGCCTCGGGCAGTCACGCCGAAGTCGTCGCCTATGCGATCAGGGACGGGCAATTGTGGCCGGCGCTCGCCGATCCGACGCAGTTCGCCGGCTACCGAGGCGCGGCTGCCTCACCGCAAGGCATCCTGCTGCGCCATCACGGCCTGCACATCGAACTGCTGATTGATCGCAGCCATCCGATCGGCAGGACCGACAAGGCGGGGGTTGCAGATGTGCTGCTGGAGGCGGCCGTCACGACCATCGCGGACCTCGAGGACAGCGTCGCGGCGGTGGATGCCGAAGACAAGGTCGCCGCTTACGCCAACTGGCTCGGTCTGATGCAGGGAACGCTGCAGGCCACGTTCGAGAAGGGCGGACGCGTCGTGACCCGGGAGCTCGCGCCGGTTCGTATCTATACGACTCCCAGCGGCTCGACGCGGACGCTGCCGGGGCGCAGTCTGATGCTGGTGCGCAATGTGGGTCACCTGCTGAGCACCCCCGCGATCCGGCTTGTCGACGGCACGGATGCGCCGGAGGGAATTCTGGATGCCATCGTCACCAGCCTGATCGCTTTGCACGACCTCAAACGTACCGGGCCGCTGCGCAACAGCCGGTGCGGTTCAATTTATATCGTCAAGCCGAAGATGCATGGACCGGAGGAAGCCGATTTCACCCACCGGTTGTTCGGCGCGGTGGAAGATCTGTTGGGGCTGAAACGCCACAGCATCAAGGTCGGTGTCATGGATGAGGAGCGGCGCACCTCGGTGAATCTGGCTGCGACCATCGCCGCGGTACGTGATCGCATCGTGTTCATCAACACCGGATTCCTGGATCGCACCGGCGACGAGATCCACACCTCGATGCATGCGGGTGCGATGGTGCGCAAGGGCGAGATGAAGCGCAGTGTCTGGCTGCAGGCCTACGAGGATCGCAATGTGCAGATCGGTCTGGCCTGCGGCTTCTCGGGCAGGGCGCAGATCGGCAAGGGTATGTGGGCGATGCCCGATCGCATGGCTGACATGCTGGCGCAGAAAATCGCCCACCCTGCCTCGGGTGCCAATACGGCCTGGGTGCCCTCACCGACGGCTGCGACCCTGCATGCGACCCACTATCACGATGTGGATGTCTTCGCGCGCCAGGCGGCTCTGGCGGAGCAGGCGACGCCGGCTCTTGACAGGTTGCTGGCCATTCCGCTGGCGGATCGTGCCTATGCGGCTGAGCAGATCCGGGAGGAACTGGACAACAATGTGCAGGGCATTCTCGGCTATGTGGTGCGCTGGATCGACCAGGGCATCGGCTGCTCCAAGGTGCCCGACATCCACGATGTCGCCCTGATGGAGGATCGGGCGACGCTGCGGATCTCCTCCCAGCACCTGGCAAACTGGCTGACGCACGGCGTGTGCACGAGCGCGGAAGTGGAGGCGGCGCTGTCACGAATGGCCGCGAAGGTCGATGCGCAGAACGCGGCGGACCCGGCGTATCGTCCCCTGACGGGCCACGGGAAGGAGAGCCTGGCCTTTCAGGCCGCCCGCGCGCTCATTTTTGAAGGCACATCCCAGCCCAACGGTTACACTGAGCCGCTGCTGCATGCATTCCGGCGTCGGCGCAAGGCGCAGGACAATAATTAGGGCGGGGTGTCGTCAGGATCACTCCGGGGAGGGCCGGAGGTCTGTGGGCCAGACTCCGGCGAAAAGTCGCGACTGGGTCAACGATGCCTGGTCGCCATCACAGCGGAGAAGTTGAGTGTTCCACCAGCTATTGACCCCCGTGAACAACAATCTTGCGCTGTCTTTTCTCGTCGGCATGATACCGATCGCCACCGTGCTGGTTCTGCTCGGGATCCTGAAGAGGCCTGCCTGGCAATCGTCGCTGGCGGGACTGGCCATGGGGCTCATCATCGCGCTCTGGGTGTGGCGCTTTCCCGTCTCCCTGGCGCTGGAGAGCACGCTCGCGGGCGTGGCCTTCGCGCTCTGGCCGATCATGTGGATCGTGTTCGCCGCCCTCGTGCTCTATAACGTGGCGGTGAACTCGGGCCAGTTCGACGCCTTCCGTCGCTGGATTCTCGAGCATCTGCCCGATGATCGCCGCATCATCCTCGTCGTCATTGGCTATTGCTTCGGCGCACTGCTCGAGGGCGTCACCGGTTTCGGTGCCCCGGTGGCAATCATCTCCTCGCTGCTCATCATCCTCGGTTTCGATGCCATCGATGCCATCGTCTATTCTCTGATCTTCAACACCGCGCCGGTGGCGTTTGGTTCCATTGGTGTGCCGATCACGACACTCGCCGGTGTTACCGGGCTGCCCGATACCGTGCTGGGTGCGATGGTGGGACGCCAGCTGCCATTCCTGGCGTTCCTGCTGCCCTTCTACGCCATCGCCTTGTATGGCGGGTGGCGCTCGATACGCGCGCTGTGGCCGGTGCTGCTGGTGGCCGCGGTCACCGGCGCGCTCGGTCAGTTTGTCACGTCGAACTACATCAGCTACCAGCTGACCAACATCGTCTCATCGCTCGTCTCGCTGATCGTTACCGTCGCTTTTCTCAAGCTCTGGGCACCGATACACGATCCCGGCTATGCAGTGGCGCGGCTGCCGCGCAGCGTCGAGCAGGCAGGCGGCATCGGGCAGGCAGGCGGCGCCGCCGGCGAAGTTGCGCCCTGGCGCGGATGGATTCCCTGGCTGCTGGTCTCAGCCGTTGTGACCGTGTGGACGATCTGGAAGTTCGCCGCGTTTCATCAGATGAACCTGCCGTGGAAAGGTCTGAACGATGCGGTGTTCATCACGCTCTACAACCGTCCCTATGCCGCGGTCTTCAATTTCCAGCCGCTGGCCACCGGGACTGCAATCCTGGTATCGGCCATCCTGACGGCGCTGGCTGGCAGGCTCGGCATCGCAGGTTTTTCGCAGGCGGTGATGACGGCCGGGCGGCAGATACGCCTGCCCACTCTCACCGTCACCGCGATCGTGGGGCTTGCCTTTCTGATGAATTATTCTGGCATCGCGTATACGCTCGGACTGGGCGTGGCCTCGGTGGGGGCCCTGTTTCCGCTGGTGTCGGCCTTCCTCGGTTGGCTTGCCGTATTCCTCTCGGGAAGCGACTCCTCCGGCAATGCGCTGTTCGGCAATCTGCAGGTTGTAGCGGCGCGGCAGCTGCATCTGAGCTCCATCCTCATCGCTGCCACCAACTCGTCCGGCGGCGTCATGGCGAAGATGATCTCGCCGCAGAACATCGCCACTGGCTGCGCGACGACCCGGCTGACCGGACATGAGGGCGCGATATTTTCGCGCACCTTTCTGCACAGCATCTTTCTGACGGTGCTGCTCGGCTGCCTGGTGTGGTTACAGCAATACGTCTGGCCGTGGATGATCGCGCACTAGCGGGCCGGATCCGATGAGGCGGCTGCGAGTCCATCGGCTCGTCCTGCTGCTGCTGTGCCTGCTGTATTTCCTCACGTATCTGGACCGCGTGAACGTCAGCACCGCGGCGGCCGGGGCGAGCGGATTTGGCCATCAGTTTCATCTGAACGAAACCGAGGTCGGGCTGGTCTTCTCGGCCTTCGCCTATCCGTATCTGCTGTTTCAGATCGTCGGCGGCTGGGTCAGCGATCGATTCGGCGCACGCTGGACGCTCATTGCCAGCGGTGTCGTGTGGGCCGGCGCTACGCTGTTGACGGGCATGGCGGTCGGGCTGGTCACGCTGCTGCTGGCCCGGCTGCTGCTCGGCTTTGGCGAGGGCGCCGCCTTCCCGGCCGCGACCGCCGCGATGTCGCGCTGGATTCCGGTGGGGGGGCGCGGCTATGCGCAGGGCATCACCCACGCCGCCGCACGCATCGGCAATGCAGCCGCACCCGCCATGATCGTGCTGATCATGACCAGGTACGGCTGGCGAGAGTCGTTTTACGTCAGTGCGGTCCTGAGCTTTCTCTGGGTGGTGCTCTGGGCACTGAGCTTCACGGAGCATCCTCAGGACCACCCGCGTATCAGCGCGCAGGAGCTCGCCGTGCTGCCTGCCCCTGCCGCGGCGCGCCCGGCAGTGCCCTGGTGGGCTTTGTTCAGACGCATGGCACCGGTGACGATCGTCTACTTCTGCTATGGCTGGAACCTGTGGTTGTTCCTGAGCTGGATTCCGCAGTACTTCCTGCACAGCTATCACCTGGACCTCAGGCGCTCCGCGGTGTTTGCCTCGGCGGTATTTTTCGCCGGCGTCGTGGGCGACACGCTCGGCGGCATGGTCACCGACAGGCTCCTCAGGCGAACCGGCGCCCTCCGGCGCGCGCGCTGCGGGATGGTCGCGGTGTGTCTGCTGCTGAGCGCCCTGGCACTGGTTCCGCTGATGCTCACGCACAGCCTGGGTGTTTCGGTGGCTTGTCTGTCCGCTGGTTTCTTCTTTGCGGAGATGACCATCGGTCCGATGTGGGCCATTCCGATGGACGTTGCGCCTGCCTATTCCGGAACGGCCAGCGGCATGATGAATACCGGTTCGGCGCTGGCGGCCATCACCAGCCCTGTGGTCAGCGGTTACCTCATCGATCGTTACGGCAACTGGCAGCTGCCGTTCCTGGTCACGATGATCCTGATGGGACTGGCGGTGTTTCTGTCGTTTCGAATGCGGCCTGAGAGTCGTTTTGAGCTCTCAGGCGGCGTGCTCGGCGCAGCGGCAGGTGCCCACCTGTCATCCTGAGGCGGCGTGCGTGACGCACGCCTACTGCCCCGATGCGGAACCTGCCGGCGTCAGCGGCACCTTCGATGTGTTGGCAGTGTCGAACGAGAGCGTCTGGGAGCCCGAGGGCAGGCCGTTCTTCAGCAGCACGTAGGCCAGTATGTCGACGTAGTCCTCATGCGAGAGCGAACCCGGATCGCTCTTCGGCATGTTCTGCACGATGAACTGCATCAGATCGCCAACGGTCTGGTAGTGGGTGGTGAACGTGTCACCCAACAGGGTCGGTCCCTGGCCGCCTTCCATGTTGGCGCCATGGCACATCGCGCAGTTGTTCTCATAGGGATCCACGCCCTTCTGCGCCTGGTCATCGGTGTAGAGCGCGCTCGAGGAGGCGCCTTGAGCCAGCACGCTCATGCTGCCGGTGAATGCGGCGATACCCATCGCGGCAGCGGCGAGCGTCAGCGCTGCCGTTGAAGCACGACTGATCACTCCCGTGGTGGCGGCGCTGAATCGGGCAGCGCGAAGACCTCGACTGCATCCCCGCCCGTGCCGCCGCCGGAGGCGACCGCGACATATTCGCGTCCGTCGATTTCATAGGCGACTGGCGGCGCACTGATCCCCGCACCGGTCTGGAATTGCCACAGGGTTTTGCCGGTCCTGGCATCAAAAGCGTCGAACAGACCCGTAGGCTCTCCGACGAAGGTCAGTTCCGGTGTGGCCAGCGAGCCGTTGATCATGGGAAATCGCATCGCGTTCTGCCACACGATCTTTCCGGTGGAGGGATCGATGGCCGTGAAGGTACCGCTGCCGTGCTCGCCGGGAACGCCATGCTCATGCCCACCGGCCCAGCGCTTGCCCCCGTACGTCCAGGGCTCGGAAGGGTTCGGATCGTCGACCAGCGGCACGTTCAGGCCGGCGATGTAGACCAGATGCAGAGTTGGATTGTAGGAGGTGGGTGACCAGTTCGAGCCACCGACACCGCCGGGTGTGATGGTGATGCCACCGGCGGTCGGGCGTGTGTAAATGTTCGTGATCGGTACGAACGGATCGGATACGCGCAGCAGACGGCCGTTGCGGCGATTCACGACGTAGAACCAGCCGGTCTTGCCGGCTTCACCGACCGCCGGCACCATCCTGCCCGATCCATCGGCGGCCTCAAACAGCACCGGGGGACTGGCGGCGTCGTAGTCCCAGACGTCGTGCGGCGTCTCCTGGTAATACCATTTCAGTTTGCCGCTACGCGCATCGAGCGCCACGATCGAATCGGTGTAGAGATTGTCCCCCGGACGGGTTTTGTCGATCAGCTGCTCGGCGGGATTGCCGGTGCTGACATAGAGTGTGCCGCTGTCCGGATCGAGCGCCGGGGTGGTCCAGATCGGTCCGCCACCGTGCTGCCAGGCGTCGGCGTACCTGGCTGCATCGGCCTTTTCCTGCGCGATGTTTCGATGCAGGGAATAGCCGTGCACCGTCTCGACATATTTGCCTTCCCAATGCGGTCCCACGACCCACCAGCGCCACAGCTGCCTGCCGTCATTCTGCGCATAGGCCGTGAGTGAGCCGCGAATGCCGTATTCGCCGCCCGCGCTGCCGATGAAGACCATGTCGTTCCAGGCGAGCGGTGCCATGGTCTCGCTCACGCCCGCTTTCGGATCTCCCACCTGGATGGACCAGAGCTGCTTGCCGGTCCTGGCATCGAGCGCCACCAGCTTGCCATCGAGCGTGCCGTAGAAGACCTTGCCGCCCGCCACCGCTACGCCTCGATTGTTCGGGCCACAGCAGAAGCTGGCAAAGCCCAGGATGGTCTCGTGCGTCCAGAGCCGCTGGCCCGTCCTGGCATCCAGGGCAAAAACTGTATTGGTGACGCCGGAGGTCACGTACATGACCCCATCGACGATTACCGGTGAATCTTCGAACGATCCGCTCTTGCCGGTCTGGAAAATCCACGCCGGTGCGAGCGCGCGCACGCTGCGTGCGTTGATCTGGTTGAGCGGAACATAGCGCGTGTTGGCATAGTCGCCGCCATAGCTCGGCCATGGCATGTCCGGGCCGGCAGCGCCTGCCGCGCCCGCCCCAAGCAATGTGGCCAGCGAAACCGCCCCGATGGATGTGGTGAGCCTGCGCGCCAACGTCCCTGACATGAAATCCCGCCCCGTTCTGTTTTCCCAATGCCCCCGCGGCGATACGACTCAGCCGGCATGACGGGGCGACTGAATTGCCAGCCGGCACTATGAAGCGTTCCAATTAGCTGTCAAGCGTACCGCGATCTATCCCTTCATCGTTCATGCGCCACGCGCTGCGCCGGGCGCTGTGGCGCGTGGCGCTGTGCTTGGCGCAGATGCTCGTAGCAGATGCTCGTAGCAGATGCTTGTGGCAGGGTGTATGCGGCCATATCATCGAAGTTTCCCTTGACGGCTGCGCTGCGCCAGAAAAGCATCGGCATGCGCTAGAATGATCCGAAGGAGGCACTGGGACATGAGTAATCCGATATCACGGCGCAGGCTGCTGACTCGAATGGTGCAGATTTCAATCGGCGGGGCGCTCGTCGCGAGCGCCCATGCCGCCGAGACCGAATGCGTGGATCTGAAGAAGATGGACTCCAGCGAGGTCACCGCGCGCAATTCGCTGCACTGGACGGCAAAGTCGACCCAGGCGGACAAGAGCTGCGCGATGTGCAATTTCTTCACCGCGACCACCGGGGGCTGCGGCAGCTGCATGATATTGGGTGGCCCCACCTATGCAGCGGGCTACTGCGATTCCTGGACCGCAAAGGAATCCTGAAGTCCGCGAGGCCGCGGCGGCGTATCGTTCTTAAGGAGAATGCTTCGTGTATGACAGTTCCACGCTGAATCCCCCTCACGGCGTTGCATCCCGTCGTGCGTCGCGGTGGATGGCCTTGGTCGCCGCGGCGGCATTCGTCGCGACGATCGTTGCACCGGCAATCGCGCGCGCCGATGACCAGGATGTCATCGACTATCGTCAGCACGTCATGAACACGATGGGCGATCAGCTCCTGCTCATCAACCAGATCGTCCAGAAGCAGGCGCCGGCGGAGGAGGCCAGTGATCTGGCCACCTTCGCGCAGATCCTGGCCCTGTCGGCCACGACCGCGCAGAGCGCCTTCAAGCCCAATGTGGCCGGCGGTGACTCCAAGCCCTCCGTCTGGACCAGCTGGCCGGATTTCTCCAAGCGCCTCGATGCGCTCGTTGCCAGCACCGCCGATCTGGTGAAAGCCGCAAAGTCCGGCGACACGAGCGCGGTTGCATCCAAGGTCGCAGCGCTCGACTGCATGGGCTGTCACCAGGTGTACATGCAGAAGAAATAGCTCCGGCAGGGACTTGCCTGAGCACCGCGGCGGTTGGACCCAGGTTCGGCCACGGTCGCATTGCGTTTGACTTAATCGCCGGTCCCATCCCAGGGCCTGCTGCGACGTTCCCCGATTCCCAGCTGATCCGCCACTGCGTGTGCGCATACGCAACAAATAGGTCGGGTGCGGCCGATTAAGTACTGAAAGCAACACGGTTTTTTGCGTCGAGCCACGCCCCTGCCGTGGCGCCTGGTTGGCCCTAAGGCGGCTAGACGATTGTTTTCTTGCCCGTTTCCAGCGCTAGTGGTATAAAAAAGTCAAACCACGGCGTCGCGTCATAGCGGCGCGAAAATCCTGCGGGGGAAAAAAGCAAATTGGCTAGAAATGTTGCGGTGTAGCAACAGTCGTTTGCTGACCCCGTTTATCCAGAGCTTTTGAGTCTCTGCGCCCGCAAGCCGGGCGCATCCATGTGTCTGGACTAAATGCGGAGGGAACAATGGCGAGAACAAGCACCAGAGGTCCGGTCGGACAACTCCGAAAGGCTGCGATCGGCCCAGCGCTGGCAGCCCTGGCGGTGGCGGCCTGGCTGCCTGCGGCAGCCTGGGCGCAGGGCGCTGCCGATCAGGCGGCGCAGCCCAATGCCCAGCCCAGCGCCTCCGACGCCTCCCAGCAGGCCGACAACAATGGTGGCGTGCTGCAGGAAGTCGTGGTCACGGCCGAGAAGCGAGCGACCGATATCCAGACGACGCCGATCTCGGTAATCGCAGTCTCCGGCTCCACGCTGGAATCGCAGAACCAGACGGAAATCATCCAGCTGCAGACCACCACGCCAGGCCTGCAGGTTTCCAACATCGGCCTGTATACCGCCCCCAACATCCGCGGCATCGGCAATGAGCAGTTCTCGGTCGCGGAGACGCCGGGTGTTGCGCTGATCAAGGACGGGATCTTCCTGCAAGGCATCCATGACACGGGCGATCCGTTCTTCGACATGGCTGACGTGGAAGTGCTGAAGGGGCCGCAGGGCGACTTCGTCGGCTTCAGCTCAACGGGCGGCGCGATCGAGGAGACCACGGCGAACCCGAATTTCACCGGTGACAATGGCTATCTCGAGATGCAGGTTGGCAATTACACCGACAAGCGCGTCGATGGGGCGTTGAACTCACCGCTGACGGACACGCTCGCGGTGCGCGTGGCCTTCAACTGGGAACAGATGCACAGCTTCTACCGCGACGTCGGCGCGCTGGTGGATCCGGGGCCGGCCGAGCCGGTGCAGGACCCTGGCCAGATCGACAACAAGAACGTGCGCCTGAGCGTGTTGTGGAAGCCCTCGGCGAGCTTCAACGCGTTGCTGAAGATCGAGTACAACGACAGCGACAACATCGGCAATCCGGACCAGCCCAACCAGGTGCCATTCACGCTGCCAGCCGCGGCCATCGCCAATGGATGTCCCAATGCGCTGTCTCCCAGCGGCACCGTGCCCGCCGGGCCAGGCGGCACCTGTTACTCGGTCTACTATCCCTTCTCGACGCACAATCCGTGGGTGCTCAATTACGGTTATGGCAGCAATCCCGCCCAGGCCTATCTGCACCTGCCGCTGATCGACCAGCCTTTCTGGGACTATCGCGACAGCCTGCATCTGGATTACACGCTGCCGAACGGCATCGATATCCGTTCGATCACGGGTTTCCAGCAGGGTCAGTGGAACACGCTCTCGCAGAGCTGCTACTGCTCGGATGCGCAGTCGGGTGTGGGCTATGAGTATGTGCCCAAGGATGACTACTACAGCCAGGAGATCGACGTGCTCTCGCCCTCCACCGGCAAGATCACCTGGATCGCGGGCTCCTCCTGGTTTGCGCGCTGGTCGGCCGTGACCAACGACAGCATCACCTCGACGCCGCCGTACACGCTGGCTCAACCCTCGATCAGCCTGACCAACGACCTGACGGTACAGCGCATGGCCGCGATCTTCGGTCGGGTCAGCTGGCAGCTCACCGATACGCTGCAGCTGCAGGTGGGATTGCGCGACAACTGGGACAACAACTATACGCGCGGACCTCTGTCCGAGGTCCAGAGGCCGGGGTTGAAGACGCCCTGCACCGAAGCGCCTGCGGTGCTGCCGGGCTACGGTTGCATCAACCTGCCCACCACGGGGGGCTTTGAGGACACCGTACCCACCGGCAAGGTCACGCTCAACTGGACGCCGGTGCCCGGGCAGTTCTTCTATGTGTTCTATGCCCGTGGTTACACCCCCGGCGGGTACGTCGCCGGTGCGACCTCTGCCTATCAGCCCGAGCATGTCGGCGACTACGAGCTGGGCTGGAAGACGACACTGCTCGGTGGTCATCTGCAGGGCAGCCTCGGTGGCTACTGGATGAACTACCTCGGCATGCAGCAGCAGAATTACGACATCGTCGATGGCCAGGGCGGCATCACCACGAACCTCGGCAACGCGTCCCTGCGCGGCATCGAGACCGAGTGGAACCTGCGCGAAGGCGGCCTCGGCATCAATCTCAACGGCAGCTACGAGAAGTCCTCGCTGAGCCCGGTGCAGTACGTGGCGACCTATGCGCTGCCGCCCGCATCCTCCAGCGTGGGACAGTGCACGGGTCCGGGCGGCACGACGCCCGGAGCCGGCCAGACCAAGTGCTTCAACTACACTCCGTATCTGATCAACCTTGCCGGCGAGCCGACGCCGTTCTCCCCGACCTTCTCGGGCACGGCGACCATCGACTATCGCATCCCGCTGTTCGGCGGTGAGCTCGATCCGAAGCTGCAGTTCAGCTACACGAGCATTCAGTATGGCTCGCTGTTCGAGACTCCGTACTTCGAGATGGGTGCGCGTCATCTGCTGAACGCCTACCTGACCTATGACAAGGGCAAGTGGGATTCCGAGCTGTACATGACCAACGCAACCAACCAGACCTACATCAACGGAAACTTCGGCGGCACCAACGTCCTGTACGGCAATCCCATGCAGCTGGGCATTCGCGTGCGTAAGGACTTCTAGCGCACCGTCGCGTTCGCAACCGCCGCGTTTTGCGGCAAGCGATCTGGGCCCGGCAGTGTCAGCTGCCGGGCCCTGTTTCCGTAACAGGGCTGGGAAAGCGCCGCACCAGGCGGGCATACTGCTGAAGTGGCGCCGGACTGCCTTACCGAGTGCGTTCAGTCATGACAACCCGATTCATCCTGTCGGCGATCACAGCGGCCGGCATCGTCCTCATCGCCGCGGCGTTTCAGACGCCGCAGTCCCCGCAGTCCCCGCAGTCCCCGCCGACGCCCGCGACCGCCGGCACGGCACCACTGCCGTCCATCCCCGCCGGCGCGGCACCAGGCGGCGCACAGACACCGGCCGAGCGCGGCAAGTACCTGGCCGAAGCCGGCAATTGCATGAGCTGCCACACCCG
>Ga0335075_10009081_pt1 | contig 15197 bp, 14 predicted proteins | sample Lox_Sample_24_FD_206723 | JGI IMG/M metagenome (GOLD analysis project Ga0335075, IMG submission 206723) | Soil microbial communities from Loxahatchee National Wildlife Refuge, Florida, United States - Lox_Sample_2.4 | ecosystem: Environmental > Terrestrial > Soil > Wetlands | place: USA... | reverse complement strand
GTTCGCCCTCACGCTGGCCAGGACACAGACCAGCCTGGAACTCGGCCTGCGCTACCGCGGTGCCATCGTAGACTCCCTGGTCAGCGGGCACTTCCTGGACAGCCAGGACGCACGCCGGAAGGCCAGCATCATCGGCGTTACCGACGCCCAGCCCTTCCGCGTCGCGGTCGCGCGCCTCAGCGCTTCGGCCCCCCCTCCGCCGGGGAGCCCCGACCAGCATGATCTCACCGGCCTGGCCAGTTCCATCCAGGGAGCGGTCGCTATCCGCGGACCGGAGCTCGTGATGCTCCTGCCGGAGGGGGGCGATGCCGGTAGCCCCGCCCGGCCCTCAGGCGCCGGACCGGACTCTCCCGCGGCCCGTACTGAGCTCCTCCTGCAGCAGGCCGACGCCGGCAGCCTAACGTGCGGGCTCAGCGAGGCGACCCGGTGGCCGGAGATGGCACCGCAGGCCCTGCGACAAGCCCAGCACGCCATTGACCTGGGCATCCGGCTCGGCCGCGACGGCCAGACCATCTGCTACGAGGAACTCGGCATCTACCGGCTGCTCCTGCAGGTTGGCGACATGGACCAGCTATGGCAGTTCGCCCTAGACGTGCTGGGCCCGCTGATCGACTACGACGCCCGGCATAAGGTCGACCTCGTCGGGACCCTGTCCGCTTACCTCAACCAGCACGAAAGCCTCAAGCAGACGGCCCGGGTCCTGCGCGTCCACGTGAACACGGTCACCTACCGCATCCAGCGCATCGAACAACTGACATCACTGGACCTGACCAACCCGGACCACCGGCTGAGCGCGCACGTCGCCGCGAAAATCATCGCGTCGCAGCAGCCGGACCGACGCTTCCCGCGGACGCGGTCAGGCGGCTGATCAGCCGTCATGGTAGGTCCGGACGCGGGTCCAGGTCCGGAAGATGATCAGCCCGATTGCGGCGAAGGCGGCGGGCCAGGCCAGGCCAGGGGCCAGGTATCGTCACAGGGCGGTGCGGCCGAAAGCGCCGGCGACAGCGAACTGAGTGGGCCCGAAAGACGGGAACCATTCCAGCGCCGGCTTGTTGGCTAGCGGGTTGCCCGGCTTTCTGCAGGAAGGTGTCCATCAGGCTGGTCATGATGATCAGGAAGAAGCCCTCAAGGTCGTTACGGAGGACGCCGAGCAGGAGGCCGAGCGCCCCGTAGGTCAGCGCGATGACGGTAAAGCCGGCCGCGACGGTCGACATGTGAGACTGCCGTCCCCAGCGCGCTGACCGACACCAGCCTGCATCAGACGCCACAGTCTCAGCGCATCCGGGCGTTTCTAACGAGGAATCTAACGTACCGTTAGGATCACGCACCCGCGGGCATCGAACGTCCACGTCAGCGCGGCGGCGCCAAGCGGATTTGACAGATCGCCCCGGAGCACCCAAAGCACGCGCGCTAGCCAAGCTGCGCTACAGCCCGTATCGCCATGAGTCTAGCGTCTCTGAGGCTTGCCCAGGCTCGGGCGCAGCTGGAGTTGCGGAGACCCCTCGCCGGAAAATGGGAAAACCAACCCGGGAACGCGGAAGTGGATTCGGTACAGCTGCGCGCGAAACCGGCATGCGTGGCATGCAGAAGGCCAGGGGCTCGAATCCCCTTAGCTCCACCCGTAATATTCTCCCAAGTCACAGCCCTGGATCGTGGCCCGAGCAGGCGACGAAGCTTTCCGTCGCCAGCACACGATTCCCGTGAGTCATCTTGTGTCCGCGCATCAGAGCATTGCCGAAGGACGGCGCGACACCGTAGATGCCATCGCCGCCGTCCTCGGCACAGAGCCCGGCTATAAGACACGAGACCGCAGGGCGAACGCGATGACGATCCCCGCTGACTCCCACCGACATGGAACCACCTCAAGGATTTGCAGCCTCTGAGTACACGAGGCTCGCATATCGAGTGATATACGGGTGATCATCTCCGCATATCAGACCGAAAAGCTGAGCGATATCACCCGTATATCTGGCGTTATACGGCCCGCAGGGCTCGGTGATCTTCGATCACCCGTATAACGCCGAATATTTGTGGTCGCGCGTGGACCCATTATTGGAGTGGCAGCCGCGCGGATGAACCTGATATGCATCACATCCGATGCAGTCTTGGCTCTTCCGAACGGCTGCGACGGGCGGACGGGTCCGGCCCACCTCCTCTATTGTTCACGGACTTCCGGTTGAGCAAAGAAAGACAACTGCCCGAGGAGGCTGTCGGTGGCGGTGATGAGACGCTGTGCACTCTCAACGGCCTGCTGGGCTTCGTCTGCCGTTGCCGTATCAGCAGGCATGCGCGGGTATTCGAGTTCATTTCTCCGACGCCGCAGGTCGGCGAACGGGCGGAATCCCTCGCCGAACTGAGCCCTGGCCGCGCGTTCCACAGCGTAATGGCCCCCGTCAGTGGTAGCACGCATACCTTGCTGCGCAAGCAGGGCATTGCAGGCAAAACGAGCGGCATCATAGGCCAGAACATAAGCACTGTAGGCATCAGCCTGAATCAGGCTCTCCGCGGTACCTATCGTCTTCCGTGCATGCTTGAGCAATGCGGTGCCGTCGGCTGCTGAGCCCGTCACGTACTCCAGCTCTCTATGGCGAATGAGCTGCTCTACTTCAGCCTCCCCTCTCTGCCACCTAGGCATCGTCGCACCTCGCTGCTGCAGCGGACTTCTCGTCGAAGTCGTCTGGCACAAGGACGGCTACTAGGGGGCCGGACTGGATTTGCTGCACGAGAGGGTCAGCAGCCTCTCGCCATACGTTTGAAGGTCGTATCACAGGGTTGACTGGCATCCCCAGCCTCTGCTGCGCGCGATCAGCCGCGTCATAAACATCCCCGCGTGCGGGACGCCCGACCACAAGGACATCAAGATCGTGCGGCGGGGGACCAGGCCACTGTAGGTAACGCGCAGCCCATGAGCCAAAGATCAGCACCCGCTCCGCGCCATGCAAATCGGAGAATTCATCCGCCACGACCTGCAGCGGCCCCCACGAGAGGAACAACAGCTCAGTCAACGGCTCAACCAGGCGGTTGCTTGTGTTCGCTTGGACCACAGCTGATCGCCCAACGCTGCGACGGCGCAGCAAGCCCGCATCAGTCAGGCGCTTGATCTCGCCGTGAACCGTACTGAGCGGTGCATCGAACCGTCTCGCAAGGTCTGTCAGGCTGTACTCCCGTTCAGGGCTGAGCAGCAGCGCAGCAAGGATGTCGGCCTGCAGCTTCGACCTGAATACGGGTAGCAGTGCGGGCGCCTCGCTTCGCATAAACCGAAGATATCTGCGATCTAACCGAAGTGTCAACGCGCCGCGCAGAGGTCCTGACCGGGCTACCCGCAAGAACCGGCCCGGGGCAACTCCCCACCCTCAAGTCCAAGGCCGCGGCACGCACGCACAAGTACCCGGGCTTAGGTCCGCGCAGATCCTGAGCCGTCACAGATCGGTCTTCACGGCACAGGCATCATGACACTCCCAACGCTAGTAGCACATAGCGGATACTCGCGCCTCCGCTCCGGGTGGTTAGTCCCAGGCGATGCCGTGCAGGAGGTTGGTGACGAGGGTTTTGGCGGTGGCGGGCTCGATGGGTTCGCTGAATAGCAGTATCCGGTGGTAGCAGGCGCCCCATAGCTGGTCGACGACGGCGGCGAGGTCGAGGCCGGGGCGGAGCTGGCCGGTCTGCTGGGCGCGCTGCAGGCGGTCGATGGCGAGCTGGCGCCGGGGCCCGGAGTAGAAGTCGCGCAGCGCGCGGGCCAGCGCGGGGTCGGATTGGGCGGTTCCGATGAGCCCGGCGATGACCTTCCCGCCGTCCTGGCCGTTCAGTAGGCGGGTGAAAGCCGTCATCTGGGTGATGAGGTCGGCTTCGATGTCGCCGGTGTCGGGGAAGGACAGCTGGTGCTCGGTGCTGTCGAAGTAGGCTTCCAGGGCCAGGACCCCGGGTGAGGGCCACCACTTGTACAGGGTCATCTTGCTGGCCCCGGCGCGTGCCGCCACCTTGTCGAACGTGACGCCGGCCGCGCCGTCCTCGAACAGCAGGGCGGCGGTAGCCGCCAGGACGGCGGCGCGCACTTCGGCGGCCGGGCGGCGGCCGCCGCGGCGCCGCTGCCCCTGGGTATCTGCCATCGGAATCTCCCGGCACATTATATGTACAACTAGTCTACTTAGACTATCATCCTGGCATCAGGCGGTCTTCGCATCTGCCAATCCATGACTTCAACAAGTTGTGTCGGCTTGTATTATGTGGACAGATTGTCTACATTCTTTATGTGGATAGATCGTCCACATGAATGTAGGAGGCATCATGGATGCACAGCAAGACGCCAGGGTAGCCATCGTCACGGGCGGCTCGGGCGGCATCGGCAGCGCGGTGGCCGAGCGGCTGGCCGCGGACGGCATGAGCGTCCTGGTCCACTTCGCGGGCAGCAGCGAGCGCGCGGACCAGGTCGTGAAGTCGATCACTGCGGCGGGCGGCACCGCCCTCGCGGCGGGCGGCGACATAGCCGACGAGGCGGCGATGACCGCCCTGTTCGGCGAGGCGGAGCGGCACTTCGGCGGCGTGGACGTCGTCGTCAACACGGCCGGGATCATGCTGCTGTCACCGCTGGCCAAGCTCGGCCTGGCCGACCTGGACCGGATGCATCGCATCAACATCCGCGGGACGTTCGTCGTCTCGCAGCTTGCCGCGCGGAAGCTGCGGCCAGGCGGCGCGCTGGTCAACTTCTCGACGGCGCAGACCAGGCTGCAGTCGCCCGGGTATGCCGCCTACGCCGCCTCCAAGGCCGCGGTCGAGGCGATGACGCTGGTCCTGGCCCGCGAGCTGCGCGGCCGCGACATCACCGTCAACGCCATCGCCCCCGGCCCCACGGGCACGCCGCTGTTCCTGGAGGGCAAGTCTGATGAGCTTGTGGCGCAGATCGCGCAGGCCGCCCCGCTGGGACGGCTCGGCACGCCGGCCGACATCGCCGAGGCGGTCGCGTTCCTCACCGGGCCGGGCCGCTGGGTCAACGGCCAGGTCGTCTTCGCTGACGGGGGCATCGCATGAGCAGCCAGCAAAAGCCGAGCTTGACGCGCTGATGCGCCAGCTCCCGCTGGACTTCGGCGGCGACCTGGCCGAACAGCGCCCGCTGCTTCACCAGCTGATGACGTCCCACCCACTCCCCGATAACATCACCACCCGCCCGTCGGCCCACGGCGGCGTGCCACGGTGGACATTACCGTCCCGGCGCCCGCGGACTGCGTGATCTTGTACTTCCACGGCGACGCCTACGCGATGGGCAGCGCGCAGGCCGTGGCCGGCCTCGCACAGACTCGAGCGCAGCTGGAGTTGCGGAATCCCTATGCCGGAAAACGGGAAAAACTAATCCGGAAACGCGGAAGTAGATATGCGGAATCCGGGAACTTCCAGGGCGTGCTGCCAGGTCTGGGAGGCTGACAGCTGCTGGCCGTCCCGCTCTAGGACATCGGACAGTACTCCCAGCGCATCCCGGGTCCCGGCGGATTCCGCGGCTGGGTTCGGTTCGGGGGCCGGTGCGGTGGTGAGCTTGTCGTAGCGGGCCAGTTCCGGGGCTGGGCGCGGGGCCGCCGAATGCGCTCATGCCGAGGACAGTTCAACCGTGTGCCGCAGCGCGACGCATCAGGTAAGGGATCACGACCTGATGCACGGGCGCCGCAAGGAACCACAGCGGGCCGGCGGGCCGCCTGTCGAAGCGCACGAACGTGGTCCACCGCACCCGCGTGCCGCGCAGTTCGACGACATTGCGCGCGGTCATCAGCCGGGACCGGGCATCGAGCACGACCGCCCGGCCAGTCGCGCTGGTCAGCGCCCAGCCCAGAACGTGCGCCGGCGTGTCCAGCGGGCCGAGGCGCAGGCCCAAGCCGATCCGCCACCCAGCCAGCAAGAGCCGGCGTACCGGCGGCGGGGCCTGTTCCCATACGGCGCGCGCCCACTGCTCGGGCGAGCGGGTATCTGCGGCCGCACGGCTGAGTTCGAACCCAACGGCGTAGCTGGACTGTGGCAGGGCGCCGACGGCGTTGGCCGGCTCGATAGCGATGCGCTGAACCTGCACGGGGTGACCTCGCTCGGCGTTAGTAGACACTTGTCTACTAACGCCGAGCCTACGACCGTAGTAGGCAAGTGTCAACTAATATGGCAGGGTGACGCCCCGCCGCCGGCTCGATCCCGCCCAGCGCCGCGCCCAGCTCCTCGACGTCGCCGCCCAGGAGTTCGCGGCCAGGCCCTACGAAGCGGTGCAGATGGAGCAGATCGCCGGGCACGCCGGCATCTCCCGGGCACTGCTCTACCGCTACTTCCGCACCAAACACGACCTGTTCGCGGCCGTGTACCAGCAGGCGGCCGACCAGTTGCTTGCACAGACCGTACTGGACCCGGCCGTCCCGATGATCGAGCAGATCACCGTTGGCCTGGAGACACATTTCGACTACTTCCTGGCCAACCGCAACACGGTCCTGGCGGCCAACCGCACCCTGGCTGGCGATCCGGTGATTCAGGCCGTCATCGCCGACGAGCTGGCCGTGCTGCGGCAGCGGCTCGTCGACGCCTCCGGCCTGACGAAGCACGCGCGGGACCTGATGTCCGCCGCCCTGGCGGGGTGGCTCCTGTTCGTCCGCGTGCTGTGCGTGGAATGGCTGGCCACCCAGTCCTTCTCCCGGACCGAGTTGCGCGGGATCTGCGTCGGCGCCCTGCTGGGAGCGCTGGACGGGGTGACCGACCTCGCGTCACCGCGCCAGGGCTGACCACCAGGCAACGCGCGTCCGTTTTGCGGACTAGCCGCCCGACCAGGCGGGGTCGCCGCTGAGCGCCGCGGGGCCGATCTCGGCCGACATGCCCAGGGCGCGCGGTTTGTGGTTCTAAAGACTCCACAGCGCTTCCGTCGGTGACAGGCGGGCAGCGCGAATGGCGGGCAGCAGCCCGGCGATGGCACCGATCGCGAGGGCGGCGGCCAGCCCGCCGGCCCAGGCTTCGGGCGGGATCACGACGGACCAGCCCTTGGCGTGAGCGTAAATCGCGGTCGAGACGACGCCCACGACCACCCCGACGGCGCCGCCGATCAGCGAGAGCAGAATGGCCTCCGATAGAAACTGGATGCGTATCTGGCCCCGGGTAGCCCCCAGCGCCCGCCGCAGCCCGATCTCCTGACGCCGCTCCAGCACCGAGATGATCATGATGTTCGCCACGCCGACCGCGCCGACCAGCAGCGCGACGGCTCCAAGACCAAGGAATAGCGTGTTGAACGCGCCGGCGGCGTCGGCTTGAGCGGTCAGCGCGGCCGACGGCTGGGACACATCGGCCCCGGTAGGGTCCTCTGGATTGGCCTGGTAGCCGAGCAGGTTGTCGACCCGGGTGGTGACGGACTGGTTATTCTGTGTCCGCACATAGAGTTCCGAGGGATGCCCGTGGAAGCCGAGGTATTTCTGCGCGGCGGGGAATCCGATCAGGACCGAGGAGTCGATCTGCTGCGTCAGCGGGGCCGGGTTCAGGATGCCGGCCACGTAGAACCACAGCCCGCCGACCCAGATTTTCTCTCCTGGCCAGATCCGGTCGATGCCCAGCCGCTGGGCCGCCTGGTATCCCAGCACGGCGACGGGTTCGTTCTCGGTGGCCGCGTTCAGGTAGGTCCCCCGCGCCAGGCTGGTGCTGACCGCCGCGGGCAAGCCGAGGCTGGCGGCATCCACGCTCAGCGCGTTGGTATCAATTGACGGGATGTACGGGCTGCGGTAGGCGTTGACGTTGCTGACCGCCCCGGTGTACTGCACCGCGATGACGCCGGGCAGCTCACCGACCATTCCCGGCGCGGCTTCGGGGAGCTCGGCGGTGCCGGTGAAGCTCTGTCCGTTGGTGACGGTCAGCAGGTTGGTGCCCAGCTTGGCGATCTCGGCCAGCAGCCCGGCCTGGGAGGAGCTGGCCAGGCCCAGGACCGCCACGATGGCGGCCACCCCGATCGAGATGCCGAGCGCCGACAGCGCCGCCCGCAGTTTCCTGGTCCGGATCCCCACGCTGGCCAGACCGCCCAGGTCCAGCGCCCGCAGGCGGGCCGCCTGCGGCGGGGCCGACGGGTGCGAGTGGGCCGGGGTGGTGGGTGGGGTGATGGTCATGAGGTTCCCTCCCGCACGGCGCGATTGTCCGCCGCGACGGCAACGGGGTCGCTGTCGGCGACGATGTGTCCGTCGAGTACTTCGATGCGGCGCCCCATCCGGGCGGCGATGGTGTGGTCGTGGGTGATCACGATGATCGTGGTGCCCGCGGCGTTGAGTTCCTCCAGCAGTGCCAGGATCGAGGCGCCGGTGGCGGAGTCCAGGTTGCCCGTCGGCTCGTCGGCCAGCACCACCGGTGGGCGGCCCACGATCGCCCTGGCCACGGCCACCCGCTGCCGCTGCCCGCCCGACAGGTGGGTCGGCCGGGCGCCGGCCCGGCGTGCCAGCCCCACCCGGTCCAGCGCGGCCAGCGCGGCCTGGCGGCGCAGCGCCCGGGACACTCCCGCGTACAGCAGCCCGGTGGCCACGTTGTCCAGCAAGCTCTGGTGCTCGGCGAGGAAGAACTGCTGGAATACGAAGCCGATCCGCGACGCCCGCACCGCGGACAGCTCCCGGTCCCGCATCCGCGCGACGTCCAGGCCCGTCACCCGCACCGTGCCGCTGGTCGGCTTGTCCAGCGTGCCCATCAGGTGCAGCATCGTGGTCTTGCCTGATCCGGACGGGCCCACGATGGCCGCCAGCTCGCCCGGCGCTACCGCCAGGCTGACCTCATCAAGCGCCCGGACCGGCGGCGACCCGGGATACAGCTTGGAGACCCGGTCCAGCTCCAGCACCGGCCCGGCCGTCAAGACACCGTTCATACGTTCGGCACCACCACGCGCTCGCCGGGCGCGAGGTTCCCGGTCACCTGCACCAGCCCGGCGGTGTCGTCGAAGAGCCCGACTGTCACCGGCACCAGGCGGCGGGCGTCGCCCGCGCCGACGACCTCGACCGCGTACCCGCCAGAGGGCTGGGCCAGCAGCGCCTCCACCTGCACCACGAGCACGTTGGAGGCACTGGCGGTGGTGATGTTCACCGTCACCGGCGCCTGATCCAGGGACCCGGCCGCGGACGGGTTCGTGAGCGTCACGGACACCTGGACGGTCGCCGCGCCGGCGGAGCCGGACGCCACGGCGCCCACCGAGGTAATCACGCCCGGCGTGACGGACCCGTCCGGCAACGTGACGCTCACCGAGTCCCCGGCCTTCACATCCGTCTCCATGGAGGTGCTCAGCGCGATCATCACCACGTGCCGGTCCGAGGTCGCCGACAGGATCGGACCCGACGCTGGGCTGCCCGTGCTGCCCGTCACCTGGCTGACCCGCAGCGCCTCCGGCTTGAACACCACCGACCCCAGCGACAGCGACCCTGGCGGGTCCGTCACCCCTAGATCCTCTTCCATGATCTCCACCGCGTACTGGGTCTCCCACGAGTAGTAGTCCCAGCCCAGCGCGCTGATGTCGCTGCGGTTGGCGTAGCCGAGGTCCACCAGGTCATGGTTGAGCTGCGTGACATCCTCGCCCGCGGTCCCCTCCGCCATGTTCCGCCAGGCCGGGATGCTGCCGTACAGCAGCACCACCGGGGTCCCGTTATCGACCCGGTACAGCACCTGCCCCTGCCGGATCACCTGACCGGCCGACGGCAGCCAGGTCAGCGTCCCGCCGCCCTGCCCGGTCACGGTGTACGACGCCGCGTAGCCCAGCGTCGCGTTCTCCGACGTCGTCGCCGAGATGCCCTGCCTCGTCACGGTGGACGTCGCTGGCGGAGCCGCGTCCGTGGTCGCGCCGGATGAGCCATGGGAGCGGAACACTCCCTTGGCCCACGCGGCTCCCCCGCCCGCACCCAGAACCACGAGCACCACCACGGTGGCGGCCACCCGCCGGCGGCGTTTGCCGCGGGGCTGCGCGGTCGCGAGAGTGTCCTCGCGGTCCTCGTGCTGGTTAGTCCCGTGCTGCCAGCCACCGGATGTCGTCTTGCTCATGGCGCCTGCTGCCCGCCGGGGTTAAGGGGCATCAGCGACTGGCAGGCCTTCTCCGCGTTCTGGAATTGCGGTGACTCGGGATTCATGCCAGATGGGAGAGTGATTGAGCCGTTAGCAGCCGGATCGGGGAAGCCCGGCTCCCCGTGACTGCGCATGCACTCGGAGAATTTCAGGCCCTGACTGGTCGCGTCCGATCCCTGCCCACCCTGCGGCGGACCTGGCATGGACGGGGGTTGCAGCGACTGGCATGCTTTCGCGGCCGCGCTCATGACGGCGGGGCTGACGGCGGGAAGGGTGCCTCCGTTTGGCACGACGAACTGACCTTGGCTGTTTGGGTCAGGGTAGGCCGGAACGCCATGCGCCCGGATGCACTGCGCGTACGCAAGCGCCTTCGTGTACGCCGATGACGCTGAACTACCATCGCCCGCGGCGGTGGCCGGGGCGCTGCTGCACGCCGCCAGCAAGGCGATGCCGAGCGTGCCGAGTAGGACCAGGGCGACCAGGACTCCCGGCAACACCGGCGCTGCCGGCCGCGGGCGGTGTCCGCCAGATTTATGAGTAACTCGCATGCGGCTACGTTCCCTTCGGCGCCCGGTCAGCGTCGTCACCCAGGTGCGGCAAATCGCGGCTCACCGCGATGGGGTAGCACGGCACGGCCGCCACGTGCTCTACCCCACGGCGGTGACACCGCTATGGGTGACGATCCCGATGCCGCCAGCGGATTAACCTGGCGGTGTGCAAGGGATATCCGGCACCGCGGCGCCAGCGGGGGGCTCCCGGCAGCTCGCCCGCGCAGCGTGGCGCGGGCTGGTCCAGGCAGTGGCCGGCCCCGACTTGTCCGCTGGACCACGCTGGCGTTCGCCAGGGCAGCGCTGGGCTGCCCGCGCCGTGCTCGGCGTCGCGGCGCTAGCGCTGTGCACCGCCAGCCTGGCCAGCCTGAGCAGTGGCTACGGCCTGCTGATCCTTGACTTCCGCGCCCGCCAGGTGCCGGACGGGTCCGGTTTCCCCAGCCATTCGCCCGGCACGGCAGTCGTGCCGGCACCAGTATCTCTGGCGCAGGTACTGCTGCAGGTGCTGGTGGCCCTGGCAGTGGTAGCGCCGCTGCTGGTGGCGGTCCGGTATCCGCTGGTGGGCTGGCGGGTCGGGTGGCTCGGGATGCTGCTGGTCCCGCTGCTGCACGAGCGCTGGTGGGGCGGCCTGCGGTGGGACCCGGTGCAGATACTGGTGCTGCTGACGGTGCTGTGCCTGGCCGGGATCCGGCACGGGCGACCGGTGCTGTGCTGGCTGTGGGCACTGACCTTGATCCCGTGGTGGCTGTGGACCGGCAAGAACGGCCCGGGCCCGGTCATGGTCGCGCTGGGCAGCCTGGCGTTCCTCGCCATGGCGGTCGCGGTGGACCGGGTGGGTTCCGAGCGGCGGGCCCGGCAGGCCCTGGCCGACCAGGCTGACCAGACCGAGCTGGAGCGGGCGCGGCTGGCCGTACTCGAACAACGCGCCCGGTTCGCGCGGGAACTGCACGATGTGGTCGCCCACCATATGTCGCTCATGGCCATCCGGGCCGAAAGCGCTCCGCACCGGCTGGGGGCACTGCCGGAACCGGTGCGCGCCGAGTTCGGATCGCTGAGCGGATCAGCGCGCGAGGCCCTGGCGGACATGCGCCGCCTGCTCAGCGTGCTGCGCAGCGACCAGCCCGCCCCGCACGCCCCGCAGCCGGGGCTGGAGGACCTGCCCGGGCTGGTCGGCGCGGCTCGCGAGGCCGGGATGACCGTGGACCTCTCCGCGGCTGGCGTGCTGAACCAGGTGCCGCCAAGCGCCGGCCTCTGTGCCTACCGGGTCGTCCAGGAAGCCCTGTCCAATGCCGGGCGGCACGCCGCGGGCGCGCCGGTCGCGGTCTCCGTTGGCCACCACGCGGACGCGGTCATGCTTCGGGTGACCAACGGCCCAGGGGTTCCTGCCGGGCCGCAGTCCAACGGTCACCGGCCAGGACACGGCCTGACCGGGATGCGCGAGCGAGTCGAGCTGCTTGGCGGCTCGCTGTCGGCCGGGCCCGCTCCCGACGGCGGGTTCGTGGTGTCGGCAGTGCTGCCGCTCGGCGGACCCGCATGACCAGCGACGGCCCCCTCTCGAACGGCAGGGTCATTCGCTGCCTGATCGCCGACGACCAGGCCATGGTGCGCGAAGGCTTCGCCGCCATGCTCGCAGCGGAACCCGGGATCACGATCGCCGGGCAGGCCATCGACGGCGCCGACGCGGTACGCCAGGCGCGGCGGCTGGACCCCGATGTGGTGCTGATGGACGTGCGGATGCCGGTCATGGACGGGCTGGAGGCCGCCCGCCGGATCCTGGCCGCCGCCGCCGATCCGGGCCGTCCCCGGGTGCTGATGCTGACCACCTTCGACCTCGACGAGTACGTGTACGAGGCGCTGCGGGCCGGGGCCAGCGGGTTCGTGCTCAAGGACGCCACCACCGCCGAGCTCATCCACGCAGTCAGGGTCGTGGCCGCGGGCGACGCCCTGCTGGCCCCGTCGGTGACCCGGCGGCTGATCGCCGACTTCACCCGCAAGCCCCCCGCCGTCCCGGCCGCCCCGGCCGCCCTCGACGTGCTGACCAGCCGGGAAACGGAAGTGCTCATGCTGATCGCCCAGGGCATGTCCAACACGCAGATCAGCGACGCCCTGTGCATCGCCGGGGAGACCACCAGGACCCACATCAAGCGCATCCTGTTCAAGCTGGGCCTGCGCGACCGCGCCCAGGCCGTCGTGGTCGCCTACCAGACCGGCCTCGTCACACCCGGCGGATAGAAGCGGCGGAGATTACCCAGCCGAACGCGCTATCGCGGCTAGCGTGGCGCGGTGATCCACGGGACCGCCGGCTCCGGCGGCCTGGTGAGGTGCCATCAGGAGTGGCCGAGGACCGGGTGCGGCCGGTATGCCGCTTCCAGGCTGGCCACTTCCTGCCCGGTCAGCGTGAGGCCGACCGCCGCGACCGCGTCGTCTAGGTGGGCCAGCCTGGTCGCCCCCACGATCGGCGCCGTCACCGCTGGCCTGCCGAGCAGCCAGGCCAGCGCGATCTGCGCGGGCGGCAGGCCGCGTCCGGCGGCAACCTCCCGCACCGCGTCGACCACGTCGAAGTCCGCGTCGGCGTACATGTCGTCGGCCAGCGGGTCGCCGCGGCCCCGGACGGTCTGCCGCTGGCCGTCGCGCTCCCGGGATCCGGTCAGCAGCCCGCGGGCCAGCGGGCTGTAGGGGATGACGCCGACGCCCTGGTCCAGGCACAGCGGGATCATCTCCCGCTCTTCCTCTCGGTAGACCAGGTTGTAGTGGTTTTGCATGGAGACGAACCTGGTCCAGCCGTGGTCGTCCGCGGTGTGCTGGGCCTTGGCGAACTGCCAGGCGTACATGCTGGACGCCCCGATGTAGCGCGCCTTGCCCGCCTGCACCACCTGGTGCAGCGCGGCCATCGTCTCCTCGACGGGCGTCTGGTCATCCCAGCGGTGAATCTGGTAAAGGTCCACGTAATCGGTGCCGAGCCGGGTCAGCGAGGCGTCGATGGCCGCCAGCACGTGCTTGCGGGACAGCCCGCCGTCGTTCGGGCCCGCGCCCATCGGGAAATACACCTTCGTGGCCAGCACGTAGTCCTCTCGGCGGGCGAACAGCTTGCCCAGCAGCCGGCCGGTGATCTCCTCGCTCCGCCCGCCCGAGTACATGTCCGCGGTATCGAAGAACGTCACCCCAGCCTCGATGGCTCTGGCTACGATCGGCTCCGCCGCGTCCTCATCCAGGTGCCAGGCCCGCGTTACGGTGTCGCCGTAGCTCATCATGCCCAGGCCTATCCGCGACACCTTCAGCCCCGACGAACCCAACCGCAGATAATCCACACCGGCCCCCTGCGTTGCGATACCGCCATGCGTTCTTGTGGTCGGAGCCAGAATCACAGGCCTGCCCCAGAATGTGAAGTAGAAAGTAAAAGTAAAATAGGGTCATCTCCTTCGAATCAAAGGCTAGTAGCATGACTAACTTCAGTTCTTCCTGACAAGTAGCCGCGTTAACGCTGACGCCAATCCTGGGCGGGCTCATTACGATCCGCTAAGGCCGCTCTCGCCGCGCGGGACACAGGGTTACAGCGTCGCCCGGCGGCAGCAGGAACGGAGCGCTTCGAGTCGCGACCCGTCCGTTCGGGATGAAGATTTTGAATTTCCGAACGGATCCGTGCCGACTCCCTCTGGCTATGGCACTAGATCGTTGACCGGGGATTCGGCGCAGCGCGGGTTCCGCGGACTGGTGGATGCGTACCCGGGTGCTGAGTTCTCAGGAGACGTCGTGGTCTGGGTGTGCTTGGCGGGTGACAGGGAGGTTCCGGTATTGCGGCCAGCTCACCGCGCCCGGCGTCAGGCCCGGGAACCCGCTGTTCGGACCGTGCCCGCCTGGGCCCTCAGCCGGCATGCGCGGCGTGGCCCCGGTGCGGGGAGGGGGCCAGCAGGCCCAGAGCACGGGCGCGCGCGACAGCCTCGGCGCGCCGGTGCGTGCCGAGCTTGGCGTACAAGTGCTTCACGTGGGTCCGGACGGTGTTATGCGAGACGTACAGCTCGGCGGCGATCTCCGGCGCGGTCAGGTTGGTCGGCAGGTAGCGCAGCACCCGGATCTCGCCGCCGCTCAGCGGCTCCAGCAGCGGCTCGGGCCGGGACGGCGGCGGCGCCCCGGCCCGCGGCCCCGCCTGGGTTCCGGCGAGCACGCTGAGGATCTCGGCGACCAGGGCGGCGTGCGCGGTGCGGTGCCCCAGATGGCGCTCGAGCAGTGGCGGCGCCGGGTCGAGGAGGAACGCGATGAGCACGTGGTTGGGTTCGGCGAGATCGAGCGCCCGCTCCAGGGCACGCCCGGCGGCGGACGGGTCGCCGAGCGCGTCGCGTGCCATTGCCTCGAGCTGGAGCGTTGTCATCAGCCAGTTAGGATGGCCCGCCGGGACCGAGCCGTCGATGACGGGCGCGAGCGCGGCGGCCGCCGACTGCGGGTCGTGCTGGGCGAGCCGCAGCGACGCCAGGGCGATGCGCATCTCCGCGCTTTGACGCTCGCGGGCATCCAGCCCGGCCAGGGCGGCTTCGGCGCGTCTGGTCTGGCCCAGCCGCACCAGCGTGATCAGCAGGACCGCCCGGATCTGCGGAGTGAGGATGTGCGGGGTGACGAGCGTGCCGGCCAGCCGCTCGG
>Ga0335075_10009080_pt1 | contig 15198 bp, 14 predicted proteins | sample Lox_Sample_24_FD_206723 | JGI IMG/M metagenome (GOLD analysis project Ga0335075, IMG submission 206723) | Soil microbial communities from Loxahatchee National Wildlife Refuge, Florida, United States - Lox_Sample_2.4 | ecosystem: Environmental > Terrestrial > Soil > Wetlands | place: USA... | reverse complement strand
GGATCTCAACGCCGTGGATTGGCATGTCAGGCATCGGAATCCGTCGGCCTCACCGTCGGAAGTACAGAAGGGCGAATAACTCGCCCGATGCCTGGAAGAGAAGGACATCGATTTATATCGCGGTCGAGGTGTTTGAGGCTTCGTGAGCCGGCGTCCGGAGCTGCGGGTCAGGCTCGCCACCGAGGATGACCTGGCAGAGGCTTGTGAGGTCGTCAACTACTTCATCGCGAAAACGTTCGTCAATTTCCGCACCGAACCCCAGAGCGTCGACGAGTGGCGCAACGACTGGAGACGACTGCATAAGCGGTTCCCCTGGCTGGTAGCCACCGACGACCGCCTCGTCGGGGTGGCATACGCGACGCCGTGGAACGAGCGGGCCGCCTATCGGTGGACCGCCGAGGCCACCGTCTACGTCGATCCCTCGAGGCAGCGTCGCGGGGTGGGTGACGCTTTGTATACCGAACTGCTCGGCCGGCTGCGCCGCCAAGGGTTCCAAAGCGTCGTAGCGGTGATTGCCCTGCCCAACGACCCGAGCGTCCGACTGCACGAAAGACACGGGTTCAGTCCTGCCGGCCGGCTGATCGACGCCGGCTACAAGCTGGCTAGCTGGCACGACGTCGGGTTCTGGCAGTGCTCGCTGGGCGGCCCCAGCGAGGACATGCCACCGCCGGGGCCGGTCGAGACCGGCCATGAATGAAACTTCCGGTTCTGGCGAAAGGGGTGTCGCCGGGTGTGGGCTTGTGGTGTTGCCTTTAACATCGCGGGGTGACCACCTCGCGCCCGATCGGTACTCCCGCCGAAGTCGTTGGCGAGGCCTGTTCGCAGTCTTTGCCGCGGGATGCAGATTGGCGGCGTTGTGCGCGGTGGGCATGGTTGCTGGCCTGGGTCAGCATGGCCGCCATGCTGACCGAGGGCGTGATCGGGCTTTGGCAAGGCCTGGCGGTGGGGTCCATCGCGCTGACCGGGTGGGCGCTGGGCAGCCTGCCGGAGGCGCTGGCCAGCGCAATGGTGGCCTGGCGGTTCTCCGGCTCGCGCACACTGTCCGGGACGGCTGAACGGCGCGCTCAGCGCGGTGTCGCGTTGTCGTTTTGGTTGACGGCGCCCTATATCGCTGCGGAATCCGTACACCACCTGTTTGGTGAGCACCACGCTGACACCACGGTGATCGGCATGGCGTTGACGGCTACCTCCCTGCTGCTGATGCCGATCCTGGGCCGGGCCAAGCACGTGCTCGCCGTGCGTTTGGGCTCAGCGGCCACCGCGGGTGAAGGCACCCAGAACTACTTGTGCGGTGCGCAGGCCGCGGCGGTTCTGGTTGGCCTCGGGGTCACCGCGAGCTGGCCGGGCTTCTGGTGGTTCGATCCGGTAATCGGCCTGGGCATCGCCGCCGCCGCGATCTGGCAAGGCCTCAAGTCATGGCGCGGCGAGGACTGCGGCTGCTAAAGCCCGAAGCGGCGTCAGGCGTCGCCATCTTGGGCTGAGTCGGTGTCCCAGATGCCCGGCATCATCGGCATGCGCGGGCCGCCGCCGAACTCATCGTCGGCCAGCGTGGTCAATCCTGCTGCCGCGGTGGCGGTCTGCTTGGACGCGGTTCCGGCAAAACCGAGCGCTCCCGCGCCCTGATCCGAGGGCACCACCGTCGGCTCTGGCTCCAAGTCCATGTATTCGTAACCGCGGCCGAGCATTTCCACCTTGGCGCGACGTCGTCGTCGCGATTGATCCGGCGTTTCGGGTCCGGCAGAGGCCGCCGGAATCGCTGCGGCCTCGGTCTCCGGCGCCTTCGCCTTGGCACTGACGCTCGCGGCTCTCCGAGCGGCCGCGGTCAGGTTACCTACCATGTAGGCAAAACCCTCGGCAGTCACCACACCCGGCGGTGCTGACGGTGTCGGCGGCGGGGCGGCAGGGGTGACCGGCGCGGGCGCCGCGGCGGCCGTCGGGACCAGGGCCGGGGCGGGGGTCGAGGCCAGGATGGGGGTCGGCGGCGGCGCCAGTGCCAGCGCCACGGGCGGAGGGAATGGGCCGACGGGCACCGCAGGAATGCCGTACAACCCGGCCAAACCCGCTAAGCCCGCTAAGCCGCTGGCACCCAGGGGGATGACAGCCAACGGAGCCAACGGGACCGTCAACAGCGGCAGCACTGTCGGAATCAGCACAATGAACTGCTCGAGCAGAGTCTTCAGCAACGCAATGGTGTCGGTGATGACGGTGCCGATGGCTTCGACGGTGTCGAATACCACGGTGAGACCGATAGCGTAAGGGTTGCCGGTAGCCCATGCCGCTGCGAGGTCCAACCCGATATAGGCGAAGGTCTCCGACAGATACGCGACGTAGGAACCGATATCCATCGGGTAGCCAAGCGCGAACGCGATGTTGGTCGGGTCAAGGAAGATCAATGGATTGCCGAGCTCGGGCAGGTAAGGATCGATCAGGTTGAAAAGCGCCTGAATGAAGGGGTTGTTCATCAGGTCGTTTATCAACGGCTGAAGGACGTTGTTGTAGAAGTCGGTGTACCCGATCTTCTGCAACCAAGCTAGCCATTGCTGCTCCGTGTCGGGAGGTTTCCAGACGTCCGAAGTTGCCGCCTGTGCATTGAATTTCACAATCTGCGGTGCCGCCGAGGTTTGCGGCGATGCCGCCACTGCTGCGGTGGCTACACCCTGATAGGTACTCATCACGGTGGCGGCTTGAACCCACATCCGCGCGTAATCGGCCTCGTTCAGCGCGATCGGAATGGTGTTGATGCCAAAGAAATTCGTTGCCAGCAGCACTGCATGGGTGGTGTGGTTGGCGGCCAGCTCACCCAGTGTCGGCATGGCCGCCAGCGCGGTGGTGTACGCGGTGGCGGCGATTTCGTGCTGGGCGGCAGTAGCGGCAGCGTCGGCGCCGGCCTGAGCGAGCCACGTCAGATATGGCGCATGGGCGGCCACATACGCCTCGGCGGTCGGCCCCTCCCAGGCCCCGGCCTGCACGGCGTCCAACACGGCGGTCAGTTCCTCGGCAGTTTCGGTGTATTCGGTGCTCAGCGAGCTCCACGCTCCGGCGGCCGCCAGCAACGAGCCGGGGCCCGGGCCGCTGCTCAGCAACGCTGAATGCACTTCTGGCGGTGCGGCCATCCAAATCGGTGCGGTCATCGACAGCCTCCCTCAGCCATGGCGAAAACCCTTGCCGGAACGGTCAACGACGGCGGGGTTTGGGGCGGTCATGGTGTCACCGTCCGGGGCTCCCGGGGTGCGCTGGTGAACACGCAGTCGCCGCACAGCCCCCCGCGGGCCACGCGGTAGTAGAGACAACAGCTGGTCCGCCGGTAGCCAGAGTCGCTGAAATCACCGAAACGAATTGCTTCCGAGAGTCTTTCGTCGGCACATAAGCTGTGGGCCAGTTGCCAACCGGCTCCGGTCGTGGCGGCGCGGTCGAAGACACGCGCTGCGCCGAGCAGTGCGGAGGCCGTATTGCCCCGTAACAGTTTTTCCGAAATCGGCCCGAGGCGGCGCAGCGCAGCGGCGAGCGGCTCCAGATGTGCCGTGAGGACCATATCGGCCAGCCGAGGCTTCAGATCGTCGCCCTGCCAGGCGACGGGATGTTCTATATGAAGCTGGATCTGACCGTCGGTCTCGCGAAACAACAAGTGCTGGGCGGCCAGATCGGGCAGCAGTTGCTGGCCCGCCAACGCGCCGAGGCCGATTGACCATAGCCGCGCGGCGAAGCCGAGGAAAAATGTCGAGGCCGCGATCCGTTGCTCTGCGGTGTTCATGCGTGCCTGTACACGGCTGATGATCCCGTCGAGCAGTGCGGTATCGGTGTACAGCTCCGCCACGGGGCGCCAATCGTCGCCGCACGGTCCGGTGCCCACTGCGAAGTACGGGCTGATGCCGGAGAGGTCGGCGAGCAGCGCTACTGCTGTGGGTGTGTCCTCCGCGAAAGGCTGGCGAGCCATCGACGTTGGTCAGCTCTCTCGGGGTCGACCGCCCCGGGTCAGAGGGTGCGACGACGCGAGTGTCCTGGCTCTCGGATCGCTGCTCGCCTCGCCTTCCAGCTCGCGGGCCGTGGCGTTTGAGGGTCGCTCCCCGATGACAGTGGCGGGACCGCGCCGGATTTGCACCGGCTTCCTACATCGTCATCGCCTTACCTACGACATTGTCGCATCCGCTCAGTCCAGCCGGTACCGAATCAGCCGAGAACTGTTTGCGACGACGGCCACCGACGACGCGTTGTGCATGATCGCGGCCAGTACCGGCGACAATGCACCACCGGCGCCGATCAACAGCCCGGCGGCGTTAACCGCAATCGACATGCCGTAGTTCTGCCGGATCACCTCGACCGCGCGGGCGCCCAGGTCGCCCACGTCGAGCAGGCGGTTCAAATCGTCGTTGGCCAACGCGACATCGGCGGTCTCGACGGCGACGTCGGTGCCGGCCAGCCCCATGGCGATGCCGATGTTGGCGGCTGCCAACGCCGGAGCGTCGTTGATGCCGTCGCCGACCATGCCGACGACGTAACCCTCGTCCTGAAGGTGGCGTACCACTTCGAGTTTGTCCTCGGGCAGCACCTCGGCGCGCCACTCGTCGATGCCCAGCTCACCGGCAACCACCGTGGCGATGTCGGGATGGTCGCCGGTAAGCATCACGATTCGACGAATTCCATTGCTGCGCAGCTTCTTCAGCACTTCGGGCGCTTCGGGCCGGACTTCGTCGCGCAGGCTGATCAGCCCGACGAGTATGCCGTCCACTGCGAGCAGTAGCGGGGTTTCGGCCTGGCGGCGCAGCGTGTCGACCCAGTCGGCGGCCTTTTTGGACACCTTGACGTTTTCCGAGCGCAACAGCGACGGGCTGCCTAGCAGCAGCGTTCGTCCGTCGGCCCAGGTCCGCATGCCGAGGCCGACCAGCACCTCGCATTCCTCGTGTGGCGGAATGATGATGCGGCGTTCCTCGGTTGAGCGGATCACCGCCTCGGCCAGCGGGTGGCGGGAATGCAGCTCCGAGCTGGCGGCATAGGCGAGCACCTGCTCTGGCTGCCAGTCTTTGTGCAGTGCAATGATATTCGTTACCACTGGGCGTCCGACGGTAAGGGTGCCGGTCTTGTCGAAGACGATCGCGTCCACCCGCCCGGCCTGCTCGAGGTGCGAGCCGCCCTTGATCAGGATGCCGCGGCGCGCGCCGTTGCCGATCGCCGCGCTGATCGCGGTCGGCGTCGCGAGGCCCACGGCACACGGGCAGGCGATCAGCAACATGGTCATCGCGCGGCGGACGTCTCCGGTGATCGCCAGGGCGATCGCCGACATGATGAACGAGATTGGGACGAAACGACGAGAGAAGTTCTCGCCGACGGTTTGGATCGGTGCCCGATCGTGTTGCGCCTCTTCGACGCGGGTGATGATGCGGCCGATCGCGGTTTCGTTGCCGACGGCGCTAGCCCGGACCACCAGGCGCCCGCGCAGCACCACCGAGCCGGCGTGCACGGTCGACCCGGCGACGATGCTGACCGGCAGCGTTTCGCCGGTAATCGCTGACTGGTCGACAACGGCCTCGCCGTCGACCACGTCACCGTCGACCGGTATCGCCACGTGATCGTGGACCACGACGTCGTCGCCGATCTGGATGGAATCGATCGGGACCTGGACTTCGGTGCCTTTTTGCTCGCCGTCGGCCAGCCGGATCCAAGCCGTGTCGGCGCTGCCGCGCAGCAGATCTGAGATGGCCCGGCGGGTGCGTCGCAACGTCAAATCCTGAAGGTACTCACCTATGTTGAGCAACCACAGCACGGTGAGTGCGACCACGTTCTCGCGCAGCACCAGGCTGGCCACCGTCGCCGCGGTCACCAGTGCGTCGGTGCCGGCGCGTCCGGACCGCAGCGAACGCAACGCGCCGCGAAGGAACGGATAGCCCATGAACACCGTCGCGCCGGTCGCGACCAACTGGCCGGTCGGGCCCAGCAGCGGCGGTCGGTTGAATACGTAGCGGCGCACCCCGAGCAAGGCCAGCGCCGTGCCGCCGATCACCATACGCAACACGTCGGTGTTGCGTACGTCGGAAGACCGCGGCGTGCGAGCCGGAATCAGCTCGGCGGCAACGTGTTCGGCAGAAGTGATCGCCGCCAGTACCGCCTCGCGGTCGCAGCGCCTCGGCGAATACCAGACGACGACAGAACCGGTGTGCGGATAGGCGTGCACGGCGCGCACCCCGTTCTGCTGATCGACCGCCTCTTCCACCGCAACCGCGCGCCGCGAATTCGAGCGCACCCAGGGAACGTGCACCCGCATCCGCCCGGCCGCGTCCGAAACGACGCGCACGTCAGTGGTCGTGGTCGTGGTTGCCGATGGCTGGAGGCTGCGCCTCCTCACCGATGCGTTCGCGGGCTTCGGCCACGACGTCGGCCACCTTCAACCGGGCCGACTCGGCCGCTTCCTCGGCCCGCCGAGTTCCGCGCAGTCCCCACTCCGTCGCGGTGACGGCGGCGTCGTGCAGCGGGGCCTTGGCGACGGCCTTGCGCAGGACTTCGTACGCGCTGACCCCGACCAGACCGGTTACCACCGTTCCGGCCGCCTTCCCCAGTAGCCCGTGCACCAACATCGCCATACCTTCCTAGTCGCCGTGCCGCAAACCTAACATAGAAATATTGCGATACCAACATGTGTCGGGGGCAAGCGGGCCCGCAGGGTCAAGCTTCAGGAGTATCGATAACATCGCCAGTCACTGGCTCAGGGGATGGCACCTTCTAAAGCTTTGTGCCCGCATGTGATAGCACCGTCGGCAGTGATATCGCATGCGCCTCGTTTCGCAAAAGCGTGTCCGGGCCGGGAGCAGGTGCTGGTGTGGCTAGTGGGGGTCAAAGGACACGAGTGACCTTCTCGGTCTCGATCCTGCGCGCCAGCGCGGCCGGGTCCGGGTTGGCCACCTGCACCAGCGACCCGCCGACCGCCAGGACCGCGAGCAGACCGTCGATCATGTCATCAGGCCCATCCCACGAAGCCGTCGAGAGCGCCCGGTCGCGTGCAGTCAAACCCCTTGTGCTCGCGGAATTTTGGCAGGCGGTCAACACCTCGTCGACCGACCGGCCGGCCAAGACGGGGCCGGGGTGACGCTCGGCGACAATCTGATCGCCATGCACCCGCACCGCGGTCGCATAGTCGGTGACCCCGACCGGTAGATCGGGCGCCGGGCGGCCGAACGGGTCCAGCGACAGCACCGCCACCTCGCCGGCACCGGCGGTGTCGGCCTCGTCGAGCCGGCCGGGCGTGCACAAGGCGATATCAGCTTCGATGTCGGGGTGGCCGAGCACCACCTCCGCGCCGATCCACCACACCCCGAACAGCACCGCCGCCGTTTGCCAGTGCGCCGGTAACAACACCGCCACCCGGCTGGCGGGCCCGCCGCCCAATTCGTCGCGTAGCAGGTTGCCGGTCTTGGCCGCCCAGTTGGCCAGTGTCACCGCGGACAGCTCGATGCGCTCGCCGGTGGCGTCGTCGTAGTAGGTGATGCGAGGGCCGACCGGGTCGGCGCGCAGCATCGGGCCCAGGATCGCTCCGCTGAGCGTGGTCACATCAGTTGACGCACTCGGGGTGGTCGGATCCGGCGGTGAGCACCGGCGAGGGCGGGGGAGCGGTCTTGTCGGACGAGTCGGACTTCGACGAGTTGGCCGCCATCGTGGCAGGGCCATCGCTGAGGCCCGCGCCCGGGCCGGTGTAGTCGTTGGCCAGGACTACCCGAACCGATCCCGGCGGGACCGATGCATTGGCGATGACGGGCAGCCCGCCGAGATCTTTGGCGACTGCTTGCGCGCCCAGGTCGTCGACCTTGGCGGCTTGCACCTGGCTGCCGGACACGTGGGCAGCATCGTTGTTGCCAACGGTTCCTGCGCTGAATCCCTTGGAGGTCAACACTTCTGACACTGCCGCAGCGAGCCCGTTGATATCGGTGTCGTTGAGCACGTTGGCAGTGGTCTTGGCCGGCGTGTAGGCCAGCTGCTCGGTCTTGCCCTGCGCCTGATCCTGCAGCAGGCCGGCGACCCATTCTTGCACCTGATGGGGATCGACCCGCACGACGCTGTGCATGCCGTCGTCGCTCCAGCCGGACTCGTCGAGCACCGGGATGGTCGCGAAGGCGATTTTGCCGGCGGCGAGCTTCTGTAGCTGATTGACGAAATCCATGATGTCCCAACCCGATGACAGCACCACCGAGCGCTGGATGGCCTGTTGCAGCCGGTTCATTGTCGCGGGGCTGGACAGCGTCTTGCCGGAGATCACCTGGTGAGCGAGCGAGGCCATCACAACCTGCTGGCGCACGACCCGGTCCAGGTCACCGCGGGGCAGGTCGTGGCGTTGGCGGACGAAGCTCAGTGCTTGTGGGCCGTTGAGCTTCTGCCAGCCAGCTGGAAAGTCGGCGCCCGAAAGCGGTTCGTACACTGGCTGTTTGAGGCAGACCTTCACACCACCCAGGGCGTCGGTGATCAACGCGAAGCCCAGCAGCCCGATCTCGGCGTAGTGGTCGACGGTGACACCGGTGAGGTCGGCGACAGTCTTGATGAGCGCCTCACGGCCGGCCTCGGTTCCCTCCGCCTCGGCCTCGGCGGGCGCGACGCCGGATTCGACCAGGCTGACCCGCTTCTCTTCCTTGGTCTGGCCGTAAACGCCGTTGATTTTGGTCTTACCCAACCCGGGCGCCGACACATAGGTGTCACGCGGAATCGAGATCGCGGTCGCTGATTTACCGTTGTCGGGGATGCGCACCAGGATGATGGTGTCGGTATTGGTGGCGGTTTCATCACCGGCCTTCAGGGTCGCCAACTCCTGGGCGCTGAGCGGGTTGCCGTGCGCGTCGGTGCGGCTGTCCATGCCGACCAAGAGGATGTCGATCGCGCCGTCATCGGCGCCGTGACCCAGCGATGGCGCGAACACGTGGAAGATGCCGTCCTCGAACGAGCGGACCTTGCCCCATGCCACCCCGGTCCCCAGGACGACCACGACGGCGGCCACGGTTGCGATCACACGAACCACGCGTTGCGCAGGCATCACAACAGATTACTTTCGTCACAGCAGTATCGTTGGTAGCCGGACCTCGGCGTGCCAGACTCGTGACTCGTGACGGGCAGGATCGTTATAACCGGAGCCGGTGGGCAGGTCGGCAGCTGTTTGGCGGTCCAGGCGGCTCGGCAGGGACGCGACGTGCTGGCGCTGGCGTCGTCGCAGTGGGATATCAGCGACCCGCAGGCCGCGTCGGAAATCGTGCAGGCCGGTGACGTGGTGATCAACTGTGCGGCCTACACCGATGTGGACGCCGCCGAGGGCGATGAGAAGCGGGCATACGCGGTCAATGCGGCCGGCCCGGAGCACATCGCGCAGGCCTGCGCCCGCGCCGGCGCGCGGCTGATTCACATCTCCACCGACTACGTGTTCAGCGGCGACTTCGGCGGATCGGCGCCGCGTCCCTACGAGCCCGGCGATGAGACGGCGCCGTTGAGCGTGTACGGGCGGACCAAATTGTCGGGCGAACTGGCAGTGCTGGCGGCCCTGCCGGAAGCCATCGTGGTACGCACCGCCTGGGTGTACACCGGCGGAAGCGGCAACGACTTCGTCGCCACCATGCGCAGGCTGGCCGTCGGCGACGGCAGGGTCGAGGTGGTCGACGACCAGACCGGCTCGCCGACCTACGTCGCCGATCTGGTCGGTGCGTTGCTGCAGGTCGCCGACGGGCAAGTGCATGCGTCGCTTGTGCACGCCGCCAACGGGGGCGCGGTCAGTCGCTTCGAACAAGCCCGCGCGGTGTTCGAGGGCGTCGGCGCGGATCCTGAGCGAGTGGTGCCGGTCAGCAGCGCCCACAATCCCCGGCCGGCGTCGCGGCCGCCCTATTCGGCGTTGTCGAGTCGAAAGTCGGAGCAGGCGGGTCTCTCGCCGCCGCGGCCATGGCGCGACGCGCTCGCCGCAGCACTGCGCGCCTAGGCCGTTACTCTCTACGCGTGAGCGACGTCCTGCCGGTGGTGACGGTGACCTATTCCCCCGGCCCGCATCTGGACCGATTTTTGGCGTCGCTGTCGCATGCGACCGAGCGACGAGTGAGCGTGCTGATGGCCGACAACGGCTCGACGGACGGGACCCCGCAGGCCGCGGTCGAGCGTTACCCGGGCGTGCGGCTGTTCTCGACCGGGTCCAACCTCGGGTATGGCAGCGCGGTGAACCGCGCGATAGCGCAACTGGGAGACGCCGACGAGTGGATTGTGGTGGCCAACCCGGATGTGCAGTGGGGTCCCGGCAGCATCGACGCGCTGCTGGACGCCACCGGGCGGTGGCCGCGCGCGGCGACCCTGGGCCCTCTGATTCACGATCCGGACGGATCGGTGTACCCGTCGGCGCGCCATCTGCCCAGCCTGATCCGCGGCGGCATGCACGCCGTCGTCGGACCGCTCTGGAAGAACAACCCGTGGTCGACGGCCTATCGCCAGGAGCGAATGGACCCCAGCGAGCGACCGGTGGGCTGGCTCTCGGGGTCGTGCCTGCTGGTGCGGCGCGCGGCCTTCGAGCAGATCGGCGGCTTCGACGAGCGCTACTTCATGTACATGGAGGACGTCGATCTGGGGGACCGGTTCGGCAAGGCCGGCTGGCTGAACGTCTACGTGCCCTCGGCGGAGGTGCTGCATCACAAGGGCCACGCCACCGGCCGTGACCCTGCACGCCACCTGGCCGGTCACCACAAAAGCACCTATATCTATCTCGCCGACCGGCATTCTGGATGGCGGCGTGCCCCGCTGCGCTGGGCGCTGCGGGCCGGGTTGGCGGCGCGGGTACGGCTGATGGTGCGGGGCTCGCGGCGGGATGAGTCAGAAGGGCGGCGGTGACGGTGAGGACCCCCCAAGTCGATGCGGTGATCCTGGTCGGCGGTAAGGGCACCCGGCTGCGGCCGCTGACGCTGTCGGTGCCGAAGCCGATGTTGCCGACCGCCGGGCTGCCGTTTCTCACCCATCTGCTCTCTCGGATCGCCGCGGCCGGTATCGAGCACGTGATCCTGGGCACGTCCTACCAGCCAGCGGTGTTCGAGGCTGAGTTCGGCGACGGGTCGAAGCTGGGTTTGGAGATCGAGTATGTGACCGAGGAACATCCCCTCGGCACCGGCGGCGGCATCGCCAATGTCACGGGCCATTTGCGCCACGACACCGTCATGGTGTTCAACGGCGATGTGCTGTCCGGGGCCGATCTTGGGCAGCTGCTCGACTATCACCACGAGCAGCAGGCCGATGTGACCCTGCAATTGGTCCGGGTCGGTGACACGCGGGCATTCGGCTGCGTGCCGACCGAAAATGGTAGGGTGACAGCATTTTTGGAGAAGACGGAGGATCCGCCGACCGACCAGATCAACGCCGGCTGCTATGTGTTCTCTCGCGAGATCATCGACCGGATTCCCCATGGCCGCGAGGTCTCGGTCGAACGCGAAGTGTTTCCTGCGCTGCTCTCCGACGGCGACGTCAGCGTCTGTGGCTACGTCGACCTGAGCTACTGGCGGGACATGGGCACGCCGGAGGACTTCGTCCGCGGCTCGGCGGATCTGGTGCGCGGCATCGCTCCGTCGCCGGCCCTGCACGGCCACCGCGGTGAGCAGTTGGTCCACGACGGCGCGGCGGTGTCTCCGGGCGCCTTGCTGATCGGGGGCACCGTCGTCGGTCGGGGCGCCGAAATCGGCCCCGGTGCCAGGTTGGACGGCGCGGTCATCTTCGACGGTGCCCGGATCGAGGCCGGCAGCGTGATCGAGCGGTCGATCATCGGCTTCGGTGCGCGCATCGGTCCGCGGGCACTGATCCGGGACGGGGTCATTGGAGACGGCGCGAACATCGGTGCGCGCTGCGAGCTGCTGCGGGGAGCGCGGGTGTGGCCCGGCGTGGTCCTCCCGGACGGCGGGATTCGCTACTCGAGCGACGTGTGAGCCGCGCGGGCGACCAAGTAGGCCAGCGCCTCGTCGGAGCCCGCGGGCAAGTCGTCGGTCGGCCACCACCGCAGATCCAGCGATTCGTCGCTGATCGCGATTTGGGCCCCGGCCGGGGCGTGGGCCACGAACTGCAGATCGAGATGGCGGGTCGGCACACCCAGCGAGCAGGTGACCGGGTGAACGTGCACGGCAGCCAGGTCGGGTTCGATGCGCAGATCGGCGACGCCGGATTCCTCGCTGGCTTCCCGCAGCGCTGCCGCGACGATGTCGCCGTCGTCATCGTCGCAGTGCCCGCCCAATTGCACCCAGCGGCCCAGTCGCGGATGCAACGTGAGCAGGACCTGGTCACCGGAGTCATCGAGCACCAACGCCGAGGCCGTGACATGTCCCGGGACACATTCGCGAAGACAGGCGTCGTCGCGTGCGTGCAGGAACGCCAACACGGCGTGCCGCAGCGAGTTCTGAGCCGGGTCCGGCGCCTGCCAGTCGGCGAGCAAGGCGATGGCCGACTGCCGGACGCTCACTTGCGTACCAGCAGATCGGTGACCGGCACCGGGTCGCGGGGCTCTGTCAACGGCTGCTCCGGGTAGCCGATCGCGATGGCGCCCAACGGTTCCCAGTCACCGGGCAGCTCGAGCTGGTCACGGACCAGATCCGCGGCGAAGATCGTCGAGCCGATCCAGCAGCTCCCCACCCCACGCACGGCCAGCGCCACCAGCAGCGCCTGTACGGCCGCCCCCACCGCGACGGTGAACATGGTGTGCTCCGCGTCGCCGCGCGCGGCGTCCGGGTAATCGTGGGCGCCGTCGGGCACCAGCATCGGAATCACGACTTCTGGTGCGTCATAGAGGATCTGGCCGCGCGCCACTCGTCGCTCGATGGCGTCGGCCGGGTTGCCGTCACCGGACAGATCCGACCGCCATTTGTCTCGCATGCGGTCCAGCAGCCGGATCCGCGTCGTGGGGTTCTGCAGCCAGACGAAGCGCACCGGCCGGGTGTGGTGGGGGGCCGGCGCGGTGAGCGCTTCCGCGAAGGCGGCCTCGATAAGCTGCGGCGGAACCGGCGCGTCGGAGAATTGGCGCACCGAGCGGCGCAGCAGCTGAGCTTGTTGGCGGCCGAGTTCCAGGGCTTCGGCGGTGCCCAGCCAAAACAGGTCGTCGGCGCCGGACCGCACGAGGTGGCGTGCGGTGTCGCCGGTGTCGGACACGACACTGTCGGGCAGCCCGCGCACTACGGCCACCGGTATCGCGGTCAGCTTGCCCTTGACCAAATCGGCAGCGGCCGCGATCTCGTCGGCAACCGCGATCTCGGTGACCAACAATTCGTTGCCGTGCCGGTCGATTGCGCCCGCGTAGTTGTGCAGCACGGCCAGACCGGCCGCGCCGACGGCCGCGTCGGTCTGGCCGTTGCGCCATGCGCGGCCCATGGTGTCGGTGACCACCACGCCGACGGTCACACCCAGCCGTTCGTGCAGCCCGGCGCGTAGGGCGGCCGCGCTGGCATCGGGATCGACGGGCAGCAGCGCCAATTCGTCTGCACCGACGTTCGAGCCGTCCACGCCGGACGCGGCCTGAACCACACCAAGCTTGTTCTCGGTGATCAGTGTGCGTCCTTTGCGGGCCAGAACACGAACAGCCTCTGCATCGACGAGCTTGCGCCGCAACGCATCTCGTGCCTCGGGCTCGCCAGGCGCGTCCAGCAGCCGGCCTTCGCATTTGGACACCACCTTGCTGGTGACCACCAGCACGTCACCGTCGCGCAGCCACGGTGCGGCCGCGGCGACAACCTCGCTCAGTTCGTCGCCGGGGCGAAACTCGGGCAGCCCGGTGACGGGCAGGATCTCAACCGCTGACGCGGTGCCATGCTCGCCGCGAGTCGCCGGCGCCGTCATATTGCGCCGCTCCTCAGCATCGCTACTTTCTGCATCGTCGCCGGCGCGGTCATGCCGCCACGCCCGCGAGGTCCAGGCCGGCGCTCACCATCTCGGCCGTCGTCTTCGGATCGGTCATCAGCAGCGGTACCGACTGCACTGCAACGCGAGAGATTTCGGCATGATCGCCCTCGTGTATCAGCCAGCAGTCCAAGATACCGGTGCCCGATCGTGGCCCGTAGTGCCGGCCCACCGCCTCCGCGGTCGACGCCACGCCGACCACGGTCAAGCACGCATCCGCCATGCCGCGCAATGGTTTTCCTCCAATGATTGGGGAGTAGCCGACGATGGGCGCGCTGGTTGACCGCAGTGCGCCCCGGATACCGGGGATGGCCAGGATCGCGCCGATACTAACCACCGGATTTGACGGTGCCACCAGGATGATGTCGGCATCGGCGATAGCTTGCGTGACTTCAGCTGCGGCGTGCGCCTTTTCAGCACCGATGAATGCGAAGCTGTGTGTCGGTACCTGCGTGCGGTAGCGCACCCACCATTCCTGGAAATGGATCGCACGTTGACTGTCGTCGGCGGGATCGGTGATGACTACGTGGGTTTCGCAGCGGTCGTCACTGGCGGGAAGGAGCCTCGCTCCCGGTTGCCAGCGATCGCATAGTGCCGCGGTGACTTGCGATAGCGGATAGCCGGCCCGCAGCATCTGGCTGCGCACCAAATGAGTAGCCAGGTCTCGGTCACCGAGTTCGAACCAGTCGGGCTGCACACTGTAGCGGGCCAGTTCCTCCTTGGCGTGCCAGGTTTCGTCGCGATGCCCCCAGCCGCGCTGCGGGTCGACGCCGCCACCCAGGGTGTACATGCAGGTGTCCAGGTCGGGACAGATGCGCAACCCGTGCATCCAGGCGTCGTCGCCGATGTTGACGATCGCGGTCAGCTCGTGGTCGCCGGCGGATGCAGGCGGGGCGGCGAACTGGCCCAGGCCGAGCAGCTGCTGCACCCCGAGGAGAAAGCGGGCGCCGCCAACCCCGCCGACCAGAACCGTGACCTTCACACCGCCCGACAGTACGCCCGGCGACGCGGCGGTCCGCGTCGCGGACCGAGGAGAAGCCGGGGTCGGATGGCGTGCCGAAATGGGGTTTGGCACGGGTGTGACCGACACGCCGGAAGGCAACGGCTGCAGTGTCGCAAAAAAATGATCACGAGATGGTATGGAAATCCTCCGAATCGCTTGCAAAGCGCTACTTACCCGTGTGTAATCACAGCAGTGTCATTTCGGTTGGCCGGCCGGATTCGGTGTCGCAGACCGAGATTCGATCATTTGTTCGAATCGAGATGGCCGCACATCAAAACAGTGGTGACATTCACGATCAACGAAACCAGGTGAGGAGGCGGAGCATGTCCTATGAGCAC